>JAABUO010001622.1_pt1 | contig 28778 bp, 38 predicted proteins | sample 5559291 | NCBI WGS metagenome assembly JAABUO01 (sample SAMN10711878, study PRJNA513372) | rock metagenome | isolation source: Antarctica rocks | place: Antarctica: Victoria Land, Finger Mt sud | reverse complement strand
AATGAAGTTGGTCATGAAAGCATAGAAGCCAAACAGCATGTGAGCCCAAAAGCCCCATCGCACTTCAATGATCTCCAGAAAGGTATGCGCCTACGTGCAAGCAACATCTAGCATGACACCACCATCACAATGCATTTTGGGAAAGTATGCATGCACATTCATGTGGAAACCATCATCTGTACTGTGTTTGCATGATTGGGCCATCACTGATGCCTAAATGAGTCATGTATGCTCATGTTTGGCAGCGTCCATGCATGCAGCTAACAGGAAGCATGAGCTGCAGGTGCATTGGATCACGATCAAGCTGACACACATGAGAGAATGTCAGGAAGTAATGCGCATTGTTGCACATTGCAACAGCAGAAGACTGGATGCGAAAGAAGCTGCACCAAAAGCAGCATGCTGAACAAAGCAGACATTGCAAGACGAGCAATCACCTTAGGTGCTCTGTGCTTCAGCTCCAATGACGTCATAGCAAAAAAGAATGTGTTCATGCCTGTGTTTGCATACCTGCAGGCCAGATGGGAGTATGACTCAAAAGCACTAGTGCTGCACGACAACGAAAGCCAATACTTCAGCGTCATCTGCCAAAATCTGACTCAGAAGGACAAACTGCAAACAAAAGGCCAAGCATGTAAGGACATACCACATGGAGTTGGATACCCCATTGAGATAACTCAGCTCCACACAACCCAACAAGATTGATGCCCACGTGAAATGTGACACCACGTCCACTCCTATCAGCCCTGCTTTCACGCTCCGACCCGCTGTGTTGAACTGCTCAGAATTGTACTTGTGTCCTGCAAACTTGACATCTATCCAGACCAAGAAGAGGGCGATGAGCGCAAACACAGCACTGAAGCCACAAACAATGACCCACCCTGCAACCTGTGAGAAACAGAACTAGTTGCAGACACTGTGTCCACTTTACAAGCGTGCTGATGGGTCTTATGGTTGACATAGCCGGCAGGCCCGAAGAAGGGTGGTATGCAACAGCACACAATGTGCCCAGTGACGATGACGCGACAACCCTAGGATCAACGTTGGTCTAACTTGTAAGGGGTCGTCCGGGACTGATGCAGACATAGTACAGCTGCGGAATGGTACGTGTGTACATCTGATGATGCTGTTATACAACCGAGAAGAAATATGAGCACAAATGCACTATACTCGTTACAATTGTACGACATATGTCGCTGCATTTCGTCACGACTGGTCAAGTTGAAGCTCGGACAGCGACATACAGACAGGCCTTGTTCCATTCAAGTAACAGTAATGTCGTGCTGCTTTGAAGCGATGCTGCAGGTTTTCTGACCTGAGGCAGGGCGTACGTGCCCTCTGCAAAGAACTGCGTTAACCCGTCATATTGCGTCAAGCCGAATATGTTGATGTTTGCATCGATCAGCCGAGTATACTCTCCACTCGACATGATTCGCGAGGCAAAGTCTTCTGAGGTCTTTCAGGACGCGATGCAGCGGTATGAACGAGCGTCGTGATACAGAAGTCAAGCACTTAACAGGCCTCGCACGGTTGATATCACGTAAATTATACAGCGCTTTTGGGCCCACGACCGGATAAGTTTGTGCACATGGGCCCATGTGATCAGGGCCCCAAACGCGCGCCACTGCAAAGCAGTCAGTTGTGTCAATTGCGTGAATGAGTCGAAGCTTGCCTTTCGGTGTTTCTCGGTGCCAAGTTTGACATCGCAATCCCTGTGACCGAAGCATCCGCCAAGCTTGGCCATCGGCAGTCTGGCGAGGACAACCTGGACGGATTCCGATAAGTAGTGACCGTGCCAAAGTCTAGCCATTTCTACCAGGATAGCTGTTGTGAACAGGACAGGTAGTCTTCAGCTTGTTTTGTTTTCCGCGTATCACAGTGTTCTATATGTGGACCGTGCTGCACCTTAGAATATCCAAAAATATAGCTGCAACTGCAAGCTAGCTGAGCAAGGCTGCGTCAGTCGCAGAGCGCTCGCTGACTTGGTTGTTTTCACGCAGCCGTTTGCTGGCGCTTTCTCTCCCTGGCAACAAGAGAGTTGCCACACGCCTTCGACAAAATGGTCCAGCTTGATCCTGTTGCGACCATCGACCTTACTGAGTTCCAAACCCGCAAGCTCGAAATCACCAAGGAACTGATGGCAGCGGCTTCAGACATCGGGTTTTTCCGGGTGAAAGGTGCGTTATGGGGTGCAACGCAAGTGCAGGACCACGGCTCAGCTGGTCCTGCTGCACAGATGTGAAATTAGAATTTTCACAAACCCTGCAGCTGCAGGCTGAAGTTTATGCTGTTATGGCACCACAATGAGTCCAGTTTCTGTTGTCTGCAGGACATGGGATGAGTTTGGATGACATCAATGCTGCCCATGCCATGAGTCTGAAGTGAGTGTGCGACAATATGCAACAATCAAGTGGCAGCTTGTCTGCAGTTGATCAATGAGGCACTGCATCATCAGTGAACATGATTGCAAGCGCATGTGTGTTGTGTGCACCGGAAAGCGCACACAGCATATGCACATGTCAGTCAGTTTTGACAGGCTCTTCATCTTGGTGCAGATTTCTAGATTTGCCAGATGAGGTGAAGGGCAGCCTGCCCATGAACAAGGAAAACTTTGCCTACATTTTGGGCTGGTCTGATGAAAACCTAACAGGCAAAGCATATTTAAGCATGTGCAATCCAATTGTCTCAGCATAGCATCTGACTTCTGGTGGCTGCTGCTGCTGCTGCTGCTGCTGCTGCCGCCGCTGCTGCTGCCCCACTGCCGTGATTAGCTGCTACATGATGTTGCCATTAGCAGCAAGACTCCATGGCAACTCCATTTTGATTGCTCTCAGTGCATGGCTTTTGGTCAAACCTTGTGTTTTAGCCTTGTGAGTCCAGCCTGCAAGAGATAGAATATTTGTTTGCTTCTGCAAGCATGATGCGGCCACTCAGCAGCATTGTGTGATGCTGCAGCTGGCCGCTTGAGGGAAGGCATGATGATTGGGTATGACAATGAGAGGATGAAAAACCTGTGGCCTACCAAGGACATGGTTCCTGACTATAAGTAGGCACTGGTTGTACACTTGCAGTGTCTGTGCAATAACCAAGCATGCTGATTGTGCACTTTGCTAGTCGAGTATATTTGCTTCTGTTGATGACGGGCAATCGCTTATCATCTCTGCAAAGTTGAGCTTAAGACTCAAAGTATGAGTTTCAAAAGCCCTTCAATGCTGTGCACTGTCAAAAAGAAGACCGCTAGAACACAAAGTGGTTGCACACAACTCCAGCGAGTTTGCCTTGATCTGCATACACAAACAGTGCTCCACGCAAATTTGTCCTTGTAGCAGTGTGTGCGTCCAAAGCGTGCTTACTTTCAGAAACACACACCGCTTCATGTACACATCTTCATGTTTCACTTTGACTGCTTGCAGGCAGCATATGATCAGCTTCATGCACAAATGCCATGCAGTGACAGAGCAGATCATGTCATGCTTTGCCCTTGGGCTGGACCTGCAGGAAGGCTTCTTCAAAGAGGTCAGCGCTCAGAAGGCTCTCTCAGACCCGTTTCAGACCTTTCAGCTCTTTGTGTGCTCCCTTAAGATGATTGATATGCATTGCAGCCTATGGAACCTCAATAATCTATGATCATGCTGATTTCTGTAGCTCTGTGTGGTGTGCGACTCCTATCCTTCTGATCCTGTACCTGGCTTTGTTTACGGTGTTTGCATCTGCTTCATGTGCTGCACATGGAGTTGCAGCGCTTGGCAGTACAATGACACAGCTCATATGCTGTGACTGCCATGTCTCTGTTTTGGCAGGGAGTAGGCATGGCGCTGATCACCCACAGAAGCAGGGCCTGCTGTCATCCCTCGGGATCATGCTGCTCTGCACTCATCTGCCTGAAGTCATAATCTCAGAATGCTGAACATCCTGTGACCTGGTGCCGCATGAAATGTGTGCTCTGCAAACTGCAGACATGCATACACTGCGCACGTATAGACAGACAGACAGACAGGTGGAGGTGCGCATGCTGGCTGCAGGCAATGGACCCACATGCAGCAGACTGTCAGACTGCCATGTACTGCAACCGCTACCCTTCTGTGGAGGGCAAGCACTTTCCTGAGGGGGCACTGCGCATTGGCGCGCACACCGACTTTGAGCTGCTCACCCTCCTCTTCACGCGCCCAGGTCAGCCTCTGCCCTGCCTGCATCACATGCCTGCGCGTTTGAAAGCGCCAGTTCGTCATGCAATATACTATCACGATATGTTTTTATTTGACTTGAGGTCATGCGGCATGTGGATGTGCCAAGCCATCTGAAAGCACATTCGGTATATCAAGCAATTGCCAGGCTTGACAGCTGCTGTACTGCCAGCTGTACCTATCACCTGGCCTGTTGGGGGTTAGTCATGCCAGTTGGTATGTGCTAGGCACCACACAACTTGTAGATGTCTGTCGATTGATTGGCACTTGCACTGAAACCTGTACATGCAAGCCATGCTGTCGCCAAAGCGAGCTTCACAAGTAAAACAGAGCACTTTTGCAAGGTCTGATGCAACCTCTTCAGTGCCACCCCTGCTTATGTGGCAGACTCGAGGTGGTACTGAGGTTACCTCCTCTTTTGAGAAATTTGACGGGCACAATGAGTGTTTGTTTGGTAGGGGAGGTGGGGTTAGAGGTGTGTGCTGGGAAGGGCACCACAGCCAAAGAGGCCATGAAGACAGGGCTGTGGCAGCCATGTGACCCTGTGGCGGGCGCCATCACCATCGACATTGGGGATGCCCTGCAGTACTGGAGTGATGACCGCCTCAAGTCCACATTCCACCGAGTGCGAGTACCCAAAGAGCACGAGTATAAGGTATGATGCTGCTGGGCTGTTGCTTCTGCTGGTCTCTAACAGGACATACCAAATGATCATGGCAGGTCAGATAGTCCTCTGTTGCATGGCTGCGGCCCAAGCAATCAGCAAAATGTGGGAGCAAGAACAATTTCAATCATGGCATATTTGCTATAGGTTGCTCGTTACGGTGTGGGTTGGTTACAGACATGCATTATGCTGCATGATACTGTTTTGCCATGTTGTGCAACAGGATAGGCCATGCTGTGTCTGCTACGCTGCAGGGTGAAAGACACAGCATGGCCTATTTTGCAAATGTGCGTGCCACAACGGTGCTGCAAGGTCCCCTCAACAAGTATCCCCCCATCACATTTCCCCAAATTCTAGCTACTAAGGCTAAGAAACGAAAGGAGCTCAATCTAAAGCCCAGGGACCAGATGACTGACCAGGAAAAGCTTGCAAGGTGGAAGGAGGCGCATGGACCAGACTTTGTCAAGGCAGATGCTGCAGTGACTCCGCAGCCTCCTGCTCTTGGTGACACATCAGCACTTGACCAGCCTGCACCAGCCATTCGTGATGCCATCGCTACTTGTAATGGTGGCGTGAATGTCAATGTCAGCAATGGCTCTGAAACCAATGTTATGCAGGGTGATCGCCACAGCATGGCATACTTTGCCAATGCCAGGGGCTCTACACTGCTACAAGGGCCTAAAAAGAAATACCCCCCCATTACATTCCCTGAGATTCTAGCAGAAAAAAGGCGCCAAATGGACGAAGTCAATTTTCGGGAAGACATGACAGATGAGGAGAAGCTGGACATCAACTCAAACCGTGCGCTGGGGCCGGAGTTTCAGACTGTGGACATGACTCACTCAGGAAAGCCTGAGTATGAGCCAGTTGCGCTGAATGAGTCTGGAGAGCCTGTCATTACTCCCATGGCTAAGGGCAAGCTAGCTCCAGAAATGGAGCACCTCAAGCTGCAATCTTCTGTCGCAGCAGCTGCACAATAGCTGCCCCATCTGTGTACAGCATTGCTGTCCTTGTATCAGCTGTATGAGGGCAACATTTGCTTTTGTCCTCTGCTTGTGTCTCTGAGTACTGACAGCACCCTCTTGGCTGGGACACACAGCTATGTAAACATGTTGCTACAGGAGACTAGCTCAGTATATGTACACTTGTTCGCATGGCGTGCGGTTAAACAATTATAAGGTATGTAAGCAGGCTGATGGCAATTGCCAAACTGCAAACGTTTATGCATCTGGTTATACTGGTCGCTGAAGCCAACAGCAAGTGTGATTTCTGTCTTGTAGATGACTGCATCTACCAAATGGACTGCAGTAGTTTTGAAAGCCTGCCAGCATCTTTGATAATGTGCCCCTGTGCTGCTGTTGATGGGCTCACAGGTGTCATTATCCATGGGCGTAAATGTTTAGTCTCTCACTTTCGCTTTAAAATTCAAATTTGCTTCGTTGGTTTCTACAGATCTGTGTGCCGGCTGTGTCTGCCTGTGAATGTCCAGTCTGGATAGCTTGAGCCCTTGCTTGGTGGCAATTCTGCTGCAATGCATGCCTGAGGGCCTGCACTCTGAACCATGTCAGTCAGCAGCAATGCAGACTACTAGTACGCTCCACTTTGAAATACAGTAACAGTCAATGACAGAAAGAGCTCGCAACGCTTCAGCCAGCCTAGAAGTTGAAGCAAACAAAGGATGCAATGCAATTGTAAGCCCTGTCAGCAAAGTCAGATGTGTGACAGCCGGCCCTGCAGGCACTGTGGACCTCGTTCTTAACATGACATTACTGCATTTTGTTGGGCCTTGGCAAGACTGTGGAGCAGAGCAACTTCAAGGTTCATATATCATATCAACTGTGGCAGGCAGTGAACTGACCTTCCTCAAGCAGAGTGGCAGGTGCGGGTCTTCAGGTGCATCTGCATCTATTGCTGAAAGCGCTGCGGTGCTTTGCTGATGACCACTGACAGCGCTTCTTCACTTGCTCTGTTGTAAAGCTCACCAGGCACCTTAGTTCTGGTCAACGCAAAAGGCAGACCTTCATATCTGACCGGGGCCGGGGCTCAGGTACAGGTGGCTTGCTCCACCTGGTCACAACTACTCCACAGGAATGCTTGGAGCCTTTCATTGTCTGTCATGGGTTCGTCTGTTTCAGTGCATTTTCAAAATGATCTTGCTGCAAAGGACTGAGTCATACAGTTGACAGAGGGCGATCAGCACTTGTAAATATGCAGATTGAGTGACATCTTAGTGGTCATGCAGGGGCTGTGATGGGAGCAATTAGAGCCTGGGCCTGTATTAACACCACAAGTCCAACAAGGACCATTTTGATGAAGCAGCATCATGGGCTATATCATACATATTTTGTCTGTCTGCAAGCGATCAGTGGTGAGCTGGTTGTCACTGATGGCGCTGCACGCTCTATTGCGCTGTGAAAGAACAACCCAATGCAGCAAGTTTTCTGAGTGCCTGTGAGAACGCATGCAGCAGTGAATCATCAAGTGAATACATTGCACAGTTCAGGCATGCAACTTGCAACACTGTTGAGTACGTTCTGCAGCTAGCCTGGCTTTCCATGCACCCAGCCCTTTGCTCGTTGGCCTTGCAAGCTCAGGAAGCTTTCCATGCTGTTTTGCAGGAGGGTCTTTGGAGGTGGCTGTGGAGGTGCCCTGCCAACATACAGGGCCAACAAGCCACGATGCAAATCTGTGCGTGCCCGCAGGTTTAGTCACACATGAGGCTCTGGTGGTGGCGCAGACCATCAGCTTTTCAACAATTCAACCAGCTTCTTAACCTGCACGTGACATCCTTGGGACTATGCCAAGAATGCAAGGACTTTCCTGTGGGTTGTGAGCTTCATGTTGGACTGCCAAAAGTGCACCAGTCAGCACGAGCCTGGTAATTTGCCTGGATTTCAGAGTCATATAGTGGTATTTTGAGCAGATCGTGCTGCAAAGCTGGTTGAGTGCATTGCTGTGCATCTTGATTTCACGAGATGTCACAAACATGTTGGCTGAGGGCAGCTGCACCAGGCTGAGATTAGGTTGTACTGCTAGAAATGCTGCTGGGTGCAGACAGTACTCTACTATATCCATGTAGTGAAACCTGTGATTTGGTGTTGCAAAGAGGAGTATACCCCACATGGCAACTCAGACAACATGTTGACAGACTAGTTTTGTCATAAGTTTTCTTGACAGAATGGATTTGAGGTACGTGTTCCCAAGAATGCATATGCCCTGATCTGCACAGCCTGGTAAATGCCTGTATCACAGACAGTGTTTTAGTTACAATATGCAGTCATGTTAGGTTGTGTCAGGCTGCACATTGCATTGAAGAGTCATGGTAAGTAGAAGTGCTTATTTCAAAAGCTGCTAAGAAAGATTTGTAGTGCCTGCTGCTAACTGTGAGATCAATGCTGACAGTCCTGATGGCCAGCCATGAACGTGAGCAAAACGCATGTAGAGCTGGCTCAGAGACATAAGATTGTGTTAGTGACTATGCCTGTATCTAATTCAGCAGATTTTGAATACACGTCAATGACATGTGTTTGGGAGCCCGTCGACTGCTCAAATTTGGCTGTGTTTTTCACTGTTTAAAGTGAGTATGAAGCCTACGCGAGGCTCATACAATGTCCAACGGTCCCACACCCATTTATGCAGTCAAGTGTTGCAATGCAATGAGCAATACCTTGGCTGAAAGTGATGTTGCAGCATTGCCATTGTCTACGATTGTTGGCCATGCATATGCTTTCTTACATCTTGAGTCTGTTATATCAAGTTCATGCATGCAACTGAGGAAATACACAGTTGAGCACAGGCTGTGCACAAATCAGCAGGTGCAAGCATCGAATAAAGCATAAGCACTCAAGCCGAGCGTATTTTAATGTCGACACACTTTTCATGCGCAAGGCATTGCACAGGCAATCAAGAGAACATTGCCTTTACCACAAGTCTTGAAGCCACGATTTTAAACTTGGTGGACCAGTGAGGGCTCACTCTGGTGGACCACACAACAAGCACATATCTGTAAGTCCCGGTGTCATGAAGCAAGAACCAGATGCTTGACGTGCATGAGAAATGCCGTGTAGGACAGACTGGACAGCCTTACAATGACCAGCAAGCACTACACAAATCATCACAAAAGCGCAATGTTGGTCAACGCAGCAACCCTGCAGATGATAACATGAACTCCAGCAGTAGTCTTATGTCCACTTTGTTCCCAACAGAGAACCACCTGCGCTTTTGCCTTGAAACAGGATCTTAGCAGTACTACATGAGACGCATTCCCTGATCTACTCTATATCGCCGTCGGCTGGAAGATTGACATCCTCAGGCAAAGCATTGTGCTGCCTGAGCACAGAGATGGCCTCGTCAGTCTTTAGCACCAAAGCCTCTGAAGACTCGAGCAGCAACAGCAGCTCTGAGTTGTCCATCTCCAACAGCATGCCAGTGATCTTGCCAGCCAACTCAGGCTGTAGCTGTTGTACTAGTGGGAAGAGGCGCTCTCCAAGCATCTGCTTTTGCTGCGCAGGAGGTGCTGCTGCCAACATAGCAGTAGTGAGCTGACTACCCTGCTGACCAGGCACCACACCAGAAGCTGCCATGGGAGCTGCAGCCGCAGCTGATGGAGCGGCTGTTGGTGGTTGTGGGGGGGGGGGGTGGGGGGGCAGGGACAGCTTGTTGGGGTCCTGGACCGCCCCTGCCTCTGCCCTGTGGCCCTCGCCCACCTGGACCCTTGAACCTGTCTGGGCCGCCATATTGACCCCTGCCGCCACGGCCACCTGGGAACCTGGGGCGGAAGCCGTCAGGGGGGCCCCTGCCACCCATCATCATTGGCGGGGGCGGGTAAGCCATGTCATAAGGACCCATGCGTGGCGTTCTGCCTCTGCCTCCCACTCGCTGCATCAGACGCATGACAGATGTACAACTGCTTTCAGCAAAGACGACTGCAAATTTCTTCACAATTGTAAACGCGGCTGGTGAGCGTTGGAGCTGAATGATGCAGCAATGCGCTGTAATGTCTTGCACATCACGCGTTTCAGCATTCAGAGATTGAAGCTGTAAAAATGGTGGATTAGCAGAGGATGCACAAACTGACCTGTGGCATCATTGGAGGGTACATCATGGGCCCAGGGGGACCTCGAGGATATCCCCTGGGTCCCATGCCTCGAGGGCCTGGGCCCTGCATGTAGGGGGGTACAGCACCAGGATACATAGGCATTGGGCCATTCATGCCAGGCATGGGGGGTCCCATTGCGCCCATAGGTCCGCCCATAGGAGGCCCCATCATGCCCCTGGGCTGCTGATACTGCTGCTGCAGCTGTGCTTTCCTCTGCTCTGAACGCTGCGCCAGAGCCACGTAGAGAGGCTTGTCATGCAGCATACGCCCCGACATTTCTGTCACAGCCCGCGTGGCCTCCTCAGCACTGCTGTAGCAGACAAAGCCAAAGCCCTTGGACTTGCCTTGGCTGCTGTGCATCACCTTGGCTGAGGTGATGGTGCCAAAGGGCTGGAACTCTGACCGCAGCTCAGCATCGTCTACCTCATCTGTTAGGTTCTTGATGTATAGGTTCATGCCCTCATACTTCTGTACACGCTCCTGCCGGGCTTCATCAAACCTGCATCAGATGAGCTTGAGTATCACATGACAGGCTGTGATGCAATGCACTCCAGCAGCTTGTTGCTGAGGTAAGTATGCAGCTTCAGCAAACAGCGCATGTCCTTCATAGCCTGCTGTGCACACACCAGACAGGCAACACAGGAGCGTACCAATCAACCGCATTGTGCATGCACTTGAAAGGCAGCAGCAATGGAATCAGACACAAGATGTGTGCTTGCAGCACATGATGTGTTTGGCTAATTGCAGCACACAGTGAACTGCAACCCTGCCCAGGACTGACAATGGTTCATGTGACAACTCAGCATTGCAATCTGATTTTCTGTCCCATGTGTAGAAAAATGCACAAAGGACATGCGTGACGGTCTGATAGCATGCTGTACCTTTGTTTCAAAGCTGCCTCTCTCTCACTCTTCTTCTGCGCTCTACCTACGTACAGCTCCCTGTCCTCCATCTCCTTGCCGTTCAGAGCTGAGACTGCTGCTTGAGCACCGTCAGCTTCCTCAAAATTGATAAAACCAAACCCACGGGATGTGTCGTCATCATTCTACAGCAATGACAACAGCAGCAATCAGCGCCAGCCTTGCAGACAACACACCGCATGCCTTGGCTACATTGTTCTGATGCTTTTCACAGGCACAAGCCTTTAATTTTCCCAGATATACAGCACCACACAGCCCTCCTGCAATCACTACAGTTGCAAGACAAAACCTGCTTGTGTGACATGCGCACAACGTAATTGGGAATACAGGCTTGGTGATAGCTTTACACACAAAGACAAAGTGAACTGTCTTGCAGGGATGTTTCTGCAATGTGATGCAGCATGTATGGTAGTTGCAGCAGTCATGTTGACACTGCACAACAGTAGGAAGGCAGTGGTCACCTTCATCACAACCGCAGAGGTCACACTGCCATGCTCGCTGAACATCTCGTTCAGCTTCTCATCATTGACGGAGTCTGGCAGGTTCTTGACATACACATTGGTAAAGTGTGCCTCGCGGTCCACGGGCCTATCTGACTTCTTGAGGAAGGGGCCCACATACACCTTCTGTCCAGCCAAGAGCATGCCATTCACCTGTCAATACAGAAGACACCTAGTCAGCTTACATCTGGCTTGCCAGAAAGAAGCGCTCAGGATTGTGCATGGGTCACTAGTCATGCATGTTTGAACATCACCAACACAGCCCAAAATTTGTCAGGACACAACAGAAACTGCACTGTGAATTAACTGCCTTGACTTCTGACACTTCCAATGGGTATGTCTGTGGGTTCTGCCATATAACACTTGAACAGCGTGAAGCAGCAGCAAATGATGTGCTGAAGGAGAGAGCTGGCAGTTGCTTGATCTGCTCATGCTATCGGTTCAGAGTAGGAATGACAGACCAGGTTGGCCTTGCTGAGCGCAAAGCTGTATCTGGGTCAACACACTGTTCACATCTTTGTCATGCAAGCAGCATCTTACTCCTGTGACATGCAGCAAGGCATTCATTGATGGAACTCCAGCAAAAGATGCACTAAATTATGGTTTGTCCAGATCAAGCTGTTTTGTATACAAAATTGCACGGTCTGCTGCATATGACATACGAGCAAGATGTGCCAGTGAAACTGCAGGCATCAAGATCCGAAGTACCTTGTCAATAGCTAGCTTGGCAGCACCCTCCTTTTCAAAGTGCACAAAGCCATAGCCCTTGGACTGGTCAGCAGAGTCTGTGGCAACTTTACAGGACAGGATGGACCCGAAGGCGCTGAAGGTGTCATGTAGAGCCTTGTGATCAATGTCTTTGTCTAGGTTCTTGATGAAGATATTGCCCAGGCCTGAGCGCCGAGCCGAGGGGTCCCTGCAATACATAACATGCATGCTTTGTTGCATTGCATACAAGTCACAGTGAATTACACAACCTGCAGCACGTCCCTGTCAGTTGTCCAGAAAACAGCAGAAATGAGCCATCACAGATGCCATGCAAGCCTGTGCATTGGGTACCAGAACAGCAAGGAAGCTGACTCATGCTTGTCCTGCATGCTATAGATAAAGGGTGTTGCAAGGAACTGCGGTTAGCGATGAGTTGTGTAGAATCACCTGTGAGACCACATGATGCGCATGGGTCGGCCATTCAATGCCTGATAGTTCATGTTTTCAAGAGCCCTCTCGGCTACAAACAAAGTGGCACTTGACGTTGCTGTTGCAGTGCTGAACACAGCGAATGAAGGTGAGGCAGCACAGTGTGCAGTTGGGGTTCAGTAAAAGCAATACCTGCTTCGGGATCCACAGCGCTATTGTAATTGACATAGGCATAGCCCAAAGAGCGTCTAGTGACAGCATCACGGCATACACGAATGGATGCTACAGGTCCACACTGCAAGCAGGCAGTATTTTGCTCAGTAAGGAGTGGCAGTTCATCTGAGGGTTTGCACAGAACTTGCAGGCAGCAGGGAAAGATGCAGAGATTGATTTAAGGAGAGGGAGAACAAAACCTGTGAGAAAAGCTCAAATAACTGCTGTTCTGTGACCTCTCTGTCAAGGTCTCCCACATACAGCGAGGAATTGTGAACTGCACTAACCGCAGCTGCTGGCTGCTGCACGCCTTCAGCTTGTGCGCCAGCAGCTGGGACTAACACTGGGTTTGCCATTGAATCTGTCACGCGCAGAGCCGTATTGCCCGAAGGCTGAGATAAGGTGACCGTCAGATGGCTATGCACTGTGCTCCGGCCAGTATTCAGACTCCGTCGTCTACTGCCCGGGTGTGCCTGTCGGGCATGCGCTTGCGATGTCCCTGAACAGCGTTTTGGCAAGCGCGACCTGGACGAGCAACACTCCACGAGGCCGCCAAGGTGTGTCCAGGACGATAGTCTGGACTTGCATTTAGAGTCTGCTCATCACAGTGATGGAGTGGGGGTGATTTGCATAGCTGTGGTGAGTGAGTCAGCAAGGCACCTGCTTCATCACCAGCTCCACCGGGATTTGTGTGTCCTGTTCCTTGTGCATTGCTAGTCCCAAGCCCGCCAGCTTCTGCGTTTCTTTGAGTGTCTGCCAGGACAACCTCTGTGCTGCTGCACAATCGCACAACGGGGTTCTGTCTATAGCCTGACCAGACACAATACAACCGCCTTCAGCAGTCTGTCGCCAAACATGCCGAAGATCCCGAGTCTGCTCAGGCAATACCAGGGTGAAATTCTGGCGGTTAATCTTTTGGTCAGCGCTGTCTGTGAGTACAGATAACAAGGCTGGCCATCACAGGCACCTGCTGCATGTTATGTGACCCTAAAGCAAATAGGAAGAGTATGTATGCTGACAGACCTAAAGGCTATTCTGGCGCTGAGCATTTAGGTTTTTGCCTGTTATCCACAATGTTCGTGAACCCTGCTCAGTATTGCATTGCGCCAATGCAAGATCTGATTCAGAAGCAGTCAACTTGCGCTGCGCGAACGTAGCGCAGCTGAACGCCTGTCTAAACGCTTTCAGCCTTGTTTGGCGGGTCTGATGCTGCTCCTGTGGCCAGACTGCAAAGGAGGGCATATGCATGAGTGATAAGATGTGCTGCTGCAGCAGCTCATATTGCGCTTGCTGCGCTCGTAAGCATAAGGCCAAGTGAGCAGCCCTTTGGGGTTTCCACATAATGATACGGCAAATTTTGATGAGTGATGAGCCCATAGGCAGCCTGCTGCCTTGCCATCACCCCACTCCATGGATTTGACAATGACAGGCAATGCCTACGCAGCGCAGCATGCATCCCATTCTGTCACACTTGCTGCGCTCCTTGTGGTCACACTTCAGGTCAGTGATCCTCTGAAAGACGAGGTCTGTGGCTGTTGTGGATGCCTGCAGCTCAGCTCATCACTCATCCAAGTGATGGGGAGGGGGGCGGGGATAGTCTTGGTGGGCTATGTCCTACTGCCCCGTGCCACTTGCTGCGGTTGCAAGCCCTGGTATAACCAGTGATCTGCTGGAAGACAAGGCCTGAAGGGCTGTGTGTTTGCCTGCGGCTCAGCCCATCACTCATCCCACTGATGGAATGGCTGAGTTGCTAAGCTTTGGTGAGTGATGGAAATGTTTGCTGGTCATGCAATGCTGCTCCTATGGCCAGACTGCACAGCCCATGAGTGATAAGATGTGCATATGCAGCCCTCAGTTATATTGCTGCCCTGGTTGTGGTTGCAAAGCTCTGGTATAAGCAGTGATCTGCTGGAAGAGGAGGCTTGAAGGGCACACAGTGCTGCCTGCTGGCCAATCACTCAACCAAGAAGGACAGTGGTTAATCAGTGATCTGCTGCCTTTGTCGGCTCATCACGCACTGGCAGCAGCAGCAGCATCAGCGGCAGCAGCACCGGCAGACCAGCAGCAACAGAAGCCAGTTCTCATCATTCAGCTTTGTCACCCATCACTCAGCTTCATATGAGCAGGCCTTTCCTACGGGAAGGCCCAGTTTCAAACGGGCCCTTTCCATCACTCATTACATCTTAGCAAATCAACAATTCCCTCACTGGAATGAGTGATGGTCTGAGCCGCAGGCAAACACACTGCTTTTCATGTGCCAACAAGCGCAGCAAGTGTGACAGGACAGCAACAACAGCATGTCTCACCGCTGAAGAGCGTTCCAGATTGCCCTCAGTGACAACCCCTCCCATCACTTGTCACAGCTCAGCTCATTCCCCCTCCCATCACTAGGTCCCATCACTAGGTCCCATCACCAGGTCCCATCATTGCTACAAGTTTGGGCCCTGCTACAGATTTGGTTACGCCACTCGGCGACTTGCATGTAACACTAGTTGGGGACCTGTCTTGCGATAGCTGAGCCTATCCGTAATTCTGCGGCCCATATAAACTTGCACAGAACAGTATTGTTCAACGCCCTAAACCATAATCAAATTCAGCCAGAACTGCAGCTGCAACCTTGTGGGCTGCTCAAGATGGTTCACGCAAAAGCCAGAGCTGGAAGGTGAATTTCAATCGTATTTAGCATTTTCTTTACTCGGTCAAGCAGACGGGTTTGAAACACACAGGTTCAAAACACACAGCACAAGTAACGCCAGTGATGTCACATACTGAATACAAGCAGACAGATTGCACAGTTCAAGACCCGTGTGATGCCTGCACATGCATGCACCAGCAACATTCCCACATGCTCATATGTATCCCTATCAAGCGCTTTCATGCTGTCCTGTCAAATCCAAACCTAAGTGGCAATCTGGACAAAACTAGTCAGGCCACCTGTCCACGCCTGACAAGAAAGTCAGGATCTCGCCTAAACTTGTCTTCAAACCTAGAGAACCATCGCTCAAGCACATTACTTGGCAGTACCAATGTATCTCCTGAGCTTCCAGAGTTGAACGACTCCATGTACCTGCAACATGGCAGCTTTGCTTACATCTGCTACATCACCCATCCATTTGGCTGCAGGAGAGCACAAGGTGCAAGTCAAGGCAGCACCAATACTTTGTTTGACCGCCGGCTCAAATGCTGCATTCTTGCTTACACATCCACAGCATTAGTATTCAGTATGTGACAGCGGTCACTGCCATGTGCTGGATACTTGGAGCTGCACTTGCATCAGATCACTGTTGACTAGTGTTGCCTGTCTTCACACAGTTGTGCACGAGCAGTAGTGTTACAAATTTGTGACCTGAACAAGTCCAAGGCAACCCGCTTTGCAAAATCTTGTCTGCTGGCAAGCTTGGTACCCTCCTTCTGTACTATCTCAGCTGCATATTAAGAACAAGGTGTCAAATGCACTGCGCTGCAGCTTACAGCTTCATGAAATGCGTTGTTCATGACGTTGCAAATGTGGTAAGCTGCATGTGGCATGGACATCTAATAAACTTGCCTTGAGGCTCTAGAGAGACGCCCAGCTGTATAGTTCCAGGTCCAACAGTCAATGGCTGATCTTGCTCAGGCCACTGTAGTGGCATCACCTCTGATGGTTGGCTATTGCTGACATAGCCGCGATACTGCCACTCTGCTCCGCCAATGGAAATGTACAGGCCCAGTGCAAGGCTGGGGTCCAGCGTACCAGACTGAGCCAGAAAGAGGGATACTTCTTGAAGCTCTTTGTAATTGGGAGTGACATTGGACACGTCAAACACCTGGTTAGGGAGCAGAAGGCTGAAAATCTTGCAGCTTGTGTGTACGGCCTCCACTTGCGGGGCACACTCACCCAATGCGATGAATCAACTCTCAAAAAGCTGTGATCTGCAATAGGGAAGGACTTGCCAATGAAGCAGATGCCAAAACCTCCTGTGGCCATCGCAGCAGCCTGTCACAGAGCTTGCATCAGCCTGTGGTGACACGCCAAGCTGACGTCAAACGGGCCGGACAACACTGCTACATGTCCTGTGCAGCATTGGCGCATTGGTGCAGCTGGCGGTGTATAATGGTGTATAACGCTCCACATGTACATGAACGGTACACGTGCATATTCAGGCTTTGCGTACCCATTTTGAGTGAAATTTGGGCAGTCAATCCCAAGAGAGCTCCAGCGGGAAACTCGACAGGCAGTAATCCTTGGAACTGGAGTGCATCAGAAAATTGGTTCGTATATGTGTTGCTGCGTGTGCAACATCCAGCCATATGCAAGCATGACTGAATAGAGTCTGCCGACGCCCCGATTCTAGAACCGATGTTGCCAAGGAAAGTCAAGCTTGCTATTATGATCACTTATTTTGCTCAGCACGCCTGGACTCGTCCAGCCTGCGAGCAAAGCGGATACTGCAGCCTAGGCCTCGTCCAGCCCTTTTTTGGAGACACTCGTCCCAGTAGGTTCGGTTTGCAGGTTTTAGATCGTGAAGCTCACGACTTAGTACGATTACTGCTGTTGCCAGGTGTTGGGCTGCAGCAAGCGTTGCAAGCGCGAAGCTTCAAGCAAGAAGTCGTTGTCATGGTCTCTGATGACACGATGCTGGACAGCTTCCTTCAAGCGTCGAACTCCTTTGCACGCCTGGGCATGGGTCACATACTGCTGCTGAGTTACACTGAAGCTATGTGCGCAGCCATAAGCAGTATCATTCCTGATGTTGGTTGCGCCTGGAGCTCTTTTGAAGAACCTCCAGATCTGCAAGACGTCTTTTACTTGTGGAGCCTTCGATACCGTACACTTGCAAGGTTTGCAAAAAGCAAATCAAGTTGTTACTGTGTTGCAAGAAAGAGCTACCACAGTCATTTGATACAGCCGCCATGTTCAACCTTTCCAATGGCATGCAGGTCACTGCGGCTTGGATATAATGTTTTACTTGTTGACAGCGACACTGCTGTGTTTGATGATCCGTACAAGTACTTCAAGCAACCACCATTCCAGGATATTGTGGTGCTTAACCAAGAAGAGAGTCCTGTTGAAGCAAACGGTGGCAACCTGTATGTGCAGGTACAAATCGTCAGCGTCATGTGCACAAGTCACTGATGGTGCTTTGTGATTGCATGACTTTGAGCAGACGCTTGCTGTGTGCAGAACGCTGCTCCAGATGGCCCGGCAGTCTTTATGTTTGCAGAAATTGTATCTAGGCCACTGCGCTGGGCTGATGATGAATGGGAGACAGCCAGCAAGCACAAGCTCAACAAGCAATGCTTGTATATGGATCAAGATGCATACGCAGATGTGCTCCCTGACATGGCGTCTGGATATATGCTGTTTCCCAAAGCCTTATGGTGTGTGGACGAGGTATGTGGCAGAAATTGTTGGACCCGCCAAGTTTGTAAAGTTACTGGGTGACAACAGCAGCCATGCATCTGCTTTTGACTCCTGGGGCAGTGTTGAAGTGCTTTGCTTGATAGCGCTAGCAAACCTGCAATCTGAAGCCAAAGGACCTCACCAGGATTTGTATGTGGCAGGATCCCCAAAGGTGTCTTCACAAAGCCATCGCTCACTTCATGCACACCATCCAATCCAACACTACCAAGCTGCAAATGCCAACGTTTCCATATCGCTGACTCTCCTGTCTTACACACTTGGCACAACACAGCATATGAACAGTGACACGCCTATCTCCAGAGTCTGGCACTCTGCTGATATTGCATTCTGAAAGCAAAAAATGCGTCTTTGAATGAAGCGTGGCGCAAGCACACAGGTTGTGTGCAGGATTCCAGAGCCCAGGCTGACTGGCAAGAGTTGAATGACAACATCAGTAAGGCTATCAGGTATGGAAACTGTCCAGCACAGGCAACTTGGCACAGCAAACACAGTTCTTGCAGAGAGTGACCAAGAAGGATAGATGCCACCAAAATTTAGGAGTGTGTGCAGATGGACTGAGAGGTACAATCAAACAAAGGTTGCTGTGCCTGAAGATTGGCAAGAGGTTGTAGGAGGTCCAGAGACTACACTAAAGACACTCCAGCTCAGGATGCCAAATTGCAGGTACAGTGATCCCAAAGCGGCTGTTGTACCCTGACCACTGCACTGCACCAAACCCCGATGTGGCCTGTGAATAGTCAAGTTTTGTGTTGCAACACAATGCTTACTTTGGCTGCATTAGCTGCTTTGGACTTGGATTGCATCAGCTGCTTTGGCTTTTGGCTGCATCAGCTGCTTTGGACTTTGGCTGCATTAGCTGCTTTGGCCGCTCGACAATACTGCTGATATTATGGAATGCAAATGCAACGTCTGTTAGCTGCCATATCCCCACATCACAATGCGGCCACATCAGATGAAGCTGATTACAGGGGCTGGCCTGAAGAGTTGGGGGGTGAGTGGTATCCTAAAGAGCGCGGCAAGTACTCCACAGACTTCATGCAACAGCTGCAGCAAGACCGGCCTGATACACCCTTGTGGCTGGATCCCGAGGATGCAGCCAATGCTGCAGCTGCAGACAAGGTTCCTACAGAGAAGTTTGCGCTGATGCCGCAATGGGTGGGCTGCAGCTGGACCTGGCGCGGCAAGGCCGGCTACTGGGACCCCAAAATCACTGGCAATGTGGCACAGCAGGTATGCATTATGCTCAATGTGGTAGTGCTTGGTGGCTTAGAGCTTCAAACCAACCCTGTCATACTTGACAGTGCATCAAAACGCACATACCACTGCATGCACCATGCTTTGTAACAATCGCCGTCTAGATGAGTTGCTATGCCTTATTGCCTGGCATCTACCTATATTTTCACAGCAGCACATGACATAATGTGATTTTGAGAATTTGTGCCTTTTGTGCCATCTTGCAGGTCATTGGGCATACCCACGCCATTCCTGATGGAAACAGAGCAATGGCCAAACGCGTCATACCTCAGTCCTTGGGCATATATGACTGGGAGCTGGCTCTCAAAGCCAACAAGCAGAAGCCATACTTTGCTTGCACTGGATTTGACTGCACACACTTGAGGGTTCTGGCTTTCAGTCCCACCATGGAACAGCTGCTTGCAGACAGTGCCAGCTGGCTGGAGTCTTCTCTGCTGTTGCAAGGCTTGGCGCAATTAGGACAGCTGTTAGGCCGGACAGTTGCTTGGCCCAGCTTGCCATGCAAAACACCCTGGATCAACCCAGCCTTCATAATCAAGTGATGTTCAACCAGATAGCTCTATGCTGTTGCAGATGCAGTCTATGGCGCATGACACGTGCTTGCGTCACATGAGCCATGGAGTTAGTGAGCAGTGTTGTAAACAAGAAACAGTCACAACATCTTTGGATCAGGCTGACTGGTTGAAGCACTGCAGGCGCAGACATGAGGTGCCTTTGAAGCTGGGAGAGCTGTGGCTCCCCTGGAGCAGCCCCACGGGAGAGCTTATGTGCACCCCATGGGAATATGTGCAACAGCCATGCCTTGAAGGAGGCAGAGGACTTCTGCCGTGGGAGTGGCAGCGATTCCAAGATGTGCATCTTGGCAATGCTGGTGCACACAATAACAGTATAGACACACTAATGATTCGTGCTACCCATTCTGCAAATGAAACCCATGCCCATGATCAGCAAGGCTTCAGTTTTGCAAATCACATTGTAGAAGTGGACGATGCTATGGGCCTGCCAGAGGAGTTGCAAATGCAACCAATATTGTTTCTGGACAGCCTAGTACATGCAGACATAGCCACATGGCCAGATCAAGCCAAAGATGCCTTTAAACAGATGCAATCAGCATGTTTGGTGCTGAATCCAGAACTGTACTTGTCAAAATACACGTTGGCTGGGAAATGGCGCAAGCCCGAAGATACAAGGGATGTGACAGAGAGCATGCACAGACCAGCTCGCTTGAAAAAAGGCAGACTTCATCGATACAGACATACCTCATTTGTGCAAGAGTGAATAAGTTGGTAGGAAATTAGAGAAGGTATCAGGTGCTGTTTGCCAGTCGAGCTGAGTATGAGCATGACACAACCCATGCATCGTCCATGTTATGTTCTCACTATCCATGGTATTGACAATATTCTTTGCTAGCAAGCTCTTTTGCTTAGAACTACTCTGGTAAAATTACCATTGAAGGCAAAAAGCGCAGAGGCAATATGACAATGCACCTGTATGCTTGCTTTACAAGCAAGAATTCTGACCGCATTTTGGAAAGAGCGGCTCAGGTGTATGACTGCTGGTGCATGAGTTCAATTCTTGCCAGCCAGCTTGAGTTTGCTTGGCAATCAACCATGACAATTTGTGTGTGTATGACAATAATAGGTCGGGAGCATAAGGCACTATGTGCAGCTGTGCATATGCAGACACCACTTTCAGCTATCCTGTGCACTGTGTAAGACAGCCAGGTCACAAAATCTATTCACAGGTCTTGGTTGTCGACAAAGCTGCCGATGTGCAGTTGTCAGCAACAATGGGGCCTTCTGTTTGGCTTTGGCATTGCCGTTGTAAATTTGAAGTAATTGTCAAAGAGTTCTAACCAACGTCAATCCATCTCATCATTGTAGCTAGCTATAGCCTGTTGTGCTCAATGTTCCAGCTGTCTTGACATGCATGTGCTGTGCACATATGCTTGCATTGCTTGTTGAGTGCTGGGAGAGTCGCCCACCAAGGTTGAAGCACTTTCAGGCAAGCGCGCCTAAGGTGATTTGATGTGCACTGACTCACTGACACACATGGGCAACAGATCATTTGTAACAAGTCAGACGTCGCAATGCATTGAGCAGGAGCAAACACACTGGGTTGAAGCTTTCCTTTTGTACACAAATCATAGCAGCCTGCAGCTGTTCTGCAATTGTTTATTGAGCTGAGCATGCATTTGACCAGTATTCTGAAAACATGTCTACTGTCAATGTTGTTTACAAGGAGACTCATCAGATGATTCAGTTGTAACTGCCGTTACCTTTTAGGTAGCTATATGTGGATGCTGGCAGCGCGCTGTGACAGGGGTTCAGAACATTGCAACAGGGAATAAGGGTCTGTCTTGTGTGCATCTGCGGCGAGGTCCTCACTGGGGGAACGAAGCGGCATATTTCAGCTCAAGCTGATTGGTACCACTTTCATTGGTGTAATTACATAGCTGAAGACTAGCTGATCTTGACTGAAGTTTTTGCAAGTATTGTGTATTCTAAATAGGTTGAAACTAGCTGAAGCATGTATTCCACTAGCAACATGCTGAAATAAGTGCTCGGTTTGACGGACAGCTGCAGCTCGCCTTGACACAAATGTATACAGCTACCATGAGTCTGCACAAACTCAAACTTACAAAAGCAGACATGGCATCCTGAATCTAAATTGGGCATGAGGCGTGCAAGGCAGGTGTACGCCAAGATCCCTAAACTAAGCCAAACAAGGTAGGACAGATCACTACACGCAAACAGTTACCATTATTGGACCCAGGAACGGACTTCAGGCTCCATGTGAAACATCCAGGGTCATCCATGCATGTTGCTCAGCTGATGGCTGATGTACAAACGCTCATCCTTCACTCAGTCCTTTGCTGCAGCTCCCATATGTGCATGCTCTAAAGCTTCTCTGGCTGTATGGATAAAATGTCTTGTGGACTGTCATGTTCACTGCTTGTTCATCTCAATTTGCTACCATCCATCGGGGTCATATGCCTGCCGCACAATACAGCATAGGATCATGAGTGGCAATTGCAGCAGTGATGCTACTGCGATCCTGTTGCAAAAGTTTGTGAGTGATGACAGAACTGAGAGCAACAACATCTGATGGTAAACACACCAAGAATAGGGGTGTGTGCACAGACAGGGAATGTTGCAGCTGGGCTGCTGGAATTCATCTGCATTACTCAGGCACTCACAACTCAGAGTTACCAGAATGAATGAACAAGTAATTTGCAATGGTGCCTGGCCAGCGTGATGTAAAAGTCAGTCACCAGATCTGAGGCCTCAGGTGATGTCATTTGAAGCCTGCTAAAAAACCACCCTCATTACCTGAGCTAGCAAGTCTGCATCCTTTGCAGATTCATGAGCGTCGGAGGCTGATCTGCGCTTGCCCTGCCTTGACCCTTACAGCTACTTCTACCACCTGTGTCCCCAGCTATGGAATCCTTGCAACCAACCCTGGATCCCATGCCCCCACCTCTGGGGCTGTGCTTGAGCTATGCAGGCCATCATCTGCGTTGCAAACAAACAATTGTTATCCATACTTGCTGCGGACTGTATGCATGCAAGGACTGAACACCTTCAAGCCACGCATTTGATACATGCCATAACATTGTGGTGCCATCATGGTGTTGGGTTGTGCATTCTCTTCACCATACAAGACAATGTTGTGACAAATTCAATCAGTCACCTGTGAGTGAAATCCACCCCCATTCTCCTGACGGAACTGGCCTGTGTGAAAGTGCTGCATGCACAATGCAACCTCAAGATGTTGTCCAGACACCTATAAGACGGGGCAGCATAAGTCGATAGCTGAGTAATGAGTGTTGATGGTACGCAAGACAAACACACCAAGGTGTACTGCTGTTACACAGGGCAACACAAGACACATCTGCATACGTGGCAGATAACAGCTGCAGGTCAAGTGGTCAAGACCACACAAAGCATAATTTGTGTAACGACCACGTCTTCAGTGGCATCACATGCATTCATGTTTACTATACCTGTGAACATATGGCAGGCTACATACACAAACTGTGCATAGGCAGCTTTGGTTGTATGTGAGCATGTGAGTGCAGTGATCAGTGTGGCTAACCACCCTGTATTAGTGCTGCGAACAGTATCATGATGCTTACAGTGCATAACAGAAACTAGACAGTAAAGTTGTCTGTGCATATGTGTCCATCATGAGGTGTACAGCTTGTTAACTTTAGGTCACTATGGTGTTGTGGCATATACTCTATTCTCAGTGTCCATGAAGGCGGGCTTTGTCCACCATGGACACCCCACGCTCACTCATTCAGTGAGTCACCATGACACAGCGCACCTGCTTGTTTAAAACCTGGTCTCCACTTTTCAGTTGAGTGTCAATAATAATGTGCACAGTGCTCATGAGCAGATCTGTATGACCTTTGACTTGGCTCTCATGCCATCATCCACCCACCCACCCACCCACCCACCCACCCACTCACTCACTCACCCACTCACTCACTCACTCTCGCTCACTCACTCGCTCGCTCGCTCAATGCAGCGAGTGCTAGCCATGGACATTGCAGAACTGGACACCAAACTGGTGACAGCTGTGGAGGATGATTGCTTGTTTGGCTTGATTTACAAGAACACATCAGGCATGGGTTGACAGGCAACTTTGGTGGAATGCTTGCCTTACATATGCGGCGACTATAGTCATATATAGCTAAAAGTGAATTTGCCAACATGCTAGTTGCAATGTATTGAAAAAATGTATGTTCAGCTGATCAGCTGATTCATGAAGGGCCTTTCAGCATTCTTTCAACCTTCTAAATTCTGCAGATCCTAGTTTAAACCACATCAGTCACTTTCAGCTGATCTTCACAATGCCTGTGCTATGATTAAAGTATGCTGAACAGGCTTCAGCTGGCTTTGACTGAGGATTGCAATGACTTTCGGTCATTGAAGTATGCTGAACACGCTTCAGCTGGCTTTGACTGAGGATTGCATTATTTGTCAGCACATTTCAGCTGCAATCAGCACAGCTGAACGAGTTTGGCAGTCTTCAGACGCAATTAATCGATTTTGTTCTGCTTTGAAGGGTCCTTTGTTCCGCAGTACTCAACTGAAGATGAGGAACATTTTCTGCATGCAGTCACACAGAGCAGATAGAACTGCGTCGTCAGCACTCTCCTCCATCACATCATCACCACTGCCATTTCTTTGGTGCTCAATTGTCAAAAGCCTTTGTGCATTTAGTGATTAAGCTTATTAGTTACATATAACCTACTTAGTGTGTGTTGAAGTTCAGTCATTGTCTGTTGCCCTCTTGATGAGTCCCGAAATACATGACAGGAAATGTGAGTCGATCTACTTGGATGTTGATTCATAGAATGTGATAAAAGTCAAGGTAGTCTAAGACATTACACCCTGTGATGAACCCTCTTAAGCGACCAAACTACGCGTAATGTTTCTGTTAGGTGTCAACAGATCAGTATAACGTGCTGTCAGCTCAGGGCTGTTTCCTCAAGAGGCTCCCATCATGATCACCAAAAAACGCAGATGTTTCGTTCCTTTTTTAATGTGCTCTCAACGGCTGAAAAAAACACAACATATCAGCAATATGTGCATCCTGTCACCAATCACATGACCACCACAGCAGGTGTACACCTTGTCAGCCGTTACAATACCCATGCCTTATGCATCAAGATGCTTAAGACCACTTCTCTGTTTGGGTGCTGGAAAGGCCGCTTGCACACTTTTGTGCCTGATCAACAGGCTTGTTGCCATCATATATCAGTATCTGTTTGCATGCTGCAGGAAGGGCAGAGAGCCCAGCTGGCTGGCACAGGAAGTCCCAAAGCCCTGGCCCAAGCTCAGTGGGACAACTTTGGTCATGGGGGATGCGTCTGGTCCCAATCCTACACATGCCCTCAATCTCAACTTCTATCACATGTACCGATGGATGAATAAGGCAAGCAACAACAGCCTCTTGCAGCCCCTTTCAATTGACATTCACAGCCTCTGTTTAGCTCTACTAAGAACACTAGCAAGAACAGCTGGTGTACAGTCCTGTGTGACACTTGCAGGTGTCTGTACCAATGGGAACGCTGCACATGATCTTTGACACTGCTGGTGATGAAGGATATACCCCTGGCCAGTATGGCGAGGGCTTGGCAGCTGCCTTTGGTTACAATCATGGTTTGCTGCGCAACATGCCCCCAGTGACACAGCTGCAGCGTGTCAAGTTCTCTGTTGGGGGCGGCTTCCAGTTTGACATGAACATGCTGCAGAGTGATACACCTGTGCTGTGTGATTATCTGCAAATGGCTGCACACGTTCTGAAGCACTACAAGCTGAAACCCTTCCAGGTATGCCAGCCATAGTTTGGTCTTTATACCACCATCTACAACACCTAGCTGGACACATGCAAATGGAGCTGTGTCCAGGACAACCTGAATGAAAACTGCTTGCAGGAATGCAACCTGCAGGCATTTTGGTAGACTGCTTCAATAGTGCGTGTATTTGCACCTGGTTGATTTTGCCATTGCCTAGACTGTGCTTAGGTTCTAAGGGTCAAGTCACGCCGCAGAAAGCACACCTTTTGCTGCTGATTTCTCTGTACTATCTCTGCGCTCCTCAGTCCTGACTCAGAACACCAATGAGTGTGACGTATCTGATCTTTGGTCATCTGGATTATGCAGTCTTGCTGTCATCAATTGTCTGTGTGGTTATCTTGCTAGTGCATGCTTGCAGCAATGCATGTTGGAGCACAAGCAAAGTTCCAGTGTTGTATATGCACAGGAAGCTGACCCCAAACGCATCCTGATCGCAACTCGTAAAGAGTCAGAGAGCAGAAGACTACTAGGCGCTGAGGGGGTTGCAGCGAGTCTGTCCAGCCTGGGTTACAATGTCAGCGTGGTGACCATGGGAAATTTTTCCTTTCAGCAGCAGTTGCACTTGGTTGCAGATGCCAAAGCTCTGGTTGGTGTGACTGGCTCAGACTTAGTCAGTTTTCTCTTCATGCCATTTCGCGCTGCCATCGTGGAAATCTTCCCCATGGTGTTGGGCGTGCCAGCGTACAACCCAGAGCTTACGAATCAGGCCCGCAACTATGGCAAAGTCCTACGCTCTTATTACAGCCCCTTCAATGCCACACTTTACATGGATGAAGCTACTGGGAAGCCAGTGGATGCTCCACCTGTGCGCCAGAGCAGACTTGTGCCGGTGGACGAGGGGAGCCTTGTTGCTGCTATCCAAGGAACTATCAAGGCATCTGATGAAACTATGTTTCAGGGTTTGAGGGTGGCTGCTGCTTAAGAGGCTCGGGGATAGTTTGCAAATATGATCGGCCTGTCCCAAGCGGCATCCTATATGGGTGTGATAGTCCACAATACCAAGGCTGCTAGCCAGAACAACTTAGCCTGTCAACACCCCAACATGTGCCAGCAATAGCTGAATAGATCCATAAATCTATACTGCGGTTTGTGCGCTAGGTAGCTGGTGTGATCTCATGATTAATGATGAGGCTGACAGGCAGTGCTGGTTGGCCAATTCCATGGAATAGAAGACGACAATGCTGACATGGCTGCACACCCAATAAATGCATGTGATTACCTGTTTTGAAGTCACACCAAGTTTCCTCCAGCTTACATTCCTGGGGGGTATGAACCCCATGAATCATGCCCAAACATGCACTCGTCAGCAAACTTTGGAACACTGTCAGGCTCAGTGTCAATGCAAGATATCCTTTGGAGCTGTCAGGCATACAGTAATTCTGCGAGCATTTCGGAAAGATTGTATTCCGACAGGGGGCTGGTCAATTGCTGATAAGTTGCAACCTGTTGGCTGTCAGAAACATGGAGGCTGACTCAGAGCTTAGGTCAAAGCTGACAGAAACGCTGCCAGTTTGTACTGTCCTCAGGCGTTTCTGAGTTTAGATTTCCACTGTAGAGAGAGAGAAGTGTTTTACATCCTTTGCCCAGCCTCAAGTCTGATGGATGTGCCAGGGTATGTGAACCCCGACAAACTGATGAATGTGCCAATCGGATTTGTCTGCAGGTAACGGTGCTAAATTGCCTCCACACAATTCAGGCACACAAGGCATAGCAGAGCAGCGATACATAGCCTCCATGCAAACAGGACAAGACAAGCAACAAACAAACAGCCGTTCAGCACGGGATAGTCAAATGACAATGCAAGGTCAATGCACCAAGGTTCGCCCCCCTCAGGGCCTGGCAACTGAAACCAACAAAGGCAAAAGAAACACGTCCACGCAGATCGTTCTCCCGTATTGAATAGATGTTCGTTGGTCAGAAGAAAAGACCCAAGGAAACGACCAAAGGGCTGAAGAGAACTCCTGTCGCCTGCTACAATAACAGTAAGTGGAATGATAGTAGGTAGAAAAAGCACAGGCCCTTCAAATAGTACCAATGATCATCATCATAATGACAGGCTGTACGACAAGCGAAGCCAAAAGTAAAGGGCAACTAAGCAAAGGCGTCAAGACAAAGTCAATAGGCAAAAGCGTCAGGCCAGTGTCAATAAACAAATTGGTAACCCTTCCAGCACGTCCCATGCCGCACCAAAAAAGCCAGCCAACAAAGCCCAGTGACCACACTACAACCGGCTGCAAAAGGCCTCTCAGCGTGCGGGTGTCGTGGTAGCAAAACGTGAGAAAGTATAACGAGACGCCGGCCAGCGAACACTGGAATGTACGCGACGCTCGCTTGGGTCATAGGATAAACATAGCTTTAGTTGGAGCCGACTTCGCGTAGTCCTGTAGACCTGCTCCTGCGCCGGCCGGCGAGCACCAATATTCAAGCGACGCAATCACAAATCCTGACTGTGGCCGCTCGCGTTGATGCTGCCACGCGGTCGCCGCCCCAGACGTTGCTGCATGCTTGCCCGGAAGCTTTTTCGACGCCGCGCTCCCAGCTCACGGCGGACCTCTAAGCATGCCCTCCCCGCGCCCACAGTAGCAAGGCGGAGAAAAGAGCGGCCTCAGCGCTCTCAGGCGGCTAACTAGCTGGTGGTTTCTGTAAAAGTATAGATGGTTCGGGATTGAAAAGAGCCATCAGTACGTGGCAGAGGGCGCAGAGGTGCTTGTATATTGTGCAGCGTTGCCGTAGCAGCTACACATGAGATCATCTACGCAAACATATCTACAGTGGGGCCCATAAGTATCGGTCAGACCAGGAACATGTGCGAGCTCCGACACTATTGCGAAGCGCAAGTCTGTGTTTCGGCGGCGGCGGTCCTTCCGAACACAGCAAGTCAACTAGCACACCTTTCTGTGTACGGCGTCACTGGCGCAGAAAGCGCTTGTAGCGCATGTGTGGCGCCGGTAAAAGCAACAGGTCTGTGACAGTGAAACAAGGCTGACAGCAAGGCCCCAACTTGGCAGCTGTGCGGCACGCGAAAGACATACAC
>JAABUO010001620.1_pt1 | contig 28798 bp, 36 predicted proteins | sample 5559291 | NCBI WGS metagenome assembly JAABUO01 (sample SAMN10711878, study PRJNA513372) | rock metagenome | isolation source: Antarctica rocks | place: Antarctica: Victoria Land, Finger Mt sud | reverse complement strand
TGACCAACTGCAATGGGCAGCTCAAAAACGCAGGGATTGCCTTTCATTGACCACCCTTGGATTTTGTGACAGCTGTGCCACAGCCTCATGGCCCAAAACAGAGCACATCCCTGATTCCTTTGCTACCTGGCAATTGGCAGCTTCATGTCAGCAAAGCAGCAGCATATAATATGCCATTAATCAGTCATTGCAACCCCAGCTGCTTGATGCCTCCGGTATGCGTGTGCGTTTGCATGTGGGCGAGTCACAGCTGTGCTGGAGGTTGAAACGGCCCACCTGTGCTTGCATGGCTTCCCTGAGTCTTCTTCCAGCCATGGTCGTCAGCTCCCCAGGCACGCACAGAATCACGAACTGGCCCACCCGCAGAATCTGAATCTCCACAATGGATGGCTGCCTACATTATGGCAAGCGATAATGTAACATACAGGACAACAAACACAGTACTAACAGTGATGATAGCAACAAGGGTTTCTATTACACAAACTACAGTAACAATGGTCAGAGCAACAGCAACAGTGACAACAAGGATGACAAATACTGGGTGCCTTTTATGGATGCCCATGAATCAGTATGCTGCTGTTTGCTTGTAGAATCACTAAATATGTTGCACTTGGGTCAATACACTCTCTATTTGCATTGCTTGGCATGCACCGGGATGTTCACGAAGCATTGCTAGATGTCTCATAGACTATGCAACATGCAAGGCAAAATGTGATGACACGGGGACCATGCTAGACCCCGACGCATGCACAGTATGTGCGAAGCCTTGTCATGGCTTCCACATGCACAAGACAAAAAGATCTTGCACTGATGTTTTGCTTCAGCAAGCACCAACAGCTGGTTGCATGCAGTAACATGCCTAGTGTTGCAATTTTTGCAACTTCACAGCTGTAATAGCCTACATCAGAGTTGCTGTTAGGATGAGCTTTGTGAAAAGAGTGTGCACAAAAAGATATGTGGGAAGACACCAGCACACATGTCCCCTTGCGCCACCGGCTTAGGGTTTGATATACCTGAACCCTAAACCCTAAGCCATCAGCTCGTAAGTCACTAGTCTTTCTATGTGCCTATGCACTATGAACCCGTGAATGGAGTTGGCAGTCAGCTTACCATTCATAGGGGATGTGGGCATTGCCGGTGTCCAGCAGGATTGGTTTCGGAGCCTGGCAGGAAGTCTGGGCAGGTGTGGGGTTGTGAAGGAAGTGGCCCACCACCTTCCAGAACAACGACCCCTTGGTGTCGCCCTGCTTGAAGTCAAACGCACCTGGACCTGCAGTAAGACATCCATTCATTCATTCATTCATTCATTCATTCATTCATTCATTCATTCATTCATTCACTCATTCATTCATGCATTCGTGCATCCATTCATCCATCAAACGTGTGTCTTTCCCTAGGGTCAGGTACATATGAGTGCATCCTGAGTAGCTCCCTGTGGGAGGTCCTGTTTTGGCAGTCAGCGTACCACCACCAATAACGTGTGTTGGCGTGTTGCAGACTGAGCAGCGAGACAGAGTCACAGGGCTTCAGACAGCAGTGTGGATCAGTCAAGAGGCACAGGAAGAGTACATGCATGCTATATAAAACAAAGCTGTACAGCATCAGGTGATTGATGAGTGACAGTGGACCACGATTAGGTTGAGGTCAAAGGCTTCTGGCCCGGCACCAGAACAGCATCACAAGCCTTCATTGGGGTTTCATGTCTGATGGTCAGGAATATGCAAGTCACACTGACAACCAGTGGTGTTTGTGAAGCTGCAGCAAGACAGTGGGACAAGCTTCCATCAGGTGTTGCTGTCTGATAATTCGGCAACACACTCATTTGCACTGTCCTCCATTGTACCATCCACCACTGTCCACCACTATCCAAAATCTGTCCACCACCAATCCACCACTGTCCACCATTGTACCATCCACCAATGTCCACCACCAATCCACCATGGTACCACCAACACTGTCCACCACTATCTACCAAGGTCCAACCACAATCCACCACCAACCACCAGCAATGCCATACTTTGCCCCTCGTGAAAGTTCTCAACTTTCTCGACATGTCTACGCAGATTGACGCAGAAGCGCAACCAGACAAAGTCCTGAGTCAGTGCTCAAACTGGCAGTTTCGCTCAAGGACGCATGTCATTTGTGTTATGCTTTGTTTTCTTGGACATGGCGCATAACACTGGACAGCAAGCAGTACCATCACTTGTTGTTTGTTGAAGGCCCAAGATATACATAGAGACAGCCTGAAAGCATGGGCGATCTCTTTGCCTTGGTCGCCTTACAATGCCCAGCTACAGTTCCTGCCTTCCTGAAGGAATGGCTGATCATTAGTGTAAATGACTACACACGCAAAGTGACAAAACACGACACATACATACCATCAGTAGTGCCAGCAGCAAAGCTGAAGCCCATGGCAGCAGGGCAGGTGCGACCAGCCCTGGTGTTAGGGCCCTCCCTGACATCAACACCAGTCATATCCAGGAAGGCATGCCTGAAGTCAATGGGACCTGCACACATGCACAGACGCACATCAGCCATTTGAGGGTGCATGCTGCGTCATGTTGTTGTATGGCATGCTGTGCAGCGCATTGGCATTTAGTGAACTGTCCTTCTTGCTGGTGATGCCATGACTAAGCTTGTTCTCTGTGCCAACTGGAGGTGTTGCACTGTAGAGCAGGCTTTCACACAAGCTGTGTCAAAACAGCAAAAGTAGAGTAAAAAGCTAGAATCATCATAACAATCACTTTTAAATGATTGTAAATACTTTATTTAAATGCACCTGTGACCTCTTCAATAAAGCAGAGTAAAAAGCTGGAACCATCGTAACAACCATTTTCGATGATTACAAATGCTGCATTTAAAGTCAAAACCTCAAGTCACCTGTGACCTCTTCAACAAAGTAGAGTTAAAAGCTGGAACCATTGAAACGAACGTTTTCAATGGTTATAAAAATCTGTATGTAAGTGCAAAACCTCAAGTCACCTGAGACCTCTTCGATAAAGTAGAGCAAAGAGCTAGAACCATCGAAACAATGATTTTCAATGATTCCAAATTCTGTATCATTTTCAATGATTACAAATACTGTATTTGTATGCAAAGCCTGAAGTCACCTGAGACCTCTTCAGTGGCTGATGTCAGCAGCTCCCGTGCCTTGTCAGCCTGGCGCTGGGCGATGATCTCGTTGCTCCTGAAGTTGTCGGGCCAGGCAGGGCCTCGAGCTATGCACAGCTTGTTCCTGCCGTTGCACAGGCTGTGGTCCTCACAAGGCAACCCTGCAAGGCACTTGCTGGCTCTGTTGCAAAGGTTGCTGGCTCTGTTACCAAGCTTACAAAGGTTTCTGGGTCTGTTACCAAGGTTACAGTCTGCTACAAAGGTTGCTGAGTGTGTTGCAAAGGTTGCTGGGTCTGTTACCAAGGTTACAAAGGTTGCTGGGTCTGTCACAAAGGTTGCTTGTGCTGGCTGCAAAGCTTGTAGGCCAATGCCTAGCTTGTTCCTGCCAACACAATCGCTTGAAGCGCCTCGCAGTTTTTGTGTGTCTTGGTGTGCAAGAGAACAAGCTTTAGGATGATTCTGTTGAGGTCAAAGCAAGTACAAATGACTATGCATATATAGTATAGGGTTTATATATGACTATATTTTACTATATTTTAAAACCTTAAACCATAAACCCTAATATATATGCATGACCAACCAGGACAAATTCCATGAACAGCAAGCAGACAAGGATCCACCCGAATTAGTCAATGAAACAGGCTCCACCCAAGTCAACTAAACATGCAGATGCTCATGGGCACGTGCAGCAGCAAGCGAGGGGGGACACGCTACCTTGTGTTGCTGTCCTGTAATGCGCAGATGGACAAGCAGACAAGTGTGGTGCTGACCTGTGTTCTGACAAGTACACAAACAGACAAGTGTGGTGCTGACCTGTATTCTGGTAGATGCACAAGCAGACAAGTGTGGTGCTGACCTGTGTTCTGACAAACACACAAGCAGACAAGCGTGGTGCTGACCTGTGTTCTGACAAATACACAAGCAGGCAAGTGTGGTGCTGACCTGTGTCTTGGCAGAAGGCACCCTGGATATTGGGGGAGGTGTCCCCCACATTGGCCTGTCCAAAGGCTGCCACAAAGCCCTTTGCCAACTGCACCTCTGACTGCCCATTCCCCATGGGCCCTTTGTTTTGACTGCTGCCAGTCGCAGTGGGCCCTTTGGCCTGACTGCTGCCAGTGGTGCTCTGTTTGGCGGCCCACTTCTCCAGGAACTGGGAGGCGACCCCCTTGTTGTCACCGCTGATGAGGTCGTTGGTGTTGTTGATAGAGGTGCAATGCACCGGGAACCAGCTGATGGCGCCTGTGCCTGAGTCATGCAAGAAGAATACAGTCAGGCTGCAAGAAGAGGAAGAAGAAGAAGAAGGTCAGATTGCAGAAGCAGGTCAGACTGCAAGAAGGAGGTCAACCTGTCAGAAGAAGGTCAGACAGCAAGAAGAAGCATGTCAGACTGCAAGAAGAAGAAGGTCAAACTGCAAGAAGAAAGTCAAGACTGCAAGAAGAAGAAGATCAAATTGCAGGAAGAGCGTCAGACTTGCAAGAATGTCAACCGGACAGACCAAGAAAATCAGACTGCAAGAAGAAGATTGGACTGCCAGTTGCAACGCTACTGACCCACATGGGGTCCTCTGAGGTGAAAGGAGCAACGTCGCCCTGACATGTAAAACAAGACATGCTGCTGTTGGTGACAAGATTATTGGTGGTGTTGATGCTCATGCAATGGGTCTAGGAATTCCCTCTTTGTGGCAGACAGTGGCGCTGCCTGATCATCATGGCACTAGCACAGCAGTGAGGGACCAATGCCACAAAGCTTAAACAGTAACACCAAGGAAAATAAAAGAAAAAGATGCAAAACAGAAGAAAAAGGTGCAAAACAGAAGAAAAGGGTGCACAGGGAGATGCTGTTTGACAGCATGCAAGTTGAAACCCATAACCAAAAACTGAAAAGGTGAAATGATGTTCTTTGAAACTTTGAAACTGTAATATCTTTGGAACTGTAAGTATCAGACAAAACTGGCCGAGAAATTGTATTATCCAGTGTGGTGTCTCCATACATTGTACCATGAGGAACACCTGCCTTGCTGACTTGATGCACATGCTTGCAAACTTGAGGTACCATTTTGCCTGTACACTTACCTTTGCCCTCTGAGTTTGTGACACTCAGCTGAGTCATGATTTTGTCAGTGTTGTGCTTGTATCTTGCGCGCTCATCCTCGGGGTTATGCAGATATGCTGATGGGCTCCTGTTTGCATTTGCATCCAGAAGCTCCCCACTGTTGATGCGCAGCTTGCCAGGCTTGATATTCGCATGCGCCCGCCGTATGCTCTGTAGCCCAGTGTTACATGTATTACAGGTGTTCATGCTGTGATTCAAGAGCCTACATGGTTTCCCATCATCCTCATATTCACCGAGATGAAGCTGAAGACTTTGAGTGTCTGATTGTGGTGGGCCTTGCAGATGCACACAGCTCAAAACCCATCCTTACAGGGAGTGCACGCGTGCTGTTCATGTTATCAGTGGCTGCTCAGTCAGCAGACAACTGCTTGGTCTGCGTGTACCTGTTTGAGGCTCTGAGAGCATGCAAGAGGTGCTGGTTTGAGATGTTCGCTGCTGAATGTGTGCAGATTGCTGCCATTACAGATTTTTAGAGCAACACACAGAATTTTTCATGTGTCGCCTGCCAGAACAGGACATCATACAAGGAGCTACTCAGGACTGTACGTACCTGACTCTAGGGAAGAAAATTATGCATGAATGAATGATTGAAGCATGCATGGCGTTGGCAGCAAGATTCACTAGAACAGTACATGCAAGGTGTGCAGCATCACATGAGGCAGACCTGCGCGACCTGCATACCTCGCTCATCCATGAGCTGGAAAGTATTTCATTATCATTATCGTCATTTTTGTCATGATGATGATCATTTTTGTCATGATAATGATGATTATTATTATTTGTTGTTGTTATTATTATTGTTGTTATTACTACTGTTATGAAGGTATCACAGCCTGAGTCGTCTGGCTCAGGCTGAACAAGCTGAGGTAGATGTGGATGACTGACCTCAACAATGCCACTGACAACAGCCTCCCAGCTTTGTTCCACAAAGCCCAAGGACGTGATGTCATACAGCACGTACTGCAAGTACCCTCCTGGTCCTGAGTGTGTGTGAATGCCGCTAATGGCAACATTGCGCTCCGTGTACATATCTGCAAACTCAACCTGAGCACAGCCCATGTGTCAGTCATGCTCCTGCTGTGTCTGTGGTGATGTGTGTACTGTGCACAGTAACAGTGTGTTGCAACAGGCTGAGGTGGCACTTGGGGGCAATTCTGTATTGTGCCGGCGCAATAATTGCAAAAATGCTGTGTTTATGTGCATGCTCAGTGACAAGGTCGAGCAAGCTGCGTATGGTTGAGCTGCTGTGAGAGCCCTGCTTCTGTGGCAAGGAATGGCAGGGCAAGATGCTAACGGGCACATGCAGCGTGACTTGTACTAAGGTGCTGCACTGGCTTGACACTTGTGTTGCATCATGAGGATCACCTTCAGCCTCTCAATGACACCCAAGGTCACTGCTTGGGAGGCCATGCATGCGTCCAGGTTGACAAACACAAAGCGGTTGCTGCAGCAGAACCAAAGGTCGATCTGACATGGGAAAGACTACACGACTGCGTGCAGCAGATTGTCTGTGCACCACAGAAACGAACAAACTATTGGACACACACCTGTCTTGACTTGGGTCTGCAACTATGTAAGCTCTTGCATACAGGCGGGTGTGAATGCCTGACACTATCTGCTCCAGCATTGCATAGCCCTAGCAGAAGACAGACAATCAGCTCATCGCATGTGCCTTGAACACTCCTTGCGCTACTTAACGGTCTTTTGCAGCTTACCATCATGTTAACGTCTGCTGCAGGCCCGGTGATGTCCGCTTTACCTGAGCATCAGACGTAAAGCCAGCTAAAGATCACTGCTTCAGGAAGTGAAGGCTGTTATGTTATGCAGGCAGCAACGTGTCGGTAACCTCACCGATGCCTATGTGGTAGTCACTGCCAGCAGCATGCGCTAACGCAGCCGATACGACTGCCAGCATTACAAATCCGTGGAAGGTGCAGTGCACCATAGCTGGCCCCGCGTGTGAAAGGGCACCCAGCGGGGCTGCAACGACTAGCTCAACAAAATCTCAAACGTGAGTTGTGAGGCAGATTTAACTCGTAAGGCAAGCGACAACAATCAGAAGAGTGGACGTCTTTGCGACCAAGTTTGACTGGGCACGCGTGCATGGCGAAAAGCTTGTTCACGCCCCGCGTGGATCATCTGGATGACTTGTTGCCATTCAAACTCAGCATTGTTTCAGCTGTTGTAGGAAGTGTGTACTGTATGACTGCATTTACAAGAACAGAACTCTGTCTGCTGGCCCCCAGTTGGCCCCTAGGACACCAAACATAAAGTCAGAAAGGAAAAGACTACGCCACTGAACATGAACAACACACAAAAATTCGGCGTTGGGAATAAATGCTGCAGACTGAACTCAGCATCTGTACAGCACATGTGCAGCTTCAGTCTGGTCTGAAGCCGCTCTGCTGCTCAAGAAGCTTGCCACCAAGGTGTTTGGACAGGCGTGCTCCTGAGGACATTGGCATGTGCCTTGGGTGCAATGCTCTGTAAGGCGATGGTTCTGCGTGTGAATCAAAAAAAAATTGGCAAAGGTGATCGGGATGTCCTGAGGGGCAGCCTCTGTGTGCCAAACACCAAGCATGAGCCGGTGCATTGCTAGAGCATTACCACAATACTTCTGCAACATGAGCAGCAAAGGCCAGATGCAAATGAGGTGGTCATCTGCAAGGAGGTCAAAGGTGTTTCCTAGGGTGCAGGGTACTGTCCAGGCATGCGCTTGCTGCAACATGGGGGTGCATGCATGCTGATGATCTCAACAAGACTTGCAAATTGCTCAACTCTGGGCAACATCAATGGCCATGCTATGCAACATGCAATCGTAAAGCAACTGCTCAAACAAAATACGCTGTTCTTGCCCAAGCTGTCTTATGGGTGAGTGTCTGGCGGAAAGGGTTGATCGTGCCTAGCAATCGCCCCGCCACAGCCACCTGCTGAGTGCCATGCCGTCAAGCTGACAATTGTGCCGGGTTGTTTGCTTAAAGCTGAAAGCGCTTGATGCTGGCTGTAAGCGAAACACACTAGCAGGGGCATGCTGCTGATAATGCCTGTTCTCTGCGCTGTTGTCCCGTGCATTTCCTGCTGGCCAAAATCTGCCTGACTTTTCGCTGCCTCTTTGCTGGCTGAACAGTTGTGATGCTGAGCTGTGCAGGTGTCACAATAAGCAAGGGTCATTGCAGGGCTTGACACATCCAATTCTACCGAGCTCCACTGGCACTTTGTAGCTTGTAGCCTGCTGCCCATCCCCTGAGCCTGACTCACGCTGAGCATGCTGTGTTACAATAACACCGTTTGAGCTCTGCACGTGTGCTGCTGATAATGGTGCTGGGGCTGCTGGCTGATCATGAGGCGCTGAAGCCAAAAATATGCGTCCTGAAGCTGATGATTTTGATGCAGGGTGAGTGTGCTAATAAAGCCCATCAGGTGCCACCAGGTTATGCCTCATGGGTGTCTTTGCATAGCCGGACACAAGGCTTGAATTTTGTTTCTGAGGTCAGTGAGGAGGCAGAGGGTTGGGTAGATGCATTGCACATAGCGTCCTATGCTGCGAAGCAGGGCTGCATGCAGATGCTAGGAAAGGCGGCAGCCGGGCATTACCACCCTGCTTTGATATTGAAGATCAGCGGGATTTCAACAGAAGAAGAAGCTAGACCAAATCTGTAGTTACAATGATTGCCCGGCATATTGTGTCATCAGTAACATAGGAACACCCTGGTGGCAGCACAATCTGGACAGACCTTTTAGTTTAGTTGAGAGTATGTCAGCTGTGAACTGTAGTGTTTTCATAAGTGCTTTTGGAACAGAACATTTGAAGATCTTTGTTTCACATTTCAGTCTACTGGTCAAGCGATCTTGGATGGCCCCAACAACCTTTAAAAGTGAGTGAGTGAGTGAGTGAGTGAGTGAGTGAGTGAGTGAGTGAGTGAGTGAGTGAGTGAGTGAGTGAGTGAGTGAGTGAGTGAGTGAGTGAGTGAGTGAGTGAGTGAGAGAGTGAGTGAGTGAGTGAGTGAGTGAGTGAGTGAGTGAGTGAGTGAGTGAGTGAGTGAGTGAGTGAGTGAGTGAGTGAGTGAGTGAACGAATGAATGCATGAACGACTGAATGAATGAACGGCTGAATGAATGAATGAATGAACGAACAAACGAATGAACGAATGAATGAATGAATGTACAAAGTGTCCAGATCTCGCGTCGTGCCTCGCATTTGCCAGAATCTTGGTCGCCCGGGCTTAATTCTTGAAAGACCTACAGAAAGATTGCGCATCCTCATGCTGCAGCAGCGGCAGCAACCTATCTCGCTGTGGCCAGTGAGGGTCGCAGTCCGCAGCTTCCACTCCTTGTTCAAGCAGAAACACTTCTGGTAGCGGCCGCAACTCTTTTTGACAACAGTGCTGTCTATGAAGCGCTATCTCAGCTTCCTTTGCAGCCAAGACGGCCCACCCTTTCTTCGTCAAAAGTTCTGTCTACTGTTACTGGCAGCCCTTATGTGCTCCCAGTAGTTCAGCTGGAACTCCCAAACGGTGCCACGTCGTGACATAGGAGGCTGCGCCTGCGGCTCAGAGCATGGCACAAAACGATGCTGCTTCTCCTGCACTGGATCGGGTCCGAGTTGCGTTGCAGGTATGAAGATGTTTAGCTGCAGTGGCTGAGCAGGTGTTCTGTTCATGGAGACACCAGCTGCAGGTCTGCGAAGTCTCAAAGGCAACAGTGACATGATCCTTGTAGGTGGGAAATGGCTCTGGTTCTGCAATATCCATACAGTGCGAAAATTCAGAGCCACTGAAGTTTAGACAAGGGACTCCCGGCAAGGAAGTGGTAGATAAGGTCAGGCGCCTGTGGGGGGATGGTTTGTTCATTGATGACAAGGGCTATGCGATAACGACAGAGTCCCTTGTTCTGCCTCCAGGCTTCTACACTTACAGACGCTGTCTCCCAAGTAACTACCGGGCCAAGCTCCATATGAGCGCTTGCAAAGAATCAATCATGTTTTTGCTGTGAGACACTCTCCTGCATATTATGCGTAGTGCTTTCCACCAGTTTGCATTGCATTTGCTTCATTTGAGTAAGCTTGTGTTGAAGTTGTGCTGCCTACCATGATTTTGTCCTGCGCTGCTTGTCTCATCCTGTTGTGTGACCTGCCTGATCTTCTTGAGCATGATGCAAGGTTGCATATCAGCTTGACTGTCACCTTCACAAGCACTTTGGCTCTCAACCAGATGCTTGTATTTCAGGGGTGCTGCTGGGCATCTCTTCCTCAGCTCAGCAAGTGGCGCCATGCCTCTCCAACACAATCTCAGATCGTGATGCAGCGCGGCTCACAATTGCTAAGACAGGTAATAGTCAGGGCCTTGCTCACATGCTTACCTATTGTTCATGCAGCAAGGTTGTGGAGTGCATGCTCTCTTCTTGACATGACATTTGTTTTACATGCAGAGCTCAGACAGCACTGGCGGCAGCTATGGTCGCGTCCAGTCAGCCACAACCGTAAAGTGGTGTGATCTGGGCTGCAGATGTGGGGTGGCAGCTACAGAGCTTAGCAGTACTTGTGCTCATAGTCCTTTTCTGTGAGGTGTTCATGACTGTTGAGAAGGAAATGCTGTTAAAGATATGAAATCAAAGAGCAACACTTTAAAGAGCATGATTGTACAGATCAATCCCATAGCTATGATCGGAAGCGTTGTATCATCTTTCACTGTATCGTGTTTGCAGTTCATGTGTTGTGATACTTGGTAATGTGCTTACCATTGGGATTCTTGCTGCAAACCCTCCGATATTTGACTTTTTCCACAATTGGTTTGCAGTTTCATGTCAAGCAAGGTCTTTGTCATGAAGTTTCAGCTCGACTTATTGCAGCGGCTGTCAAAGCAAACAAAGCTACAAGTGAGTCGAGCATTCTTCATAGGCCAGCACAGGCGGATGCTATCGTAAATATATGCTGTACGTTCACAAATGTGAGTAGATCCTGGGTCACTGGAACAGAAACATAAAGTTTTGTCTTATGCTGTGTGCAGCAGACAACAGAGGTTCGGCTCACTTCGTGGAAGCTTGTTGGATTGTGCAGTGGCACTTGGACACTTTCCGTAAGGCCATTCATGAACGTACTAGGACATGCTAGTCACACTTAGTCAGCTTTTGTGTTAGCTGCATATACTAACCTGCTTCCTGCAACCTGTTGACCACTATATAAGCTTCACACTTTCAGATAAAACTTTGGCTCACCGAACACACAGTCACCAATCAAGTCCTGTTGTGAATATTGTGTCAAGTCAAACTTGCAAGTCTGCACAGCTTATTTTAACAGGGCTTACAATTGTGATCACAGCTAGCTGCTGTTGTATCTAACAGAACGCTCAAGATGGTAAACGGTCATTAACACCCGCTTCTGCCCGACTGTGAAAGGCTTCTCAACCCGGCTTCACCACCCTGCCTTACTGATGCCTTAAGGCATTTTTGATCAGAGAGATTTTAAAGTGCTTTTGCGACCTGTAGGCACCAAGCGAGCAAGTTGCAAGGTGTAACTAAGTAAAAGTCGAATCGTCTGGGATAGCTTTGACTTCACACATGTACATGTGGCATTGCAAAGAGCACGTCATGTACACTGCACAGATCAGTCAGTAAATGAACACGTTGTCCACACTGTGTGAACCCACTACAAACCTGTCCGCCAAACACACTGTTCAATGCTACCTTGATTGAACATGACTGTCCAATCCTGCCTTGACTGTACATATGCATGACTTTGTCAATATCACTTTGAAACAACCACGACATCTCCTAAGAGCCTATTGTTGCTGCCTTGTGCAATGAGCTCTCCAAGAGCACTAGGCTCACATACTTTCTCAAAACACTGCCAGCAAGGATCAGGCGGCTTGCCTACTGTTCCAGACTTAGATGCACTGCTGCTCACGTCACTTTCAGACACCTGGATCGCCCATTATGTGGCTATGCAGTGCGATACTCACTCCGCAATACTGGCGCACTGGCAGAGGATCGTGCCAGGTTTAGGGTTGGGGATAGTGCTAAATATAACAAAGTTACTAATTGTGTGCGGGGGTTTGTAATTTTGCTGCGTACCCCTGTATCTAGATCTGTTGAGTCCCGCTGATCGTCAGCATCAAAGCAGGGTGGTGATGCTGCTTCCCGCCGGCTGCTGTCAATGCCTTTCCTAGCATCTGTATCCAGTCCTGCTTTGCAACATAGGACGCTGTCAGCAATGCATCTGCCCAACCCTGTGCCTCCTCACTGACCTCAGCAACAAACTCAAGCCTTGTGTCCGGCTATGCAAAGACACTCAAGAAATATTACCTGGTGGCAGGCTAGGATCATTTCAGGGCTTGATACGTCCAATTCTGCGGAGCTCCCCTGGCTCTTCACACCTTGCAGCCTGCTGCCCATCCCCTGAGTCTGACTCATGCTGAGCATGCTGTGTTACAGCAACACCGTTCAAGCTCTGCACGTTTGCTGCGGGTTACGGTTTTGGGGCTGCCGGCTGATCATGAGGCTCTGAAGCTGGCAGAGAACAGGCATTATCAGCAGCATGTGCTTGCTAGTGTGTTTTCCTTATAGCCAGCATCAAGCGCATTCCGCTTTAAGCAGACACGGCCCAGCATAACTGTCAGCTTGACGGCTTGGCAGTCAGCAGGTTGTTGTGGCAGGGCAATTGCGAGGCATAATCAACTTGCAAGAAGTCACATACCAAAAGGCAGTCCAAGAGGGAACAGCCAAGGTGTCATTGTATGACACATCCTGTTGCCTCCTGTTGGACGGCGAGCGCTGCTCACCTGAGTGTTTGACCCTTCTGCTGTCAGATCGCTCCTACACTCCTATGTTCCAGTTGACCTCATGTTTCATCTACTAGTTTGCGATGATGATCTGTGACGTGCTTGTGTTCTGTAGGGTAGGTAAGATACTTCAGGCCTGTGCTCATGTGAATCATTGTGCATAAGCTCATGTGTCTCTGTATTGACGGGGGGATACTTGTGCTTGCTCAGACTGAATCGCTCTGCATGTCATACAACAGCTGGTGAGCACATGACACAAGTTGACAGCTGCATGGCAGAAGCTTGAGTGGCCTACCCGTCAAGTTTTCTAGCAAGATGTCAGCCTCCTTCAGCAATGGGCCCATCAACAAGTCCCAAAACGACACTGATTTATCATTAGTTTCCACTGCAGCAAGCAAATGCCTTCATGTTTGACAGTCCAGGAAACAGCAACAAGATGGTTTGTAACGGATGCATGTGCCTTTGTTGTGATATGGAAAAATTAACCATCAAGTGATATGGAAGAACTAATCATCAAGTGAACCAATGAGCGATGATGGCATTGCAACAGACCCTGCGCACCTGGCTTGACCACTTTCACGCACAATACACCATCCTGTGGAAGCTCGTCAACAGCTTGCCACGACATCCACATGTTGTGTGCATCCCGCAGTAACAGCGTACTTGACTTTGGCACTTCAGACTGCTTGCAAACAGCACTTGCCAAGTCTTCTTTGGATGCAAGATTGGCCTTGAAGTATGGTGCCTCATCTGACCATAAGGTTGCAGATGAATCCACCACGAGATACTGCACACTCCTCTCTTCCATTTCCTGTAAGACACAAAGCAAATTCAACGAGGTAATATACAGGCAGAAGGCATGACCTGTGTATTACCTGTGTGAAACAACGCTAACTGTCAGGATGATACCTGAACACAGAACTGGAACAAGGACCGCCGGGAGTTACGCTTGACGCCAGTGCCCTCAGACTTGAGGCATATGGATCAAACACAGACGCGGGGAGCAGAGGTAGGCTTTCGCAACTGGACGTGAATTTATCGCAAGCCGGGTCAGAGACCAACAGCTGTGACTGACAGCGTACCGACAGCCACACAAAGACAGCTATAGCGCAAGGACCTGTTGCTGTAAGCCAAAGTAGGAGCTGAGTCAAAACAAGTTTACGGTCGTAGAAATGACCTTTGAGACGCGAGCAACAAGAGACGCGAGTAGTCAACGCACGCGTGGTAATGTATACACGTAGCGAGAAACGGGAGACAATCGCTTGACAGCTTACTTTGATACTACTAAGGCTTGAGTCAAGGGCCTTGACAGCTCATTCGGTGATTTGGAATCAGTGTTTTCGTCAACAAAGATGTGCCAACAAGCTCCAACCAGGCAACAAGCTCGATCGGCTCTCAACCACACCCACTGAACCTTGACAAGCACATGCAAGATGATAGTAGGCGGCGCATCGCCACCATTGCGAGGCACTTGCAACCTTCAGAAAGTCCGGTGAAAGAAGCCGCACAACTAGCAGGCACACAAGTGCTTGCTACGCAACATACCGCCGCGAAGAAGGAGGCAACTAAAGAGTCGTCATATGCCAAAGTACATGGGCAGGTGTCGGAAGAGCCGGCAAGTTGGACTGGGATACCTGCAGTCCAGAAAACTGCCCTGCAAGAAGTTATATATCAAAAGGCAGTCCGAGAGGGAATAGCCAAGGTCTCAATATATGACCCATTTTTTTGCTTGCTGTTTGGCAGCAAGCGCTGCTGACTTAAGTGCTCGGTCTTCTGCTGTCAGATTGCTCAAGGTCTGCTGTGGCCTGCTAGATTACCATCAACCGCCCACACAAGCGTAATGCTTTCACACCCTTGACGAGTAAGTGCTTTTACAATCTCCTGACGTTACGGCCAGCAGACGCTGTCCCTACATGTTCTCAAAGAGATTACGTTGTACGTGCAGATGCAGAGCTATCATTATGCTTCAATGATGTCAGAGATGATCCAGACATAGGTGTAGTCATCCTTACAGGTGCAATCAGCAGGATCTTGACTTTCTGCATGCAAAGCTGTTTCATTGCTGACCACTATCAGGCAACATGCATATTTGCAGCATTTCGACCTTGATATAGGATCATGCCTCCTGTTGCACAGGAGATGCATGGCAATGCAAGTGTGGATTTCTGTTATTGCAGGGGTCGGTACAGAGGCCTTCTGCAGTGGGGGGGACCAGTCAGTGAGGGGCAAGGGGGGGTATGTAGGGGCTGATGGAGTTCCCCGCCTGAATGTACTGGATGTACAGGTGCTGCGTCATGACTCTTCTGTACCCTCTTGCCTTCATGCTGCTCTGCTTGTGCTGTTGGTCATCCTCTTCTGCATGTTATTTGCACTACATACTTCAAAGCACCAAATTTGCACGGCAATGTTCTGAGAGCAGGCAACACTGGAGGGTGCACTCATCGTCATGAGTGCACCCTCCAGTGTTTCCAACTTTCCCTTCAACAGATCCCGACTGGATTGGGCTTCAAGATATATCCCAAGAGTGGCAACGCCTGATAGTATTGTCCAGGCGTTTCTGACTTCACATTTACGCTTTGAAATGGGCTTTCCAAAGGACAGTGAGCTTTCTGTGTTCCAATGGGCAAAGGGCCCACTCAATGGTGTTCAGTGACCCTGACATATCTCACATGCATGCAGGTCCAGATTAGGAGATTGCCCAAGCCAGTCATTGCCATGGTAGCAGGCTATGCTGTTGGCGGGGGACACATACTGCACATGATCTGTGACCTCACGGTAAAGCCTTGCTGTCATGCCACATGCACACCACCAGGGCTGAGTGAAACTGCCCTGACACTGGTCAGCCCTGTCATCAGGGCCAGTGACGTCTTGAGTGTAATACATATTGGTTGAGCATGGAATGCCACAGGAAGTTTCAGAAATGTGGGGCAAGCCTGACACCCCACTGACACAAGATACCCCAAACTCATGCAGCTTGCTTGCAGTGGCCACAGTCTGCATTTGATGTTTGAGCTGACAACATGCTTCTTATTAGCGTAGTGTTACGCACATACATTAGCATGCTGCATTTCAGCAGTCTGTACATGCGACTGTGCTGTATATGATCATACAGCCATTGACCTCACCAACTGTGGAGCTGTCACTGTGTTCGCATGCATGCAGATAGCAGCAGACAATGCTGTGTTTGGGCAGACTGGCCCAAAGGTTGGCAGTTTTGATGCTGGCTATGGGTCATCACAAATGGTCAGGCTCATAGGTAGCTTACCTATCTTCCAATCTGCCTTCATAACCTGTTGAGATCTCTTGTTCTTTTCCTTCAACTTTTGTTTTAGCTGCCTTTTGTTGCTGCCTATGGGTATCATAGGCTCCCGAGTAACAGCCTGCCAGTCAGGTGATGGGCTGCCATGATATTCTTGGCTTTCTGTGGCTGTTTGTGGACTTGCATAGGTGGTCAGGCTTATGGATGGTCTATCTCTCTTCATGTTCGATGAGACTCACAATCTGCCTTTCAAGTCTCTCACTGCTTCTTCTCAGCTGCTTTTGGTTGCTGGCTATAACTCTGCAAAGGTGCACTGGCTCCCCGCCTCTCAGCTTGTCTATATACGGCTATATCTGTCTGTTGTTTTGCAAACTGCGATGAGTCTGCTAGTCTATCTTTCAAGACTGGTGTGACGTCTTGAGGTCACCAGGCTCCCTCTGACTGATCCATTGGCCTTTTGATTTTTATAAGGCTGCCTTCCGACATTACTGGGGCTGATTTTCGCCGTAATTGGGGCTGCCTTTTGCCATTATTGGGGCTGCGTTTTGCCTTGATTGAGGCTGCCTTTTGCCTTTGCTGGGGTTGCCTTTTGCCTTTGTCAGTACTGCCTATTCTGATGTGCTTCTTGAGCAAGCTTGCAGTGCAGGTCAGAAACGGGCTAGGGAGATGTGGTTCCTGGCACGCATGTACAATGCTGAACAAGCCCTCAACATGGGGCTGGTCAACACTGTTGTGCCCCTTGACCGCCTCGAGACTGAAACCCTTGTCTGGTAAGTCTACCTATTTGGCTGGTGCTGTCCACCACCAGCACAGCTGCTGTCTGAGTCTGGTTCATCAGAATATGCAGTTAGGCCTTCTCAACATTAAGATATTCTGCCAGCAGTAATGCAATGATGGTGACCAGATGGCAGTCTGCCAGTGTCGTTTTTTGTGTGTTGAATGCAACACACACTCAGCTCAACGTTCAATTTTAAAAGCAGGCTGTGGATTGCGCTCAGGTGCAGAGAGATCATGCGCAACAGTCCAACTGCCCTTCGGCTGCTCAAGTCAGCCATGAATGCTGTGGAAGATGGACAGTCTGGCTTGCAGCAACTGGGAGGAGACGCCACAATGCTCTTCTACAACTCTGAAGAAGGCAACGAGGTGCAGTTCTTGCCTGATATGTCACACCTGGCATTCAAATGTTGACCATCGCAACAACCATCAAGACATATATTCTGATGCTGACTGGTGGCACATAGGTGTGCACACTGACATCTGTGAGACCACGGCGTATCTCTGTGTTGCGTCCTGTTGCGCAGTGGCAGCCCAATGGGATCTGTGAGGAAAACTTCTGAGCACTGTATGCTTATGTGTGTATGTGAATCTGTGGTGCATAGACTGAGCATGCAAGCAATAAGTGCTGGCTGTGTGTCTTGTAGCTGTCCCAGCAGTTGTGTAGCAGGTTTTCGTTTGCCGTGGGAATGATTGTATAGCAACGGGAACCAATATTTGATCATCAGTGCTGGCTGACTAACAGCTTTTTTGGCACACAGGGTCGAGAAGCCTACTTGCAAAAGCGGCCTCCCAACTTCTCAAAGTTCAAGAGGTTGCCCTGAAGGCAAAAGCACTTCAGGGACACCCAAGAAGCAGATAGTGCACATTGTGGAAGAAAGTATGGGCTTTGCATAGGCCATGCAGTGTGGGTTCGAAAAGCTTTGGGCCACCATCCGCATGCGCCTTGATGGACTGTGAAACCCAGCTTGTGAGGTGTTGTTATGAATTGACACAAAGACTGTGAATTGACACAGAGACCTGAGTGTTACTGCTACACAGAGTTCTGTTTCATGTTTGGCACTTAGTCAATTCAGAGCCTGCACCACTGTCAAATACACATTGTTGGGTACGGCTTTACTAGTACTAACAGCTTGTCTGGGGGATTGGTAGAGCATCCAGTCTGTGACAGTGAAGCGACACTGAGGACACGCCTCCGACTTGTGCAGCCACTGAAAGTTCACATATACGACAGCTTTGACTTGTATTTAGCATTCCAGTGAGGTCTCATGTCACACCAGCTGTGCCTGCTGCACACGATGATTCCAATCCTGCATTTGTTGGACAACTCTCTCAAGACAACTCACCCATGCAAGCCAGCATGCACATGGCAAATACACTGTCTGTCACACAACTCGACATCTTACACCACAGGTAAGACAGGCAGCTTTGACGAGGGACAGATTCCGTATGAGCAATGGCACTGCATCTGCTACACATTCTGCCTGTGTAGCTCATTGCCTCAGAAAATTCTGTGGATAATTCCTGATCAATTCCCTCCTGCAGTCTGAGCACTGTGTGCTAGTCTTACTGCCTGCACATGCAAGATCATCATCGCATGCCCTCACATCACAGGTAGCAGCAGTGCCACGGTGCATCAGATTCCATACAGCGCAACACCCAACATGGCGGACTATTCCACGCACTGAGCGTAATGTGTTGCATGAGTCGCATAACTACAGCTAGCTCAGGCAAGTTGAGCAAGATAGGTATATCATTCAGGAGGAGCTGCATGTTCAGCAGTGTATGACCAGCATGATAGCACAGTTCCCAAGCAACCCATCTGGATTGTCGCAAAGCCAAGTCAATGACATGACACACACAAGGCATCTGCATGAGCCAGCTCACCTGTCGCCCCAGCTCTGAGTGCAGCTGCTGGCATTTATCAGCACAGCCATCAGCAAAGGCAGCCAATCCGCTGGCAGCGACCTCAGTCTTCAGGCCGGTGCCAAAGAGCTCTACAGTGGCTTGGTTGTGGCTGCCTTGGCTGCAGCTGATGAGCTTGGCAGGCCAGTAGGCTGCTCCAAAGGGAACCCAAACTACAGAGCCCTGTCAGCAAACAATTTTTGTTTCTTTCACACGTGTGTATGTAATTACTTGTAGCATAGTGTGAAATATTGGACAGCTGGGTGATGCTTGTCTGGCAGATTTGCATGGTGTACAACGGTGGCATGATTATGTGAGGCAGTAGCACAAGACTCTCATGCAGCAGCTACTCTGTACGTACCTGACGCTACGGTGAGAGACGTGTCCAGTTTTTGAGTGAGTGAGTGAATGAGTGGATGTATAGATAGATGAATGAAGGAATGGATGAATGAATGAATGAGTGAGTGAGTGAGTGAGTGAGTGACTGACTGAATGGATGGACAAAAGAATGAATTAGTGAAGCAACAGGACTGCTGACCACTGTTGTGAGATTCCACGAGCGCTTGCAGACACATGGCAGCAGGTTAACTTCGCTGAAGCAATGTGGCAGAGCTAGCTGACACAAAATGTATGAGCAGCAGTGTGCAGCGGCGCCACAGAGCACCGTCAAAGCTACCAGCAAGCTCAACACGGCTCTTGGCCAGACAGGAGGGAATCCCAGGGGACTATGCTGTGCTGGTCTCGTGCGCAAACTGGGATCCCAGGGGACTATGTTGTGCTGGTTTCATGCACAAACTGGGATCCCAGGGGACTATGTTGTGCTGGTCTCATGCACAAACTGCATGTCTACCTATTCATAGAGATCTAGAACAGACACGCTGTCTGTGCAACCAGCGACTTGTGTAGATTGACTGCAGCTTGCTCAGAGGCATGTCACAGATTATGCGTTCTTGGTCTGGATTGATAATTGTACAATATATTTCACAGTATGATCAGATATGACACTGTATACATGTTATGGTGACTTCATGTCACCTGTCGCCATGTGGAAGGGGGAATGTCTGCAGCAGCTTTTGCCGCAGACAGGGTTGCAGCTGGAAGCTGACTGTTCTTTGGCTGCAAAGGTACATCTGGACTCAAACAGGAGCCCAGGATCTGTTTAGCATGTGTGGCTCTATGGTGGCTCTGCTTGCCACCATTGCACGCATTGCTTGCTGACGGCTCATTGCCAACTATCCCAGAGTTCTCTTCAGCAGCTAAAGCACCTGTGAGTATGTACAGCATGACAGTAAAGTCTTGAGGTATGGTACTGTGAGCACAGTAATGGCGCAAGCCAAAATCTGGTTGAGATGAGACTGGCATCTGGCTAAATTGCTGCAAGGCTTTGACAGCCAGTTGTATACAAGCCGTTCATCATTGTACATCAATGCAGTCACAGTGGCCAAACCCACCTCCATGCATTGAATATGCAGTCTCAGTACACAGTGTGAGACACGTCCTGCAACTGACTTACCTTGAATCATGCTGCCCGCATCAGTTTCCTGGAGATTTCCTGTCTGGGCTCTGTGCTTACCCCTACCCCTGCCTCCACCTCTACCCCTATCCCTGCCTCTACCCCTACCCATGCCACCACCTCTGCCCCTGCCTTTGTCTGTGAGTTTGACAGCACTCTGAGTGCTATCATGTCCTTGACTGCCTTTTGCAGGCTGTGAGGCAGGGGTGGCATCCCTCTTGGGACGGCAGGTCTTGGCATAGGGAACTGGCACCGGTGTTGTGGTAACCTCTGTGGCATGCTCTGCAGAGGGCTTAGGGCTCAGGGCATCTGCTAGGGGGGCTACCAGAATCCAGGCATCCTGTGTGAGGAAGTCACTAGATGCTCTCAGCAAAATGAGCCAGCAAGCAATGTAGCAAGCAGATGAGCCAACGAGGAACGAGTGACAGACAGTGGGGGACGTTATAACCACATGAGTAAGCAAGTGCGTACATGAGAGAGCATATTGCCACTCTGACCCAAAAGCTGACATGCTTGCAATTGCAGCATGCGTTGTTGGCATTGCAAGCCAGCGTTTTGGGTTGTCTGCGGAGGGACATCACAGCCATGTGGCATCCAGTGGTACAGTATAAGAGCAGCAATCAATCAATCAATCAATCAATCAATCAATCAGACGATCAGACAATCAGTTGATTGATTGATAAGAGCGGCACCTCCAACTGAGCCTTGTCTAGCTGCACCAGCTCTTGGAAAGAGCCTTTGCAGTTGGCGCTGCTCAAGTCCATCTTGAGGTCCAGCCGCCGCTTGCGCTTGGAGCCAGGCTTGACTGTCTGTGAATGGGTGGGGCACACCCGGACATAGAAGAAGTGATGCTGGGCAGTGCATGAGGGCTGACACATGTCTGGCTGGTGGCCCTGCCCTATGGCCTGCACCACTCTGCAGCAGCAGAACCATGTTTGAGAGCCCTGATTAGCTCAAGTCCAGGTCAGCAGGTGTCCCATTTGGCAACAAACAGTTGAATAATGAATGTATGATCAGAGCTAGCATGAGGTTGCCTGCTTGACTCACTGCAATGCCTATCTTGATAGACATTGTCATCTGCAAAGATTGGAAAGCCACTCATGCAGCTAGCATGTGAAAGCAAAAGTTATGTGGCTGCCTGTCCAATTCAATGGCATGAGCCTCTGCATGGATGCATGTGCAAAGCTTGCAGAGTCACTCTTGCAGTTGGCAGGTGAACCAGAGACCTGTTTGCATCTCTCATTCAGACTCGTCGGGCTAGCATTCCCAGACAGCATTTCAACTTGTACACAGCACGAATCTGAGCACTTCACGAAGGCAGCACAGCAGGCAGGCTTACATCCCAGTGTGTAGGCCGGCCAACAGGGTGTCAATCTCCTTCCTGCTGTCATGCTGCTGGAACTCCTCGAGCAGCACAAAGGCAACCCTCCGACCCAGAAGGGCTGTGCCAGGCAGCCCTGGGAGCTGCTCAGCCACAGTGTAGCTCAACTGGATTTGGCTGATATGCTGGGGCAGCCATTGAGGGCAATCTGGATGAAAACTGGATGAGCTAGGATCAGCCTCAGGGCTGGATGGATAATTGCTCAGTGGACCATGATCTGCAGCTGAGCCTGGAGTGGCAGCTTCTGCTGGGATGATAAATGCATTGGCATTGACCAAGCTATCATCAGGAGCGACCTGCTGGTGGTTAGCACTGCATGTGTCCAAACCTGGGGCATTCAGCATGAGATCAGAAGCCCTGCAGGCTGTGACTAAATGCTCACAGCCAGAATTAGCTGCCGAGCAACCCAAAGCATGGTCTGAGCTGGGTAGTGCATCTGAACGCACTGTAGGCTGTGAAGGATGTAAGCTGTCTGGCTGTGGAGGGTTGGGGGCAGGCACATCAGGGGTGACATCATGTTGGGCTACGTCTTGCACGGTGGAAACACCTTGCAGTGCCTGCAAACAAGGCTCTGTCTTGTTGGATGCATGTTGACCCAGGGATGGAGTAAGCTGACTGCTAGCCAGCACCTGTGTTGTTGAGCATCAGTAAGGACCAACACTCACATCTGTTGAGGCAGTATGGGTCAGCCTTAGTGCATAATGCTTCTCCTAGCTTCAGTGTGCCATCACAGCTGTGTGAAGCTGAAAGTGATAACAATGTCACAAAAGTTTGCACCGTGGGATCGCATGAAACAAGTCCAGCAACATCTTTGACCAAAGTGTCAGTGCCATCACCTTGTGTGTGCGCTTGGCACGCTTCCATCCCTGCAAGTCTGTCCTCTGAGTGGACATCTGATACTGCTCTGATTGGGGTTTCATGCTTGCAGCCTTGACTGTTACCCCAAGTGTTGCTGTATTGGCTTGACAGGAGTCAGAAGTAGCTTGTAAGGATATGGCATCTTGCTTCTGGCCCTCTGACACACAGGCTGTCTGATGACATTTGGGAAAGAGCAAGGGCTGGCGCACTGCTGCTGCTGTGACTGAGCTTTCAGCACGCAAAGCCGGCACAGACTGTGAACCAGCAACCTGGTCAGCTTGTTTCTGGGGCGTAATACAATTCAATGGTGCTACAAAGGGTGGGGGAGAGTTCAGGGGCTGCTGCAATGGGTGGCTTGGCCCAAATGGTCCCATGTCAGCCTGAAGTGCTGATGATGTCAACACTGAGGGTGCCAACATTTGGCTTGCGGCAAGAGGCAACCTGTTGAGGCTGCCCACATCAGGGTTGTGGGAGTGTTGCAATTGCTGCAATGAGCCTGCCCCAAGGCTATAGTGACGGTGCTGGGAAAGCTGCAAGTGGGAGGATGCGTAGCTGATGTGCGGCAGGTCCTCATGACTTTGCAAACGCCCATCCTCCTGACTTGAGTACATGTCATGTGTTGAAGCAGAAGGCATGTTGTGCACCTGATGCTGAGCTGACAATGGCCGCACAGCACTCAAACTCAGGTCACTGGGAGGTTGCTCTCTTGAGTCGGCTGTCTCTTGAGTCAGACCATCCTCTGAAGGACTGCAATGTCTGCTGGTTGCTGGGAAGATTGTCTGGCCAGTCTGGAGCTGCAGCTGACCGGAGCTGCTTTGATAGTGAGCAGCAGGAAGTGTGCTTGGCTGAGACTGTTGTTCGGTGTGAGCATGACTGCCTTGGCCAGAAGAGACGTGGCACTCAGCCTCAGACAGAGGCGCCTCCACATGCTCTGAGAATGAATGCCTATCCTCATCCTGCAGAGCACTTTGTTGTGAAGTGAACTCACAAAAGCAGGCAGCAGATGCTCAAAACAAAGCTTGATTGCTGCTGTGACCAGCATTGCGCTGCTTGCAGCAGTCAAGAACAGGACAATATCAGCGGCAGCACATTGTGGCTGGTACTGTGAGCCAGGTCAACATCATGCATAACACCTGGGGGGTTGGCAAAGCAGAAGGATGCAGCAGCTGCAAGCCACAAAGGGCTTGCACAGTGTACAGCTCAGCAGCCATTGACAGCATCAGCGTGTGCAGCGTGTCACAGTTCAATAGCGCTCAGCACCTGCTTAGTCCGACTGCTCTGGATCACGCCATGCAGGCGCATGATCTGCAACAGGCAGGTCCTGAGTGCTGCGCTGTTTGATTCAACAAATCTTGCTCTTGTCAGAAAGCACAGCAACTACAACACAGCAAACTTCATAATTGTACCTGTCGTAGATCTGTCAGCCTGTACAGTGCCCCTTCCTTGAGGGATGCTGGCTGTACAAGGCCTGTGCCCTTGGTCAGAAAGTTGTAGACCGCTGTGTACTCACTAATAGGCAAAGCAATCTGACATTGCTGGCCTGGTTTCACTAGCCGGTAGGAAGGCTGTTGAGCAGATTGTTTTGCACCTCCATCTGCTTGTGCACCTGTCCACTGATCCTCTGTCTGGGTACTGAAAAGGCCGGTTTGATGCTCAGCTTGCATGTCATCGAAGCGCTGCTCTGTTCGTAAAGTGGCTTCTTGAGTGTAAGAAGCAAGCTGAGAGCTCCAGTCAAGCTCCTGAGCAACTTCAGCTGAGGCTGCTTCCTCGGCATCCCAGGGCATCTGTGAGCTTGGCCAGTGAGCTTCTGAGTTGCTGGTGTAATCGCTGGATAGTACAAGCCGTCTACGAGGTATGAACTTCATCAAAGTAAGAGCGCAGACCGCCACGCTGTTGCCTAGAAAACGCCGTTTCCTGGCATCCAAAAGCTTCACAGCACGCCCAGCATGCTGACCATTAGTCATTGATTAGAGCTTTCCCCAGAACTGCACACACAATACGTGTCTCAATGTGGCCGCATGATGTGTTGTCATTGCACATGACATAGCTGCAACTGTTGAAATCCGGTCGTCGCTAGGAGCAAGAACAAACGCACTTGATATTTACATTGGACTGAACAGCACGCTATATACAGCTACCTTCCAATTAGCTTAGTGTAACACTACAAGAGCCTACATAACTGCATTAGCATGGCCCGCTGGGCTTGGAACGCTGGCAAAACTCTTACTAAACCTAAAAACGTAAGTCATCATTAGTAAGCAGTTCGTGAATGGCTTGACTGAATAATGCTAAGTGCTCACACTTTTCAACAGCATCACGGATTGTTGACTGACTTGCAGACATGTCGAGATTTCAAAATGTGTCATTGCTTGTTTGTGAAACTTTCGGAAACGCATGTGCATGCAAGTGGGCATATGCCATGTCAGAAGGCAGCTCACAAGTATGCAAACAGGCACATGCATGCACCTTTTAGCTGATGCATAATGCACCTGTCGATCTTTGTTGACATGGCAGCATGCATGCCAGCGCATATGCACAACGGCAGCCAGTCAGACAATAGACAGGCAGTCAACCTTTGGCTTTGAAGACAAGCTTTTGTGGTCTCAAAGCTGCAGGCCAAATGGTCGGTGGTGCAGTGGCTAGCTGACACCGAAAGCCACAAGCCATATTTGCATGGCTTTCACACAGTGAGCAGTTGAGCACAGCAGTCAACGACATGTGGTCTCTGCCTTTGGAGCATTGTGCTGACAACCTGGCATCATGTGAGCTCTGTCACACTATGATACAGCAGTTCCATCATTGCTGAGCACTTTGCCACTTGGCTTCATCTTTAGACTAAATGGAATCATCTGTTGCGCCGTCTGCTCTGAACTCAGTGTTTGCTGCCCCTGCAGACTGATGTGCTTTAGTTTCCTCTGCTGCAGAAGACAATTGATCAACCCCGCCCACAGCTCTGCAGCAACGTCACACCTGCTAGGTCAGGATATACTTTTCAGCACTCACTGTTGGGCATTCAACAATGATTTACAGTAGGCAATGTGCTGCTGATCACAGGAACTAGAGAATGTGTACTCTGCATTGCTCATTGAGAGAGCGGAACATGTTTGGTTCAACACACATTTCGCTATGCAAAGCTTGACCAGTACTGCTAGCTGTCACATGCATAAAGCATGCAATGACAAGTGAGGGATTGTCCTAATGTATAGCCCTGTCACTATATTTGGACAACCCTCAAGACTTGCATCAAGTGCACAAAAACTATGCACAAACACAATTTCACTGTAGAGTCCCAGACCTGCGCAAGGTGTGACATGTTACAGCTTACTTCAAGTGTTGGCTGATACCTCATGCATGGCTTTGGCATTGAAGACTGCAAACGCCCTGACAAGCCTTATTCTGCAGTGTCCACGGCGCACATACCCTCAAATGTCAGAGCAGCACCGACCTTCCTCCCTGGAGAACATGGCTAAGCTGGACAGACATCTGGGATTTTTGATACCCCCCTGTTCATCACACGCAAACGATTACAGATGCTTGCAAGCTAGTTGAATGCATTATGCAGCAGTCACCAGTGGGAGGCAGGTGCACAATGTCAACATAATTGAATGCATGACGCAGCAGCCACTAGTGCTACTAGTGGGGAGCAGGTGCACTCACTTCATGCCCACGATTGACATGTGTGAATGACCAGTCCTGAGAGCATGCTCCTCTCCTCCACGGATCATTACTTCCAATGTTGCCGCACCCCAAGGCACTCCGCCTAATTGTCTAGATGAATACAATCATGCCACACAGACTACAGAAGCAGCCACAGCAACTGCAGAGTCATATACAGATTCCGCAACAGATTGGTGATTTACAAGTAATGAATCTGTGCTATTCCTTAACCTGTATGATGGGTTTTGCATGAACTGCAAAAGGATTTGAACAAAAATTGGATGCTTGACAAAAGTTATACCATTAAATGCTGGTCATTTGTTGCATAAGAAGTCCCACTGGATGTGTACTGAAGTCACTATGCTATAAGACGGGCCAACCAGAAAGTGTGACATATCGCTGGGATTGAGCACAATTGATTTGCTGCAGTGGACTATTCAGGGGGGTCCTGACTTGGATCAGGCTTGTCCTTGTCAGGATCCTCTTTCTCCTTCTTCTTCTTCTCTTCCTCCTCTTCTTCCTCTTCATCTGGTTGTTCTGGATCACCAGGAAGCGGCCGAATCTTTGGAGTGTCTAGCTTTTCAAAGTCAGGTACAGGGTCAGGCCTTCGACTGGGTTGGGGCGTTATCCACTCCTGCAGCATATACACGTACGTATCAACAGAATAGACGTTTGCAACTGCAATTCGTGGACTCGAGTTTGAGCTGAATGTACACGCATACAAACACTGTCAACGTAGCAGAAGCATCCACCACAAACCCGCTTACTATCTTATGAAACCGCTCAAGCGGCTACTTACCTGCGGATAGTCTAGTGGTGACCTTTCCTTTTCTGTTTCTGGCTCTGGATACGTCGCGTGTATCTGTCGTCGTGCTGCTTTTTGAGGCAATGCATGCGTTCGCCAACAAGCGGTAAGGCAGTGTGATCCGGCCAAGCCAATCGAATTCAACCTTCTAGGTCTGATCGGTGTTGTAGCATGTTGCGACAAGGCATCTGCTGTACGATACCTCCCAGATCGCGCTTGCGATGCAGTACACGAGAGCTGCATCCACTTCGGAGATGCCAACACCAATCAGATGTCTATGCAAACTTGCGGAACGTGTTCAGTGCTGCTGCTCACCATATCGCTGACCACATCGCTGACTGGAACTGCTAAACCTAGGCGGAACCCTGTCCCAGATGAGTGCATTACGTGAGTGTGTGCACCGTTGCATGCTTTTGTGATCAACAACATTTGCACAGCGTCTTCCTGGTGTTGGCAATCAGGCTTTCCTGAAGTCTCTTGGTGTTGCAATGCAGAATGCTCAGAGCAGCATTCATTCAGAACTGTGCTAGTGAATGCACATGAAGCCTATCGTGATCAGCACATTAAATTTAACTGTGCCAAGGACAGGCTCCAGCTGAAAAAGGCTTTGTCCTGAATATTGCATTAGCACAATAGCAGACATATCTGCGGAGACTCAAAGCTGCCACTTGAAAAACCCTGTTTCGGAATGCCCTCATGTGAATATTTGAATCTGTGAACTCATGAGCCTGTGAGTGTTGAGCGCGACTACGGGGCCTGAGCGAAGCCATGAGGAAGGCTGAGTTTGCATCGTTGCTGCAAACTCGCGGGCGCTGTTTTTACTTGCAACCACGACCTTGCTTAACAGTGGCACATCTAAACAGCAGTGCTCGAGCTTCTCATTGAGGTCCAGCACCGCGAGTTGCGGACACTTGACTCACCATGGCCTCTGACAGGAACTGGGGTCAAGTGCTACTTATCGGGGCTGGAGTTGTGGCTGCAGGTGGAGCTTTGTGGTACCTCTACTCTAGCCAAGAGGTACCGTCTGCCTGTACACGGCTCTGCAGCCTATCAGGCTTCCAGCTGTGCTGAGTGTTGAGAATGCTGAGAATTCGAGTGACGCACTGCAGTCAGCGCCACGGACACAAGATGATGAAGAGTCCGAGGAGTATTCTGAAGACACGCTGGAGTCATCTACTCAGCAGCCGCAGCCAGAGACTGAGTCTGAGTCTGAGCCTGAGAGAGAGCCCTTGAAGAACAGGCTGCCCCCTTTGCCTGAAAGACCAACTGCAGCAAAGCGAAGGGCCAGCAAAGCAGCAAGTGGAACTTCCACCAAAAAGGAAGAAAGTACAGATGCAAAGAAGGCTGACTCATTTGGGGCAAGCTCAGCCAGCAAGGACAGCGCGAGCACAGGTGTTGACGATGGTGTAGCAGATGGTGAGCTACCTGCACGTGATTATCGCAGCTGAGAACAGAAGCCAGCTAGCAGCTCGTAGCCAGGCTTCCTCAGCTACTGTTATACATATGCAAGTGCCTGGACACTCTGGCAGAGACAGTGCAACAAGCATGCTGAAAGTACAGTAAATGATCAGACTCAGCTAATGTGAACCTGTTGTAGTTATGCACATCCCTCTCGCTCCATATCAGTCTGTGAATTACAGCATGTTTTA
>JAABUO010001619.1_pt1 | contig 28799 bp, 28 predicted proteins | sample 5559291 | NCBI WGS metagenome assembly JAABUO01 (sample SAMN10711878, study PRJNA513372) | rock metagenome | isolation source: Antarctica rocks | place: Antarctica: Victoria Land, Finger Mt sud | reverse complement strand
ACGAGGACGAAAATCCTCCATACGAGAACATTTGGAATGCGCTCGTAAATGACAAAAAGATTACTCCCAATACGGCTACAGTAGTAGTATGTTCAACCCCGCCGTTTTGAGCTAATTAAGAAACCAGCGAAAGATTCTGAATACCTGTTAGACCTGGACAAGTCTACCCAACAAATTGTGTCCTTAGTCATGCAAAGGCAGAAAGATGGTGTGATTGGCAGTTTCTTCTTTGCGGAGACTGGGCAAACACTGGAACTCCCCCCTTCTGCTATCATGTTGCCGCAACTCCAAAGGCTTCGAAGACAGTTTGTCAATTTGAATCGGCTCAAAGCGATGTCAAAATCGAGGACGCGTCACTTATTTATAGAATTTTTAAACACTCAATTTGATGTGTAGTCTGGTAATGATCAGCTTATTTCTTCTTTACATGTATATACCAAATCGGGGACTAATTTTCTGTGGTATTCTGCTTGGGGGATGATAGATAAGCCCATATCTTATGGACAGTGAATTCTCGAATGAAAGGACGAAGCACGCAAGAAGCTACTCTTTCAATTCAGAATTGTACATAATTTCCAGGAAAATTGCCAGTCATACCATGCGCCTTTCCCGACCACCACTCATTTGCATTCTGTGTACGCTGGATAATCTCTATTTTGTCTCCAGCAGAGAATGACAAATCACCCTCGGCCTGAGCGGCATAATCGTAGAGAGCGGTAACGGACTCTTTCTGTGACAGTGTTGATGGTTTTGGCTTCGCTGCCGGTGGTGGTGGCTTTTTGTCTCCATTCATGGCCATGCGGGCTGCAGCCGTGCTTCCTGCGCGACCGATTGTTGAGTTGTAGGAAGGTGGAGCTGCCTCTTCTGCACTAGGCCTAAGTGAAGAGGTGCGACTTGTACCATTGGCTTCGGCAGCCTTCCGATTCATAGATAGCTTCGATGATGATGTAACAGGCTTCGCGGTCTTAAATCTGGTGATACCTAGTGATTCGGCTTGCTCTTGTATATCACCGCGCTTCGCTTCATAACCTTCCTCGACTTCCTGTGACAAGTCAAAGTAGCCTATGTCAGTGCGTTGCATGCGCTCGTGAAGAGTATAAAAGATGTTCAGCTGCATATAGTAGAAACTGCGAAACAAAGGCTTGATGAATTCAGCTTCAAGCTGAAACAGCTTTGGAAGATCTTCTTTGAGCATACTATTGTAGTATTCGTAGTCTTGTGTTGCCTGTTCCAGAGCGTTTTCAGCGGCGTACACTTGCCTCTCATCTTTTAAAGACTTCTCCTTCTTATCTTGAAGCTTTTTAAGAGAGTTCTTGTGCCGGTCATAATCGATTTGCTTTCGGTCTCTTTTCTGCGCCATTTTCCGAATGAGTTTGATGACTTGGAGCATCTCGTCCGCAGGCTTGACAACCCGAGTATCAATCATTTCCAGTTCCGGAGTTAGAGTGTCTTGCAGCTCTCGGACTACCGTCTCGTACTCCTCACAAGCGCGAATACCTTCTGGATTACCCTCTGGCTTTGCGGAAGTCGGATCCGACAAACGCCCGCTTATTGGCTTGTAGATTTCGGCAATCGCTTTGGAGAATCCAATTTGGTGGGAAAGCATTCCATGGATTGCATCCGCGTACTTCTTACTCTGCTCGTGCAGCTTTCTCGTCTCTACCTCGAGCTCCTTGAATCTGCGCTCCGCGTCTACATATACAGCATCCTTGGTAACTTCCCCCATATTGAATTTCTGCTTGATGCCTTGCGGGGCGCGCACGACCCCCTTAGTGAAGCCCTTGAGGCTCATGCTGAACAGTGGATCCGCTTATCTCTTCTTAGTTATTGTAACGGCAGGCTTTGATGCCCACGTTCCTATCTCGAGGCAAATGGGGCTGAGGGGTTCCGGAGTCGAGTTTCACTACGGTCAACGACTCCACAACCACACCATCCACGTTCCAATACAAACACAAACGAATGAATGACATCTGATATCACTATCAACCTATTTGTAGAAGTCAAGAAAGTCTGAAATGTGGCTGCATTCGTGCTGGCACTTTGTCAAGCAGCAATCGTTTGCTTTTCCTATACTAGCCAGAGCACATTTATCGTGAGCTGGGGACATAATGGCATGCTCAATGCAATCGGTCCAATAGTCGTGGTTCATGGAGCAATTCCGCATACATTGCTCGGTAGGGTGCATATGAGCTACTGAAAAATATTTTGGTTTCTGGGCTTCCTCGTGGCCCACTAGGCTTGGTACTGTTGATAACTTTGGCTCCGAAGAATTGAGCGTTTGTGGGACCATAACACCAGTAGTCACTTCTGGACAAAATGAAACGAACTCAGTTGTAGGCTCCATGCCTAAGCTTCCAGCAGTGCCTTCAGACATAGAAACCTGAGCTGCTCGATTACCTCCCTCTCTCCAGTTTTCTGGTGACCAGGGATCTTTCAAAAGATCTTTTGTGAAGGGAGTCTGCCAAAACGGGTCCTCTGTGTCAGGACCGACGTCATTGTTTCGAGCAATAGCGGACACTGGTGTTGCCTGGGATCCGTGAAGCATTCCCGTGTGAGAACTAGTTCCTGGAATGGTCATTGCAGACGTTATAACAGCTGTGATCATCAAACAAATGACCAAGCGGTATTCGAGCATGTGGAACTAAGTGCGAATGACAATATGGTGTTCACTTTGGCCCTTATATATGGTAGGCTATGGTAAAGTATCGACATGGCTGTTTGGTCGCATGACTGCAGCTCCCGTTGTTCTAAAGTAAGCCGTTCGAAGCTAATGATTATTTGTGTACGAACGACAGACTTGGCACTAATGAATCTGGGACATTTTCCATACCAACGACTTAGCTACCTGCATCGTTGCCAACGAGAAGGAACTACCTGCGAAGTATGCGGGTATTTCAATATATGGGTGCGAATGAGCATGTGGAATTCTTTATAAGCATAGTTTGAGTCTATAAGACACGGATTATCACACTTTAAGTGTTGGTCTTGCAATATTTTGACTGCTCAGTCGCGTTGCTCAAATGTCAGTATAGAACCTGTTCAGATACAAAAAATGGATCGCTTATTCGAAAGTCTTGGCAATCAGAGTTTTAATGTGAACGTAATGCCAAGTTTTGCTCTTGGTCCAGGGTAAACATACAGTCTCGGCGATAATCTTTGGAACTTTGCTCGTTGAGTATGGAGAACAATGAAGAAATTATTGCTACAGCTGAAGGCTGTCCGGAGAAAATGACAGAATAATAAGCAAAGAATTCGAGTTATGATACGACTTAAAACACTGAAAGCACGTTGACATAAAGAGAGACAGGAGCACAGAACCTATTTCCAAAACTCTGCAAAATCCGACGTGTCATAACAACGGTGATTACACTCTGCTAAGCAACACTCATTTGCCTTGTTGGTATATCTTTGTGCACACTCTCGGAATTGCTTCTTTATATGGGAACCACTTTTGCACGGACGCCACCAATCATTTCTCCTGGAGCAACGATGCATACACTTCTCAGTGGGGTGCATATTTTCTCGAAGGGGCTTTTCGTTGTAATCTTGTGTGCTTTGATTTACCGGATCCTCAATTGCTGATGTCTCAATTGTCACTGCGACAGAGTCTGTGGCTGTTGCATATTCTTTGGTGGCACTGGCTATTTGAGGAACCTCTGAAATGCTATGTGCAAGTCCATCAACTATAACAAAGGTCGTTGCTGTCACTGTTTTGGTACTTACAGTTCCGGGAATACATTCGGGAGCTGACAAGTCAGTCGAGTTGCTGTTGCCATCTGCCAAAGCCTCTTGCATAGTAGAAGCTAGCCAATCGAATTTGCTCTCAGCATTCAAATTGGAGAGCCCGTCGGACGTAGTTTGGGATAATGCTGCATCTGCTGTGGTTTGATGTTGACCGACAGGAGTTTCAGACCAAGAGACAGCAAGTGCAGATACTGATCCGAATACTACTGTTGCGAATGAGACGATTAAGATGGGAGTGCGCATGAAATACACCCTCGTCTTCAATTAATGATAGTAGTCTACTTCACCTTTATGTACGTATCTGTGTTTGTGACTTTCCCTGCAGTCATCTGCGTACACTAAGCCTGGTAAGTGTGCAATGTGGGCAGAAGACGAAAGATTGCCTTGACACATCCACAAGTCAAAGCCAAATCGTTCAGTATGGTCTTGGTAGGTGTCTAAAGGAAGTCTTGATTACAAGTTGCTTACAACTTCTCAGGAGACTCTAAACAATTCCACCAGGCTGATGCAAATCTACTGGGCTGGCATGAAGCGCAACGGATAAAGGCGCTTCCGACCGGCACCATGACGGCCGTGGTCTTGATGGAGTTTTCAATCACTTCAGGTGATTATAGTGACGCGAAAAATCAAATCTTGCTTGTGGGGAGTCCAGGCCTTTTGACTCTAGATCGCCCGAGACCATTTGGATATGGTTGCCTTGACTAATATTAAGTGGTACTACTTCTCGTACGAGCTGGGGGAGTCTGCTCCGTTTGATCTTCGAAAAGTAAGCATGTCGACATAGGATGTCAGCGTGAACCATCGTGCTACGGATGAGCATATTTGTCAGCCTCATGCATGTGCTTGTAACGTTAAGTATCGTTCTGTTCCAAACTTTGAGATGATTTGTAATGAGATCCAAATGCCAAATTTGACTGACTTTGGTTTGCATTCTTTTGTGGAACACTGCCAAGGACGTGGGAACAGGCCATGGCCTACGTGGATGGGATTTCACAATCTTGGCAATCACAAGCCAAATCGCGTGGAAATGACCATATTGAGCTGTCAGAGTTTTCCGCTTTTCCTCTGCACAATGTCTCTCTTAGATTACACTCTACTGGACTTCTCGAGGAAGGAGACATCAATCACTACCTCGAACCAATTGGTATGTAAGTGTTGTAGCACGTACAAAGTAAAATGGTGGTGTGGCCCATTACTCGTATCAATTTTTATCACATCGTCATCAATCAAACTCAACCCATGAGGCAAGCGCTGTGTGGAAGAGCTTTCAATACTAGTGCGCCGCGTTATGCCAACGTGCTCTACAAGAGGACCAGCTGTGCTCGCACCTGGTGCGCTGCAACCTATGTGACGCAAAGCAAACCCGCCGAAGCAGCTATCGTTGAATCGAAGCTGCCGCATGGCACGGGAATCCTGAAGCAAACCGTCGAGCCCAAGGCAGAAGGTCGCCCAATCTACTTGGACATGCAGGCTACTACGCCATTGGATCCACGCGTGCTTGACATCATGCTGCCGTTCATGACTGGAATGTATGGAAATCCTCATTCGAGGACACATGCATATGGATGGGAGACGAATGAAGCGAGCGAGATAGCACGCACGCACGTTGCAAATCTTATTGGAGCGGATCCAAAGGAAATCATCTTCACCTCCGGTGCCACCGAGTCGAACAATATGAGTATCAAGGGAGTAGCTCGATTTTACAAAGGGACAAAAAATCACATCATCACCTGCCAAACAGAACACAAATGCGTGCTGGATTCATGCAGACATTTGCAAAATGAGGGTTTTGATGTCACCTACCTCCCCGTTCAACAGAACGGCTTAATCTCGCTCGAGCAGTTGGAGAAGGAGATTCGACCGGATACGGCTCTAGTGTCCATCATGGCTGTAAACAATGAAATTGGAGTCATTCAGCCGATCGATGAGATTGGCCGATTGTGCCGGAAGAATAAGATCTTTTTCCACACCGACGCTGCACAAGCTGTTGGGAAGATCTGTATGGATGTAAACAAATCCAACATTGATCTCATGTCTATCTCGAGTCATAAGATATATGGTCCCAAGGGCATGGGTGCATGTTATGTGCGGAGACGCCCGCGAGTGCGTCTCGATCCCATTATCTCTGGTGGCGGCCAAGAAAGAGGTTTACGAAGCGGCACGCTCGCGCCTAATCTAGTCGTCGGCTTTGGAGAGGCGTCGCGTCTTGCATTGCAAGAATTCCCCTATGACGAAAAAAGAATCAAAAGCCTGTCAGATCGTTTGGTCAATGGTCTACTTGCCCTCGATCACGTTCATCAAAATGGTGCCCCTGATCGATTCTACCCTGGATGTGTCAATATGTCATTCGCCTATGTCGAGGGCGAATCTCTATTGATGGCACTGAAGGACATTGCTCTCAGCTCCGGTTCCGCCTGCACGTCTGCCTCACTGGAGCCTTCCTATGTACTGCGGGCTCTAGGCGCTGCGGACGACATGGCCCATTCTTCCATTCGGTTCGGTCTTGGACGGTTCACTACCGAAGACGAGGTGGAGTATGTATTAAAGGCGGTCCGTGATCGCGTGACTTGGCTTCGCGATATGTCTCCGCTTTATGAAATGGTGCAGGATGGAATCGACCTGAAATCAATCCAATGGAGTCAACATTGAGACTTGAGACTAGGGAGAGTGACAACACGACTGGGGGATGCGGAGTAGAGCATTTGTTTATAAATTTCTAGGGTACGACCTGTGTTTTACGTACACCGAGTTATGCTAAAAGTACGCCATCCATCCCATGCTCTCCATCCTCGCTATGACTGCATTGCCTCCAGTGCAGAAGTGATACGGGCAGCAGAGATTGCCATATTCGATACCTGCTCATCCAGCGTCAAAGGTGTGACAGGCCCCGGGCTTCTGACGGGGATGATCTTTGGCGACTTTGGATTCCGAATGTTTGTGAAGAAAGCCATGGAAGGATACGAGAAGCTGTTTTGTCGGCTCCCTGGTCTCGATGACGGTGCAGATAAAGACAGTGGGGAGATTGGGATGTTGTTGGACGTCGGGACGGCTGTAAGGATAGGCGAATAGACTTGCTTTCGAGAGGGAGGGGACATTGTCTGCGAAGAGGGGTTCAATGCCTTCGGCTTGCCCTCCCGCGATGAGGAGGTCTGTGATATCGTGGACCGAGGGACCGTGCCAGAACCCACGTAAACTCTCTTCAAGCCTTTCTTCTTTTGCGACATTCTCACACTCCCTATGTGTCAACTTTGACGGTCATAAACTATGCATGATGTTGTGTGGAGGTTTGTATTTGGGGGAAGCTCTTCATAGTCCAAATGGAGATATCGCAGGTGGTGTGACCGACCTAATTCGGCACCGGCACATGTCCAGGGGTCATATGACACACCACCAAAACTTCCCCATGCGTAGTTTGAATTCTAGAACAGGACAATGCTACTCTATCTCGCTTATTGGAGCTTGGTCTGCTCCCTAATCTTTGCCAGCAGTGCCTTCTTGAGGAATTGCTCTCGAGCGAGGATGCGGACATGCCGCAGAAAGACATCAAACGTGATGCATTCCCGCTCGTGCGCTATCCCCAACGCGTAGATCGTATCGTCAATTGCCAAGTCGGCGCAGACGAGATCGTAGATTTGGTTGTATACGACTCTCGATCCGACGAGGATCTTGTCGATGTCTACTTCGTCTGATTGAAGTGCATCCCTCGTGACTCCCTCTGCAGCATTGATCCGCTCCTGCAGAATCGCAGTATCCCGCGTGCATGCTTCTTCAATTCGCCGGAGTTCGCTGGTCTCGAGCTCCAGCCTAGTTTCGGTAGCAACAAGCCGCTCGCGAACTTGCTTGGCTGACTCCAGCATCGTCGTAGTCTTTTCAGTGGACGTCTCCGCTCGACGGCATAAGCGTTTATTTAGTTCTTCAAATTGGGCCCTTCGAGCCGGGTTCTCGGGTAGCGGAGGTGCAGAGGTTGCAGGTAGTGCGTCCTGGAGATCTAGAATATCTATCGTTGGCCGTGTCGGCGATGGCCGCCGTGCTGGAGCTTGCCATGAGGGCGGTAACTGTGTAGAGGACGGTCTGGGTTGTAGTTGTGTGGTAGGCGGTCTCTCGAAAGATGGGCTGTACTCACGAGGTGATGGAGGTGTTGGAGAAGTTGAGTATGCGGTAGAAGGGCCTGGCTGAAGTCGTGGAGGTAAAGGTGGTTTCGGTGGAGGTGCGTTGTAGTTTGGCCGAGGTGGTGGTATGGGTGAAGAGGGATGAATTGGAGAAGTAGGTGAGTTTGCTCGGTGAGGGGCTGGGGGTAGAGGAGGCGGGGGAGGAGAAGTGGAGCCGTAGAAATCCTTGTCTCCATTTTGTTTCGCCGTGCGTGCATATGCTGGCATTTCGGCACCAAAGACTTCACGTAACAGCTCTGCGAGCTCCACTATTGTCTTTTTCGCATCCCAGTACGCCAATAAGGGGTGGTAGATGGCACCATTTGGGTCTACGTGATTCCCTGCGCGAATACCCATTTCCGGAGAAGGAGTGACAAATGCCAAAGGACGTGACACAGGGTATACCTTGTCTACCCACAGAGTGATTGGCGTGTTGTAGTCTGCATTTCGAAATCGTACCGGTAGCGTGCCGTGAATGCAAAGCAAGAGCTCTGACCGCCCGTCTTCAAAGGAGAACACTTTGGTGCGGGGAGATAATGACGGGTAGCGCGTCAAGAGGTCGATGACATCCCCATACACTCGTTTCTTGTCCGAGTAGTCTCGAGAGACGACTCGTTGGAGCCATTGCGCGACTTCTGGTTGCAACATATCTGCGGCATCACATGTGGAGAATGGTGGTTTATAACGAGCCACCAAATGGGACTACGGAGTGGGGAAGCGAGCACCCCTTTGGATTGTATGTAAACAAACAAAACAAACAAACAATCAGGCCTTTGCCAGGACTGATGCAGCAAGCTCAAAAGCCTCGTGGGCATGCTTGCCAAGCTCAGGGTCATTCCAGTCTGATCTTCCTGCTGCAAAGCCGTGATGGACAGGGAAGGTCTGGAAGACGCCATCCTTCTTTGCGGTCTCTGAGAGAGCTGCCCAAAAGTTTTTCATGAGCTCTTTGTCCTCGTCCTGTGATGGAAGGAGAGCGACCGGTCCACGATAGCCTTTCGCTTCCTCAACAGTGAAGCCTGACGGATGAATATAGGCTGTGGCACCTACAAGTGCGGAATTTGCTGCAAGGAGTTTGGCGCCTAAACAAAACCCAATTGCGCCCACCCGTTCAATGCCATCTCCCCGGAGTTGCTCGATCAATTCAATGGTGAGCTCACGGATTTTTTCAGGAGGCGCCACTTTACCGAAGTGGGCAAACATTGCTTCATAGCCTTCCTAATTGCTTAGCTCAACGATTGCCTCGGGACCAAACCTTTGGCGGCATATTGGACGTTTCCCACGGCTGACCTTCGTAGAGGTCTGGCACGTACACTCGCGCATTTAGACTCCTTGCCAGCAAGTCTGCCCCTTGTAGAGCATTGGGCAAGAGGCCAAAGACGTCGGCATAGTAGATGATTCCCAGCTCAACCTTCCCGCCTGGCTGATACACGTACGTCTCTAATGCACGGCCCGCCGCCTTTGTCAGCTTGACTGTCTGGCCGAGAGGCTTGTAGTCGCTCTGAAAAGCAGGGAGGTCTGAGGGGCAGCATTTGTCAGACATTGTGTGAGGTTTGCTTGTAACAAGGGGGAACACATGAACGGGCCAATTTCCGGGGATGAATCCTCAACACCCGATCCGGGGACACCCTTGCCGACCCCTGTAAATATAGAGCGAGACGAGAGCAATGTTCTCTATGGGCATTGGCCCCTGCATCGGGTGTATGTTGATTCGCAGATATTCTCTTTTCTCTTGTCGTGATATCATCGATCAACAGTCTGCATTAATCTTGTATCCGGCAGAGTAGAAGGCGGATATGGCGAAGGAGGAGGACAGGGAGGAGCGAGAGAGGGAGGAAGCGTTCTCGTATGAGTACTCCCCGGAAGAGCTGACGAGGCGCTTTCTGAACCAGCAGTCATCTGAGTCGACTGTGCATGTATCAACTCCGGCACACGATGAAGGGCCTTGCATTTCATTTCATGTGGAGCAGAAGCCCAACAGCAACCAGGTCAGGCTGGTGCCGAATACCTACATTGAAGACGACGGACCCGCGTGGAGAAATACCCGCGTGGCCACGGAATGAGACTTTAGTTCTACACCAACACGTGTATATCCCGCTACTGCCTGGCCTACTATGACATGTGATTTCACGCGCCAAGTGCCTATGGTCACTCACGACAGGATAGTCCTACATAACGAGACGGTGACTTGAACGCTGCAAGATAGCGATTAGCCAATGAGACAGCGGTCACGCGTCACAAGCAGTAGACGAGCAGCATAGATAATGCAGGTAGACACAAATTTTCAGATTTCCTTCGTGGTGCTGTCTACTTCGTAAGTCTGCCCTCTGGTCTTTACGGTATGATTGCAACTCCACCGATCGTGAAGAAACTATTCGATCGATTCCCACTAACTACTTATGAGCATGCAGGTCTACCATTGAGGTCAAGAGAACGCCAAGTTGAGATACCAACTCTGCTTGTGTACGCCTATCGTGGACAGACAATACATCCGGACTGTTTGCTATGGGAGACTCTTTTGCAGATCCACGGCACAGAGAATTTCAAGAGCCTCGCTTCCTCACCCCATGCTAGTGTCAGTGGGCTTCCCCTTCTTCTTTTGCCGAGTGGTGGAAAGGTCCACGCTGCGAAATTGGACGAATGGGCTGGTATTGATCCATTGACCATGGAGCAAAAGGTATTCAGAGTAATGCTCAATGCAAATATTCGTCGAGCATACCTCTTTACAATGTATATGGAGCCACGCAATGCAGGTTTGGCATCTCGATTGTTCATCGATGGCGATGTAGCGTGGCCGGCCAGTCTGCTTGTAAGACACTCCACCCGCTCCTCAGTGCATGAGGTCTTGGCTGGTGGGTTGGCTACATACTACAGCAAAGAAGAAATATACGCAGACGCTGATGCGGCATGGGCAGCACTGTCAGCACTGTTGGGAAATGACGACTATTTTGCGTCGCCGCCAGGATTGCTTGATGCAGCAGTCTTCTCATATACGCATCTCATACTCTCTCTTCCGCTTGACTTCTCAGCAAGAGATATTCGAATTTCTTTAAGCCAATACAAAAATCTTATCGCCCATCATGAACGAATTGATCAACTCCGGTCACAATCTAATATCGAGCTTCGACAAAACTGAGTCGTATAGCTGGACATGTGCAGACGTGAATCATACAAATTACGCGGAACGCAAAGATCTATTCGAGAACCTTGCAACGGGCCGTCATTACTTCATATACTAATCTGTGCCACACAAAGAACTATGCCAACTGTTAAGGATCTCCATCAATGCAGTATTACCTCCAAGTCGCCGTATTTCTTGGCGGGCCTGGGAATCTAGGTTTTCAAGAGTCTCCATCGTATATTCCAGAGAGCGGGTCGTGTCTCGCATGTATGAAAGCGCAAACGCCTTTATGTCATCATCGGCCGACTTCTGCTTGAGAATGTTCATTAGCTGAGTGTTTTGTGGATCCCAGCGGATTGCATGAATAATGGGAAATGAAAACTTCCCCTCTGTGAGGTCCTCACAAAACCCTTTGTTTGTACAATAGAAATCTGAGCTCAAATTCATATAATCATCCCGTATTTGAAACATAATGCCAATCAGACATACAAGAGGTATAAAGTCCGCGTCTGTGTTTAGTCTGCTCTCTTGTTGCATCAATTTGATAGCTAAACGGAAAAGCCCACCGGTTTTGTAGTTGACCATGTCAAGGTACTCGACCTCGGTCGGACACGTCAAAGAATCCCTCCAATAAAGATCCATACCCTGCCCTCGATGTAGATTTATGAGCTCGTCCGTGTATATCTGTAGAAGGGCAGGATTATTTAATGATGACAGCTCTTTCAGAGCACAAAAGTAGATGTAATTTGCCGAGTTTATGGTTTGAGGAATACCAAAGATACTATGAGCCACTGGGACACCTCTGCGCAAGGTTGCACTATCTTCCACGTCATCAACCATCAAGGACGCAGTGTGCAGCAATCCAATCACATCCGTGATAATACACAGCTTTTCTTCAGGCACTTTGAGCCAAGCGTTGAACGCTTCAATAAGCTTCCCGCGGATGTTCTTGCCGGGCTGCGTAGAAAGATGGAGATACGGCTCAATGATCCGACGCTCATTTTGAGCGGTCCATGTCCGAGGAATTGAGAACTCTCGCAGAGTGTTATCGAAATTCATGCCCTCGCCTTTGCTGACTTTGAAGTCCAGCTCCTCCTTCCTTTCACTCTCGCTCATTGGGCCAGAGGTTTACTATGTCGTCAGTGGCCTGTGAATTGACCATGACCGAATTGGGAAAGAGCGGCACGGGCAAATTTGTCTTGACAACCGAAATTCCCAAAAGTAAACACTATGGAGAGACTGATAATTAGTGCGTTGGAAGAGCTTTCAAGCTACGATGCAAGCACCGTAAGAAAGGGTATACGACACATCGAGGGCCTACTTGGCCAATTATGTTTGAAAGCTGGGCACGCGATACCCAGTGACGATGCTTTTCATGCCTTCCTCAGACTGCAGGACGACTTTCGCTACAACATGTGCACGCGACTCATCCCACTTCTCGAGAGGAAAGTGGATGGAAGCATGGATGCGGACGACAAGATAATAGCCTCCTGTCTGAATCTCCTCGGCGGGATATTACTTCTCCATCGGTCCAGCAGAGATCTCTTCTCCCAGCAATACAACATGCGAGCGCTGCTTGTTCTCTTGGACCACAACAACCCGTCGACCATCCAAATGCCCACCCTCCACGTGGTTGTATGCGCCCTAGTGGACTCGCCTGTGAATATGCGCGTATTTGAGTTTCTCGATGGGCTGGCAACTGTCACGTCTCTCTTCAAGCACTCGAAAACAGCCCACGCAGTCAAGATCCAGCTGCTGGAGTTCATGTACTTTTACCTCATGCCGGAAGGGAAGCCGCTTTCGGAAGCGTGGTTGTCGAATAAGGGGCTTGGGCTTGAAAGTGGCACAAGGGTAAAATCAACGCAGGAGAAGAGTATCATGCTTGGGGAGTTTCTGCCAAATGTAAACTTCATGGTGCGAGACTTGGAGGAATCAGATTTCCAGCCTTTTGGGTAGTATGATAGATGTATTATAAGCTTCACGAGATTCACGACCGTCGTCTTCCATATGTAGGCATTAGGGTTCATGCATGCAGGCGGGGTGAATAGTTTTTTTGGGCCCTGGGACTGTCCATTGAGGGGTTGTGGGGGTAGGGCTGGCTGGGCTCCAATTCGCCTGCCACAAAATTCGGCGAGGAACGCGTCTGATTTTGGGTTTTCCCGACTCCCTCACAGCGAGGGGTGCAGGTGGGATAATCAAGGGACATGTGCCCTACGCTGAAGGAGAGGGTGGTGGTATATAAACTGGCCAGCCGCACTATGGCAGAGCAGGCTAGGCCACACGCAACGCATCTGCTTTATGTCTTTCCACGGTAGAAGTGCTAGCGCCTCGTCCAGTACAAACCTCTCCAGCACGCGGAGTCTTCGACGCTTGTTCCGTCGAAATACAGAGACAGCATCCCTCCACGCTTTCCGCTCTTCGATTGGAGCGCCTTCAGAGCTCACGTTCTTGCATGCACATACGTCTCCCACATCCTCAATATCCTCTACATCTACATCTACGTTCTCTGACTCGCCTCCTCGACCGCAAATGCCTGCAAGGAAGCTGAGCAACTGCCATTGTGAGAGCTCGGTCTGTCTGGGAAGCTTGGATGGAAGTGGAAGCTGTCCCATTCTACCCCCCTCCCCTTTCTCTCGTGTCGACCATCACTCTTCACGGCGTCATCAGACATCCTACTTTGAGTCAAAGAGCTTGTGGAACTCTGGTCAAATGATGCAGGAGAGGTTGGAAGATTCATTGCCGTACTCTTCAGTGGGACCCCTCCAAAGAGACGTTCCTCACCGAGGCGGTCGTGCATTATTTATGAATCGAAACAGGAATGGCATCGTTTTTGACCAACTATGACTTGGGCATCGCATTTACCTACGTGTCCGGCTGAGCATGAACTGGCAGAGCATTGCATGTATTTACAAAGCAAAATTATCCCTTATAAAGCCTACTTAGCGTAGCATACCATTTGTGTGGCTTTCGAGTCAGTCTCAGTGTTTCACGGTCAAAGAAGCCTTCCTCACCGCCTGTAGGCCATGACTCTCACCTTGGCTGGATTACGAGCAAAACTCGATTTACCATTTCTCGCTCCGCCAGCCACATTCGTCAAAGTAGGCGAGGAATATTGTCATGAAATTTGTAATTATGATGAAATGTCAAAATTCCCTTTGTGGCCCCACTTTCATTTCCAGGTGCGACCCTTTTTTGATTGAGTTTTTTCATTTCGACCCGCTGCTTCCTCAACGCATCATCGGTACAGAGAAGCATCATGGTAGCCACAAACAACCACACCAAGGCCGAAGCGAAAGAAGAGGCGAAAAATTTGATCAGTCCAAAGGACGAGATGACTGAAGTCACCGTTACGACCGAGGACCTTCGGGTCCCCAAATCGAGCGTGGTTAATCGCCACGGCAGATCGGCCTCGTTTGATCGCAGAGAGATTGTAATCTTTTCGGACTTTGATGGGACCATTTTCTTGCAAGATACTGGACATATTCTATTCGACGCGCATGGCTGTGGCTCTGAGCGAAGGAAGGTCCTTGATGAGCAGATCAAGTCTGGTGAACGGACTTTTCGGGAAGTCTCCGAAGAGATGTGGGGCTCTCTGAATGTGCCGTTTGAAGATGGTTTTGAAGTGATGAAGACCGCACTCGATATCGACCCTGACTTTCGTGAATTTCATCAATTCTGCGTGGACAACAAAATCCCCTTCAATGTCATCTCTGCTGGACTTAAACCCATTCTCCGTGCAGTCTTGGATGAGTTCCTCGGTAAAAAGAACAGTAAGAACATCGACATCATCTCCAACGATGCCGAAATTTCTCGGGATGGCTCTGAATGGAAGCCGGTTTGGAGGCACAACACCCCATTGGGACACGACAAGGCAGCTACCATCAAGGAGTACAGGAGTACCGCGTCCTCTGATTCTGAAGATGATCAGGGCCCTCTTATTGTCTTCATTGGAGATGGAGTGTCGGATCTTCCAGCGGCTCGGGAAGCTGACGTACTTTTCGCGAGGAAGGGTCTTCGACTGGAAGAGTATTGTCTTGAACACCGGCTACCGTACATCCCATTCGAGACGTTCAAGGATATTCAAAAGGATGTCACTCGAATTATGGCAGAGGACACACACAGCAAAAAGAGTACTGGCAAGGCCAAGTACCACAACCCACGGGCAAACTTCTGGAGACGGATGTCGTCCAAGCAAATGGTGCCCATGGTTATTGCAAGGACGCCAGTGGAGGAGCGGATGTATTACTGGCCCGAATTTAGCAGTGTGCCTCGTAATGCCACTGCTATACGATGAGGGAGAGGAAGGGCGATTTAGAACGGCATACAAAGGACTTGATTAGATGAAGTGGTCTTGCGAAATTTACATTGACAAGTGCGGGTCACTTTAAATCATATATCTCTCCGTGATATGGGTACTTTTCCGGTAAATAGTGAACCTATTTACGTACTTCCAGATTCCTGAGGGAACCGTCGCGGATATCGGTGATTATCGAAGGCAGATAGATACATGCAAGATGATGAGACGGTACGCGACTTCTATCGAGAGCCTGTCTAAAACTCCATTATACGACTTCCATGTCGGGTATAACGGGAAGATGGTCCCATTTGCTGGGTACTCCATGCCGGTACAATATGCAAATACCAGCATTCACGATTCCCATACGTGGACACGCGCCAATGCTAGTCTATTTGATGTTTCCCATATGGTACAGCACCGTTTCTCTGGACGCCAGACGACCCAATTCTTAGAGACTATTACTCCGAGCGAGATATCAGCTTTGAAGCCATTCTCTAGCACACTGAGTGTGCTTATGAACGAATCTGGAGGCATTGTGGACGATACCGTCATATGCAGACACGACGACAATTCCTACTACATTGTCACAAACGCTGCTTGCAAAATCAAAGATCTAGCATATTTCAAGCGACATTTGACAAACTTCCAAGATGTTGAACACGAAGTTTTGGAGAATTGGGGTCTCCTGGCGCTGCAGGGCCCAAAATCTGCTCAGGTCTTGCAAGCCTTGACAGAGAAAGATCTCAGTACCGTTCATTTTGGAGAATCTACGTATGCGAAGTTGGGGGGAATGGAGGTGCACGTTGCCAGAGGTGGATATACCGGCGAGGACGGGTTTGAAATCTCCGTCCCCCCAGCACAGACGGCAGAGCTGGCGACTTTACTAATTGCGAACGAGACTGTAAAACTTGCGGGTCTTGGGGCGAGAGATACCTTGCGGTTGGAGGCGGGGATGTGTTTGTATGGGAATGATTTGGACGATACGACGAGCCCCGTCGAGGCTGGTCTTGCTTGGGTTATTAGCAAGGCTCGACGGAAAGCAGGGGGATTTATTGGCGACCAGACGGTGTTGCAGCAGTTTGGGGAAGGAGTAAAACGTCGGCGCATTGGACTCACAGTCGAAGGAGCGCCCGCCCGCTCGGCTGCCCCTATTGAGTCCGAGAAACAAGATGTTGGAGTCGTGACAAGCGGGTGCCCATCGCCAACAACCGGGACCAATATTGCCATGGGGTATATTACGCACGGGTTGCACAAGTCTGGCACTGAGATCGCGGTCAAAGTGAGGGGCAGGGAACGGAAAGCCATTGTCACCAAAATGCCCTTTGTGCAGACCAAGTACTATAAATAAATCAAGTCAAGTCAAGAACCCTCTTCTGTAATATATTCCCATCATCTGACTTGCCTCCGACTTGCCTGTCTTCGGCCGACGGCCGTTGGTTGTCCCTCTGGTTGCCCCCCTCATTTTTCTATATAACCCAGGGTGGGGATAAGGATCATTCGATTTATGGTCCTGGCCCCTTTGTCCTCTCCCCACCCACCCACAAGGGGGCAGTCGCCTGAATGACTATCGCCTCAAAGATCAAAGGGGCGATTGCGTCTCGAAACCCTTCGCGGCAGAATTCGAGATCGACAACGCCGCAGAGCGAATTGCAGCAGCCATCGCCGAAGAGGGCGGAGACCGGAAGTTCAATTGGCTCCGCAAAGGACTCCATCTACCTACGTGTGGAGGTGATCCAAGCGAGAAATCTCGCGCCTAAAGATCTGAATAAACAATCTGACCCGGTATGAATATTTCAGGACCCTTCTAACTTGCCAGTATATTGTGGCACAGCTCGACGACTATCATGAGCAGTCTCATGCAGTTCAAAAAACACTCAATCCGGTGTGGAATCACCATTTTCAAATCCCAATTGATCCATCCATGCTGTCCTCGACATTGAAGCTGGTGTGTTGGGACAAGGACAGGTACGGTAAAGACTACATGGGTGAGATTGAAATCACTCTTGAAGAATTGCTGTCGGAAGACCGCGAGAAAGCACAATGGTTTCCGTTGGTATCGTCCAGGAATAGCAAGATCTCTGGTGAGGTTGAGCTAAGCTTCGGATTACACGATCCTCTAAGCCCGAATGCGACCTTTTCCGATCTTGTAAAGGAGTGGACGAGTATGCTTACGGATACATCAGAACTTGGTAGTGATGCTGATAATGACGATTCAGAGATCGACATTTCTGCTGATGCTACGCCGCAACAAAAGGCACGGAAGCGTAGACTGAGGCGAAGAAGGAAATTGCAAAAGCCTTATGAATTCACCCAAAACAAAGTGTCAGGAGTAGCTGGAATTGTCTATTTTGAGGTCACGTCGTGCTCGGATTTACCACCCGAGAGGAATGTGACTCGAACATCTTTCGATATGGATCCATTTGTGATCATCTCTTTTGGAAAGAAGACTTTACGAACAAAGTCTTTGCGCCATACTCTTAATCCTGTATTCAACGAGAAAATGATCTTTCAGGTGTTGATGTTTGAGCAAGCATATACAATCTCTCTGAGGGTTGTCGATAAAGATAAGTTTTCATCCAATGACTTTGTTGCAGAAGCTGTACTGGACGTAAAAGAATTGATCGATACCGGCCCGACTGCAAACAGCGAGACTGGCTTGTATGATTTACCTGATCCCGAAAGCAACCTACAGTTAACCAAGTCAAAACAATCGACGCTGTCTAAGAGCAATACCAGTGAGAGATTGCATCGAGCAGCGAGCAGTAATTCATTGTCACAAGCACAGCCTCAGAAAGTTACAAAGACTGAAACAAGTGTCGCTTCGTCGCTGAACGGGGAAGATGCGCAGTCGACTGAAGGAAGGACCATGGTTCCTCAACTAAGCGAATCTATCGACTATGATCTGAAAAGCTTTACACTCCCGCTAAATATGGCGAAAAAAGAGCGATGGGAGGAAAAGCACACTCCACAGATCAAGATCAAAGCGCGTTTTGTCCCATACCCTGCACTGCGGCAACAGTTTTGGAGATGTATGTTTCGTCAATATGATAGTGACGATACCGGGCGCATTAGTCGCGTGGAAATGACAACTATGTTGGATACTTTGGGCTCGACTCTCACTGACGCCAGCATCGACGAGCTTTTTGAGCGATATAATTTAGGAACTGACGCCAAGTCGAAGGACGAGTATGAAATGACAATAGACCAGGCAATTGTCTGTCTTGAAGAAGAACTTCGCAAAATCGATGCTACGATTCCAGCTGGAGGTGAAAAGACTCCATCTGATGACGAGGAAGACTCTGAGGTCACAGGAGATGCGCACTCCTTGTCAGAAAGCTCTGAATCCAATAACTTCAAGCCTCCGACAGTGTCTTTCAAAGGGACAGAGATTGCCAAGGATGAAATGTTGCATGATGAAGGCAGACGGGAGCATGTTATCGCGATCAAGGAATGTCCACTTTGCCACCAACCGCGGTTGAATAAGCGATCCGATACAGACATTATAACCCATCTCGCAACCTGTGCAAGTCAGGACTGGCGGAGTGTTGATCGAATAGTCATGGGAGATTTCGTTACATCGAGCCAAGCCCAACGCAAATGGTACTCTAAAGTGATATCGAAAGTAGGCTATGGCGGCTACCGGCTCGGAGCAAACTCTGCCAATATTCTGGTGCAAGATCGTTTGACAGGCCAGATCCAGGAAGAGCGCATGAGTATTTATGTGCGCTTGGGCATACGCCTCTTCTACAAAGGATTGAAGAGTGGGGAAATGGAGAAGAAACGGATGCGCCGTCTGCTCTACTCGTTGAGCGTGAAGCAAGGACGCAAGTATGACGCTCCGCCTTCTGCTCGAGACATCAAGAGTTTCATTGCATTTCACAAGCTTAATATGGCTGAGGTGAAGCTACCGATTGAACAGTTCCAGACCTTCAACCAGTTCTTTTACCGCGAGTTGAAACCTGACGCAAGGCCCTGTACAGCACCGGACAATCACTGGATTGCAGTATCCCCAGCAGATTGCCGATGCGTTCTTTTCGATCGGGTTGATAAGGCTAGCGAAATCTGGGTCAAAGGCCGAGATTTCTCCGTGGCCCGATTGCTTGGCAGTGCGTATCCTGAGGATGCCGCAAAGTTCGAGAACGGATCCATTGGCATATTCCGCTTGGCACCACAAGATTACCATCGCTTCCACTGTCCGGTGGAGGGAGTCCTGCAGGAACCCAAAACGATTGATGGTCAGTACTACACGGTCAATCCGATGGCTGTCCGCTCCTCGTAAGATGATTTTCGGAATGAGCTAACAGTAGGCTGGATGTATTTGGCGAGAATGTCCGAGTGGTCTGCCCCATCGACTCCGAGGCGTTTGGGCGCGTGATGGTTGTGTGCATTGGAGCTATGATGGTGGGTAGCACTGTCATCACTGCCAAGACCGGCAGTAAGCTGTCTAGAACCCAAGAACTCGGGTACTTCAAATTTGGCGGAAGCACCCTTGTAGTCTTGTTTCAGCCAGGCAAGCTGAAATTTGACGATGACGTTGTGGGCAACTCGAAATCTTCACTCGAGACGCTGATGCGTGTAGGCATGTCTATTGGCCACCATCCGCAAGAGCCGTCCCAAGCACCTAGCAAGAAGGACCGTGAGAACGCCACACTGGAAGATCGCCAACGTGCAAGTATTGCAATTGGTGGAAGTCTGAAGCCGCCACGTGGTTTAGAACAAGATTAGCATACATAGCGTGGAGTTTGAATATAGACTCGTTTGAGCACCCAACTTTGGTGAATCCGGAATGTCGAAGTCTGATTGGTCGCAACGACAACAACACGAATTCCACAAACGAGCTGCACGCTCAGCGGTGTGCGGTGTACGAACGTCGCGGTGCGCCATCCCGGACGTGTAGCTATTAGCCGCCAGGCTATAGTCGATGACGGCAATATCCGCCTCATCAATCACAACCACGATGAACAGAAATGAGCGGCCCGAGAAACGAAAGGCGCACGCCGTTGTAGATATCGAGCCTTCGCCAGATGCGCGCAAAAGGCGAACACAACCTGATCGCAAGGCGAGGGGAAGTCTACAAAATGAAGAGGATGATGGGTTTCAATTTGCGCGTGGGAAGGGAAAACCCCGAAATGATCAGCAACCTGGCGAGGCGAAAAGCGGGAAGCAGGCCACTCGAAGGAAGGTTGTAGACCTTTCCGATACTCCGAAAGGCGAGCGGTCAAATTCTTCGCATGGTAGCGGCGAGGGCTCGACGATGATGGATTCTGTGATCCCACTCTCGACCCGTGATACGCCTATGATTCGAAAGAACAAGGAGCTACGCCAGCAATCGCGTGCCGGAGGACACCGAAGAAGCAGCTCTGGTCTACGTGGGAAACGCGCGAGTTCCATTGGCAATGGTTTCAGGGCGGTCCCCCATCCTGATATCGATGCACGAGATTTCTACAAGCATATTGCCGACGATTTACCAGATCCACTTCGAATGCGACAGCTCCTTGCGTGGTGTGCGCGCCGGGCCTTCGATGAGCAAAAAGTGAGATTGGATGCTGCTCCGCCTGAGAAGGGCCAAGTGATGGATAGGAATGCAGCTACGATTGCACAAGTCGTGAAGCAGGAAGTGCTCATGGATTTGATTGAGAGTCGGATTGAAACGAGCTGGTACCATCGTCCTGAAGGACCACCCAAAACACCTACCAAACCCAATCCTCAAAACGAAGAGAACCGAGCAAAAATTGAACACTTGCAAACTGTCTTGGAGAGGCTGAGAACCGAGGAGCGACAGTGGAAGGCACTGATCACCAATCCGCCAACCTCACAAGCAACCATGACAAATGATAAAGATATCCAACCTGAGGACCTGTCCCTTCTGAGACCGAGGGAGCGAGCATTTTGGGAGAATGTACAGCAGCAGGATTCAAGGGATGCGGAGCGCGTCCAAGAATGGATGGGCGGGGAGGAGAGCAAGCTGGAGTTGCAAGTGGATAAGCTCTTTCATATGCTGCATTCCGTGCGCATGCTTGGAAAGGCAGCCGAGGGGTTCAGCGAGCAGGCGCTGTCCCAAGCTGCTGAGGCGTTTGATGCACGTCGTGAGCGTGCCCAGGAAGAGGCCCGCACAACAGATGTCTCACCGCGCGACATTCTCCGCACCCTGTCACGGCGATCGGATGTATAAAATGGAAGGAAAGAGGTTTTATTTGCAGTATTTTCGTGTATAAAATAATCGGGACTACTTGTCTGTGGCGAGAAAGTCTTGTACGCTGTCTACCTTTTGCTGCGACGTCTGTGCCTTGTCAGTGCGTGTGCCGACGCGTATATCGCTTGCAATCCGGACGACGCCCGCCTCGTGCAGGCACTGATGGGCGCCTCCAATGGCGCGCATCACGTCGTCCCACTCCCCTTCGATGGTTGTGCCGTAGGAGTGCATGTGGAATTCAATGCCAGCGCACTCGGAAAAGTAGACCTGTACTCGCGCCACATGCTGTGTGACGGACGGCGACGAGGTCCCCATGGGGATCATACATACCTACATTAGGAGCTGATGCAGCGTACGTACGTCGGCAATGCATTTCATGTGGACACTGAACACGGGGGCAAGCGATTTTTAAAGCTACCATAATCCATATGTCCGGGCCGCCTAACTTACTCAGGCCGGTGTACGCTGTCAGCTACGGCCTTTTCCGGGCCAAATGGAAGGATCCATTGCACCGCACTATCAGGCAGATGGTGGCAGCAGGCAGACCAATCAGGAAGCCGTGAGTGACGTCAGGGGCGCGTGCCCGATCTCGCTCGTGCCGTCTGCCCCCCTTTTGGGTCCTTTGTCCATTTGCGGGCTGGATCGAGATGGAGAGCTGCTTCCAGCCAATCAGCGTGCGCCGCCATCTGCCACTCCCAGATTTCGTGCTCATCGGGGTCTACCCGCTTATAGATTCACAGCGCCTCATCGCCCATCAATCCCCTCGGGCGCTTGCTTTCTCTTGAGCAGCAGCAGCAGCAGCGGCAGCGGCATCAGCAGCGGCGGAAAGACTTGGCTGAACCCAAACTGCTCCTACGCCCACAGAGCCAAGAACAGCATCGAGCCCTACCGGGAGATTTTAACACAGGCAAGCGAACGTGCGATCCATCATTCTGTCTGCAACTCACCCTGCAAACACCTGTCTCCCAGACGCTTCCTTCAACAGGCGCTTCTAAGCGACAATCGTGGAATCCTGGCGCGGCAAATTAGGAGAAAAAAACAGGCGATCCTTTGGACCACGCACAACATAACAGGTTCCGGACCTCAGCCGCTCTGGCATCCGCTGTACCGTGATCCACGAGAGACAAGTCCTCCGAATCAACCACCTCAAGTCCCCCTTGGGCGAAGGACGAGAGCTGCAAATTAAGACCAAGAAGGTCATCCCGAGACGATATGATGGCACACGCGGAAATGAGCGGCATCGCAAACAATTGCACCCAGCTGACTTCTTATCAATCCTCGCCATATGACCGACACCCTGCTGTCGCCGACTCGAATACGGTTGAAAGGAGGCCGCTCTGCATACCACAGAGAAGGAGCAATGGCACCGAAGACGATGGGTATGCACTGCCGCCGAATTCCCGGCCGAAACCGCAGTTTGATGGCGGCACGGAACATGCATCTGTGGACTGGCCTGCCGCAAAGCCGCAGCTTCCATCCATTTCCGAGTTCAGTCAAAATATCCCCTTACGCCTGGCACCGAATACAATACAAGAATACCCGCAAAGCCCAATCAGTGCATCTCCCTACTCACGTCCCCATTCTCACTCAAGCCTTCCACCCGTCACTTCACAATATCGACTTTTGGAGAAGGCTAAATCTTTCCCGATGTCAACGGCATCTTCCTCTACGCACATACCATATGCTTCTGAGTCGCCAATACCAAATACAGGAAGAGAGCAGATTTCCACCTTCACGGCTCATGCGGGAAAGCAAATGGAAAAAAGAGCACCCCAGCAAGCCATACATCGAGCCTATTCCGCCGCCGGAAGGCGTCGGGACGCTGAAAGGATTCAAGATCATGTGACACGGATCTACCACTTTGTACGGCAACATGTTGGAGCCGCGCCTTTCAGTCTTGCGTCATCGCCGCTTCTAAATCAAGAGCCGGCGACGGCAGCCATGTTCAATGACATCATTCTCATCGCTGGAGATGTTGTCACGTCGCTCAAGTCGTGGAAGGAGTCGGTGCATATGGACCAGTGGCCGTCTGAGCATGGTGCAAGCAGCCAAGTGTTGCCCACCCCAATAGAGGAGTATGAGGACCCAAACATGCATGCTGGCATCAAAAGGGAGGCGCCTACGACCTTTTTCGACCGGGACATGAACCTCGGCAATCACCAAAATAAATACAAGAAGCGAAGTGTAAGAATGAAAGACCCTCATATGCTAATGTAAAAGCGAGCTGTCGCGCCTGGGAGATGCCATAGCTGCAATATTTCCTCCACCCCGGAATGGCGAAGAGGCCCGGATGGGGCGCGCACGCTATGTAATGCGTGTGGGCTACACTTTGCCAAGATCACGAAGCGGGCTTGCGTGACGAAGCAGGGTGCCAACGAGTCGATGTCGTCCATCTCCTCGACCGACGACAATAATGTGCCCATGTCCAGGCAGCCGAGCAATGGATTAGATGGAAAGCAGCCCGGGGCAGACTGATAAGGAGGACGGTGTACCATTGGCATTAGAGACAACTTACATTGACGACGTTACGTTTTGTACAAGCACATAATAAATTCAGCTATTCATATGCGACTTTATGCGACTTGGTGGGCCGGTCAGGCACTCACCATACGTCCATCCGTGACGCGAACGCCGCCTGCCAATACTGCATTGTACAGGTCCTCGGGATCGAGGAGATCTGCGTCCCCTCTTCCTTCGTGATCCTTTGCTAGATCGGTGACGATCACATGGGCATCCTTGCGTGACTGTGCAACCCCTGCGCCAAGAAGTTGTAGCAGCCACCACATCTGGTCGAGCACCCCGCGCGACTCCCACGTCTGCTGTGTATCTTCCGAAACGTACACGCCTTGATCTGCGAGAAATCGTCCTTCATGCAAACGATACCGCTCGATCAGACTCGGCAAGCAGTATGACTTGCCTTGAGTGTTGACGTGCTGGAGGAGATACTTCTCCACCGGGACCATCTCGGCAGCCAGTTTGGAATCCAGAATCCATGCATCGCTGACAATCCATAGTCCTCCGGCAATGGCGAGCAGTGCCTTTGCATTACGTCGGAACTTGCCTTCGCCGAATACTAAATGCGTCGCGCTGCTATGAACGAGCGAGTCGGCTTGTTGGATCAGACCAGACTTCACCAGCCCCTTCAAAGCAGTGAGTGCTCTTCCACTCACCCCACTGCTCACGACCACTGACGTGCGGGATGAGGACGGCATGACTCTTTTGGCTGGAGGCTGCAGAGGGTCGGCCGAAGGGGGTTTAGTCTTTGGCGCCGCAACTGGAGGTGAAAGAGTTCGTTTCCTCCTTACGCTTCCTCTGCTTTGTGTGGGGATGGATGGAGGGTGCCGCGTACTCGGAGGATCCGAGAGTCCAGATGATTCCACACTCGTCTCTGGAATCAATAGGGCTTTATGGTGTGTGGTTGATGGGCCTTGGGAAATCGAAGGAGGAGCACTCGCCTTTGTCAACGGCTGCGAAATCTCCTCTGGTGGTGTACTCGAAATGACTTCATCGCGATTAGACTCGATGCGCTTCTTGTTATTTCGATCCTGAGATGCTCCAACCTGCGTGGCTGTGTTCAGAATCGTGTCTGGGGGAGTGGTTGGAAAAGATTCCACTGCCTCGGGACAGGTATTGAACATTTGCGGCTCGCTTGAAGCCGAAAGACGCTGGAGCTCGTCAAGGGAGGCTTCCGATTGTACCTCCAGCACTAAAGTAGTTGTGCTCACACCACGTATCCGCACTTCCTCACCATTATCGAGCATAACCAGCTTCCGCTCGGATGACTGCGACTCTGGAACTTGGCGGTCTGCCCCGCCTCGTCGAATGAAGAGTTCTCTACAGTACGACTCAAGCCATATGTAGCCCTCTTGTGCGTGAATGATGGCGCTTGGAGGAGAATTTGATTCCTGGAAGTCCCATGTTCCGTCGTCGTGAATGTGCATCACAGTGGGCGCCCCATCCAAGTTCAGCTTCCAATGCCGCCCTCCACCATTCCCACTCCCTTGCACGAAGGAATAGCTGTATCTCATCAGACCTGCCGTGACTTCCTCATCTGTGGCCAGCAGCTCGCCGAGGTTGGGCTCGTCACACCTGTTGTTTGTGTTGTCACGTCACCATCGCGGGAGAACAGACGACAAAGGACGGGCGACATCATCGTGCAGGCGGCGAATCACAGCCCCAGACGCGGCGATGGATGCTGTGTGATTTGAAGAGGCGAGGAGAGAAGACGCAATAGAGACCCCGTGGGAGCATGAGCGGGCTGCCCAGGCGGTCCCCTCAGATGTATCAGTCGCCGTGGAGCACCCTCGACTCGGACGGCAACCCATCCCAGTCCTCGCCGGATGCCCCGAGAGGAGACGGTGACGAGTCTTCTGGTCTCGAGCAGACAGGCCTGAGCCATCAGCCGTTAGGAGGCAGCGGACGAAACAACAGACATGGCGACGGAGGTCGCTCCACCCCAGTCATGGGTGAGGAGAGTATACAGAGGTTTGCTAGATCAAGAGTTGGCTGATGTTTAGATTCTCTATGGATACTTTGCAAAGGCATCTTGGCTCAAAGTCGCCACATGAGATAAAAAATGGAAGGGCAGAGTCGTCGAGGTTTGGGACAGCTGGTCCAACCCCAAGTCGTTTCATACGTCCGTCGATGCCAAGTACTGCAAGGGATGCAGATTCAGGCAGCCCCAGTGACAACAATGCAACCTCGAGTCCATTGACAATCAAGCCTCGACATGTGTCTCAACAAGGCCGTGAAATGACAGCCAATTTACCAAGAACTACAACAACTGGTGAATCTGCGAATAATGGGTGGAGCGGGTCGAATCATTTGAGATCTACGTCTCTTAAAGCCCACGAGGAACCATCGTCGCCTCGGTCGCGGCGGCTCTCGGCATATCCACATTTGGGTGGGCTGGGAGCACGGACTGTCAGCCCTACCGATGTTCGATCGAAACGAGCCTCGCTCATCCAGGAACCTGTCGAAGCCACAACCAACGCGAAACAGACTACACACCCTGTGGCCCCGTACCTAACCTCTCCAAACGACAATCGAATGAGCAGGACTTCATCTATCACGAAGCTTCCCAGGTTGCATGTGCGGCGAGTTTCTGTTCCCAAAGTCGAAGACATCCCTCCAGTCCCTCCTTTACCCGCATCCATCAGAGGAAACTTCCTCTACAACTCATCTCAAGTACCTCACCAAACGTCAGGTCCACGTTCAAGTCCGGACGCTCAACGACCCCGTCTACCACCACTAAAAGCACACGAATTATCTCAGGCTACTGTGGCACGCGTCAATGCGGTGACGGAGAGGATTGACACCGCTGCACGCAGGCTACCTTCTGCTGATAGTAAACAAACACTAAACACTAGCAGGAAAATCTCCGCTCCGCCAACGTATGAGCAAACGGAGCGATTTGGCACTCTTCGGGAGTCAGCAAGGAGTACTAAAAACATCTACTTGAAAGCGCTCCGCTCTGAGAAATCGAGTACCGCCCAGCTTCCATCTTCCGATTACTATCTACGGGGTCGGCCTAAAGCTAGTGACGATATTTCTTCGACTCAAGAGAATCATCGAAAGAGTAGACTAAACTACTTCAAACCACGATTGAGCGATGGGCAGCTCAGAAAAAGCTCTCTGCCTATAGTCCCAAATCATAGGCTACCGACTCCACCAGTTTGCGCGCATGAGACTCCCAAGCTGCCAGAACACGCCAATGGCATTCAGAAAGACGGACCACCTCGAAGGGGCTACCTTTTCGGACACAGCAAAAGCGTATCAGATGTGCAGCGGAAGCCTGCACCGATGGACTTGATCTCCGCTGTTAGGACCAAAGATGAGCTAGTGGGCGAGTATGTAGGATTACTTTCTCGGCCGCTAGCTCTGCCACAGCAGTCGACAACGTCCAATTCATGTCATGAAAGTGATATCAAAGCTCTGGATGGTGAAATGAGGAAGATCTCTCTCAAGCGTAAGCGGAAAGACCTGGATCGCGAGTTGCAATTCTTGAGTCGTTCATGTGCTCCAAAGGAAGCTGTGTCACCTACTGCGGCACTCCGAACAATGGACTTGAATAGGTATGAGCGTGGTGAGATTGTGGACTTCTCATACATATACTTCACCGGCAACAATGCGGTAAAAAAGGAATTTGATGGACTTGCGCAAAGTGGAGCCTCAAATTTTGGCTATGACGATGACCGCGGAGACTACCAAATCATTGCTGGAGACCATATCGCTTATCGCTATGAGGTACTCGGACTCCTCGGCAAGGGCAGTTTTGGCCAAGTGGCTCGCTGCCTGGATCACCAGAGCGGACGTCAGGTTGCCATCAAAATCATCCGTAATAAGAAACGGTTCCACGCGCAGGCACTTGTGGAGGTGAATATTCTACGACGCATTAATGAATGGGACATGGAGGATAAACATCACATCATCCAACGGACCACCGATTTCTACTTTCGTGGGCATTTCTGTATTGCAACCGAACTACTGAGCATCAACCTGTACGAGGCAGTCAAAGCGAACGACTTTCGAGGCTTCTCTGTCGACATTCTCCGACGCTTTGCAGAGCAGCTGCTGCAATGTTTGTCGCTCCTGCATCAACATCGTGTCATTCATTGTGACCTCAAGCCCGAGAACATTCTCCTCTCACACCCGCTGAAGAGCGCCATCAAAGTAATTGACTTTGGCAGCAGCTGCTTTGAAAATGAAAAGGTGTACACGTATATCCAGTCACGATTCTACCGCTCGCCAGAAGTCATCCTGGGTATGCGTTACGGCATGGAGATTGATATGTGGAGCCTGGGATGTATCCTAGCTGAGCTCTATTCCGGCTACCCGATCTTCCCAGGCGAGAATGAGCAGGAGCAGCTGGCATGCATCATGGAGATTTTCGGTCCTCCAGACATGGCCCTACTGGAGCGATGCACAAGAGCGAAAATTTTCTTTGGTAAGCGAGGCGGGTATGGCAAGACTAACAAGTTAGACCATCTTGGGCGGCCGAGACCCTTTGTGTCCACCAAAGGCAGACGTCGCCGCGTGAGCTCAAAGACGCTGCAACAGGTTCTCAAGTGTGACGACACCAAGTTCGTGCACTTTCTCTCATCGTGTCTGCAATGGGACCCGGCGCAGCGCATGTCGCCGCAGCAGGGGCTTGCCCACGATTTCATCATTGCGCGTCGCCCAACTGCAGCGGTGCCTACTCTGGAGTCACGACTACGGGCCGCTGCGTCGTTTCCATCCACCCCGCGAGACACGCAGAAGAGTGATGCTGGACCACCACCCACTCTTACTGCTACCCGA
>JAABUO010001617.1_pt1 | contig 28824 bp, 34 predicted proteins | sample 5559291 | NCBI WGS metagenome assembly JAABUO01 (sample SAMN10711878, study PRJNA513372) | rock metagenome | isolation source: Antarctica rocks | place: Antarctica: Victoria Land, Finger Mt sud | reverse complement strand
CAACACGTTGTGACTTGTTATACTCTGCAGCAAGGAGACGTCAACCGCCTCAATTTGGCAGCAATGCAGAAGCCTGGAGCAATAGCTGCATGGTTGCACCTGGGAAGCTGCTGTCTGGTATTTCCCACCATACAGAGAATCAGTAACACTGTATTTTGCTTTCTGCAGCTTGCGGTGTCTAAATACCATGCCCACAATTCCACCGGTGGCGCCAACTATGCCCCCAAGCACAAAGAGAATGATGCATGACAGCCACACAGGTGCCTGCCCCAGCAAAGTGTCGCCTGATGAGCAATGCTGCACCCATAAGACAAATGGTGGCAAAGTGTAACTGTGCTTCAGCTTGTGATGCTGCGGATCATATTGAGGGTGGCAGTGATCATACAGCAGCAAGCCTACCATGGCGAGCTGTACTGCCTATCTCTGGTGGTACGGTGTACACAGAGCTCAAGTTGGTGACCTGCTTGACTGACTGCTTGGCACTGATAAGCTTTGCCTTGTGTAGTTCATCTGTTTAAGCAGATGCTTCCATATGCTCTCATATTCCGGTCTGTTGCCAGAGCGCAGCCGCAAGGGGTTCTGTTGTATGCAAGGCTCGACCGCAACCCAGGGTCTTTGTCGGGCGTGGCTATGTGGTTTACATGGCAAGTGCGCTAGGATAGCAGCTACAGGTCCGATCATTTGAACAGCAAGGAAGTTATCATATTTTTGCACAACATAATCTAAGCCCCGTTGATGTTCCTAGGTGAGATGACCAAAGTATGATATACTCGAATGGTGCAATATCAATGGTGATCTATAAAATTTCTTGCACACTTGAAATTGAACACTTTGGTGTTGTATCTGTACACCAGAGGTTCTTTCGAATTCGAAGTGGTTGGATGTGTTGCCTATTCATGTGGATGTTGCCAAGGGAACGCTGAGACACTGCAACACTCAGTGTCAGAGATATATATGCTGCCAGTAGCACAGGCACTCAAAAACACTTTGCACATACTGCAACGATGCAGACCTACAACTTGTGAGCGGCTGACAATAGCACATAATATCAGCAAAGCATGCGCTATTGTGCTCACTGGTTGTTTTCACTACAACTGGGTGCAAAGCTTGCAATCAAAACGTAGCAGGAACTTGCATCACTGTACTGAGGTGAAGCCAACTGGTGCAGGCTGACTGCATGCCACTCCCTGGTGTAGAGATAAAGCAAAAGACATAATTAGCTGTGGGTGCCGCTTCTTCTTTGGAGAGTCAAGCTGTACACGACGCCCTCAAGGCTTCCACCCAAGTCTCTTCGAGTATCAGGCACCTCTTGAATTGAAAACCCAGCAAACTGAGCTTGTATCAAGATCTGCTTGTCAATGGAGTAAGCTCTGCAAAAACAAACAATGGCCCAATGAGCACATTTGCTCTCATGTGTTACATCCAGTGCAGGGTCAGAACTTATCAAGCATACCTTGATACGTAGCCAAGCAAAAACTTGCAGCCAGGTCTGCAGCCTAAAAGTTGCGATGCCACTCCAAACAGTGCAGGCAATGCTTTAAGGCTGTAGCACACATCAGCACCCAGGACAATATCAAACCCCTGCAAGCTGAAAATCATTTGCACTGTCAGCAGTACACCTGCTGCACATAGTTCATGCTGCTACTCTGAGCCCAAAGCCAATGGCAGTTCACTTACACCCAGCAGAAGCCTGTTTTGCGGCAGTGTGACAATGCAAGCTCCTGCCTTGAAAGAACATACAGCATTGCTGCCAAGCAGCGCACCTTGTGATCAGGCGAGACCTGAAGAATTTGTTCGATGTCATTTTGAGAGTTCCATTCAAGCTTCATACACCTGCATCACATTGGACATAATACAGTAAGGAATGATCATAGAAGCTTTTTAAAGCAGGTGCATTATGCATCAGCAGCTAATCAGTGAGACTGAGGCTGACCTGATACTGTGGTGAGCCTGATTCAGCTCTGCATTCCTGCCAAGCACTCTGAGAACTACGTCATTGTGGTCAGTAAGTACTACAGGGCACGCTTGCGCAGCCAGCAAGCCTACCAGGCCTAAACCAGCCCCCAATTCACAGGCACATGTGCAGGTTTCTAGGATTGCAGGATTTGCTGCAAGATAGCCCGCTAGCATGCTTGCTGCAGGCCAGAGAATCTGGCCCGTGAGATCATAGTCAGCTGCACACATGGACACAAGTCATTGTCAAGGAAGCATGCAAGCCGTGATAAGAGGCGCTCCGAAGAGGGGATGGTCAGCTGAACTTCAAGGCCCAAAAAGATAGAGTATCAGCCAATAGGGTCGAACTCACTTGTTGCACTGGCTGAGCACAGCAACTTCACCGTCTGGCCAGAAAAGCAATAGTCTTGGACCTCAGCTGCACCATCGTACATGGAAGCGGTTTGAGCGTTATGGGCTTACGATCTGGACAGTGTAAAGCGAACAGTGTCGATGCAAGCGCTTCCTGACCTTTCATTGTCAAACAATGAGGAATCGAACAAGTCTTCGTAGTGACTCAACGCTTGGGACATTGCATGTCGAGGAGCGGCGCGTCCGCAGCCACAACGTTGACTCGAGACCTTGCGACTCTCTCAACAGTTCTGGCAATCGTGGTTGAAAGCGGATGCTTTTGGCACACGGACCACCAGCTGCAACAAACGACTGTTGACAAGGAATGAAGCCGCGCGCAAATCTGTTCGCAGCAAGTCGCTTGATGTGGTGATGTTTGACCTAAAACAAGCCTTGGTCAACAGTCTAATTAGTCAAATCTTGCCAACTATGTCGGCAGCTTGAACGTTTTTCCGGAACTTCTCAACAGTACGAAAAGTACAGTGCGTTACAGGGCTGCCTTCGATCTGTGCTGAGTACCAGGACATAGACTTGCACGCGGAAATTGCTATTTGTCGGAAGCAGTTGGACGTGCGTGTCAGTGACCCGACCTCTGAACAGCTGCTTGACTGCTCACTCCGCTAGGCTGCGGCGCCATGCCGCAGCAAGCTGCAATAGTAGTGCACGCATACGACTCTGATGCCAATTTAGATGGGAGGACTGACGATGAACAAGAGCACCAGGAGCCTCCCCAAACCAAAGCACAGTCAAGAGTAAGTTTTGTTTTTTGAGATGTTGGCCAGGCTTTCTCAGCTAGCTAGGACCTGATGCAAGACGTTTCCAGTATAGAAATAGTGCACACTCCTGTGGAAGTGTGTTCAGATCCTGTGTCTGCTGATGCAGACTAGCAAAATCAGGTCCTTCAGGATCAGAACAGTATCTACTTTTGTTTTAATTGGCAGCTTTCTAGGCTTCATATGGTCAGGCCATGTGCCGCTGATGTTGATGATATTCTGCATACAGGTAATCTGCGCATATGCTGACTACAATACCCTGCAATCATAGGTGTACGCACTCAGGTAAAATGACCTTGATGTCATGCAGTTTGCTATGGTACGTGAACTCTTCCGATTAGCTCAGAAGGCACAGCAGGAATATGCAATAGAAGCTGAGCAGCGGCAAGGCCGCAGGGGGCTCCGCAAGGCCAAACTGGGATCGTCACAACAATGGTATTTCTTTGGTGTTGCAGCCTTCTGGATGTACCTCAGGTAAAATGCAACTGATATGCGTGCAGTGCTGAAGCATGCTATCTGCAGTCTCCCTTGCATTCTTGCATTGGTGGCTGCAGCAGATTTTGCCCACGTCTGGGATTGCATCAGCATGTCTAACGTCACACTGCCAACTGCTGCAGGTTTGTAAAGAACCAATTGGTAGTGGAGATCACATCTAGCGCTAAGCTAGCACATCTCTTTGGCTGGGTTATGCGGCGGCATTCTTTACTGGCTTATTCCCTATACACTGCAGGTACCCGGCAGAGCTTCTGCAAGAAGATACATGCATAAATGCCATGCTTGATCTGCTGCATATGTTAGCATTTGGTATGTTTGCGCGCAAGCACATGATCTGCTGCAAGAGTTGTGACTGCATGCAATTGTGTGGGTTTTCCAACTGCTTGTATACTGTCCTGCTTTGAACACCGCTATTCCTATGCAGGCTTTGTGACATTCGTGCTGAGGTTGCAAAAACGCATGTATATGTACCAGTTTGGGCAGTACGCCTGGACCCACATGATCCTGCTAGTTGTCTTCATTCCCTCCAGCTTCTTTGTCAGCAATATCTTTGATGGGCTGATGTGGTTTCTGCTGCCATGCTCATTGGTCATCATCAATGACATTGGGGCTTATCTGTTTGGTAAGCAGCCGGCGCACATACTTGGCACAGCACCCAATTGCTTCTATGGTCTAAGCTTGGACCCCTTGCTACATTGTGTGCACAGGCATGCCAGCTGTCAAGCACAAAATGGTTGGTCTGCGCACATAGGCACCAAAAGTTGAGACCCGACAATGGTGTGTAGTTGACAGCCAATGCATTCCTACATGTACCGTAGTACATGTCATCATATTCACAGGCATTTCTTCTAAACTCTGGCTTGTGGAAGTGCCTGTTGGTCGTCAGATGGTACACTTGTACTGCAGCTCAACTGTGTGGAACATGCCGTCATCAGTTGCTTACCTGTCTGACTTGTCAGAACAACTCCACGGCTTTGCTGCAGGTATGTGCTTTGGGCACAGGAAGTTGATACAACTGTCTCCCAAGAAGACATGGGAGGGCTTCATTGGGGGCTGCATCACTACTGTGGTGGCCTCCTGGTACCTGGCTGGCTTCATGTCCAGGTTCAAGTGGATGACGTGCCCTCGCACAGTATGTCACCTGCTCATCTTTGGGCACACACTTGCCTGTGAAACTTTCTGCTCGTGTGCAACTTCCTTCCGATAAGTTGAGAGCGTGAGGGTGCAGAATATATCGTTCACGCTACATCAAGTTAACCGACTAGCTGTAGATCAGCTGGCAACTTGAACCTTGGGGTAAATCTGCATTTGTGCATTGACTCCCCTGATGAGTCCTACAGACAAGAAATGTAAATTGGTTGATTGAAATCTGCATTTGTACTGATGTATGCATGCATGCACAGGTTGCTGTGTGTTTGTGCCACAGTGCTTTGGGTAGAATTGCAATTTGAGCATTTGCAACACAATGCAGCAACTTCTGCTGCTGCTGCTGTAGGACTTGTCAGTGTACAGCTGGCTAGACTGTGAACCTGATGACCTATACAAGCAGACAAGGTACAGTCTGTATGAGATAGAGGATGCTTTTCCGCAGCCAATTCCAGATTATCTGGATTATTGGAGACAGAATGGACTGGGCATGCAGCACATCAGCCCGTGGCTTACCTCAATAGGGCAGTTTTCATTTACTGCGCGTCCCATGCAGGTATGCTTCCTGCTCAGTTGACTTGTCTCTGACAAGCATTCACAAGGTTGTGTGCATGTGCATCTGACTGTACAATAGACAAGAACTGGTTTTGCTCCTCTGCAAATGCAGCTAACAGGACTGCTGTGAGGGGCAGATGAAGCGGAAAGCCATGCATTGCAGTTGTGCTTGCCTGCTGCATGTTTCAGGGCACTGCATTTGTGTGAGATTCAACGTCACTGTGCAGTTTCATGCCGTGGTGCTGGCAGCGTTTGCCTCCATCATTGCGCCGTTTGGAGGCTTCTTTGCCAGTGGCTTCAAGCGAGGCTTCAAGATCAAGGACTTTGGAGACAGCATACCCGGCCATGGAGGGATGACAGATCGCATGGATTGCCAGGTCTCTCCTCGACTTCTGTACACATCACATAGCACACAAGGCAGCCTAGCAAGCTGCTCAAGCTGTGCCCCACAGCTTTTCGCGCCCAAGCAGCTCTGTGTGCTTTGTGGCCTGGCGTAATCAATAAATCTCTTGCATCTTCAGCAAGCGTGATGTGTCGCGGTCGACTCAGCAGATGCACACTGGCTCTGAGGTTGCCCCTGATGCACTCCATCTGTGGCTGAGAGAGCATTGTGGGAAAGATGAAGGACTGACAACTGCGTGCCTGTCTGCAGATTGTCATGGCCACATTCAGCTACCTGTACTTCAACAACTATGTCGCGCGAGAGACGTTAGCAGTGGGCGGGGTCTTGACCTCCATGCTACAGCTTGGGCCAGACGAGCAGCTTGAACTTTTCAGCAAATTAGCAAATATCCTAGCAGGAGACGAGCTTTTGCCAGAGGAGTTTGTTCATGACATCACAGAGACAATAAAGGCCAGAGCAGATGCACTTTCAAGCAGAAGCTGCAATGCTAGCCTATAGCATACTTGTTGACTTTGCTTGCCCAGGAAACATAGGATTCTCCATTGACTGACGAAGTTTGTGTGTTGTTTAGTGATGTACCTTCATGATGTACAGTACTGTTTCGTTGCATTCCAGAATCAGAGTGAAAGCAGAAGTTTGTATCTGTTCTGCCAACCAGCTGTGTCAGGCTAGCTGTCATGTGTTTGTTGTTCCTCCTTAGGCGGCAACATGCTGAGCTTGTGCAGCATGTGTCTAGTATAGTTTATGCTTGGACCACAAACACCATGCATCACATGGTGCAGTTATGAGTGATGTATAGGCTTCGTGGCATCTGTATTGCATGCATGGCCACTTGGGCGTGAACCTGTACTGTGCATTCTAGCCTACATCCCACTTTGTCTTGCACAAGCGGGGTGGCATGCCTATTGCAAATTAAACTGAAAAGCTGATAACCATGCGAACCATTAGTGTTTGAAGTCCTAAACAGGCCTGATCAGCCGAGCTACAATTTTAAGCACATCATCGATACATTATTGCAAGAGTCAGCCAAACATGTCTACCTCACTCTTTGTATAGATCACAAGCTTGCTGCAGAAAGTGCGAGGACCAGACGGCACTCCGGACACAGAAGTTTTTTTGAATGTCTGTAGACATATCATACCCGTGATCGGTATGCTTGCTTCCAAAGAGTCTCCAATCTACCAGAACCCCAATTCAAGAGCAGAGTCCTGACTTGAAATTGCTTTCACAGAGAAATTTGGCACCAGCTTTCTCATAGTGAGGAGTGACATTCAAGGCAACATTGACAGGCTGTCTTCACGACAGCAAACAAACCTTTCCCGGTATCAATTACTCTATCCTATTGTTCTTGACGAGGTTCAAACCGGTGACACTGGGAGCTCCTCATGTACCAAAGGGCTTCTCTGGCTTCAGAGGTGTGTCTCATGCAGTCTTCTCTGTTCATATTCAGCTGGACAAGGCGCCTGCAAATAGCTGACCAAATTACTCAGGCATCTGCAATGTACGTGGCTGGAACAAAGCAGTCAGGAGATGGACAGTGGTGTGCAGGGCCATGGGCTTTGTTGCTGGTCTATTGAGGCGTTTGTACGATGACAGACAGGTATCATTGGCAACCGCTACTAGTGAAGTTTACACAGATACGCTGTATCAATATCATGGTTGGATAACTTCAGCAGCTTTCACTGTCGCTCTCAAGGTAAGCACTGCTACGTGAATTGACCTTGCTGATGGCAGCTGATGGCAGCATCTTTGCCTCACAGCTACATTGCTGCCATTTCCAGCTCAATAGGGCTTTTGAAGCTAACTGCCATCTTGTGCAGCTGGTTCCAAGCAGAGAAGCGTTCCTGGAAAAGCTTGGGACTCCCAATGAGGAGCTGTATCAGCAAATGAATGCATTTCTAAACGCTTTACAGCCAGTGCTACAGGATGTACACAAGTTCTTTGTTGAGCATAATCTGGACGATCCAGCGCGAGTTTGAAAGTCACACTCAGCATGATGTCGAGCGACCGTTGACTCACCCTTTGGTGATGCATCCACATGGTCTGTTGACAGCCTGACTGCAAGTCAAGTCTGTGCTGCATGCATATCACAGTATGTCTAGTGACCATGCATTTATGTAGCAGCCTGACCTATGATGCATGGCCCATGGCTCCGCAGAGTTGCCTGAGCAGATGTTGTCACCCAATTGGCACACTTTAAAGTCAGAAGACAAAACTGTACTGTTTGGCCTCTCCCTTGCAGTACAACACTCAGCATTGAGTAATCACTTTTTTTCGTGCTAGATTCATACTGATGCATGTGATTCAAGAGATCCTTGTGGTTTGGGCTGTCTACGGTTTTGTAAGGGCCTGCTAACATTTAAAGCACGCATGTGAAGGGTTTTACTCTGCTGATTTAGGTATAACCACTAACACAACCTCCAATATCAGCTCTACATGTGTTGTGCTTGCGCTCGTGCCCGGCCGCCAGGACTGTCAGCCTCGCCCTAACAGTCAGTAACAGACGCCATGATTGTTCTCAGCAGCTTTTCAGTCAGCGACTCGACTCTCCATGACTGTAAATATAGCCTCCGAGATGCATTTCAATGCATTGCGCAGCCTAACACAACCTTGCTTGACTGCACACTGTATCTGATGCAATACCTCTATGATCCAGGCATTTTCCCAAGCTCTGCAAGTTAGTGTATCCTTGGGAAAGTGTATCTGAGATCCAAGCTTCTTTCATGGATGACTCATCAGGTCAGCACAGAAGTTGTATGTGAACTTGAGGCCGCTGGTCAAGATCAGGCTTTGTTAAGGCAGCTGCAACATCGCTGCTAAAGCCAGACAGCACCTTGAACTTAGGACTACAGGTGTGAATCATAACCGACTGCAGAATGGCGCATGAGCAGACCCTTCTGCTGCCGGTCGTGGGCCTGGTCATGGCCTGCACCCTAGGCTTATCCGCAGCGCTCGTGCAGGTATCAGCTGTGCGCTGTTGTGCCTGCTGTCATCTTCTGTGGCGCCTCCATCATTGCTGTATGCATGTCGGGATCTTGCGCGTCAACTTGTGACGCCGATCCGGAAACTGCACAACAACTTTGTTTGAACTGTCGACCCGCGTCCGCATGCCATATTGCTACAAATGCTCTCAAAAGCTGTCAGCGCGTCCGTATTCGTGCTTTGCAGCTGGCCAACTCTGGCCCTCCTCCTGATGTTGTCGGCGTATGGGTTGATGACTCCGACGTAGGCGCCATAGCAACGGATGGGTCGTTCATCTATCAAAGCGCCACCATCGGACAGGCTCCGTATATTGGACGCTACTTGAGCTACCAGTGAGCCCACAATCACGCAGCAGTCAAGCCTCAATAATTGCACACTCGACGCATGACGATACCTGTCTAAATGCAAGCTCCCTGATTGGTTGATGTATAATTGCTGCGATGCAGGTGCAACCCAGATGGATCATGGTCCACAGTGTATGTCCAGCACTTCTTTGATGCAAATGGCAATGTCAATGGAACGTCGCCTGGCTGTAAGCATCCTTGACCTGTCATGATCATTTCATGTGACACTGCTGGCAAGATTGTGCATGCATATTCTGTGGCTTAAAATTCTGCTTCACAGTTGATCCTATTGCAACTGCTTTCAAGCTTGACTTGTGATTTGTTCTTCACAGGTGGAACAGGGTACTTTGTTGACGGTTTGGTAAGTGCTTGCAGTGACAGAAAGTATCACTTGGCTGTCACAGCACTGAACTTGTTTTGCTGATTGCAGTTTACGTCAATCTTTGCCCTGACAGATGGTGAAGTATGCCCTCTGGGACCCAATGCAGAGACTGAAACCGTTTACCATACCATGGTTCCTGGTAGCACCTTGGGAGCTCTGTTGAATGCAACCTTCTGCAGCTCACTCCGCCGGGGTGTACTTGAGCACCCTATTCTGCCTGCTGTATGAGAATCTTTCAACCCTACCAAGGCTTAGCCTGCTATGAAGCAAACGCAGTGAAGCATATTGAACAGGCAGTGAACATTCCTGTCGACCAGCACAAATGGCCAAAGAAGCAGTGCCACACTCACGATCAAAGAAGCAAAAAGTGCGTTGGTGACCAATTGCAGCTCCTTTTAGATAGCAGGTTGCATCTGATGCATCTGATTCAGAAGTATCTCCACCTAAAAAGGCAGCAACTGCAATACAGTGTATTTTGAACCCTGTGATCCTCAGTGAGCGGTACTTGTTTAATGAACCCCTGATTGTCAAAGCCATCCTTTTGTATCTTTACATAGTAGACGCTGTCTGCACAAGATCAAAGGGGAGGGAAGTGGCTTGGCAAGCCCAGAAAGCAAGTCACAATGGCCAAGAGTGGTGAATTGTCAAAGAAGAGCTGGGTGTTTGTCTAATTGAACTGATCTGTTGACATCCCTCTTCCTCAAATGCGTTCTCAGCTCACAGGACTAGGATAAGTCTCGCCGAGTCAAAGTATGACCCGAAACTCCATCTCCTCTCCTCCATATGACTCATACATCTCTTCTAGAGTCTCTGGGAATATTTTGTTGGCATCACCAACTCCAAGCAAAGCTGCCTCTGCAATGTGGCTGACAGCCTGCTGGATCTCCAGGCTGTCCTCCTCCAAGGGCTCATCTGTACATCAAGACAGACTGAGTGGAATGTCAATACAAACAAGCCAGGAATGCATAGTAACACACTGCCCTGACCAGCTGTACCCCGTCAGGAACCAAGCATGACATGTAGACAGTCAGGGATACCTGACTCTGACAAGAGCATGAAAGCAAAGGACTTTGCAAGATGTGGCCCAAATGGTGTCATGCAGAGCAGCACCAGAAGTGCGCACGCTAGAGGTGCTCTCGTGCACAAGTGTCACATACCTTGGTCTTCACCAGGCAGATAGCTGTCCTCTGAAGGCTGGTTCCTGACTAGCATGTCCAAGGACTCAGAGCCAGCACCCCTGTAAGCCCCCCTTGCAGCACAGTACTTCACCAGCTCGCTCCAATTTGGATCCTGCATGGTGATGAATTGATCAGCACACTCAGCACTATGCACGTCTTGTGGTGTGCACCAAGGCATGCGTCTCCAGACAGTAGGAGTCTGTAGCGTGAGGAGCAAACGAAGCAGCTGTTAGATCCTAAAATGATGCGCTGGACACCCCATTGACACCTCCAGGTGATGATACAACAATGCGCTCGTGTTGTGCTGCCAGACCTCATGGGCATCTCCAGGTGATGATACGACAACGTAAGAAGATCCAAAAGCTTCCTTGATGGGAGACAAAATTGACAGGAAGTCTGCAGCCATGTATGTGCTTATTTCCATTGTGTGATGTCTGACCTGCATCAGCACAAGAGGATGGCCCAAGACCACCATGAGCGCCTGGGCCCGGGTGATAGCCACATTGAAGCGGTTGGGGTTCCTGAAGAAACCCACAGTGGGGTCTGATGCACCACCCGGGGGGTGCAAGGCAGAGCCCTTGGGGGGCTTGCCTGCTAGGGGCAGGTCTGCCGGTCTGGACAGAACCGTGGAGATGAAGATGATGCGTGCTTCCTGTCCCTGAAAGTCATCTACGGTCCCCACCCGAACTGCAGCCAGCTCTCGTGCTCGCAGCAGCAGACGCAGCTTCTTCACCTGCACACAACACCAAGCGCTGCTCAGCAGTGGTGCTGAGCGCAGCTGTGACAAAGCAAGACTGGCATGTGCTTTGCAACCCATTTGTGGCTTGCAAAGCTTGGCAAGCTGCATGCTGAGGGCATTGCAGTGACAGACTCACATGCTCGGCCTGAGAAGCTTTCGTTTGGTGAAGTCAAGGTGCTTTGCCCACCTGGCCGCCCTAGGCCTAGTTTCGATAATGTTACGTTACGTGATTGTCAAAACTGTCGTCTGACAGGGACGCACAAGACAGGTTGTTCTGGAGAGACAAGACTTGTCCTGCACGCACCTGGCTTATCATGAGCTGCAATGCTTAACAACTGTATCACTACTGCACATACTTCCTGCAACAAGTGTGCCTGCCAGTGTGACATCACATTACACCCTGGTCAGTCATCAGCTTCACAGAGTTGGTGTACAAGCTTCTTGCTGACCTGGTTGCGGTAGGTGGCAATGACGCCGATGTCCTGCACACTCACTCCCTGCCTGCCAGCTGTTTTGTAGGACAGCAGGCCTTGCAGCAGCTTGACCAGAGTGGATGCTTCCACTGGGTTGTAGTAGCTAGGAGCCTCCCCATCCCTCATCTACACAGAAAGCAAAAGAAGAGATCACACCTGCCTGATTGACAGCTCTCACACATTTGGTCGTGGGAACTTGTCCACAGGTTTGTTTCCTTCATCTATGACACTATGCATTTAATTCATTTGATCTTGGCTAGCCCCGACGACCATAGGTCTCAATGACCATGTGAGTTTCAAAAGGAAGCCTGAGGATGGGGCATGTTGGGCTTCCTTGTTTATACCCTCATCTATCAACATATGGCTAGCCTCGGTGGGACCTGAAGCAAGGACCGAGCAATGATAGCATTGGCACATATGTGCTGGAGGCTCAAGGACAGCGGCAATGCCAAGAATAGATTGCAAATACTGTCCCAAATTGTGTAGAACAGCTCTGCATCCAGGTGAGATCAGGATGGAACAGCTTCTGCCATACTCATGTGGGCTTGCCACACAAGGCATGATGACAATGTCCTGAACAAGCGCCTGGTTAAGCAAAAGGTAAGGTGCCTGTTCAATTTCTATCATCAAGGCATGACAGTGTTTGGTGAAGAGAAGAAAGAATTCCAAAGGCCTGAACCACCGTGTAGCACAATATGGTGCCTGATCTAGATGTCTGTCATACCTGCTGGCCTCTCACACCATAGAACAGCGTATTCACTGGCAGCTGATTTTCAGTGTCATCATCAACTGCTGCATCAGCTTCCCCTTGGGGTTTGCCAGCAGTCTGTTCTTCTTCTTCTTCATGCCACTGACCCTCATCATCCCTGCAACACTTTCACACAATCATCAGCGAACTCCACCCAGATTCCTCAGCACAGACCTTGAGTGTGTAAGAAGAGGAAGAATCAGGTGCCAAGCCTCCACAGTACATGGGCTGATGGCTTGCTGCACAGCGGCTCAGACAGACACAACACAAGTCTATAAGGAGCTGTGCAGACGGGCACAACATCACTGTGTTGCCAATGTTCACATGGACACCAGTGCAAACAGCAGGTGTGTCGACAGCAATCTCTGCTGCGTTGCTTGATGTCATCACCGCATGTTCTATGCTGCTGCCAGGAGGACAGAGTCTCGTGAATCATGAATCTAAAATCGCAAGTGACACAAATGGCACAGGCTGCGGTCATCTGAAGTACAAAGCAGACCTGTCAGGCCTCTTCAGCTCATTCCAGATGGGCGCTGTGACCAGCTTGGGGTCAGCGGAAGCCATCAGCTGATTGTTGTAGTACAGCCGGCTGGGCAGCTCCAGCAGCCGCCTGTGGCTCCTGTAGTTGTGGACCAGCATCCCTGCAACACACTCAATGCTTGCAATTGCAGCCAACTTGGCAGCTCTCAACCCCAGCTGAAGCCTCCAGTGTATCAGCATTATCAAAAGCTGTGACTTGTCATGGGGGTGACAGTGTGATACAGCTGTAGTATCAGCTGTGTGTGTGGGGGAGAAGGGGGGGGGGGTGGGGTGGGATGGGGTGTGGAGGGGGGTGGGGGTTGGTGGAGTCTCAACTTGTGTCTGGGTACTCTTGATGTGCATAAGAATTCCTGCAAAGGTCAGACAGATGCCATGCGCAGGGAATCCAGCTGACTAAAAGTCTAGACTTGGCATGACGAGATCATGCCACTGCAAAGTCTGCTGCATCAATGTTGATACACAGTGAGCAGCTCATATATGCAGAAACTGCAGCGTACCTAGGCATGGGGCCAGGCCTAGGTCTGCGTAATGCTGCTGCTGGGTGGCATGGTACTGCACAAAGGCCTCCAGCAGAGACGTCTTCAGACCGTGACCTTCAGCCGCTGTTGAATGGAGCACTGGGCCCAGCTGCCTGCAGCCACCACATGAAGCCTTGCTTTATGATGCAGCTTATTGTCATGCAGCCAGAGCCAAACCATGATGCCGAGGTCTGTTCGCAGTAGCGGTGCTGTCACATATTGCACTTTTGCAGAACATGATGCCAAGGTCTGTTCGCTGTAGCGGTGGTGTTGCATGCCGCACTTTTACAGAACATGATGCCAAGATCTGTTTGCAGTACCGGTGCTGTTATGCGTCGCACGTTGCAGAACATGGAGGGTAGTGTCTCTATTGTCAGCAATGAATTAGGGGGTTGAGCTGTGCAGCATGAGGATGATCAGCCTGCCAGGCTCATGCCAACAGTGTGCCAGAACTCGCCATGCAAATTGCTTGAGCACAAAGCCGGCCCCCCAATATTCCCAGTCCTAAAGTTCTTTACAGCTTAGGTTGACAGCCATCAGCTGTGTTTGTCAACAGACAGCAAGGTGTTTCTGTATGGTAATCAATTTTGAGCTGCAACAGAAGGCCTTGATATGGTACCTTGGATCCCCACAAAGCATGGCACAGCTGTCTTGGGGGGCCAGCAGTGTCAGGGGGATGAGCGCCTCTGGTCCCAATGCCTGGAACAAAAAGACCCATGCTCAGAACAGAAAAAGAAACAACAACGTCGTCGTCAGGCGAATCTGTTGAGAGAGGCTTGAACCCATTCTCAGAATACACTCAGGCGAGTTACAATGCCAGATAGCACTGTCTCCCTGTACAGAAGACGCAAGCTGCACTGCAAGGCATCGCATCTGTCATGTAGCAACGGCTCCAAAGCATGAAACCAGGTGGCAGCCTACATGCAGTCATTGTCTGCAAGCACAGGATAACAGTGACCAGCACAGCTAGAAAAGATCATCAGGCAGTGATGATACTGCAGGACGGCAAGAGGAAACCATTTGGCGGTGATGATACTGCTTGATGGCTGAGGAACACCAGAAGCTCACGCGCATAGGTCAATTTTTCAATTTCATTTTATACCTTACAGTCTGGGGTGTGGAGCCAGTTGTGACTCATCAGACATCCTGGTGTATAAGTCAGTAGTGTACTGACCTGGCCTGCCTCATCAATCATGACGTGTGTGAACTCCAGGGGCCTGAGTCCAGTGGCCTTGGCTTTCTCAGCTTCCCTGCAGGCCTTCTCGTAGTAGGCTGCATACTTGCCCTCACACAGCATGCCTGCGCAAGATCATGAGATCACTCTTGTGCCATCAGACAAGGCGTTGATGACAGGCAGGCAGGAGGTGTTAGGCAGTTTGGTGAGACAGACAAAAGAGGTGATCCGTGTAAAGCTTAAAAAAATAAAAATACAGCTTTACACTTTCAAATACATTGAGAACAAATGTACGTTTAGTTGATACAAAAGTACTTATTGCTGTGAGTCGGTCTGCAGGCGTGCATGGCTTGGAAAATGCCACAGCTGCTAAATGGTGTCTGCAAGTCCACACCTATATCATGCAGGTCTCCAAATGCCCCCATGATGAATGCCGCAGCACGCATCGTGCCAGTGGGGTTTTTGGGAAGCATTTGGTGCATCAGGTCACAAATGTCAGCAACAGCAACACAGGCCCAGTATACTACAAAGCAGAAGAACAAACAGCATATGGTGCAAAGGGCTGTTATGACTCTTACCAGCAGCACCACAGGTGCAGACCACAATGTTGTAGGCAGCCAGCTGCTCTGGGCTGGGCAAGCCAAAGTAGTTGGTCTCCTCATTGTAGAAGCAGTTTGGCCGGACATCTTCTTGCACCTGTGTCATCAGGCTTGCTTGCATTGCTTTCACTGAGGGCTTGCTGCAAACGTACCATGCTGTTCAAGTGCCAACCAGCTGATGAGACAGGAGAGGGGTTCTACAGCTTTGTCCCTGCTGTTCTGGTACGCTAACTACCGCTTGTGTCAGACCATGCATCCTCAGGAGCAAGTAAGGCTTGTCGCTTGGCAAAGACTTTGTTGGGTAAGACCTCAGACGCAAGGTGTAATGCACAGCAACAATTTGGACACAAGGTGCAATGCACAGCAACAACATGGAGGCAAGGTGCAATGCACAGCAACAACATGGAGGCAAGGTGCAATGCACAGCAACAACATGGAGGCAACATGCAATGCACAGCAACAATACGGAGGCAAGGTGCAATGCACAGCAACAACACGGAGGCAACATGCAATGCACAGCCACAACATGGAGGCAACACGCAATGCACAGCAACAATACGGAGGCAACGTGCAATACACAGCAACAAATTGGAAGCCAAATACAATGCACAGCAACAACATGTAGGCAAAATACAATGCGCAGCAATGACATGATGACTGACCTGGGTCGGAGGGACGCGAGGGTCGTTGAGTCTGATCATGTAGTCAGTGGTGATGCCTGCTGCAGACAGTGCCTTGAATAGCAGGTCTGCACTGAAGTTCTGGGGAGCACACATCAGCAGGCGCGCTCCCTTCACAGAGCTGTACACCTGCCACACGCGCAACAACACCTTATCAAGACAGTTGTAGGTATGGCACAATGGCTACAAGTCTTCAAAGTCAGGAACACCCGCTGGGACGCTGACTGTTCACACAGTCAGTTGCTGCTGAACAGGCTCTGACCTGTATATGACTATGCCTGGTTCAGGTTTGACTATCCTAATTGGCAGGCAGCCGCTAAACTAACAAGTTGGAATCATTCATGTGTGGAATCTCAATGCACCTGAAGGGCGCACTCAACAAGGGTGACTGTCTTGCCGGTGCCAGGGGGGCCAAACAGGGTCAAGGGGTGGCGGCCCCCTCCTGCCCCAACCAAGACAGATGCTACAGCTTCTCGCTGCTGACTGTTCAGCTTCTGCGCTCCCAGCTCATCCAAAAAGCCCGCCTTCCTGTGCATCTTGCGCAAGCTGGGCAGCTGATCTGGTTTTGTCCCCTGCACACGCATACATTCAGATGTCAACTGCAGAAGGGCTGCAAAGGTGCGTGTGGGACCTTGAAGAACGCTGTAGCTGTGGAGTCTGCTTTTCGTATGATGGGCTGGCTAACGTGCAGACAGACTAAGGCCAGTTTACTGCTTCACAGGCAGAAGGAAGACAAGAAAAAACTACTCCTTTTGGCATTGACTAAAGAAGAGCCCAAGGGTGAGGTATATTGGGCTTCCCTGTGGTTCACAGGCAGAAGATATAGTACAGCAATCAAGCAATGATTGCACATTTGTCCTCTGTTTTGTAACAGTTTGTGTGCTTTTGTGTGATACGTGTCTAGAAAGGCAAAGCGCACACAGACGAAGGGCTCGAGGTGGGGACAGCTGGAATGCTTGGAGGCAAAAAGAGGCCAGGCCTGAGACAAGAATAGTTTCCTTATCTCCCATCAAGCAGAAAACCCAAGAAAGCCCACCACACCTCAACCTCCAAGCTTTTCTGTAATCAATGCCAAAAGATATAGTCTTCTCATGGCTTTGTGTGATACATATGCAGCAATAGTGGCAGTGTCATCAACAGCAACATGATAAGACGGTGTGCATCAAGCACATTGTGCTTGATGCTGTCTGATTGAAGTCCAGCAGCAATAGACTGCAAGCGCTGACCCTCAGGCAAGACAGGTGCACACCATACAAAGCAGTCATGCAGCCTGATTGTGCTTACCGCTGCATCTGCTGCATCGTCTGCTGCTACCAGAGCCGCCTTGAACAAGTCATCGCTAGGCAGCACTGCGGTGATGCCAGACTTGGACCCCTGTATAGCCTCTGAGTCACCTTCTGCACCGCCTGCAGGGCATGACTACTGGAGGTAAAAAGCACAAGTTTACTCAATTGGGCGTCTGTCATCCCTGAGTGAGTTCAGTGCCTGGGTCTTCTCAGGACTGCTTGCATGCACAGGCCAAAGTGTGCATGGCACCTGGAGAGGGAGCATGATGCATCAGCAGCAATCTGCATCATCAGCTCAGCTGCAGCCCCAGAGCAGTTGGCAGGCTTGCACTGCCTGAGCAAAGCATCCATGGTGTGCTTGAGCGCATGCTTATCATCATCCATCATCTCCTTGAGTCCTTCATCCTTTGCAGATAAAGTTGCATCAATGGCCACCAAGAGGCAGACCACTGATGCAAGACCATCTTCCAGAGATCAAGGAGTCGGGATGGAAACTAATGACAAGCACGCACTCAAGCGCAGGCTTTCTTGGCCAGAAAAAGGAGAGCCAGGGTGGCTAAACTTATCTTAGCATGGCATGCCAGGGCAAACAGCAAAGAGGCAGGCATTGTTTAAAGAGCTGCTGGACATGGAATTAGCGGCAGTATGCTGGGAGCTGTGGGGAGTGCAGCATGCGTGTGACACCGTTTGGAAGAGAAATGGTGCGACAAGAATTTATCGGATAAGATGACTCGCACAGGCAAATGCTGCAGACACAGCATGCAGGCCTCAAAACAACAGTAAGAATAAATGAAGAGTCAGGTCGGCCACATGACTTTGGGATGCAAAGCAAGGACACAGTGTTACCTGACAAGCTGGATGAGGAGGTGAGCTGTGGGGGCAACAACTGCATTGTGCGCCTTGGGGTGCTGGTGGCAAGCAGCGCTCGCAGCATGCGCCTGAAGGGAGTGCGATCAAAGGTGAAGCGTACATGCACCGGCCCTCTGACATCTGGGTCTGCAACAACAGCAGCTCACTTCCACAGCTCATACAGCAGTATGAGGTGCAGCATAGGTTTGCTGTCCAGAAACCATGATGTGTCCAGGCCTTGTACATGTTTCAGGGTCTGAAGTCAAAATTTGATGTGCAGTTCTCCTCTCATGTCCAGATTTTGCACACACAATATGTGTGCTTGATGTGATGAAGTTGCCATTGCATGTGCTGTGTAGCTGCAACATGCGACCTGAGGTATGTTGCATGCCTTGATGATGCAGACTGCACTAGGGTTCTGAGCAGCTATAAGCTGATGCTGAATGGATCACACTCTGTAAACAAAACCCTCCATCCTTGTATTGCTTCCTGGCTGCATTTAACCTGCCTACAGTTGGACCTGATTGCACACCTGCGTGTCAAGGGAGTGCTACAGAGACAGCATGAAGCGCCCATTGTATGAGGAACTGACCTTTGTGAGGTTCCAAATTTGGAACAGCCAGCATGCATTGCACATCTTGAGTGGTCACAACCCAGCCACTCCACTCCTTCTTTGGGATTGCAGCAAACCTATCGCGCAGTGAGGAAGACTTGACAAACTTGTAAAGTTGTGACATCTGATTGGTGTTGTAAGGTGGACTCTGGCTATTTTATGTCCATCTTGCAAAACTGTTGCTGGTACTGCTGGAGTTCCTGTGCATGCACAGATCACACCGTGCACTGCACTAAAAACATGGCATTTGCCTGTCATCATGCTATGCATGTGCATGAAACACACAGAGACCAGGCAGTACACGCGAATGCACACCCAAGGACGGCTTTGAAGACAGCGTTTGTTGTGCAGAAGTGCCTTGCAGAGGTGCCTTGCAGACCTTGCAATGAATGAGGGTTGGCAGGGACTTGCCTCAGGTACACAATGTCACCAATGATCAGGTTGGGCCTCTTCTCGACAAGTCCTGGCACCTGCGCAGGCATGCGAGCTTGGCAACTGACAGCCTGATGCATGTAGCCACCCCCCCAAGTTTTGAGAGGGGGGGGTGGGGGGCACGGGGAGAAAGGCCAGTTGTGGGAGGAGGGTACCAGGAGTATAGTCACCAGCGTGACTGAGCTGCTAGCACATCAAATTGCTGTCAAGCCTGGTGCAAGAGACAGTACGGATGACACTCAATTCACTGCATGGTCTGCGCCATGCGGGCATAAATAAAGGGCATGTGGTGCCTCTCTCAGCATGACCCAGATATATCGATACTGGGCAACATGTACAGATGCAAACATTGCGTCTACTCTTTGTCACCTCCTGCATCAGTCAAATGTCATGGTGCAACAGAAGGCTGACCTGCAGCAGGAAGAAGGGTATCTTGCCTATGTCATCCCGGATGAGCTGCTGCCAGCTGCGCCCATAGAGTGCCTTCAGGTTGGGGCCCCTGCGCAAGGCAGCATGAGGCTGATGCAATACTAGCCCGTCCCTTGGCTACACATGGTCATGGTAACGGTAACGCTAATGGCTGTAGAGCATACAAGCAGAAGACCGTAGCTTGAGCAAGAAGAACGGGGATGTTCCAACAACAGCAGAGTACTGACCTGTATGGGTAGCGCCTCTTGTCTGCACACACATCAGACATACTATAAAGGTTGTAGGAGCGCCCATTGATGGGCTCAAACTTCACCTTCTGCATCTTGACATTGAACATGTCAAACCTGCAGCAACAAGCTCAGGTCAGGCTCAGATAGACTGCGATTCTGATGCCCTTGTGCTTGTGCATGAGAGAACACCTATAGCAGCCAGTTCGTATCAGATGGACAGGTGCCAAAAGCACAGCAGCTAATTGATTCCTATGCACAGGTATTAAAGCCAATGTGTACACACTGTCTGGCTTTCACCAAGTGGGTACAAGAGAAGCCTAACTCCTGATCTCAAATAGCACTCAGATTAATTCATCCTATAGCCACAAACAGTCACCTAGCAAACAATGCTGGCACAGCTGTGTACCAAATGAGTGAGGGGTTTGACTCATGCTGCCAGAGATTACAGTGCGTGCATGTTGCTGCAGGCTATATTGACAACACTTGCAAGCAGAACAAACAGCAACAAACAGCATAGAGTGAGGGACACCATATGCTCATGAATGACATGGATGGACTGACTGGGCAGTCCGGAATAATACTTGGCTTTTCATTAACATGACGCCAAAAGGTGTAGGGTTTTTTTTCTGGATGGGCTGTGTTTTGCTGTAAGCCTGGGCAAGGGCATGCCTTTTGATGTCCTGATGCAAAGCAGCCTCCTCCAGCCGCAACAGACGCAACCACTTCCTGACCTGCTCAGTCATTGGCACTGCAGTCCCTCCTGCCGGTAGCAGTGACACTGGGTCCTGTTTGTACGCTGGCTGACTCTTGGCTTCATTGTCGCTCAGTCTACAGCACAGCATCCAACCCATACAACATCCATACCCATACAACACCCAAACCCATACTGACTATGGACACAGCTTGCAGTGGGGATGCTGCCAGCAGAACAATGGTATGCTGAAACAGAAGAATCTACATGCATCTGCTGAGCCTTGCTGTTTGTACTAGGCAACGTAATGCACCACAGCTGTGCACTTCAGGAGACAAGCAGAACAGAGCAGGCGGGCAACAACCTCGTGTGATAGTCATCGGCCTGCCTGACAGTTCGAGCAAATTTCAGTGCAAACTGTGGAGAGTCTTCTGACATGCATGCACTCTATGACACGTGCCATGTTTCAGACTGCTGCAACAAGGCTGAATCAGACTCACCGATGACTGAAAAGGATGTCCAGAGGCCGCTCGCATGACATGAATGTAGTTGGCGGCTGTTCAAACAGGTTCTTGAGGTTCTCTGGGACGAAAGGCTTAGCCTCGACGTTCAGCATCTTCTGCTGGTCAGCTGCATCTGACTTGCTCACCAAGCACACTGACACCTGCCTGGCTGCAGGGAGGAAAGATGAGAGTGAGAACAAGGTGGAGATCCACATTTATAGAATGTCACCAGCGCAAATCAATAAATACTAGTAACAATAACAATAATAATAATAGTAATGATAATAACAATGATGATGATAACAATGATGATGATAACAATATAATAATAACAATAACAATAATTTAAAAAAACTCTTTCCAGCTCATGATGAGCTAGGTACGTGCAGGACAAGTATTGTCTCTCCAGCGCAATGAGAATGACAATGACAAAACATAGTTTGCGCCTTGGGCCACACCAAGGATCAGCAATCAGACAGTATTGCTGACAGATGATGACGAGCCGCCAATCTGCAGCAGACAACTGCTTTGCAACCCAAGGCTTAGTATGCATTCTGTGGGCGATGTACCTACAACCACTGCTTCAGCAGAGGTCCCATTGCTCAGAGGAACTCTCTCGGAGGGCTTTGTGCTGGTGGAAGTAGATGCTAGCACTGGTGGAGTGCCTGATCTTGAGCTAGCACTGGTAGGCATGCTGGCCGGTCTATGGGCTTCAAGTCTGCTGCTGCTGTTTTTGGTGAGAAAGGTGAACAGGACTAGCTGAGGCAAGACTCCAGATTCAAGCCTGCATTGGACGCAACAGCACCGGAGTCCGGACGTCAGTCACACTGCAAAACTGACAGGAGTAAAGGGCACAGCATGAGGATGGCGCTAGCTGTGCGTGTGTGTGTGCGTGCGTGCGTGCGTGCGTGTGTGTGTGTGTGTAACAGCTCACCGTCTGTGAGGCCCATCAAGACAGTTGAGCACAACAGTGACACGGTACTCCTCTCCTGGCCTCAGCAAAATGCCTTGGATGCCTTCGTTTTGCTTGTCCTCATGCATCTCTACTTTGTCGAGCAGTGACTGCAGCTGACTCACTTCTTTGTCCTGCTGCTGCTGCTGCTGCTGCTGCTGCTGCTGCTGCTGGGTCTGCTTGTCAGCGCTTTGCTGCTGCGGAGCTTGCTGCTGCTTTATCTTCTTGTTTCTCTTCTTTTTTTGCCGACGCTGATGCTGGTCAGAGTTCTCTGCTTTGTCACCATGATCAGGTGGTTCAGCAGTGACTGCTGTCACATGTGTGTCGCTTTCTTTCCGTAAGTTTGTGACTGTGCTGATGCCTGCATCGTCTATAAGAGCCATGGTATGAGGCCACAACGGAAGCTTCTGACTAAATCTGACGTCTATCAACTGGACATTCTCTGCTTGGTTGTTCTTAACGACAATCTGTCTAAAAGAGTATAACTGTTCATGTTCTACAGGCTGCCTTGAATCGTGCTTTGCGCCTAAAAGGTTGGCAAATGGCTGTTCGTGCTGCTCATTTTGCTGCATATCCAGAACGCGATCAGAGCTGTCTGCACTGTGCTGTGACTGCTGAGCAACAAGCTGCTTCAAACCAAAACTGACATCTGGGCCAACGCTGACCCCTTGCGGATCCTGCATGAGACTACGAAAATCCTGCAATACAGTCACGTACTGTCAACACAATCCTGTTTGGTACAAATGGGCAATGTGTGTCCAGCACACAATCCAGCATAGGCTGCCAGCCTAGTGCCTTGTGTAGACACATGCACCTAATATAGAGCCGAAACTGCAGTCGTGATTCAGGATCAGACAAGAAACTGCTGTGCAGCTGCACGTCAGCGCAATGCACACATGGTGATGTGGATGGTAGTCTTTACCTTGTAGGCGGCTGAATGCAGTTTCTGCAGACCCGCTGCTTCAATCCACTGCTCTACCTCCTCATCAACAAAGTGAGCCTGCCCAACTGGACAAGCTAAGCGAGGCCCCTGAGCCAGCAACCCAGCAGCCATACCTCCTGAATGTGGCAAGGCCAGAACAGGATTGCCTACAATCTGTTGCAGTGCAGACTCCAGTGGTCCGTTCAGTACAGAAACATGCTGTAGGGCTGCTCTGCCAGTCCAATAGTAGGTTATGTACAAGGAGGGAATCTCTTGACCGGCCAGGTAAACCTGTGGAACATAGGAATGTTGATTGGCAACCTGTATGCATGGTGCAGGTCTTTGTTTCTGGCAAGGCAAGAAGGACAAGGGCAGCATGGACAGGGCTGGGGGCAAGGGAGAAGGGCAAAGGGGAGGGTACGGGTCAATTTGCAACAGAGAGGGTGAACGCCACAAGTAGGTCAATGATTTGCAGTGATTCGCTGACGACAGCTTGCTGCATCATTGCACAAAGCACAAGCAGCATGTTGTATCAACATTTGCTTTACAGATGCTGTAGCCTGCACGGCAATCAGCTACCTGCTGCAGCTGCTTCAAGCTGTCTAAGCAAGCATCTCTGACAGGAAGCGCGGAAACCTTCTCAGAACGCAGACTTTCTAGCCGCGTGCCCCTGCAGGGTTACACACGTTGAAGCTGAACCAACATGCACCCATTTGAGCATTAGAGGTGAGTGAAGCTATGCCTGCTGTTATAACAAGTAGCCAGTGAAGGAGCACAGTGCAGCGTGATACAGGCTGCAGAACAAAGACAACGTAAGCAATATGTACCAGCCTGTGCCTGCCGCCGCAAACAAGTTGTCCAAGGGCCTTAGATCCAATGTTCCCTGGTCTTCAATCTTGACAGACATGCTGAGATGCATTTCTACGGCCAGGGCTGCTGCAAAGGGCAAATTTGGGAATATTTCCTGCAGTTGCACAGAAGCATGCATTTGTGCATGGATTTGCGCAGTAGGTTCAAGCAATGTGTCTGCGGACAGGGGAGGCAGATTGCCAAGTTCTGTAACAGTGAGCTTGCCTGTATTGCTTGCTGCAGCATTCGTGTGTGAACATCTGCTGGCACATAGTGAGGGTCAAGAGCTGAGGGCTGAGACATGTAATTTGACATAACAGGCTGATACATTAGACCATAAGCAGGATCCTGCGGTGCCCACTGCTGAGGCATGTAGGGCAGCTGCGGAGGGGGTGCATATGCCCACTGAGCAGGCAAGTAGCCTGGGAAGAAATAAGGGTGGGGCTGCATGCTGTCTAGTCCTACAGTAAAGGCAATACGAGGTACAAATAAAACCGAACTGGCCGGAATCGTCAAAGGTGTCACACTGAGACGTGTGCGGACTGGCAACGAGCGCGGAGCGCATTGAGGTACTCCAAAGGCCTCCCGTAACGTCGGTCAAGCATACTCATGCACAGTCGCAAAGTTGACGACAGGGCCTGGCGCAGGCAGCTTTGGTGACGAGTGATCTTGTGACTCAGCAGGACGAGGAGCTGCTCCTAGAAAGCTTTGTACGGATAAATAAAAGCTGTTTTTGCACACAGCGGCAATTATGTTTGCGTGCCCTGCGCTGCAGTCTCGCCATGCAGCGCTGAGTGCTCTGTTTTGTGATCCCACGCAGCATACGCAGCACGTTGCATTAGGGTTTGCAACTTAGCTTCCTGCAGGTGATCGCCAGTACTGTTCTGCGATTCCCTGCGCAAAACGCGCAAAGGAAAGTCTCTCTGGGACATGAGTGCTGAGATATACCGGCAGACAAAACTCGGTGATTCATTGGTGTCCGCCCTTGAGGTTCTAGTTGAAAGTGATAAAATAACTGCCGAGTTGGCGATCAAAGTCTTGTCAGAGGTATGCTATCCATATGGTCGCCTATCAGCAGCATGCATGCGTTTTGTGCCTGCTTGTCTCTGACTTCAGTGTGCCGTGCAGTTCGACACGGTGCGTGTGCAGTCATGATTCTAACGAGATCTTTCTCTGCTCTGCTCAGAATTTGTGAGCACTGGGGGCGCATTAAGCATAGCAGCCTGCACTGAGCTTTGTACATGTTTGCAGTCCTACCTGGAGGCTATCAAGAATAGCTTCAAAGCCAAAACTTCAGTCAAGGGAAAACTAGACAGCTATAGATTCTGCGATAACGTATGTCAGGCTCTGCCTGCTCATCTGCTGAGATTGACAATGGCCCATGGTGTGATACATGCTGCTTGTAGGTTTGGACCTTTATTGTGTCAGATGCCAAGTTCAAGACCAACTTTACCAGCACAGCTTCCACTACCAACGCACCAGAAGTGACTGTGGACAAAGTACAGATTGTGTGTGTAGATGCCAAGGTGTTTGATGCACAGTCATAAAAGCAGCAGGCACCATTCTCTGCTGTTACAAGCGTATACAGTACTCAGCATTTAGTCAGTCTGCTTGCCTGGAAATGCAACAACACGCGGCAAGGCAATTAAATCTCACAGCAAGGTCCAGTACATCCACTGGGCTCACTTGCTGCATTATAGCACATTGGGCTTAAACAGACACGTCTGAGATGCAGTACATACGTTCTTCTGTCAAAGTCTACAGGCTGTCTAAGGTTGTATACAAATGATGTACATGTAATACAGCAAATAGCCTCATATGAGCATGCATGCTATGGAAGCCCTGCAACATCTTGAGGGCTTCTGTTACATTGGAACAAGCGCAAAATGGGGCAGCCAGCAAAGTATAAAGGCACTGCAATAATCAATTCAAGCTTGCAAACATTTTTTCCAGGACGAATAAGGCTCATCAAATCAAGGGGTATCGTTACAGTACCACGTATATGTATTTCCCCCTGCTGCAGCAATGCATCTGCAGATAATTCAGCAAATGATTTCGAGCGCGGTTGCAAATTGCAATTGACTGTGCTCCTAGAATTAATCCTTACAGGCCTAGGCAGCAGCAGCTGTTGCAAGCCCTGTGTGAGCGCAACAAGCCTCGCGCACCTAGCATGAGCGCCTGTCGGCAGAACTGTTATGCCAGAAAGGTGTATTGAGACCGGCATATCACGCAAACGTTTGAGACTTGCATACTGATCATCGCTAAGTTCACACTAGTCAAAAGCACATAACCGTGCCAGAGGCTTCTGGATGCTCCTGCATGTGTGCTCTGACATCAATAGTGCGATCAAGTCACGTTTGTCTGCTTGTTGACGCCCTGATTGTACCAGCAGCTGCCCTAAGAGCCTGACAAGCAGATGCAAGTATCCGGTACAGCGTTTCAGGACCTCACCAACACAAATAAGCAAAGACGATGGCAAGCGGTTGACCGGCTGCAGAAAAACCGTGGGCAGACCTTCATAAGACATGATGTTCTGGTGCAAGACGTCCCTGGTGGACTGCTGCCTATCACCACAAGTGGCAAAAGCGATTCAAGCTGAGAAATCAGCAAGCACATCTACTTCTGGCAGCTTGCGACAGCTTCAGGTGCCAGATCAGCAAAAGCAGGCACGCCGGCTTCATCGCAAACGTGTGGCAAGAATTGTGGTAGACCAGTGGAAATGGTTCACAAAGGAGAGGGTCAGGATGTATCCAGCAATACGTCGTCACAACCACAGGCTGCAGCTAAGTGCTTTTTTAGCATTGCAGACGCACTCAGCGCACCGGCAGCTGGAGTGGCGCAGAGCTGCGATTTTCAATCACAGGCGCCAGTACTTAATGCAGGGGAAATGCTTGCTGCTCTGGCATGCTCAGCTGGATTACAGCAAGAAGACACAGCTCCGGCTAAACAATGCGCGCCAGACTAGAAAAATCCAGCAACAGAGGTCTTGCCTGCAAGCTTGGCAGGATTACAAGGCTTACAAAGCACAGCGCAGAAAGCAGTACCTGCAAGCAAATTTCTACAGAAGCTTTGTCCTACTTACCTCTGCTTTGCAGCAGTGGAAGCCATGGGCTGCAGTGTCTGCTGTCAAAAGGGCCAAGCAGGGCACAGCCCTTTCCTTTTGGGCTAGCAAGCAGTATGCCAAAGCATTCAGCTCTTGGACCTTGGGTGTAGCACTGAGACAGCATTCACACCAGATCGAGGAGGAAGCAAGTCATTTGCGCTGGAGACATCTGAGTACTGGTGTTCTGCTGCATTGGCAAGGAGCTGTGACACAGATGCAGGAGGCTAGGCAAGCTGGCTCAGAGGCGTTGCAGGTGCAATGTCACCCCAGCCGGACATGCATGTGGCCAGTTTCAGACATCACATATGTGTGATGTCATGCACTTTCAACTCCTGGTTTAACTGTGAGCTACCTGATGTGAGAAATGCACATCAAGCATGCTGTGCCTGGCTGCTGCAGATCATTGCACTAAACCTGCAGACTGCCGGATTGAGGCAGCTGCTGCAGTCCTGGACAATTACTGCCACAGCGCTGCATGCTTGGAGACAGCTTAAGCAGCAGGCTTGCAGGACTGGCAAGCAGTCATTGCTGAAAAGAGCTCTGACCGGGTATGCTTGCATATCCTTGTTGGTGTCAAACATACCTGCTCATTGCAGTTGCCCTGCCTATGCTGTCGTCCCAACCTGCATCCCAAGACTTGCAGTCAATGCATGAAGTGTTACGCGAAAGGTCTACACATAAGTGGCATGACATTCTGCCTACAGGTGGCAGGCAGAGGTCCAGCAACGGCACGCCTTGCAAACTCTTGCTAGTCAGCTGCAGCCTGTGGCAAGACGTCTGCATCTCCACGCTGCTTGGGACGTCTGGGCAGCTCAGTACCGTTGTAGTGTGGAGCATCAGGGGGCTAATCTGCGCAAGGTGAGCAAGCCAACTTTGTCTGCTCATTGTAGGTGATGCAAACACTCACAGCAACGGCCTGCATCACGTCATGCCACTTTACCATATGCCATCTGAATGAAAGCATGCCTAAGCTGAGCACCAGGTACTACATGTAGACAAGCAAACGATTTGTGGACCTCCAAATGCAGGCCTGCCAGCATGTTGCCAAAGGGTTGTCCTACTTAGTTCAGAGCAGCTGCTGATAAGCAAACACGCGTTCAGTAGGGCCTGCGCCACATCAGACTGCTGTCAGGACAGCCAAGAGCCCCTCATTCAAGAGCCTCTCTGTAGTCAGTGTCTTGTTGAGTCCTCAGTGACGCACAACTTCTTGGCCTGTTCCAGGTGGTGCTGCTGAGAGCAAGCTTGAAGGCATGGCGGTGGACAACATCCCTGGAGGTTGCTCAGCAGGCTAAGCTGGCCAGGGTGGTCAAGCTCATGAATGCCACCTGTCTGTGGCGATGCCTGCAAGCCTGGAGAGCTGCAGCTGACGACCGCCAGAAGAAGAGGATCAGGTAAATGCCGGATCAAGCTACAATGCATGCACCATAGTCTGTGGTATGCACCAAGCATCATGTTGACCAGGTGAATGCACAGCAACTGTACGGGTGGTCACAAGCTGCAGGACCATCTGACCTGGTTTTGTTAAGATACTGTGAGTAACTACCGCATGGGAAAGGCATTCGATGGACCAGTGGCCATTGCCCTTCACCAAGTACACAAACTCTTCTGCCCTTGAGGCATCTCAGACCTCCCGTTAGTCATGCAGGAGCAACGTGCAGGAGCAACATGCACATATCCATGCTGGTCCATTCATGATAGTTGATAAGTCTTGGAGTATACTCTCGCAGACTTTGTCATTTGTCTGAGGTCTTCGGTGCATGCAGCTGCCGACAGCTGCACCATGCAAACTGCTATGCGCGTCACTGCCAAGGAGTCACACTTCTGTGCATGCTGCAGGAAGCAGGCTGCAAGCGACTTCTACAATGACAAGCTGCTGAGTCAGAGTCTGCATCA
>JAABUO010001612.1_pt1 | contig 28903 bp, 22 predicted proteins | sample 5559291 | NCBI WGS metagenome assembly JAABUO01 (sample SAMN10711878, study PRJNA513372) | rock metagenome | isolation source: Antarctica rocks | place: Antarctica: Victoria Land, Finger Mt sud | reverse complement strand
CCTTAAACCATCCCTTCTTTCACCGCAAGAATGCCAGCCTTGGATCTGATGCGCGAGAGCCAGGATGCTCTGGCCGCACTCTACATCAGCAAGAGTGCGAGCGAGGTCTTGTCTCGAGGCACAGAGATCGGGAAACTCATAAGAAAGAGCGGGGGTGACAGGCCTCTGCATATCTCGACCCTTCTGGAATCCCTGGAGACACAGTGCAGAAACAAAAAGAATGACCGCCATCGCGAAGCGGCCGTGGTGGCCATTGGTACGTCGCTTCGTGAAGCTGGAAATGGACGGGAGTACCTCTTTCTGCCAATGACAGAAAGTCTACTGGATCTGTGCGCAGACAAAGGCAAGAGTGTCGTTGCCAACGCCAAATGGTCTCTGGAAGGGATTGTAGAAGTTGCTGCTCCTGTAGGTTTGGTTACTGCTTTCTTTCCCCGGCTCATCGACTACCTTCAGCAACCAACCAAGAAGACCGTTTGCAAGATGGCCGCCCTCGACATTCTCACCCTAATATCAAAGAAAAATCCCATCGCCCTTGCTACCCGACTCCCCGAGATCATCCAAACCGTCACCTTGCAAATGCACGACCCCAACGTTAAGCTGTCGACAGCCGCCGTCGCAGCTATGGAAAGGATTGGGCAAATCGTGCAAAACCCAGATATCCGCCCCCACCTTGTCAAGCTGGTGGACACGATGGCCAACCCTGAGCATGTGGCAAATGTTGTCAAGGACTTGTCGCATGCAACTTTTGTCGCACAGGTCGATTCGTCCGCATTGGCCCTGATGGTACCTCTGCTTGAGCGTGCACTGCGTGAACGATCGCAAGAGACTTTGCGTCGGACGGTCATTGTGACTGAGAATCTCGTACGGCTTGTCGCAGATCCCAACGATGCTGTCGTTTTCTTCCCTTCGCTCCTACCGGGAGTGACCAAAGTTTGCGAGTCGGCATCCCTACCAGAGCTTCGCGAAGTGGCGCAACGCACAAGAGATACTATGCTGGCTGCTCAACGCGGCGCACACAACTCGGTACCTTTCAACACCCTACAGATCTCTGAGGCAGTGGCTGACTTGTGCGATACAGAGGACGAAGCTCTCATCGACTATATGGCTGGTATGCTTGCATTCCTCATTGAAAACGAGGAGTGGGTCATGTCCTTGTGGAAAGAATCCACACTTCCCTACACTGCATCGATGCAGTCTACGGAAGCTTTATTTACACAATTCGCACCCATCTCGCGACAAATCTCGCATGGCGGAGAAGAACCTCTTGTAAGCCTCGATTTCAGCCTTGCGTACGGTGGAATGATGCTTTTGTCCCATACTAGTCTCCACTTGATGCGAGGCCATAGGTATGCAATTCTTGGTCGCAATGGAGCTGGAAAGTCGACCCTGCTGCGCGCAATCGCAGAGGGCCGCGTTGAGGGCTTTCCCACACACATCAAAACGTGGTTTGTGGAACATAAGCTGCAAGGAGCTGACAGCACAACGACTTGTCTTCAATATCTCCATCATGCAGATGCAGAAAAGGTTTTGCGTGAGCTTGGTTTTGATAGCTACCAGCAAAGTATGCCCGTTGCAGGACTCTCAGGTGGTTGGAAAATGAAGCTTGAGCTTGCACGTGGCATGATTGAGAAAGCAGATATCCTTTTGCTCGACGAACCGACAAATCATCTGGACGTGGCAAATGTTGCTTGGCTCACAAATTATCTCATGACGAGTACCGGGATGACATCTTTGGTAGTGTCTCACGATTCTGGTTTCCTCGATCAAGTCGCCACGGACGTCGTTCATTATGAGAAGAGGAAATTGGTCTACTACCCGGGCAACCTCTCCTCATTTGTGCAGATCAAACCAGAAGCTAAAAACTACTACAATCTTAGTTCCTCCGATTCTGAATTTTCCTTTCCACAGCCTGGCATCCTCACGGGCATTAAATCCAACACAAAAGCAATCATGCGCATGGACAATGTGAGCTACACATACCCTGGTGCGGGCAAAGTTTCGCTTCGCGAAGTCAGTGTCGGTATCTCTCTATCTTCTCGCGTTGCAATTCTTGGAGCAAACGGAGCCGGCAAGTCAACTCTTATCAAAGTTCTCCTTGGCGAACTAATTCCCCAGGAGGGTCGAGTTACCAAGCACCCTAATTTGCGTGTTGGCTATGTAGCGCAGCACGCGTTCCACCATATTGAAATGCATCTTGAAAAGACACCAAACCAGTATATTCAATGGCGCTATGCAAATGGGGAAGACCGAGAAGTCTTGATGAAGGCATCGCGTGTCTTTTCTGATGAAGAGAAGAAGGTTATGGATCAGGAAATTAATGGACGCAAAGTAGAGGCACTGATTGGGCGACAAAAGTTCAAAAAGACTTTTCGATATGAAGTAAAGTGGCTCAACTTGCACCCCAAGCATAATACGTTTATGCCGCGCGAGGAGCTTCTGGAACTTGGTTTTAAGAAACTAGTGCAGCAATTTGACGATTGGGAATCATCGCGCGAGGGTCTTGGAGCACGGGAACTCTCACCGAAAGCCATTCGCAAGCATCTCGAGGAAATTGGCTTGGATGGAGACATCGCCGACCACAATGAGATACGCGGTCTGTCTGGCGGTCAGAAGGTGAAGGTCGTGATTGCCGCTGCAATGTGGCAGAATGTGCATGTACTCATTCTTGACGAGCCCACCAATTATCTCGACCGCGACAGTCTCTCCGCGCTGCACAAGGGCCTCAGGAGCTGGAATGGAGGTGTCATCTGCATCACCCACGCCAAAGGATTCGTGGAAGATCTGTGCTCAGAGCAGTGGAGTATTGTGGATGGCAGAGTGGAGAGGAAAGGAGCCATTGGGGTGGATGTGAAGGACGACTTTGACGTGGAGAATGTTCGACGACGAAAGAAAAAGGTCACAAAGAAGCAGCAAAAGGAGAAGGATGTGCGTGCGCGTATGCGTGAACTCGACTGGCTACAAAGTCCAAAGGGCACGCCCAAACCAAAGACATTTTATTCGGATGATGAGGATGAAGAGTGATAGACTGGAAATGGCGTTCGGTATGATAGAATAGAACTAGAACGAAGTGATTGTAACCTATTGTCTGGGACATTTTCGAGCATGTTTAAAGGTAGAAATACAAGTATCTGGAGGAGACTACTTGATCAAGCCCATGTCGAGCATTCGATTTCCCGTTTCTAGAAAGTAATAATCTGCATAGACGAGTCCCGTATCTGCGGATCGAGAATGTGCATTTTCATGATTATTCACCGTGCTATGTTGAAGAATGACATCTTCCCCACCCATTCCACCAGAGATGATGCGTTTGAGAATCTTGATGATGTCAGAGAGGAAGTCCGCGGTCGGGTCGAGTTGTTGGATGAGCAGCATCCCGGATGTGGCAATCATAGCCGCTGATGCATCCCACTCACATGGACGCGGCGCGTCAAAATCCCAGTAGACGGTCCCGTCATTGGCGACACGCGAGCAAAAGTATCGCGCCAGCTTCTTTGCTGCATCGAGAAACTTGCTGTCGTGGGTATACTTGTAGACGGTAGCAAACCCATACAGCGCCCAAGCCTGCCCTCGACTCCAGCAACTCTTGTGGGCATATCCCTGATGCGTAAGACTATGCTTATGCGCACCAGTCTTTGTGTCCAGTACGATGAGGTGGTAGGTGGAGAAGTCTTCGCGAACGTGGTACTTTAGAGTGCTTTCCGCATGGGTGGTTGCAATGCGCGCCAGCTCTTTATTCCCCGTGCGCTCGGCAGCAACATACAGCAAATCCAAATTCATCATGTTGTCAATGATCACAAGGAAGTCAGTGTCTTTGGACATGAAGGAGTACTCCTTGTTTGTGGTCTTGTCCCATGAACGAATGCATTGCGTGGTCTCGCTCCAGCGTGAAGCAAGAGAGTTTGCCGCCTCGACAATGACTTGCAAAGCCTCTTGGTTCCCCGTGAGCTCCAGATCGCGAAAGAAGGAAGGCATAATCATGAATCCAAGGTCGTGTGTGCGCGTGTTTGTCTTTTCCACCTCCATGCCCAGCTCCCATTTTCGGGCCGCCCGCAATAGATCCTCCTTGGGAACTGGGGAGGGCATCTTTAGGCTTCGTTCATAACACTCCCACACACTCCCAGGGAAGAAGCCAGACGTCCACCACGTCGATGGAGTGTAGACGTAGGTGTAGGTGGTTGGCTTTGTGTTGTGTGGGAATGCAGTCGGGGCGTCAGACGCGTCCATCACCTTCTTTGCAACTCTCCATATCGTCTGCACGGCCTCTGGACCAAGGAGCGCTTTGCCAATGGCTGCAAGGTCTTGCTGGGAAGTCATGTTCGAGGTGCCATCCATTCCGTCGCTGTGGGGGTAGCGTGGGGTAACTTGGGGGTCGCTAAATATTACCTAATTGAAACTATTTGTTTCCATTTCCAAAGACAGGTACTTTTATCCTTCCAGTCGTCTCTGCTCTTGCCGCATGCGCTCTGCCTCCATTGCCAATCGTAAATCCTCACCAGAGACAGGTGGCGTTGACAAAATTTCGTCGCGAGGAGCATCCGTGAGTGAGTCTACCACTAGCGGAGGCTCCTTCCCTCTCAGCTTCTCAGCCTGGGCAGCTTTAGCCTCCATCCGCTTTCGCTCCAACCTGTCCGAATTTTCCTGACGCTTGCAGTCCTCCGTCTCCTGTTTGACTCGCTGCTTCTCTGCTTTCTCGTCAGCGGCCAGTCGTGCTTTTGCTTCTGCCTGCATTCTTTTCTCATCCTTGGCACTTTGAACAGCTGCAATTTTTGCCGCTTTCATGTCCTGCACTTCTTGGTCTTTTGCAAGCTTTTCTTCCGCTCTCGTTGCATCCAATGTTCGCTTTAACTCTGCAGCAGCCTCCTTTCCTTTCTGCTTCTGTGCCTCTTCAGTACGTTTAAGCTCCTTCTTTTCCAACGCTGCTTCTTTCTTTTGCTTGCGTCTGGACCTTTCTTCATCACTGGATCTCCACCGCCACCAATCACTGGTGTTTTGTACTACGTCGAGTGCTACCGGCCGCCATCCTTCCTGCGTGCGAATTGTCCCAAAGCCTCTCTGCGCAGGTGTATTCGGATTCCAGCCATCACGCTTCTCCAAGAATCTGGTGAGCAGAATGGAAGAACTGTAGAGTACGGATATGCAAATCATGACTGCTTCGATGTTGAATACAGCTCCCACCGCCGCCAGTGCACCGATGGGATAAACGCCCATTATGTGTCGAGGACCAAGATACAGGGAACTCAGAAGAATCATATAGCGAAGCCACGACATCCAACGAGGTGAAGGAATGCATGCCATTACGGTGACAGTACATGCTAAAGCAAGAACAGTCGGCGCCAACGCCTTTCGACGTGTCTGCTTATCATGCAACATAAGTTGCGCACCAAGAAGCGAGCTATCGATGAGACTTGCTAGAGGAGCGGGGCTGGGAGGAAGCTTTGAAATGTAGCCAAATGCTTTTGGGATTGGCGCAAGCATCAACATTCGACCTTGTGTTTGCTCCACAGGTTCGCGCAAAACATAGCTCAAAAGCCGTGTAGGAGCAGCGTAGGATTGGCGTGCTGATTTTGATTGCACGTTGACTTCCCTTTGAAGAGCACTAGGAGCCTTGGGGATGGGACGTGTTTCAACTTTTACAGGTGTAGCTGGTAGAGTAGACGTACGTAGTGGGGAGCTCCAAGTAGCGTTTCGTGCAGGCAATGCAGGACCATGATCTGGAGATGTGTCATTCCGCTCATCTGCAACTAGTGTCGTACGGCTCCGCGCAGGGACAGGTGGCGCAGCGGTCACCTTGCGCTCATTCGTTTCCAACGGCGCAAGGACGTCTGGCGTAGTAGCGGGCAAGGTAGGTGTCTTACGTAGAGGGAGCGGCGGAGGAGCACCGTCAACGGGTGATTGGTTCCTGTTGCTATCTACCGATCGATGGGGGAGCCTTGGAGGCAGCATTGGGAGCTCTGCAGCCATGGTAGTCGTGAGATGTGGGGTTGAGTTGTGCGTCAAATCACTGGCTCGGGGAGCTGCGAAAGGTATTTCAACAAGCTGAGAGCGATCCTCACTCTACATCAAGTCCATGCCCTTCCGAGGGGTATTCGTGAAGCCTGCTGTTGGGCCTCCTAATTTCGTGTGATTTGTCGAGAACCAATCTCTATACCCCGGACAAGCTGGGATTACTCATCAGGGACGTGGTGTTTAAGGGTTTATGAAGGGAAGTCAAGGCAAATCAGCGTGGGCTGAAACCTAGCGCTGGTGGAAGTGGCATTGCGGTCATGTACTGGTATGGAGGGCCTACAATCTCAACGACATTGTCATTGGTCTCTTAGGACCTACTATAGAGGATTTGTTTGATTTCTGCTCCGAAAAGTGGCGTTCAAACAGTACTTTGCTGGCGGACCAATTGGTGGGTAGCTTGCCCGAGTAACGTCAATTTAATCAGCTGTCCCGAATTGAATATATTTATTCAAAAGGCTTTGTAAGCCTTCAAACTTCTTGATGGGCGCGAGAGGCTGGCAACGTGACCAGGTCTATGTTGTTGATCTCAGACTCATGAAAGGCTATCGCAATCCCAACACGGGTGTTTGTCATACAATAGTTCTTCCGACGAAAACGATTTCGCAGATATTAGCGGTCGAAGATACGAAGGCACGCCCTCATCCTGGAGTGAAAAGTGTCCACTCCCGTATCCATTCTTTGTTCGGGTATGCCAGATGAAATGGCAACTTTAATCAATTATGAACGCTCATTGAAATACGATGCTGAGCCGGACTATACTTCTCGAGGTAAATTGTTTTAGAGATGTGTGTGTTTGAAAAGGATTTGAAGGCGATTAAATTTTGATTGGGAAGCGGACCATATGAATGGACCCAGCTCTAAGTCCATCGATTTGAGGTCCTTGGCAAGGCAATACCTGACCAAAAGTAGTCGACGAAACATTGCTGGTGACTTTGCATGGAATAGTGGCACTACATCGGATGAAGCTGTCTCCTCACTCTGTCTGCCCACCTGTCCTGTCTGCTCTCATTGCTCTCCCACGGCGCCGCGCCCACTGTAATTGTGTTGTGCGGCGACCCCCACGCCCCCACAGAAATTTTCCCTCTCGACCAACCAACCCCAGCAAGCAAGCAATGAGCAGCTTCCTCCCCGCTGGCGTCTACCCCCCGGTCCTCTCCTTCTACAAGGACGATGGAGAGCAGTCCATTGACCTCGACACCTCCTTGCGCCACGCCATCCGCATGGCCAAGGCGGGCGTCAAGGGCGTCGTCCTGCAGGGATCCACGGGTGAAGCCGTCTCCCTGACGCGACAAGAGCGGAAGGAAATCATCCAGCACGTGCGAAAAGGACTTGATCAGGCGGGCTTTAAGCAGGTGCTTGTGCTTGCCGGCTCCGGCGGCCAGAGTTTGAATGAGGCGACGGCCTACTGCAAGGACGCCGGCGAGGCAGGCGCCGCCGCCGTGCTGACCTTGTCCCCAAGCTTCTTTGTCGGGCAGATGACGGATGATGTGCTGGTGAAGTATTTTCACACCCTGGCGGACCGATCGCCCATCCCCATCCTCATCTACAACTTCCCCGGCGTCACAAACGGCATCAACTTGTCCGCAACGACTATTGCGCGACTGGGCGGGCATGCCAAGATTGTCGGCACCAAACTCACCTGCAACACGATCTCGAAGATGGTCTACTTGTCGCCGCAGAGCGGAAATATCAAGGACTTTGCCGTATTTACGGGCGGCAGCGACTACCTTCCGTCCGCCTACGCAGCTGGCATCCGTGGCCCCATCACAGGCATGGCCAACCTTTTTCCCAAGACGATTGTGCATCTGTTTGAGAGTGTGCAAAAGGGAGATAAGGCGGAAGTGGACAAGGTGCAAGCCTTGGTCAATGGCGTCGAGACTCAGCTCAACTTGGGCTTTGTGCCCGCCTCGCGCGCCGTGCTCGTCATGACCTCCGGTTATGGTGGAGTCTCGCGACTGCCCCTGCCCAAAGCCACCGACGAGGAAGTCAAGAAGCTGAAGGAATTAACAAAGGACCTGTGGGCGTACGAAAGTCAGCTGTAGCGTATGTAACTACAAGTTGCTTTTCTTCTATTTTCCCAAGAGATCTCACTTGTCGTTCATGCACTAGGCTATCGGTCACCCTAACCCTGATTAGTCTGTGGCGAAGTCAACACTACTTTATTTCCATCGTAGTCTGATATCTAGAAAGAATGGAACATCGGAATTTTGCATGCATGTAAATTCAAAACACGCTCCAGGGATAGGCCTTGCGCCAACACGGTGGGGGACTTTTTGGAGCACTATCTTACGTACGACATTACATGACAGTTAAAATTTCACCAGGTCAGCAATCTGCACCACCTGTCCAGTTCGCATGGAGTTATTTCCTGCCACGCCAGTCAGGATAGACATGGCTCCATCCACGTGCGACGCAGCGCGATGAAAGCGGTCTTGCTTTTTCTCTCCAAAGATATCATCGAGCAAGATGGGGTCTCCGCCGCCGTGACCTCCTTTTCCTTCGATAATCTCCACGTCGTAGGGCTTGCCAAACATGGGAAGCACGGTGACCTGTGTGCCTGCACTTGCACCTTCCGCACCCGCTTTGCCGCCTGCGTTGACGTACGACTTCTCAAGCACATTCATCTCGATTCGGCCTTTTGTTCCGTTGAAGTTGACACGGAAACCTTCCCATGGCGCATAGCAGTATTGCGAGTAGGTGAGGATGGCGTTGTTGCGGTATCTCACCATCACGCCCATCGTATCCTCAATGCTGATGCCATCTCCAAAGACACTTTGGTCGCGGTAGTAGCCATCCTCATGCTCTGCATCCAAGTAGAGCTCCTTCAAGGACGGGTTGCTCTCCATGTGAAGTGCGAATGGATCGTCCTTTGCATTCTCGCTTCCATGCGCACGAGAGTAAAATTTAGTGACACCACGGGATTCAGCATTCGCACGGCCATAAAAGGCAAGACTGCCAAGTGCAAACACCGTCTCGGGCTGGGTGTCGAGCCAGAAATTGACCAAGTCGAAATGGTGCGTTGACTTGTGAACAAGGAGACCTCCGCTGTTTCGCTTGTCACGGTGCCAGCGGCGGAAGAAGTCTGCGCCGTGTTCCGTATTGAGGAGCCATTCAAAGTGCACTGAGGTTACCTTCCCAATCGTACCGTCTGCAATCAGTTCTCGGATTTTGGTGTTGTGTGGGGCGTAGCGATAGTTGAAGCTCACGCGCACCTGTCGTCCCGTACGCTTGACCGCATCAACAATCTCCTGGCACTTGGTTTCGTCCATGGTCATGGGCTTCTCCGTAATCACATCACATCCAAGTTCCATGGCTCGGATGATGTACTTGTGGTGCGTGCGGTCCACCGTCGTCACAATGACAAAATCCGGCTTCGTCTCCTTCACCATCTTGTCAAAATCCTCAGACTTGTAGGTCGGCACCTTTTTGGCGCCTGCTGATGCAATCCGCCCATTGGCCACGTTCATCCGTGTTTGATTCACATCGCAAAACCCAACAATCTCAGAGGTATCCTTATAGTCCTCTACTAGCGTCATGTAGAAGAAGCTTGCACGGCCTCCTGTGCCGACTTGGGCATATCGCTTGAGTGGCATGTTGGAGGACTGCTGGAGAAGCTGCTGCAGCGCCCCCGCTTTAACTCTGCCCAGGGAGCGGGGAATGGCGCGGCCAATTTCGCAGCACAACGGCTAATTACGACCGCGGGCAATTAGGGCGCGGCTAAAAGAAGGAACGTCTATTCATAGATTCCTACCACTGTGCTATTCTCAAGGATCTCTCGGTCCAGATGCGCCATATCTGGAGCAGACGGAGGTGACCTCCACGCTGTCACTGCCGACTTTATGTCTGGCGAAGCAAGCACAGCGCATGCCAGCACCGTCGTCGTACGCGCATCAATGTGACCAACAAGATGCGGGACGAGTGTCCGCGAAAACATAAGATTTGTGTTTGGGTAGGCTGTTTGCACGCGCCCTGTTCTAGTGATGGTGGAAGCAAGGTCCATGATTCCGGATGCGTCGCGAGTGGCTTGGATCCATGCCTGTGAAGTCGCTTCAGTGGTCTTGTCTGCTTTGAAGTCGGCCATCGGGACCGCAAAGCCACCCTCTACCGCCTCTAGCGCTCGTGCACTCTGGATGCGATGGACTCGCACATGCCACATATCCTGAGGATAAAGCCAAGTTTCAATATGCACTTCCGGGAGGGGACTCCATGTGCAAAATAACATGTTTCCGGACAAGCGTGCAGTCGTGCAGCTCTCACGTACGACAAAATGCATTCCATCCTCGCTCAGCCCGAGCATACTGTCGAGCACCGCACTCTCCAGCAGCCTTTCAGGCCCTTCCGTGCTGAAGGCGTATCGTGTGGAATATGCGAATTTAGAATACTTCTCTGCCGTGAAAGGCTTTGCAGCAGTCTCCGGACCGCAAGACAGTCCTACAGTGTTGCCCGGATGGTGTATCATGACCCATCCGGGAGCCGGTAGCGTCATGGGTGTTTGCAAAGTAGGGAGAGCCTGCTCCTCCGCAGCCCAGAAAGGATGTGTCTTTGGCAACATGAGCGGAAGAAACATTTTCATGCACCAATATGGAGAGCCGCTGGAATTGTAAGGTTCCGCTGTAAGGAGACTAGGGTACGCATATCCTACCGTCAGCGTGCCGTCTCTCCTCGCAATCGGCTTTTGTGACCACCATCGCAAGTGCCTCAAGTAGAGTCCCTTGATGACACCCCAGGGAAGTACTTCTTCGTCTGCCACTGCCAGCGCGCCCCAGAAGCTACCACAAGCAAAACGATAGGTTAGACTCCGTCCATAAGGTACAGACGCCCCTTCTTCGTCAAACCAGTGAATGAACTGATGAGCAAATACTCGTGCTCTCTCTCTTAGTCTGTGACAACGCTCTTTATCTTCTGGACAGAGTATAGAATATACCAATCCGTCCCAGTGAAACCCAAATGGGATATAGTAATCCATCTTTCGATGCGTTCCATCGTTGGACCATCCATCTGCAACATAGTATGTTTCCAGATCCTTGAGATACTCTTCAGTCATTTGGCGGTCATGCTTTACGCCGACCCTTCGCAATCCCAGATCAACAAAGATCCTAAAGAATTTCCAATTCGTATCGGGATAGGTTTGGTTTCGTCCATCCACTAGAAAGTTTGCCACATTTGCTTTGCTCTTCTCGTTGAGCGGGTCCCATATCTGATTCGGCACAAGCGCCAGTGCAAAGCCAATTGCTGCCAGTTCTACTTGTCGCTGATCTCTTGCAGACGCCTCACGTCGTTGGCCTCCCGCTGACGCCATCCCCCAAAATTCTGGATGGCTGGGATTTGTTCCGTTGGCAAGGCCTCTTCGGTACATATCCCAATGGTCGAATTGCTCACCTCCAGCCACCATTGCTACTATTCCCCAAAGTGGACGGGAAAATCCCTCTAGGTCGATAGCTGCTCGGTCAAAGATCGCCCCACTAGCTTCGAATTGAACTCGCGCACAGCCCTCGGAGAAAGATGGTAGTATAGCTTTGCAGAGAATGTGAGCCATATTGACGACATCTTCTCGCCCATCAAACTTGAGATGTGAAACGGATTGAACTGCTTCACATCCAGCTCAGCACATTCATAGGACATGGTTGCTTGAGGAAGGGTTTATTCCGTGGGGATGTGGGGGTGGGGGCATGGGGATATAGATAGCTTTGCCTATTAAATACATGCTCTTTTATTACTCGCCCAAACTCCTTGACGTTCGCTCCATACAGACTTGCAGCGTCACAAATGCTTCACGAACTACGGTTAGTAACTGGTTTAGAGCAGATTACGTAGTTCCCACCAACAATTGGCCACACAACCACGCACTTTTAGGAGTACGCCGAGTGTTCTGGAGAGTCCACGAATGCTAACGATTTCATCAGCGTCTGCTACCTTACTCACAGATTCAATGTACCATTGAGCACTCATTTCTTCCCGATCACTTGGCTGAGAATGCTCGAATGCTAATGACAGGTCAGTCGGTTGCTCTAGTAGATATTCGTTCCCTGGCTGGTGCGACATTGCGAACCCATAGCTCCAAATAACAAGCGTGGCATGATAGACACCCCATGGGCGCATCATGATAGGGTCGTTTTTCGCCATCCATCCATCTACAAGCACTTCTCGAAGAAGGCGTGCGGCATGGACCACTGCCCAGCGCGCATTTACTGTGACTGCCCATTGCTGCATGTATGTCTCGATGCGAAGAATGTCACTCTCGGAGACAGCACGACCTGTAATGTACTTCGCGCCAGCGTACACCTGAACATCAATAAGCGAAGCCGATAGCAGGATGCAGGAATGATGATACATGCAATGGCGATAGTCATCCAGGATATTCGTGGTGCTAGTAGCTTGGATATACTTGTCATAATGGCTTATCCATGCTTCAAGTGCCCGACTGATCTGGACGCGCCAGTCGCTCTTAAAGTCACCCAGACCAACTCCATTTGAATTTTGCCTCTCGCGTTGTCTCATGTGCCAGGTAACAGAGAGCATACCGTGAATGATGATAAATCGACCAAAAGTGTTGGTGTTTACAGGTGATCGATTGAGTGCTCGCTTTAAAGCAACTAAGAACCCCAAGGGCTGCTCTTTCATTATTGCTTTATCATCCCACAGAGAATCGTCACAAGGCAGATTTAATCGCAATTCATCCACAGATAATATCAGAGAGTGTCCAAATATTGCAGCATGAGATGCATCGAGAAGGAAAGCAGCAAAAACGACTCTCTTAATGGACTCGGTTAATACGTTTTCGTCACCGTTATTGATACGTTTGACCTCGTAGAAATAATTCCCTCGTTTCAACAGAGTGAGTGTCGTTGCATGAAAAATATGGGCCAAAGCATGCAAGTTCCTCGATGCCATTGTCTTTTCAAAGACTTCAATAAGTAGTAATGCTTGAATAACCCATACTTGAACTGGTGGCTCGAAATCAGGGCTGGAGAAAACCACCCATCTTAAATTTTGAATCATTGTTTGTGAAAGAGAAGAGTCTTTATGGTAGGAACCATACGCTAAAATTGCAAGAGTGAGAGGGGCGGGAGCTGTGTTTGGGTCGAAGGTAGGCATATGAATAATCGGCATTTGAGGATGAAAGGTGTCGAAGTATTCGCTGATGTAGTTATTGCACATCTTCAATTGCAGTTCGGGAAGACTTTTAGCATCGGGGGACAAAAACTGCAGTAACTCAAGTCGTCGGGGCTCACCCAGAACTACTTTGCATTGCGGCTCGGGTAGCAAAGGGTGCTTTGCACTTGTGAAGCTTTTTGGCTTATTAGGCTGTGCGTCGAATGCTGTTTCGGATAGTAGCCACGACGTGAAGTCATCTGACATTGCCCCTTCGAAGGAAGTGAGATAGCTCTCAGGAACGACTACTGATGACGGAATATCCGACGGCGTAGTACCGAAAGGAACCATCATGGATGATGACAGCCGCATTTGGTTCAAGTCATGAACGTCAAACGGCACGTCACCGTCACCCGAAGACGATGGTACTTGAGATGGCGACTGATATAAATTTTGTAACAAGTCATCAATTGAGTCTTGTCGTGTTGTGCTGGTGGCCTGATCTTGCGCTGAGTCATCGGAACTGGATCTGCCCAAACTCCTCTCCTCCTCTATTCGAGCTTTCTTCCTCCTACCTTTCTGTTCATCATCTCGATGTGAGTTCTCATGCCGCTTTAAAAGATCGTATCGGACAAAGGTCTTCCTACACCCTTCTTTTGAGCATCTATAGATCTTCTTAGGCTGATGGTTGAGTTTATGGCGGCTCAAGTTTTCCGACCTTGTGAAGGATTTTGTGCATCCCGGAAAATCACATGTGAACGGCTTCACCAAGTCGTCATGGTCAATTGAACCAAATTCACGTTTCTCTGGACTGCTTTCACTTTCCATTCATGCATTCAGCGCAAAACCGCTCTTGTCGATCGTTCTCTTAATGTTCAAGCTAATCAGGATTGCCAGATCAGGACTGCCAGCTCATTGTCTGATACTACACCACCTGCGGATTCGTCGCCAATGCTTCAAGATCGCATCTCGCTTTCACCGATTTCGTGGAGCGCGTGATTTGTAATGGCACGCGGGGAATTATTTGCCCAGGGCCGCTCGTAACCCGCGTAGATGCGGGTAAATTAGCCGCTGCGGATGTTCCCCACAGACAAAGTTGCGGCCAATTTCCCACATAAAGCGACAAAGCAACCCTCCCATCCCAAATCGCTTTGCTGATGTCAAGCTTGAAGCGTTACGCTATCGTAGGTGTTGGCAGTCGTGCCGCATTCTACTACAATGCAATTACTCGGGACTTCAAGAAGACTGCACTGCTCGTTGCCTTTTGCGATGTGAATCAGACTCGCATGAATGTGGCAAATAACCGGATTCAGGAGTCTGGTGTTGGTCCTGTAAAGACTTACAAGTCGGAAGAGTTTGACAGGATGATGAAAGAACAAAAACCTGATTTTGTCATTATCACGACTATTGACCGCGTGCGACACAAATATGCCATTCGAGCTATGGAATTAGGCGCTGATGCAATTGTCGAGAAGCCAATGACCATTGATGAAGACAAGTTGCAACAATTGATTGATGCTGTCAAGAGAACTGGACACGAGATCAGAGTGACTTTTAACTATCGATATGCGCCGCACAACACAAAGATCCGCCAGCTGATTGTTGAAGATACTATAGGTGATGTGACCTCGGTGCATTTTGAATGGCTTCTGAATACCACTCATGGTGGCGACTTCTTTCGCCGTTGGCATCGCATTAAAGACAATAGTGGTGGCCTCTTGCTCTCAAAATCTATTCATCACTTTGACCTGGTGAATTTCTGGCTTGGACAGGAACCTGCGACAGTATTTGCAATGGGCGGTCTGATGTTTTATGGTAGAGAAAATGCCGAAGCGCGCGGTGTTACAAAATTCTACAATCGAACCTATGGCAGTGAGAACGCAAAGGGGGATCCCTTTGCATTACACTTGGATCAGAATCGAAACCTGAAGGAGTTGTATCTGGATGCTGAACATGAAGATGGGTATTTTCGCGATCAGAGTGTGTTTGGGGAAGGAATTAGCATTGAAGATACTCTGGGCTTGATGGTCAAATATCGCAACAACGCTATTCTTACCTACAGCACGTATGCATACGCTCCTTACGAGGGATTCCGGGTCGCATTCAATGGCACAAAAGGTCGAATCGAAATGGTAGTCATCGAAGGACAGTACATACCTGGGGGTGAGAAGATTGGAAACAAAGAAGACGAAGGCAAGAAGATGACAAGCCACGTATTTGGCGGTGCCGCCGAAGGAGAAGAGAGTCTTGTCGAAGGAAGATCGATCAAGGTCTTGCCAATGTTTGGGAAGCCATACGACGTTGAAATTGAAGAAGCGACGGGAGGCCATGGAGGCGGTGATCCTTTGTTGCTTGATGATATCCTGGGTGGAAGAAAGCCAGATCGCTACAATCGCGCATCCTTCATTCGCGAGGGAGCGATGTCCGTACTCATCGGTGCTGGGGGAAATAAATCCATGCGAACAGGCCAGGTAGTCAAAGTTGCAGACTTGGTCAAATGGTAGAAAGAAGAAACTGTTCGTACTATTCCAGGAACTTTCGGTACTTTTCCTCCGTGATTGTAGTGTATAACTTAAATTTGCAAAAAGCTGGACCATGTTCGCGGCCGACCAGATAATGGGTGAATACACTGGAATGAGAATTTTATGCTCCGATATTTTTGAAACACTGCTGACGTTGAATAACAGTATCCTAGAAAACCTCAATCACTGTCTTTCGTAAACCAGAATTATTGTGACTGGCCGATATCCTAATCGCTTGTACATAGGAGCCCCGCTCGGAGTGGCTGCAAGAGTGGAAGCTGTAACTTTATGCTGCCGGCTACAATCTTCTACGGCCTTGACAACGATTGCTGTCCCGTAGCCTTGGCGCGGCTCCGATTTCAAAACCCCAACCACGGCTAGACATACATCGTCAGTCATCACCACTGTAACTTCAGAGACAGGAAGGTCATCAACGTATCCAATATACTCCGTTGATTTTCTAATAAATGTTGAGTCTTTGAAAAGCTCCTTCTACTCAGGCGGAATTTTAAATGCACCTCCCACGATGTCCCAAAACTAGTCAACCAATCTTGTTATTGTTACTTGAGCAACTCTGAGCTTCAGGTTCTTTTGCTGTCGGCAGTCCTTGACATATCATTCCTACATCTGTTTCTTCGCGTACTCGACCTTTCCTACTCGACTTTCCCTTTAATGGTCTGTGGCATGACCTGCTTTGCATGGCCTAGGACCAGTTCTTCGCACGTGACCAGAGTTCCAGACTAGGGCTCACCCTCTAAAAACGACACCGCTTGTTAACGCGTTGCCGCCGCAGTTGTGCACTGTTACGCCCTAGGGCCAAATCCCAAAAGGTGGGAACCCCGGTAGACCCTGCGACCCGTCCTGAGAACAAAGGAAATGGAAACCAGCCCCGTGATCACAATGAAGACTATATAAGTAGCCGGCTGCCCGCCTCACGGGCAGCCTTCTTAATCTTGACTCACACACCTGTCCGCAACCTTCCCCCGGTACTCCACTACTTCCTTCGCCCCTTCCTGGCGATTCCTGTCTTGTCCACCCCTGGTTGCTGTGCTTAACACCCCGCAAGACGCAACACGAAAAGTACGAGTGTTAGAATTACGCGTTTTACCAATCTTGTGAAGGACTCCTGCTACAGCCAGACCCTCCAGACCTTCTATCATGATAGATACAATTTCATTTCAGCACACGGTCGTAAGTCTGCCCTTTGACGCTGCTCCCTGCCATGGATGTCCGCACGTTCGCCTTAAACCGGTCTCGATTTAGTCGTAAATCGTCTGCTGCTTCTGCCCTGTTAGCACACCCAAGTAAGTGAAGGAGATACCTTTGTTCAAAGGGTCCGACGTATTCGGCTCCAGGAAGAGGAACTGCAAGCCAATCATGACAGCATGCAAGTTGAGCACCGGCTTCCAGTCCTCTCGTAGGATATTCAGGCAGACATTACCTTCCAAGTCGATGTTTGGATGATAGATGGTCTGGATGCATTTGACTTTTGGAGGATCATGGGGATAGTTATTGTTGATGGCTACTGTGAAATGGAAGTTGCCTCCTCTGTACAATCCCTCGTCTGGTTCTATGAATAGCTCGAAGTTGAGAAGATTGTCGGGGTCCGCGAAATGCGTCTTCATTGTGCTTCCGAGTTCTAATCCGGAAAGATCTGGGATACTTAGTTCTGCCTGGAAGATTCATTGTGTTACCTTTCTGTACCCTCAGCTGGGCGGCACTTGTCTTTGGCTTCTTGCCAATACTACCGGCCGAAGCCTCTGAGTTTTTCTTCATACTCCATATCTTTTGCTCTCCGTTAGTCGTGCATTCCGTCAGCTCTCACCATCTCCCTCGCCCGTCGTGCAACCTCACGCCACCCTCTTTCGAGTCACCGTCACCCAAACTTACGTTCGAATTCAAACCCTGGTCGCAGTGTACTCACGTTCACCTACCCTGGCCACTCCTCAAGGCTATTCAACGAGGTCAAAGAAAGGAAAACGGAAATTCGTACTAAGGAGACACCACAAAATCTATGACAGAGTCAGCAACCTTCAAATGATGCTGCTTGAGCTTGAGTCGCTGTCGTAAACGACATTGCGGGCTTCCAGTACCTCATATTCATCGTCAGACAGATCGGTCGTGAAGTTGGATAGTCGGTCACTCATTGCTGCGTTGCTGGTAGGAGCCTCCGATCCAGTGCTTGGTGCAGTCAAAGCGTGCTCAAAAGTAAGTGTCTCTACAGACTCCTTTGGCAGGACTGGGAAGATCATCTCGCTGCTGCTCTCCATATTGCGGTATTCTTCTTTCGTAGACACCTCGATGTCGCACCAAAGTTTGTGCCCAAATCGAGCCCCAGATGGCGTGACCAGCCTCCAATAACTAATGTGGTGTAGTGTTTTGTTTGGTGCTTCAAGCTCAATGTTGAATACAGCCTCTGAACCATGAGCCACTGGCTGAGACGTCACGTTTGCGGTGACGGTCTTGGCAGACATATAGTCTCCTCCAACCCAGACAATTCCAACACCTTGGGGCCATGCATGCTCACCCTCGTTTCGCATCTTCCAACTCTGGGTGAATACTGTTCCAGGTGCCATGACAGTGCCGTCTTTAATTGCATCATTGACAAAAGTTGCCACCAACAAACTTGGGTCTGTCTGATCGGGAGTACTGTGTCTCTCGCTAATGATCGCGACCGACGTTGGTGCTGCAGACTCAGAGACAGAAGATTTCTCTCCACTTGGTCCAGTTTCTGCAACAGTCATCACACGAGATCGCACATTTCGATTCGCGTGTTTATTGTGACGACGGGCAGAGCGTGAATTGTTGGCTGAAGAAGACAAGTCTGAAGCCTCAGCGTTCCTATGACGGCGTGGATGGCGTGAATTGTTAGCTGAAGAAGACAGGTCTGTAGCCTCAACAGTGAGTCCTCGTAGAGGCACTCTCATCTTGATCAGAGGATGCGAAGGGTCGTGACAGTATTGTGGAGCCGCTTCGCAGTGACTGCAAAGATCAAAATCGTGGCAGATGGCACACTTGTACCGAACACCCACAATGCTAGAACATTTGTTGACACACAGAGGGCCATCGCAAATGACACCAGCGTGGCGCGCAGTGCTTCTTTCTTGAGGTGGGTAAACTTCATAGACAGGTAAAAAGACATGTCGGGGATGAAGTTCATCATGCTTCAATGCACACTCATTGCAGAGATCAAAGTCTGGACAGTCGACACATTTATGGCGAATACCTCGAATTCTCTTATCGCAACCGTCACAATAAGCATGGTGTACGACATCTCGGCCGGCTTTCATTTTTCGAAGCACATCGTGATCAAGCACTGTTGCTTTGTCACGTGCCTTGAATTCGTGCTGCGGATGGTGTAGGTCACGTCTGGCTTTGATGCACTTTTGACATACATCGTAATCTTCGCACATGGTGCATTGAAGGGCATCCTTCTCCGAAATTTCTTCCAAACAGCAGTTGCACAAGAACTCTCCCACGCGCATAGTCGAATTACTACTAGATTGGTAGTCCGCGAAACTCTTGGAAAAGGATGTAGTCTCACTAGAAACAATCTGTCCATGACGGAGCCCACGCTTGATGAGAAAGTGCTCCGGACTGTTGCAATGAGATCCACGCACGAGGATGCAGTCAGCACAGATATCAAAGTCACCATCCTCGCATTGCGCACAGTGGAAGTGGCTTTCACAGTCTGGGATATCCTTGTTGCAAAGATTGCACGAGACCCCGCAGTGGTACCAGCTAGACGAGCCTTTGGGTGGAACATGTTCTGTCTTTTTGGTCAGAATCTGATCCTGCATAAGGCTTTGAATCTGCGTACTTTTCATGTTTGCCACCTCATCGCGGACGACCGTTCGGATAGCATTGATGTAGGAGGGGCTTGTAAGGCCTTTTGCGACCGCGTTTGAAATCTCAGTGGTCAGACCAGCGAAGTCTGAGGATGGCATGCTCGCGTTATCGGCAAATCCACCAAAGCTACTCTTAATCGTAGAAGGAGCATCGTCCACTTGAGGAGCAAGCCCTACAAGATCGGCATGCTTGGCATCATCCGTGCCGGCAGCCAATGCCGCACTCTTTTCTGTATCAGGATGAGTCAAATTTGTGACTAGCAAAATGATCTTCGCAGTAGTTGCGACTGAGCGGAGGAGCGCTTTGAAGGATGCAGAGTCGTTCAGTTGCACGTACTGATTGTTGGTGCGCGAGAATCGAGACAGCTCAATTTCGTCTTCCGTTGGGATCGCAAGCAAGCCTTTGAGTGTCTCGACCAGCCGTTCCTTGGTGATCTCACCCTTCTCAAGCTTGAAGCGTCGACTATGGGACTGGTAGGCAACCTTCACGGAGACTTGGGATGGTGCACTAGCAGTAGAAACCTCTCGTATACTTGACGCCATCTGTAAATAGTAGTTCTCTAGTAACAGATTGGGAATTCCGCCGTAGAATTCGCTGGGAGGTGGGTGGGTGAGGTGTCGTCGTGGAGTGGACGATTTATAGTGCGGGGCAAGCTGGGATATCATGCGCAATTCGTGACGATATCTGGATGAATGGGAGGAAGGAACCCTCTCTTGTCATCAGCCAGGTTCGCTCGTCCACTTTCCCCAAGACGAGCAGAGCACGGCCGTGGAGGAATAACTTAGCGGCTGCGAGCACCAAGCAGAATTACATCTTTGTGGCTATTGATGAGACCATTGAGGTCATTGAGATCCTGAATGCAAGTACATACTGCACGGTCAAAACAATCGAACGGTCGTATAAGAATCCCGCGGATCTGCAAGGGTATATCGACATTTCTCATCCCCACGCTGTAAATTACCTTTATGTGGGTGAACTTGGAAAGCTAGAGGTACTTGTGGCAGCAGATGACTGTGGCGTGGTATCTTTATGGTATACCAATAGTCTACAATCTCCTCCAATCACGTTCCAAGTCGGTGGGTCGGCGTGGGGTCTTGCAACGCATGCAAAACGTAGGTTGCTGGCAGTATCGGCAAACCCGGGGAAGATCTACATCTACAAGCTCGGGACCAGTGTGGGCTATGGGATGAATAATCTGCTTACGCTTACTGGTCACCTTAGTAACGTTCCGTCGATCAGTTTTGACAGGACTGGACATTTCCTCGTCAGCACTTCAATCGATGGCGAAATAATCCTGTGGAACCTTGATTCAGCGTCGGTTGTTTGTCGCCGTCTTCTTCCACACTCGAGGTGAGTAATGAAATACGCTGGGCTTACGCAGGGGTTGGAGCGTGACAGTTCTGGATTTTCAAGCCTTCAACTTAGACTCTAGCGCAGAATCTGATGTTGTTGATCAAAGAATGAGTAAACGCCCAATCGGCATTATTGATCCTTACGAACCCCACATTATTGAGGACTTACTCCACGAGCATACCAATCTAAATGTTGAAAATTCTCTAAACGACGACTCCGATGAAGAAGTGTACGAGATGAGTGACAATGATACCTCCGAACTAAGTGGCCCAACTTCCGCTCGGGTAGAATCTCTGAATGAACAAGACAGCCTATTAGATGCAGACGGCCTTGAATGTATCGACCCAGACCTTCTCTATAAAAATCATACAAGTAGTTTGTCGGTTGGCATCCTCAAACAGCAGGTGATATTCCACGCAAGTGAGCGTGCAGCAATTCTTCTGGATACCCATAACCTCTCGCGTTTAGCTCGATGCAATCCTGTATTTGGGGCGCGTCATAGTATGGGATTAGGTTATTTTGGACGTTTTGAGCGAATTAATATGATGGAGACGATCCAGGAACGTGGGCTCGTTATTGCAGCGTCGCAGAGAGGTAGAGTTTGTGTCTTCCAGCTCCATTCTAGTTTGGGCCAATATTATTTCTCAGCGAAAGGGATTTTCCCGAATACGGACGCTCCATTTTCTCCGCTCCTCGGCATGGCTGTTGACAAGCGTCAGATCAATAATGGAGCGACATTTGCAGGTTGCCCGATCATTGTTCATCTGATTTATTACGACGGTAGTTTTCTCTCTTTTCAAATCTCTCTCCCAGCTGGGACTGAAACCGATCTTGCAAATATTGTCCTATGACTCACACACATGCACCTGACAACTGTATCTCGCTATAGCCGCTCAGCCGGTTTTCCCAAGTGCAATGGAATTTTGGGCCTCTGAGGTTCAGAGCTGCTTTAGTAGTATGTCTTGGAGTTGGTCACTGTGTGAAAGACCTTTCTACCATTTCAATAAGCTCACCTTTGAGCTTGCCGTCGCTCGATGTACCTTTCGATAGCAAGTATGCCCGAAGTTCGTCGACTTTGAACTTTTTCAAGGCTCTAGCTTCATAATGCTTACGAACTTGCTCGTCGTCTGGAATTTTAACGTTTTTGGTAGGGTTTTGCTCTGTCTGCGTAGCGTCATACGTGCGCTTAGTTCCCGGATCTTCATGATCTGGGGCGATATCACCCAGCAAAGTAAGCCACTCTTCGGCAAGCCCTGTTTTTTTGTTTCGACTGTGTATAGCGCCATATTTGGGAAGGGTTGTGTCTTTGATGGTTGATTGTGATGGCACTTCTTCATCTAACGCTTGCACTTGAATCATTTTGTATTGCCAATTGAGACCTGGGGCGTTAGCAACAACATTGCCAGACTTACTGGGATTGTTGTATGCATCTGGTGAGTATTTAGATGCTCTTTTAAATACTCTTAGAATCTCGCGCATAATCTTCGTTAATTCCTCACAATTCTCAACAGTGAGAATTTCAGGAATTGTACGTATATCATCGGCGAAAGGTAACTGTATCATATAAAGACCCTGTGTCTCGGACTCTACATTCGAAGGTACGATAGCCTGGAAGGAGGGGGCAGAATTGCGCCGTGTGATAGCCCAAGCCATCCCAAACTTGTTCGATTTTTGTAGTTTCCGAAGCAAAGCAGTATAAGTTCGTGTACTACCGACAAAGGGTTGCTCTGATGGGTACAGAAAGTATGCGGGCCTCATATTTTCCCATATGCGTAATTGACTACGATCTTTAAACCCAAGCATACGAATCACTGGGTTTCCAAAACGTCGTATTTTCTCGAAATCAGGTTTTGCAATTGGAATATTTTCGCCGCCCATTCTGTAGGATCGTTTGACCTCCTCCTTCTGAAGAGACATCGAAGTGGAAGTATCCACGGTCGCGCTCTCACTCGTCACCAACTGAGGCTTCTCTCCTTTGCTGTAAACGTATGATGTTCTTGCCAACGATTGATACTTTGCCGGTAGATATCCATTCACGCTTATAAGGACTTCCGGCCCGAGCTCGATGTTGACTTGGAACAATGATCTTTTCGGTGTTCTTTTTGAATTGACCAGGGCTGATAAAGCCTTCAGACGCGTTTCAGCATCACCAGCCGCAATAGTGTTGATGTCTGTACCATCATCATCCTCCCGAAATACTACATCATCCCAAAAGATACTCGTGTCAAACTCAGCATCATCATGCTTTATAAAAAAGGGTTCGATAGAAATTCCTAGGTCTTCTAGATCACCCACACGAGTCAAAGCTTGTTTTAGAGTATCTTTTGTTCCGGGAGCAGGGTCATCCGTAATTATAAATAATCGCTTTGAGTTGTAGTTGGTTGCAGCGCTGTTGAAGGTTTGATTGACAAAGAAAAAGGCATTGGCCATTGAGAAATCAGATCCATCGTATGGCTTTAATATGTTTTTGCTCACTTCGGTGTCTTCAAGAAAGTCCTTCAGTTCCCTTATACGTGAAGCATCAGGCTGCTCCAGTGGTAGGAGATAATATAAATTTCTGTAATTTCCCTCGACCTGAGTCTTTTCCGTATTGTATAATATAATTCCAAACATGTCCCTGGGATTGGAAATGATCTTTTGGCAAAGCAATTGATACGCACATTCAAGTGCTATGTGCGCAATAGACTTTCCGGGGGCATCATTCGTATTGCTGTCTCTTTCTTTCACCATTAAATCATTACATCCAACCATAAAAAGGATTGCATCTTTCTGGTTCTCGTAAATAGTATCATCGACAATGTCCTCGTCGTCTGAATCATGCGGATTCCATTCACTGCTCATCTTGCCCAAAATTGTGGAGTTCAGATCATCGCACGTGACACCGTTGACAGCTGCAAAGCAGAAGATGAGTTCGTCAAAGGACTCAAAGCCGAATGAGAAACCTCGAAATCCGGCTTTGAGGATGCTGGGAATCCCAAGATTAAAAGCCAAGCTGCCTTCACGCAATTGGCTAATATTTTGGTCGTCGGTGATATCCTTGACTGGCATTGTTGTACATGATCGGCGGGAAAAGACAAAAGCTCTCAACAAATGGCAACGGAAAGTTCAACATCTCGCACTTGAGCCGTTAGGTCCGCTAGAAAGAGCAAGAAAGGTGAAAGTATTTATGATTGGTCCTCCAGGTGACACTATCGACGTTACCCAGAAACATTTCAATGACTACATCAAGCCGATCCTAGTCGCAAGCGCAACAGATTATGAACTCATTACAAATAGTAGACAAGGAGCTATGAGGAGTACAATTGCGGACCAAATTAGAAAGAAGCGAATGACTCCTCCGACTCGGGACTCAGCCCAGGCAGAAACGTATTCTGCACAATTTCAATCAAGGCTCTCCCCTACAGAAGAAGAGGGTGGCTGCATAATTGTCGGGCGCCATGGTTACAAAGAGTATCTAAGTGGTATGCAGGAGGGTTGGCTAGGGCCTCTTAAGCCACCCTTGTACACGGTTCCTCAGGCAGAAACAGATGCAGAAACAGAGGCGAAGAAAGAAGAGCCTGAGAAGAAACCAGAAGCTAAACCCCCTCCGATACCAAAACCTTATATCTCTACCGAAGAATATGCACATTCACCGTTTCCCAATGGACTGGATTCTCAAGCAATGGAACCGATTAAATTCATTGGACACCCTCACATCCTAGGATTCTTGAATACACCAAGCCGAATATACAGATTTGTAACGAGGCGATATTTGGCAGAGTCCATTGCCGCGTCGACGGCCGCAGTCGTGCTCAAAAATACTAGACAGTGGAATGAAGACGAAGACTTGACGCAAGGAATCAGCGAAGAGATGGATTGGCCGAAAAGTGTTATCAAGGCAGCTGAGAAGCCTGATAATGATCGCACTTGGAAAACCTCATTGGTTGTAGACCCACGTGTTGGTCGGCTATTGCGAGTCTACGATTTAGAAAAGGATTATGATGATCATCTATGAGCCGGCTTCAATCTTTCACAATGGAATTTTAATGAACGTTGTGCATGGGGTGCTTAAATGTGTAAAATTGTATCATAGTAATCTCGTTTCAATAATGGCGTATATCGCACGTGTCTCGCTTCCGCAGATGAGTCAAACGAAACCGTATGTGAATAAAAAGTCTCTGGAAAGGGTGAATGGACAGGAAGAGAATCCCTTTACTGCATATGTTCCTGGTCAGAAGTATGTGCGTATACCTGCCTTTCTTTTGGAGTCCGGAGTAGCGTTAGCAGACTTCCCAGTGGCATATCAAACCTGGGGCAAGTTGAATGACACGAGGGACAACGTTATGGTAATTTGTCATGCTTTGACTGGCAATGCAGATGTAGCGGACTGGTGGGGTCCACTAATTGGCCCAGGAAGAGCATTTGATACGACTCGCTTTTTTATATTTTGTGCCAATTGTTTGGGCTCGCCATATGGCTCTGCATCTCCGGTAATCTTAAACCCAGATACGGGGAAGCGATATGGACCGGAGTTCCCTCTGGTTACTATCAGGGACGATGTCCAGATTCAGAAGCTGATTCTTGATGATCTAGGGGTGAAGTCTGTGGCGACTGCGATTGGTGGTTCATTAGGAGGAATGCTAGTGCTTGAATGGGCCTTCTTTGGTAAAGAGTATGTGAGGACTATCGTGCCTCTAGCAACGTCAGCAAGACATTCCGCTTGGTGCATCTCATGGGGAGAAGCTCAACGGCAGAGTATCTATTCGGATCCCAAATACCAGGACGGCTACTATGAATATTCGGACCCTCCAGTCGCTGGGTTGGGTGCAGCTCGAATGTCTGCCCTACTGACCTATCGCTCTCGAGACTCATTTGAGTCGCGTTTTGGAAGAACTGTACCAAACCAGACTGCGTCGCACCTACAATCTGCGTCGACACTAAGCGAAGAGCATTGGGCTCATCACAACGAAGGGTTCAAGAATGCCAAAAGGTATAGCTCCACCAAGCTTGCAGAACCTTCAACTCCTCCCGCAGATCCAATGGCCAGCTCGACAGGGAGCATTGATGGTAGCACTCGGAGGCACCCAAAGCACTTCTCTGCACAGTCCTACCTACGGTATCAAGGGGACAAATTTGTGAAGAGATTTGACGCTAACTGTTATATCGCACTTACACGCAAAATGGACACTCATGACATCTCTCGTGGCCGAGGAGATAATGTTGAAGTGGCGCTCGCATCAATTACGCAGCCGGCTCTGGTTCTCGGTATAGAATCTGATGGTCTGTTCACTTTTGCAGAGCAAAGGGAAATAGCATGGTCTTTATCAAATGCAACACTGGACAAAATTGACTCTCCAGAAGGTCACGACTCCTTCTTGATTGAGTTTGCGCAAGTCAATGCGCACATTACCAACTTTCTGCAGAGAGTGCTTCCAGAAATTATGAGCAAAACTGGCGCACCTATCGAAGAAGATGTAATTCATGCTCCCCGGAAACCGAGTACTGTTGGCGAAGTAGAAGATTCGGGAATCACTGCTTGGTGAACGACTGAACGACTGTACGAGTATTGTACATATCATAGAATTATTACGTATGCCGTGACATGTGAAGTCGCTTCCCCACAATAGACACGCTATGCGGTGATTAATGGCCCAAATAGTCTCATGGACTACCGATCAAATTGACTCTTTTCTGCAAGGAGGTACTAATGTGGGAAGTGGTGCAGATGGCAGGCCGTATAGACGGCACACTTACATGGGTCCTAGCCTTCCCCATTTGCAAGATACAGTAAAGCCATCAGGACTAAAGAATGGAGAAGCAAGCGCTCAAAAGTCAAAGAAGATGGGTACATTCAATGGAGTATTTCTACCCACAACGCTCAATGTCCTTTCTATTCTAATGTTTTTACGGTTTGGCTTTATTCTGGGACAGGCCGGATTTTTAGCTTGTGTTGCAATGCTAATGCTTGGCTACATGATTGATCTACTCACCGTCTTGTCCATCTCTGCCATCTCTACGAACGGAACGGTGAAGGGTGGAGGAGCGTACTACATGATTTCGCGATCACTGGGCCCTGAATTCGGTGGCTCCATTGGAATCATCTTCTATCTCGGACTTGCCCTTAATGCAGGAATGAATTGTGTTGGATTCATTGAGCCGTTTGTGGCCAACTTCGGGAGGTACTCTGGGGAAAGTGCCAAGTTCTTGCCAGAAGGTGGATGGTGGAACTTCTTTTACGCAAGCTTGCTTCTGGTAGTATGCACTGGTATTTGTTTTATGGGCTCCTCTCTCTTCTCGCGCGCTTCAACTCTGTTATTTATTGTACTTATGGTCTCTACATTGTCTATCCCTATCTCAACGCTCATTTTAAGTCCATTTGAGGATAAACAACTGCAAGTACACTTCACTGGGCTCTCTTTTGCCACATTTAAGGAAAATTTGATGCCTCGATTCACTATTGGGGCTTCAGGATCGCAGATAAATGGTCGGGAAACATTCCAGGATGTGTTTGCCCTCTTCTTTGCAGCTTTTGCTGGCATCTTTGCAGGGGCAAGTATGTCTGGTAATTTAAAAGATCCCAGTCGAGCGATTCCGAAAGGCTTACTTTTCGGTCTATTAGTGACCTTCCTCACCTACCTTGTTGTGCTCCTGTGTATGGCAGCGTCGATCACACGGTCATCTCTATACGCAGACGTGTATGTTCTACAGAAAGTCAATGTGAGCAAATATTTTATTTTGGCGGGAGAACTCTCTACCTCCTTCTTTTCCGCCTTGCTAGGTGTCATTGGTGCAGCGAAACTTCTGCAAGCTATCGCGAGGGACCATTTATTACCTGTTCTCGACTATTTTGCGCAAGGAACCGCAGCGGGAGACGAACCAACAATCGCCACCTTGATGACTTATCTGCTTGTGCAGTTGATCTTGTTCGCACGAATCAATATGATTGCAAGCTTTGTCACTATTTTTTTCCTCTTGGTTGGGTTCACATTTACGAAATTGCTAATACAGACGTTTTTGGTCACCAATATCGCATGCTTTGCACTCAGAGTGAGTTCTGCTCCTAATTTCAGACCTAGTTTCCATTTCTTTAATGCATATACAGCTGCATTCGGCGTTTTTGCGGCCTTAGTGACCATGTTTCTGGTGGATGGTATCAATGCGGCTGCGTCTCTCGGCATATTTGTGTTGCTTTTTTTCATTATACATTATGTTTCGCCTCCCAAAAGTTGGGGCGACGTATCTCAAAGTCTTATTTATTTCAGTGTGCGAAAATACCTTCTACGTTTAAGACAGGAGCACGTGAAGTTCTGGCGTCCTCAAATCTTGCTCTTAGTCAACGACCCCCGTAGGTCTTGGAATATCGTTCAATTTTGCAATTGTACTATCTTAATGAATATGGCTAATGCTAGCATTGAAGAAAGGTGCTCTCTACATCCTCGGACATGTGATCATCGCCAATAATTTTCATGATTCCGTACATGAAGCCAAAAAGCAAAATAATGCGTGGAGTAAATTTCGAGACATCAGTAGAGTGAAAGCTTTTGTTCAAGTATCCGTTGCACAGAATATGGTTTGGGCGGCGCGTAACCTGGTCTTGTTGGCAGGCCTAGGGGGGATGAGGCCGAATATTGTTGTGATGGGCTTTGTGAATATGGAGGAATACCGGCAGTCCAAGCCTTTGGTGGACGTTCCTCCGCCGAGCCCGCGGCTTGGACCATGGGAAAGGGCGCAAAAGAAGCCATATCATAATATTGATGTCAATGTCATGCTACCCACAGACACCAACCGCACCGAGCAATCCGTGCAAATTACGGAATGGGTGCAAATTATTGAAGATCTACTACTCTCCTTTCAAATCAATGTGGCAATTGCCAAAGGCTTTTCAGATCTCGAGGTTCCTCGTAAGGGAATTAAAGTGTCTGAAAAGAAGAAACACATTGATCTGTGGCCAATTCGTGAGTGGCAAAATGGAAATTGTTAATGATAGAAATGTCTGCAGCGATTAAAAAAGACGAAGGAAATGTATACACAACAAATTTCGATACGTATACGTTGATTTTACAATTGGTGAGTAGATGTTATTTTTTTATTAACGTAGGGAT
>JAABUO010001611.1_pt1 | contig 28915 bp, 38 predicted proteins | sample 5559291 | NCBI WGS metagenome assembly JAABUO01 (sample SAMN10711878, study PRJNA513372) | rock metagenome | isolation source: Antarctica rocks | place: Antarctica: Victoria Land, Finger Mt sud | reverse complement strand
CCCCCTTGGACCACAGGATCCTCATACAAGTTGCAGACAACAGCTCTGATTGATATGTCACTCCTTGCTGATTATGCCTGGCGTGTGTGGCATTCTTCTTCACATATTGCAACTGCTGTTATGCACCATCAGCCTGCAACCTTTGCATTGCTGCTGTGTCCCGATGGCCTACTTGCACTTCGGATGAAGCGTAAGAGTTATCGGCAGACCTGATGTGCGGTGCTCAGGTGTCGGTGCCACTGTGGGCCCTTGTGCATATTCCGGTCCTGGTCACCTTGACTACAGCTGCTTTCACTCCCAGGGTATGTCAGCTGCTTTCACTGTATCAACATCAACAGCCATGCTGGTCAAAGGCATGTTCAGAGCTGCACATGCAGCAGTGCTGGCTTAGACATGATGACACTGTTGCTTTGCACTTTGTTGCTTTGTTCCAGCAGCAGTTGTTGCCCAGTGTCAAAATGGGCATGCAAACCCCTGAAAGCTATACTTGAGTGTTCCCAGCTTAACACCTGCTGACGTGCATTCTTTTGTGCAGGGGTGGATTCACTGCATTCATTATGTGCTGTTTGAGAATGCCATGGGCCTTGTGAGGTTAGGAGCTGTCATTGCAGGTAAGTCCTGCTGACCAAATTGCAGTCTCACTCACGCTGCTAATGCAAGTCCAGATGCAACGATGCCCAGCATGCACACTGTTCTTACCTGAATTTCCAGCATTAAATCTCCCTCCAGAGCAGTAAAATAAGGTTTTTCACGTGCTGCATGCATCACATGCACAAGTGCATGTTGTGAATGACCAGTGTTGGTACCCATGCCTTGCGGCGTTACTTGGACTCGTGTGGCGACATAATGCCGAACAGGCAGCAGCGGTGCAGGCACACTGGACATGAAGCGTGCCTCTGAATGGGTGGTGACCACTAAGCTAGGGGCTTCAGACCGCCGTCCTGGCACTGCTGCCCCCCTCCCCCAAGTCAGAACCTGCAGATTCTATGCTGGGGAAATGGCAATGTCCATTTTTGTGCTAACAGCCGCCTTCTACGGCATGATCTCCATGCACCGTCTCACCTTCTCCTTCTTTCTCATTTTGCAAGGTACGCTTCAATGCTGCAGGCAGACCTGTGAGCGTGCTTGGTCATGACTGGCGGTGCCACTGAGATGCACCTGTAGCACACTCAAGGGTTTAGAGGGTCCTTCAGATTCTTCTATACTTCTCTTACTTACCCTGTACACCTTCAAGGCTTTGGAAATTGAGTTACCTGCTACTGTCAGACTGCTCTGCTCGCAATATGTCCTATAGTGCGACATATGCTTGTGGTCACCAGTGTGTGCTTCACTTTTGGCACATCAACAAAACACCAAAATCAGTATTGCAATGCTGCACAGCAGCAGATGTGTATACAGCATGCAGGGCAAACGCATCCCATGACTCCAGCAAAGGTGTTGTTTGCACATTCAGGGCTTGCTTTCCTGGCATTTGGGCTGAACATGGTGGATTGTGGCAACCTTTTGGGACAAAGGCTGCGGCCTGCCCGCCCTGCTGCCAAAAAAGTAACTTTCAGTGATGATGGCCTGGTTTCGACCCACCCAGTTGATCGCACCTTCACTCTGTAGACACAAAGTGGATGTCCAGAAGAAAATGGACACAACCATCAGTGCCACTCTGTAGACACGAAATGGATGTCCAGAAGAAAATGGACACAACCATCAGTGCTGAGTGAAGCTGTGCTCAAAGTTGTGAATCTTTTGTCAGCAGACCATGAGAGCAAGAGATGCTTTGTCACATTTGCTCACAGAGCAAGCAGCTGCGTGCAAGAACTTAGCTTGAGCTACAGCTCAAGTGCTGTGTACCTAGCTGTTTATCATAGGCATTGTTGACACGTTGCATCCCTAGACAAGCAGTGCTTTTGGTTTATACTGGCAACAATGCCCTGGTCAATCAGCATTGGTTCACAAACACAATTTGCACTATTCAAGCAGTAGATTCAGGCTGGCGGTGTGTGGTTCAGGACTGTATGTATTACTAGGAGTTTTGTCATGAAGGTGCGTGTGGTTGCAGTGTAAGTGTATAGGCAGGCATGGCAAACAATGGTTAGTTTTCAGTTCACCGGTACAGTAGTGCCACTTTGAGTGAGAACAGAAAATACCTGTCATTGTAGTGGCCCCACAGGTGGCTGTGAGGAACTGCAGCGTAGCTTGTATCAAGGCTTGTCCCTGTCAACTTGACAGCTGAAATGCATAAGGTGTCCTGGGCATGGGGGCTCACATAAATATCTGGCAATAACCTCAGAGTCTCAGCAGCTCTGCTAACTTCATTTGCCTTGTTTGTATGTAAAGCGTGAAACTTTTCACTGATGAGAAAGCCTGTTGTCACCTTCCATACCAGCGGTATACTACGCAGCTGGTTCTGCTGCAAAGTAGGAACAAGGCATTGCTGTTGAGTCTGGTGCTACTTCATGTATGGGAATCTGTGTTTTGTGTATGCATGTGCACTTGTTGTTTTAGAATGCATGGCAAAGGAAGCTTTGCGCCACCTTTGTCTTAGCCTAACGACCAGGCTTCACACCTTGTGGTTATTCAGAACGCATGCACTGATTCCCTTGCTTTACCAGGCTTGCTCGGCTGACTTAGTGCAAGTTTGGGGAGTTGACCATATGAGGTGTATATGTATGTCAAAACATGGATGCCCAATACTGCACATATCTTGCCACGAAAAAATTGAATAAATAATTTGAAATTCAGCTAGATTCCATCCTGAGCTGCTTTGCCCGAGTGGTTAAGGGGTATGCCTGCTAAGTGTATGCGGAAACGCGCGAAGGTTCGAACCCTTCAGGCAGCGAGCCACTTTTGTGCACGAACTGCCTAGCGTTTTGCAACATTGATTTGTGCATCGCTGCGCTACTGACCTATGTGTTTACAGATGACTTGTGACTGCCCAAACGGCTAGAGACTGCCCGCAACTTACAGACTACGTGATGCAAACGGCTTGTGGACCGCCCACATGTAGATTGAAAAGAGCGCAATGTGAAATGAGGTCAAGAAACGAAGTATCACACTCATTCGTTAGCTTACATGCCATTTTAAGATGCACAACTAACGAGTCAAGAAATCAAACGAGAACAAGAGTGCTAGGAAGCCAGCAACACACAACAGATGTCCCTGCATGTCTGCACCAGCATAATACTGTCTATACACCTGCAATTTGCTGACTAACTGCTGCTGCAGCAATGACACAAAGACAATGCTGATCTACTGCTGTCCAAGCTTGTCTGTGGCTTTCTTGGCCTTGCCCTGCAGGTCAGGTGGGTTGTTGGCAGTGTCCCTAGCCTGGTCAGCTGCCTGCTTGGTCTGCTTCTTGACTGCATCCGAAGCCTGATCGGCCTTCTTTGGCAACTCGTCCCTCACTTGTTTGGCTGTGTCATTCAGCTTGTCAGCTGCCTGCTGCGCTCCAGGCTTGATCACGTTCTCTGCAGCACAGCAGCAAATGTCAGCACGCTCTTGCACATATCAGGTCATCCACACCCTGTCTCTCAACATGGAGCTACGGCCTTGAGTGCCCTGCAGCAACACGCAGAAAGCACAAAACCATGCAACCACACACTCCAAAAAATTACAATCCCAAAGTCATGGTACATGAGCAAGCTGTGCTGACAAGCAAGAAAAGTGCCACGTATGCCAGCAACATCAAATGCCAGCTCTCACGACGCAACACAGGACCAGTACCTGACAGTCAAAATGCTGCATCTCACTGAGCACAAATGCATGCATCACAAATAGCACCAACTGCCAATTTTCAGGACACAACACACAGGACCAGCAACTGACATTATAGTGCTTCGTCTCACCTGAGGCATCATCAGCTGTCTTCCTCATGGCCTCAGATGCATTGTCAGCAGCAGGCCGCGCCTGCTCGCCAACCTGCCTGGCTCGTGCCTCAATGTTGTCTGAAGCCTTGTCAGCCATGGGCCTGGCTTCCTTGCCCAGCTGATCAGCTTCACTGCTGATCCTTTTAGCGGCCTTCTCAGCTGCAGGCTTGATCTCATTGCCCAGCTGCTCTGCTTCCCGCCCTATCCTGTCTGACACTTTGTCACCAATCACTGGTGCAGCCTCTGCAATGTTGGCTGCTGTCTTCTCTGCCTCTTTTGATACATTCTGTGGCAAAGCATGATGAGTATCAAGAGTCAAGCAAAGCATGACACGCAATTACTAAACACATCATTGCCCCTGCATTTGATGCTCTCATGCAAATGCTGCAATTTGCAGCAGCAAAAGTAGAAGCGCTATCTCGCAAGTCTGTATACCAGATGCCATAAACACTATCTCCATTGTACAGACTCTCATGATCCTACTTGAGGGCTTGCAGAGTGTACACAAAAATGGGGGGCTTGATAGTCCAGGCTGCAGGGGCCCATGTGCAGCAGGCAATGACAAACAGCCAAGGCGGCAAGCCACAGGCACGCAGCAAAAGGCAAGCAAGCACCTTGGCAGTGGGCTCAGCATTCTCCTTGATGCCCTGGGCAGTGCCCTTGATGATCTGGGCCGCCTTGTCAGCCTGGGGCTTTGCCTGCTTGGCCACCTGCGAAGCATTTCACCATGAGTACACACATTCCGTAAGGGCTGCAAAAGTTTTCTGGGTACTCACAGAGATTATCCACTGTCTCTGGGCAGATGATAGGTGGTATAGCACACATGTTTGTGCACCTGTTCAGATGCATCTAACAGCTGTTCAGATGCATTTAACAGCTGTGCACACATGCACATTGCAGCACTTTCAGGACTGGCACAAAACTTAGCAGGCTTGAAAGCATCAGATGAATCCTGCGTGCGTTGAGATCAGTGGGCTGCCATGTCACCTGTGATGCAATCTCATCCACCTTGGCCTGGGCCTTGTCAGCAGCCTCTGGGCCTTCCTCAGAGATCTGCTTTGCATTGTCGACAAGGGTCTTGGAAGCCTGGTCGGCCATGGGCTGGATGTTGTCTGCAACCTTGTCTGCCTGCTCATTGATGACCTTGGCAGCCTTCTCTGCCTGAGGCACAGCCTGCTCTGCCACCTGCAGTCAAGAAACGAGACCAGGTTGCAAAGCTTCTGTGGGTTTGGGCATTGCTCTGCACAGCAGCCTCTGTGCCTAAGCACAACCACATCTCAGGCAATGCACAGGTGACCCCTGAAAAAGTTGTCTTGCATGCGAGGCACACGGCGCCTCATGCACAAGATGGCCGTCGTAGAGCCATATCCATACAGATTCTAAGTTACTAAATTTTGCCCTGAACCAGTCAGCAATGCTATGGACAGCAGCTTGAAGCTCCATCTTAGTTGTGCATGTGCATGGGCATGAGATAGTACCTTGGAGGCTCCCTGCTCAATCTGGTCGCCTAGCTTCTCAGCAGCAGGCTGGATCTTGCCTGCCAGCTCATGTGCCTTCTCAGGGATCTTATCAGCCTGCTCCTTCACTTGCTGCAGGTATGGTTCGATCTTGTCAGCAATCAGCATGAGATCCTCCTTCAGCTCAGGGGGCACCTGCACCACACAGACAAGCAAGAATGAAAGCTACTCAAACTGTCTCTTGCAAAAGGAAGCGGCTCGGCAACAGCAGAGGAAAGGAACAGATAGCTCCTGCGCCGCATATTTGCATGACCAGCGTTCTGACAGCAATGTGCACATGCAAGACACCAGCCGTTCTTGCCGTTCTGTGCCGCTGCGTTCAACATGTACAACAGGAGCCTACCTCTGATACTGGCATCTGCACATCATTCATGTGGCCGCCTATGGTCAAAAGAGGCACAGAGCGGAAGTTGACCATAGGCTGCCATGACAGATGTCAGTAAAAGGAGTAAGCTCTTGTTGTGCATGTTGAAAGCGCCAGACAGAAAGCGCCAGAAAATACATCTCATCAATATCAGATGGAGTGGTAAACCTGTCAGGCAGGTTGCCATAGGACAGATGCCCACAGCAGATGTACTGCATGCAGGCTGAGCAAAGGATGTATGTGCACCTAGTTGGAGGCACAGCCTGTGCTATCAGCCAGAGATGCATGCCAGCAGAGTATGTACAGCAAGCACACACAAGTCACCTTGTTCAGCTCGACTGCGCGCCTCATGGCCTTGGGCAGCCCCTCAGCAAGAGGGCCGACCTCCTTGGCTAGCCTCCTTGCTTCCTTCTCAAAGTTCTTGGCAATGTACTCAGCTGCAGGCTGCAACTGCTGCTCATTGAACTCCTTTGCCATAGGCTCAGCGTTGTCTGCCACCTGCAGACAGATGCAGCTGTCATCAATAGGCAAAACTGACCACTTCATTAGCCACATGCATCTGTACAGGTAACAGCAAGGGTACTTGCTGACACGCTCAACGTCAAACATAAACAGCCCACCAGACTGCTCCTCCCTCCTCAGCTTGCTGCCTTGCTCACACACTATCAGCTGAAGAGCAATACACTTTGCCTTGCACAGTCTGTGAGGCAGGCGACCCAACTGTTTGTACTCGCTGTTTTGAGGCAGGCAATCAATTGATTGTACACGCTGGTTTCACAGATTGCTCAACAGTGAGCTACATGCACAGGACCAGCACGCTGGCCCTGCATCATCATGTACATTAGTAGGCTCGTACCTTCTGTGCTGTGGGCAGCAGAGTGTCATCAGTAAATCCCTTGGCTACCGGCTGCACATTTTCAGCAATGATCTTGGCTGCAGGCTTGACGCCCTCCTGAGTGAACTGCTCTGATGCAGGGTGAGCGCTGCTTGCTGCTGCCGCAGCAGGCTTCAAGATCTGCTGGGCGATGTCATGTGCCATGGGCTCAGCATTCTTCTCGATGGCCTACATTGCAACACATCAAGCAACTGGGTGATGGCCACAGCATAGATGCCAATTCGAGCTGAGTCTTGATTAAACAGGCAATAGACTCAGGACTGCTCCGGTGCAGACTGCTTAGACATGGCCGCCATGCGACATTGAATTGACTCCTTCTGCAGCTGCCAGTGACAAGTATGCATGCACAAGCAGCGTGCAAAGCAAATGTAGCACACTCCATTGTCTTGTGTCCATCATCCATTGTCCTGGCGGCCATAACAGCACAAACTGATCCTGTCATGAGTCTGCATTGTCTTGCTACTTGTGCTGCTGCCTAAAACCTTACAGCAGAGCACGAGTGTGTGAGCTGTAACATTGATGACACCCAGACAGAAGTGGCTGAAGTGTGAGCAAAAGCAGGAGGCAGGTGATGTGCTTACATCTGCAAGGGGCTCAACACCCTGCTTGATCAGCTTGTCTGCCATAGGCTCAGCGTTGTCTGCCAGCCGCTTGGCACCAGGCTGCAGTGTGCCCTCAGTGAAGTCCTTGGTGCGAGGCACAGCCTCGTCATGAATCTTCTGAGCAGCAGGCTTGATCTGGCCCTCTGTCAGCTTGTCTGCTGTGGGCTTGGCATTCTGGGCAATCTTGTCTGCTGCTGGGAGCAGCTGCTCATTATTGAACCTGTCGGCTGTGGGCTTGGCATTGGCCGCTACCTTGTCGGCGGCTGGTTTGAGCTGACCCTCTGTGAATTTCTTGGCAGTTGGCTCTGCATGAGTGCAATACCATTTAACATACACATAGCAGATACTACAGCACCTGTTGTGACTTCACACAGCGCTGCAATTGATGGTGTGACAGCTGGAGCACTGGGCCAAACACAGAGTTAAAAGAATGCCTTTACCTCACGCGTAAGCGCCGAACCTCTTTAGTGCACAGCCCATATGATAGTGCAGGTTTAATGCGCTCATTCGTCGCTTCACCATACAACATGCCACCACTGAGCGTGTATCATGACAACATGCCACCAATGATCATATATCATGATGACATGCAGCATCATATGCAGCAGCTTGGGGCAAGTCACACCTGCTTGCTGAGAGACCTGGTCAGCAGCATTCTGCAGGCCCTTGGAGGCCCTGTCAGCGCCTGTCTTCAGGCCCTCACCGGCCCTGTCGGCTCCAGGCTTCAGCTGCTCCTCGTTGAACTGCTGTGTCTTGGGCACAGCGTTATCAGCAACCTTCTGGGCACCAGCCTTGCCCTACACCCGATAAAGCAAGATCAGACGAAGCCTGACGCCCATGCAATGAGGATGTGTCCAGCACATCTACACAGAGCATGGCCCCCTGTGTGTGAGTAGCAAATCAGGGTGGGTGCCTAAGTCAATACACTATGTTGTACAGCAATGCTGCAGGACTTGTGCCAGCAATGAGAAAAGGGTCCTCTCAGAAGTGCAAGGACACATGGGCATGGATTGACAACCAAGTGACCGACAAAAACACTACCAGTAACGTTTTTGCCTTTATAAAAGCAGTGTACAGGCACTCTGCAAGCACTCTTAGCTGCTGTGTGAAAACCCTGTGCTTAATCTGGCAAGACGTGCAATGCAGTGTATATACGGTAAGATGTAATGAGACACACCCGCGTGACTGCAGGTTACAACCAAAATGCTGAGTAAAAAATGCTGAGCATGAAAATGCTGAGCCCTGGACCCCACCTGCTGTGTGAGCTTATCTGCACCAGCTTCAGCCTGGTCAGCAGCGGCATGGCCAGCCTGCTTGTACTGGTCCTCAGCACTGGCAGCAGCACCCGCAGCCTTATCCTGCTCCTCTGGAGTCAGCCCAATGATGGCCCTCAGTGACAGCTCCTTCCTGTCCTCCTCCTGAGATCAGTGACAGTGTGGCTCAGACATGAGTCATGATGCCTCTCAGATCTAGGAAATGGCAGCAGGCACAAATTAGCAGTATGGGCCTGCAGGGCGGATGACTATACAGCAGTACAGCATAACAGCAGCAAGCAAGGTGCAGTGGTACTGTCTGATGCATGCTTCCCAAAGCGTGTGATATGTTTACAGATGACTTGCTAGACGCATACAACAGCACCGGCAATGTCTTGTAAAACATATTTGTGCCCCTGAATGAAATAGGCAGAGTGACATGGCGTGTAGGCAGGGTGTACAGGGAGTGTTACCTGGAAGATACGGGCCATCTCCATGAGAGCCTCAGCTCTGAGGTGGCCAATGTACTCCCCCTCCTCAGGCTTCCTCACCACCTGAAAGGAATGTAATGGTGATGGTATAAGAAATGATGATTGTTGATTAACTACGCAGCCTATGCTCATGTAATGCAATGCCTCGTTTAACTCAATAGCGCTATGATGCACCAGTGCAAGCAGAAAGGCTGAAAGCATGTCGACATGATTGCAGGCAGAAAAGTCACAAATATAGCATGCAGGCATTAGGGTGCTAGTACTGCTGCACATGGACACAGCACATGTGTCAAGAAAGCATACCCGCTTGCACACTCCAGAAATGGTCTGCTCAATGTCCTTGACATTCAGATTCCAGGCAGTTGTGACTGCCCAACCTAGGCGATCCTCAAAGTATTGGGCCATCTCTGCAGGCTTCAGCTTGCTCATATCTGACTTGATCAGGTACGCACTCACACCAGCTGCTACGGTGGATGCCTACAGACCAGCACCATACTCGCATATGATCTTGCACCGCGTTGTCTCACGGCAAAAGTGAGGTGGGAGTGCTGTTGGCTGTAACGGTTACTGGTCACTGCTGGACATCAGCGTTTGCAACATGTACGCTCAAAGTAGACCGCAGTTGAAGATGCGGCTGAGCATAAGAAGTCAAGACTGTGCAGGCTGAACCTGCTTGCAGTGCGCACAGATTGGCAGGACCAGGTCTCTATGTGGTGAATGCAATTGATCTATGTGGTGAATGCAATTGAAAGCACTCTCATGCAAAGCTTAAGCACAAATGCAACAGGCATACAACAGGCACAGCATGCATGGCTGTCAAGGTAGTATGAGCAAACCTTTGCAATGATGCATGCAATCTTTTACAGCCAGGCTTTGTGAAGGCTTACGTTGGTGGAGAGGCGGTGACCCTTGCGCTTGAACCACTTGGCAACGCCTGCTCCAAGGACGGGCTCAGCACCCAGCTCATACCCATACCTATCAATGTGGAATGCAGTCAGTGGTGGCGTTCTACCTTGAGACTGCACACAACTGTCTGATAGGCTGCGCACACATGTGAATGCATGGCAGGCTTGCTGAAGCGGGCTGTAGCATCTCAAGACAGACGTATTACGGCATGATGGTGAACACGTGTCTTGCCCTGGGTCAGGTACGTGCAGCCTGGTGTGCTTGCAGCAAGACTGACGGCCAGCTACAGCCAGCTATATGCCGTGTTAAATCACAGAGACCAAGCAGTCTGGGGGCAGTGCTTGGGCTGCCCAACCTCAGGCATGACATAAACAGATTAGAACACGCAACAGTGCTTGACATGTACAATAATAACGAACAGTGTGAAGCTGCGGAAGGGATGTGTGGATCCAAGAGGATGTTGTGGAACACATCATCCAAGTATGAAGTGTATGTGCTCAGGAAGGGGGCGACAGGTATAGGTGTGTGCTCTGGCAGGGGGAGACAGCTATAGATTTGTGCAGGAACTCACCCAATGACCTCCAGCATGGGCACACCAAAAGGAACAGCTGCAATGCGGTCAGCCTCATTCTGAATCTGCTGCTTGAAGCCCTCTTTGTCACCATCAACAAACTTCTGAAGCTTTGCCTTCATGAGGTCAGCCAGGTGGGCCTCACGCTCCTGCACAGAAGATGCTTCAGCGAACGCAGATGCCCCTTCCAGAGAGCACGCGTTCAGTTTGTGAATCCGACAAGCCTTGTCGAAGCCAAGACAAACTTGCCCTTGACAACAGACGAGGTTCAGCCGTGAGATGCAGAATACAGATGGACACCATGCATAACCATGCCATACAGCAACAATGGTTATTTTGCTCCATACTGCGCCTAACTGAACCACAAGGGCAAGCAAATGTAAACAAACCTCCTGAACTGCCGCAATGTCCTTCCTGTCTTTGATGCCCACTGTGCGTCCCTTCTCAACAGACAGGCCTGCAATTGCTGTTGCAGCTTCCAGCTGACCAACATAGTCTTCAAATCTGCAAAAGCAAGTGTGGCTGTTAACATCTGGCTGCACCTGACTGCATCACAACTCACTATATCGTATAGCCCAGCAAAAATGCAGCAGTCCTGCCAGTACTTACAGTTTGCCTTGTCCCAGACTCTGTCCCAGGGCAGTGACAGCCTTCCCAATTAGCTGTGCTCGGTCCGCAGGATTGTCACTGGTGATGGCATCCTTAAGATCCATCGCTGCTCCCTTTGAATCAACTGCTGCCTTGCTGAGAACGTCTCCAGTTGTCTGTGGGGCATCAGAGTCCTTGCGGCTGTCAACAATCTCTTTGTCATATGTTTGACGAGCATGAGTGTCGCTCAGAGTTTCGTATGCAAGACCATACTGCTCCAACTTTAACTCATCCTCTCGCTTATTGACGTCAACCTGGAAACAAGAAACAGTCAGCAGCTGTACCAGATATGGTTTTCAGAAGTTGTCATTGCAATAGATCCAGCGAGTATACCTTCTGAACTTTGTTGTTGTATGCATCTATGATCTCGGTTGTGGACGCATCGTGTTTGACGCCCAGTAGCTCATAGTAGGTGCCGGCTGAAGACATGTTGATCGCCTGCGTCAGTTGACAAATGCTACGATTGCCAGGCGGCCTGTTTGAAGACAGTATACATTGCAACTATACTGCCAACACGCATGCATGCGTAACTTAGTTCGAGGTTCGACTGGAGCAAACAGTAACGCCATTACAGCAACTGCTGCACAGGCTGACCTCCCCGCCTTACAAAGTGCGACAACACTGTGAACCTAAGATCACAGCATGATCCTGCCACAGATGTAAAGTAGCATGCGCTGAGCATACCTTTAGGAACCCTTACCGTCGGGTTCAGCCAAAGCTTGTGTCGGAAAAAGTTTGATAAACACCGATCGTTTTCGGCTCGAAGTCGTACGTCTCAATGCAGTGCACACTGTCTGGTCAGGACGGAGTTCACCCTGAAAAACTCAATCAAACGGTCAGAATTACGTGCTGTGGTAAGTAACGGCGCACCCAACACAAAGTCCGAACGTGACTTCCTACAGACCCTACAAGGAAGCTATTGATTGAGGGTCCCAGTAATCCCGAAGCATTTCCTGGGATTTACCTCCGTCCCGTCCATCAGTACGTGCGTCAGCAATGCTACAAGCAAAAGTTTTACAAGCAGGATACACCCTAGACGGAGCACGTTTACCAAGCACAAAAAAAAATCCAAGCTATGGATTGCGGTCCATGAACCACTCACGGCCATCTATGTCAAGTGCCACGTCAAGGACCATGGCCTGTCAACAAGATTGCCTTTGAGTCTAGCATTACCGCATGTACAGCAAAGCAATCAAGATTGAGAACATGGCGCTTGTCAGGAAGTGTCCAAAAACCTTCATGATCATGACCAAGGCCAACCAAGCACCCGTTGAGTTGAGCACTGCTGCTTCTGCCCTACTAGAGCGCACAAGGCTGTTTCTGGAACTGCCGGGATTGAGCTTGAATGAACACCCTACAGTGTGTGGATTGAGGCATACTCTGCATCGGCCCAAGAGCAGCGCCTCCAGATTGCATGCCATGCCATTGGCTGAAAAAAGTTGCAGAAGCAGCTGATTAGGCAACCGCCGAGGCTTTGAGACCCTACTGAGTTACAGCAACAAAGGTCTGCATAAGGTAGTAAGGTAGAATCAAGGATGACGAGATAATTCTTGCAAGATCTTTGCACTTCTTCATTTGAAAAGACACCATGAAGTACAAAGTCTGAGCTAACTATGCCTGCAATATAGCAGCACAGTGCATCTAGCTGGACTTGCTGGCATTTTTCTGCAATGCCTGCTTCTGGGACAGTCAGCAATAGGGTCGTGTGTGAGAGCTGCGCATATGAATGAAACCATTGACCATAGGGAAACACAGACTTGGGCATCATGCTGCAGTGCTGTCAGTATTGCGCCATATGCAAAAGCCTCAGATTGCAATGCCTAGCACATTGTTGGAGGCTCAAATCTTGACAGGTAAGACAGCAACAGAAGTGCAGCAAGTCTCATTGTCTCTATTTGTGTACAAAGTGCTTTGGCTGAGGGTTGGATTGCAAAAGACAACTTGCCAAGAAGTACAAATGAGGCAGCATGGGCTTTCATGGTGGGATACAGCTTATTTGCACCCAGTAGCACTGAGTGCTCAAAAGCGGGTCAGCAGGCTATGTTAGCTCTGGCTGTATCGTAGGCTGTACAATCACGTGTTGCCGTACAAACCATGCATAAATTTCTGTAGCGCTAAGATTTACCACCATCTGGCAGCGTTGATACATAGCAGTGTGCAGAACAGTATGCACGTCTTGGCACGTCGGCATGCTTGGTGTTTGCCTTGCTCGATTGACGGCAGTCAGAAACATTCAGCTGCACTGCTAAGATTCACGTTGCATCTATACTGATCATCGTCCAGAGAGCCAGTCGGTGGAGCTATTGCAACTCGCTCTGCAATACTGCTGAGGTGAAGCGACCCTAAAGGCAGGACAGAAACCTAGCAGGATGCATGCCTGCAGGCAGTATAACTGCGGAACTCACACGACCAAGACGCAGATGCAGTCCTCTGCGATTCTCAAGATAGTGCTCGTGTTGCCAGGGGCAAGTGCGACCGCCGTCAATCCTGCGAGGACTCAGATGTCTCTATTTTCGTATACACCTGTTGTAAGCGTGACCGGACTTTGCGGACAGCGCAGCACGGTTGTGTCAGCACATCAAGACATATCCGGCGCCTCGCGTGGCGAGCAAAAGCTGACAAACATGGTCGTGTCGTCCTCGAAAGTGCGTAGCCACAACCGCTTGCACTGTTTCTGATAGTACTCGTATCGAGACTCCCAGGCGGTACCACTAGTCAGTACTGACCGCTTACGATTGTGAGAGCATTGGTCACAGAGCCGTGGAACATGCATACATCGTACACAAACAACCTGTTTCAGTTTCCACTGTCTCCACCTGATCCTGATCAGTCCGGTGAATTCGACGCTCGCTACACAAACCCGGCTTATTCCTCTCGGCCACCAACGTCACCTTCGGAGTATCAGATATGTCTGGGAGGACCGCTTCATGCGCATATGCCAGCGACAGGTATCGCCCTCAGGGCAGTCTCGTTACTTCGCCTATTACAAGACCTGCGACTGACCTAGGCGCTCTGCAAGTCCGTAAGCCACTAATCCTGGCAGCAGGTCAGGACAGAGATGAGCAAGAGTTTGCCAAGGCCTTGGAACTCTTCATGGAGGACAACAACATACAGAACGCCCTGGAGGCATTTGCCCAAAGTTGCTCACAGCACAGCAGGGACCTGAGGTCAGTATAGCTCTCAATGTTGGCAGTGTTACCTGTCACAACTGGCGGTAGCTTAAGGCTTTTTAGATAGCAACACCCTGTTTTCATGATAGCAAAGAATGCAAACTCTGTACTGTGCAGGGCAGAAGGCTTACAAAACCAGTACCGAGCAGCAAGGCTGATGCATCTGCAAGCTGAGGCTAGTGTCCTGGAAGCTGAAGCTGCCACATGGACGCTCCTTCTGCACATGTATGCAAGGACAAACAAGACATACCCTGGTGGCAGAGGAGGGCAGCAGACTTCAGTCCCAACAGTATGTCTCGCTCTCGCTGCACTGCTCAATATTGTTCCACGTCATCGTGCACTCACACACATGCAGCAAGGGTTTGCTTGCATGTATAGCAGCTGCTGGGTGCGTTTCGTGCCTCACAATTGACACAATTGATGCCTGTTATGTGGCCCTGATTGTTGTCAAAGATTCACACCCTACCAAAGTATTGCTCATTTTTTGCTTGTTGGTGCCAGGTGCATGCTGCAAATATGTTCTATTGCAACTTTGCAGCTCGTTCAGAGTACGCTGTATTTTGCAGGTCCATCACACAGTTGCAGGCATCATCTCAGATGATGCAAAACTTCTTCAATGTGCTCGTGTGATCACATGGCTGGAAGAGCTTGCAAGCCAGTCTTTAGATTACACTACCGAGCAAGGCCAAGGTTGTCATCTGCAAGGTCTATGCTGTGAACCCCATGTGAATGCGGTGAACCCCATTTGAATGCTGTGAACCCCATGTGAATGCTGTGCCAACCCTGAGCAGTGCACATCCTCATGCGAGTTCACATCTCATAATCCCTTTTGTGCTTAGTGTGTCTTGGCTACACAGCTGACTGCACGTGGCAATGCCATATGCATGTCTTCATGATAGCGCTTAGTATTGCGCTGAGTCAAGCTTTAAGGACTGTACCCTGTACCTTGCTGCCACCAGGCAACATGATGCCTTGGTGCTTGCTAGTGCAGGTCCAAGGTTCCATCAGAGATCTGGAGTATGGTCAGACACCCAGGCTGCCCTGCAGGACAGGGGCAACGCCTCTGGACTGGTGACTCAGCTCGACCCAGATGCAACAACCAGGTGCCTCACAATCAGTTGTCGCCCCCGTGTTGCAGAACTATTGTTTCCTGATGCTGGCTGGTCCGCCCTGGGTTTGTCTTTCCAGGGCCCTCTGAAATCTTGTCTAATATTTGCCCCATTGTCACCTGTGGAGCTTACTTGCTGTGCAATCATGCGCTGTTCACTTTCCTTTCTGCTTTTCTCTCTGGAAAATTCCATGGCATGTTGTGTAAAGCTGTCCGTCACCAAAGATACCTGATTTGCAATGTTGTCATTGCAGACAGAAGGCTGCGCTGAAGAGTGACAGCAGCAGAGATGAGGATGCGCTGAACGGCTACCTGTTTGAGCTGGTGAAAGCTGGCCGCATCAGCCAGGCAGCAAGGACATGCATGGATTGTGGGCAGTCATGGAGAGCAGCTTCTTTGCTGGGGGGCGGCCCCAACGGACCCACACCCCTAGGTGACAACACAGCAGTCAAAAACTCAGTTGCTTGTAAACCTCCTCTCAGGAAAGCAATTTTTGAACACAGCTGTGGAACACAGCTGTGGGCTGCTGGCTGTACAAAGCTTGTACCTGCTATAGCTGTGTAGCACAAGGGCAGAGCCCTGTTTGCTTAGGCAGGCCCTGTCATCCTATGCTGGGTCCAGATCACCTCATTCCTTGTGACTGTTGCCTTGGATCTACTGGAAGACAGTTCTGAGATCAGAGCAGACCAGTTGTGGTTGTGAACGGCTTCACATGCAGGCAGCTGCCTCAGGCGCCATGCCAAACTGAAAACCCACCAAAGCTTCAGTAACTTTTCATGCAGCCTTGTTGATGGACAGTGTCCAGCTCAAAGAGTGTCAACTGACTGACACAGCATGTTTTGCTTCTGGCTGTCCCTATGCACACATCAGCATGGTGCCGATGCATGCTGACTGGTTTGTTGCATGCAGGCCCAGCTGCTCAGCAGCAAAGGGGGGTCAAGGCACTGGAGCAGCTGGCAGCTGAGTTCGAGGCAGGCAGCAACACTGCCCTGCGCACCGTCTGGAAGTGGGCATGCTACCAGGCGCGGCTATGCACACAACCTTCTCACCCTTCTCACTCATGTGTGCCTGCACCAAACAGATTAACAACCAATGGGGAACGCATAGATACTCAGTCTGCCTGTTTCGATGAACGTGTGGCTGTCCAACAACTGAAGCTGATGATCCTCAGGCATAGCAGCATTACTCTAGCTGGACAACTTGTCATCATGCAGAGCCCTTCCCCAAGCAAGGACATCTGTTTCAGCCTCATGTTCCACGATGCTCGTCTTCATTCAAGCAGGTTCTGTATCTGTTTCACAAAGAATATCGACAAGATTTTCACTAGCTGTACCTAATAACGAAAAGATGCGGTGCTGGTCACTGAATACACACAAGCAGTCATCACGCGCTCTGGATCATGCAGTGTGGTCAGGTATTGCCTGCGCCTGCAGGTTGCAGAGGCAGCAGCTGAGAGCCATCACCAGTCTTCCCAGATGGCTGGCAAGCATGAAGCAGCACTGTATGCCACTCTTGCCGGTCACCTCGCCAAAATATTGCCTGTCTGCCAGACAAGGGCAGACTTTCTGTGGGCCCACAGCAGGTGCTGGCTAGAGGCTCAAGTAGACAAGCAGCTAGCTGCAAGCCAGGACCAGGATGACTCTGGTTTGCATGCTGCCTTGAGTGTTGGGATGGATGCAGTTGCCAGCACCAGGCATGCTCAGCCTGAAGAAGAGGTGCACAGCATAGTGCTGGATGATGTCACTGCCTTCTGGCCTCCCGGCAGGTGCTGCTCTAATGACCTCCTTAGCAGCATCATGTGATTCCAATCCGGCATCTTCAAATCCTTGTCACCACCCCTGTCGCTGCTGCAGTTTCAAGCAAGAGCACATGCAGATGTGCTGTGACCCCTCACCCTTGACTGAACTTGTACCAAGCATGTTGGCTGACTCATGGCGTAGCAGCACAGAAGCAGCCCTTGTGCACCTTGGCAACACTGCTCTGCAAATGTGGAGAGAGATGCTCACAAGCGGTTTTGCTGCTGATCAGGTTGACAGATGCACTGCCAGGCAGCTTTGAGGCAGTCTTGGAGGCAGCTGACAAGGCTGCTGAGCACCAGCCAGACAGTGGCATGGAGCACTGGCAAATGCAGCAGGACATCATTCAGCAGGACTTTGCACCTTTGCTGGCACGCTTTGTTGAGGCAGAAGATCATCAGGTCTGCATCCAGCTGGGGGGCGCCAGGCCTAAGCCCTTGTTGCTGCAGGGTGGAGCATGCTGCTGCTATCCAACTGTTCATGTCATTTGCACTAGGCTGGCATAGCTGTGCTGCTGCTGTCAGTCGTGTGTGCAAAGTCTGACTATCCCTAAAATTGCTTGACAAATGCTGTATCAGGGTGCGCTGAGGCTGGTGCGCCAGCTACGGGTCATCGAACCCCTTGCTATGTCCAGAGTACTGTGGCACTTTCTGCTGTAGTTCCCAATCACATGATGCCGTACAATGGGTTTGCTTCTATCACTGAGGCGCACATATGTGATGAAGCCATCACACACAACACACCGACGCAATGAATGTCGCAAAAGATTGAACCTTGTTGCATCTGTGGTGCAAGCTGCTCATGATAGTGCCCCTCATTTTTCTGTTGTGGACAAACAGTCCAGCGCTGCTGCAACTGCCATGCAGGCTGCTCAGGACAGTGCCCCTCAGTCTGCTACTGAAGACAAACAGCGCGCAGCCAGACTGCGCATGGGGGCGCATCTGGCACTCGCCCTCTGCTACCTGCCTGTGGAAGTTCCTGGCCCCCAAGACATACTGCACATCAGATCCCAAGAAGAAGTGGACGAAGATACTGACCCTGAGGGTCAGGATCTGAACAAGTCAGATGACCTCCCTCTCCAGGTGAGATGGCCTTTGTGGCTGATGCGGAATTTGTAGCTGTGAAGCCTTCAGCATGTGCAGACCCAGCAGGTATTCTTGACACTTCTGTTTTGAGGTGGTTCAACTTTTCTTGCTACTGCCTGCCAGGATGCTGATCTGCCACCTGGCAGGCCATATGATGGCAGCATGTTGCATGGCATTGTCCTGCAAGATCCTGAACAACCTCCAGCACTTCGTGTGGCCTGTTGGTAGCCTGTCATCTGGCAGTCTTGATGACCCTTTTAAGCCATACGATCTGGTCTTTGTGTTTCAGAGCTGGTTCTTGCTTTTGTGCTTTGTTCATGTTTTGCGTTCCATCAAGTCATCTACAGCTGCCCAAGTTTTGCGTTCCATTAAGTCATCTACAGCTGCCCAAGTCACCCCTAGCTGCTCCTTTTGTCAGGATCTTGAGAGCCGCGCCGAGTTTGGCAGGACTTGTCAGCACATTGAATTAGGTGTCATGTGATGGAGCAAGAAAGCTCCGTGCTTGGTTGTGTGCGCATGCAGGACAGCGTCAACCAGCTGCTGCAGCAGTATGTCATGCATCTCATGCAGACAGAGCAGCATGAGCTGGTCCCCATATATGCATGTCACATGCGGCAAGATGTGCGCCGTATCACATATGCCTCCTACTTCCACAGTCTGACCCAGCGAGACATGGCTGATTGCCATGCTGCGTACCAGTCAGCATGGGAAAGCTTCACAAGGTGGCCTAGGGGAGACATCAATGGAGAGACTGAGCTTGACGACATTGTTGAACAGGTCAGTCACCTTTTGCACATACATGATACTCTATTATTTTCAAACAATCTGTCCTTCAATTGAACCCACCAGGGGCTCAATTAATCCCTGCATCTTATCTATCAATCAAATTGTGCGGTAGGGGGAAATGCATTAGGAAACACTGCACTACTGCTGCTCTTGTCACACTCAATGCATCCCATGCGCATCGGCACCTGCGTCTGCCTTTTGGCATGTGTTCTCGACAGCAGCACCAACAGACATACTCCACATGCTTGCATGCCTCTGCAGCCAGGCCAGATGTGCTTGCAGGCTTACCATCTGTACATGCACGATCTGATTCCACAAACAGAGTTTTCTTCCAAGTCCTCCCACCAAGCTTGGCCTTGTGCATGGTGACAAACAAGCACAATAATGAAAGGATGTGAGTGGTCTCTTTGCCATGGAAAGTTTGCGGTGCATGGTCCAGGTGATGGGGGAGAGCTTCTGGGCAATGGGCAGGGGCCCCAACCAGTGGGCAGCTACTCTCAGGTGGCTGGCCTTCTCAGACTCCACTCTGCCACTTGCAGCCAAGGAAGCAAACAGAGTGCTGCGGCTGCTGTCCTTGGGTGGTGACCCAGCTATCATGGCTGGTTGTTCACACGCATTTCAGGTTCACTCGCTTCACCAGCATTTGCAAAGTCTGTGGACCTTGTTTAGCCAAGTCACATGGCCTATGTAAGGCCATCAACTGTGTCTGTGCCAGCTGATCAAGGCACAAGTGCACGCAGGTGGCCCATTTTGCTGTACAGCTTTACTGCTGTTGCGCATTACGCAGGCTGTTTGCATGGATGTCAGCTAGCCAAGGGCTTCTAGCGCTGATAGTTGTGTTGCCCTGCATTGAGTCATGTTTACCGTGACTGCAATTAGCAATGATGTCTTTGGAGGTCCACGACAGCATTCATGACGCACAAAGAATACTGTGCAGCACCTTATCACGCAGCAGCAAGACTTGCAGAACCCTGCTGCAGGCTCTGAAGCAGTCTAGCGATCTGCATACAGCATTGGAGGATGAGGTTCAGCTCACTACCTTGGTCGCCTCCCGGCCAGACATCCGGCGTGACTGCATTGAGCTGTTTGTCTGGTACCAGTTTTACCAGCTGGCAGGGTAAGGTCTGAATATTCCGATATACAACGTGAGAAGAGTCTCAGACGAGAAATGCACTGTAAATATGAAAACTGTCAGAAGTCTGCGCCATTTGGTTTTGCTTACAAGAAGCCACTCAGATGCAAAACTCACATTTTGGATGGACTTTTGCGCTTGATAAATGCAGTACACCACTGTGTGCCAGTCACTTCCAGAACAGCTTGACGCTGCGCATAGCGATACACACTTATAGGAAGCAGTCCCTATCAGCACGCATGAAACCTTTGCTTGGTCCTCTCTGATTCCGTGTTTCCTTGAGAAGCAATCTTTGTCATGTTGCATTAAAGTTTGTGTCATGTCTCCGACACCCCCGCTTGGCTGAGACAATGACTTTGTGTGTAGGCAGTACCTCTGCATGAACACTAGCTCTGCAAAATTGACAAACTTGGCGATTTGTATACATGCAGGTTGTATACAGCTTTCTGTGACATGTGCAATGACAGCAGCCTGGATGATGATACTTTACTGGAAGAGCTGTACTCTATGGGCCAGCAATACATAAATGGTGCTCTGACATTGTGCGGCAACAATGCCCTTGCAAGCATATGGGGTGAGCAGGACACCGGTTTCCAGCAGGAAAGCTCATCTCATGAAGTCAAGATTTGGGTGGCACCAGCTGTGACTGCTGACCTCCAGGCAGAGGCGCAGCAGGGAGACAGCTATAACACGCTCACAGATCAGCAGATGGCAGAGTTTGTGACTGCTGTCCAGGCGTCTGCTGCATCATGCTGTGTGTCAGGCATTGATGTTCAGGTCAGTTGCTGTCGGCGTATCACAAGTGCTGCCTTGATAGCAGCATCCTTGTTAGCTTACCAGGGCACCTGAGTTGCTGGTTGCTTCAACATTTCTGCCTTGATCATCCGAGGCAATTCCAGGAGTAATGCATCTGTTGACCAGCTTTTGGCTTCTTCACAATTGCTAGACAGGACAGGATTTTGCTGTATGCATCTCGAATGTTGGCGCTTGCTGTTCAGGTTCAGAAAGCAGATGACAACATGGAAAGCGGCATGGCACTTGTGACTGTTCATATAGACCACGCCCAGTATGACATGGGTAGGGAGGTGCAATGCTTGAATGCTATCATCAAAGGAGATGTTCCTTTGCAAGTCATCAGGATGACAGGCCCGGACTTGGTTCTTGGTGCACTGGCTTCAATGGCAGCCTATCCAAATATGCTGCTGCGTGCTGCTGAGTTGAGACAGGCGAGTTGTTACATTGTCTCCATCCCTGCCTGTTCTGTAGCAGCATCAAAAGGTGCATGGGGCCATCTTGGAAGGCAGTCAACCTTCATGTTGTTGCCCACACACTTTGGCACTGTCTGTGTTGTGTCTGAGGTCTGCTTGACGCTTGCATGCTGTTGCACAGACGAACATTGCATATTGTATATAGCTTAGCCTGGTGTGGGTTTTTTTACACAGTCAGCCTCAAGCTCACAGCTGCGGTGCAGGTTCTGCTGGAGATGACAAAACAGGGTGAAATTGGTGCAGACCTAGGCGACAAAATAGTACCCCTTGTGTCTGGAACAGAGTCTGACAAGCATACAGGCTTGATGTACTTCTTCACCCAGCAAGAGTTGCAGCAGCTTTTAGAATTTGAGCGCTTGACAGATCTAAGCTTGATGGCACGGACGTTGCAGGATTGAATATGGAAGCCGTTTGGCCTTTTTGCGCGTGCATGAAACAGGTGTGGAAGACATGTAGAATGTATCATTGTGTAGTCCTGTCAGTCATCTGAAAGGCGTTGGCAGAAATTGAATGTCAAGGACAGAATCAATGCACCCCAGCAGTGGAAAGACAGTAAGTCTGTTGAGCACAGGCCCCTGCTTTGGCCGTACAAGTTTACAGCTATGTGTACGTGTGACAGTTGCTTGAAAATCAGATTTGAAAGCGATCCATGCACTTTCAGTATCTTTGGCCGACAATGAATTCACATAACGCTGCTAGTGCAAGACACAGAAAGCATAATGCATTACGTGAGTTACGTAGCTACAGAACGTCTGTGTGCGTGCTGTAGTTGATTGCTGTGCATGGCAGCTGTTGTTTTGACAATTTGCAACGATATGTGTTGGAGCGACCAACTTTAAAATGTATGTTAATATGTTGCAGGGGTACACCCGAAGGGCCCTGCGTTCAGAAATTCGCAAGCCTCGCCGAAGCAAGAGAATGCGGGGGATTGGAAATAGTTTTCAACCAGCAATAGTCGCGTCTCGGTTTAACCTCATGAACTGCGACATTGCCCCAAGCGCAAAGATGTCAGTACCCAACTCTGACTGCAGTTATATAGCTGAAACCCCTGATCAAATACCCGACAAGTATGGGTCGCAATAGGGTCGTCGACCCCAGCATCCGCTAATAGGGGGGTGAGGTTTTGGGTGAAATCAAGCCCAGTAATGAGGACCTAAATTTACTGTGCACGCCAGCAAAGCAGCAGCGTGGTTTCATGAGGCTGCAGCCTGCTTGCTCATTCTGCTCGTTCTACAGTACCCCAACAGAAGCACTTTGCAGTATGATCTTCGAAGAATTCTGAGCTGTCTCAATCGTTTGATGAGATTCTGTGCATGTGCATGTTGTAATTGTCACACGCAGGCAGCTGTCGCAAATATTATTTTCACACAGCCAGATGTGACAAGTTACAATGATTTTGTAATTTGCCTGACTTGAACCAATGTTGTGCAGTCAGCCATTTACCATGGCATCATTAGGCACCTCTGAAAGTTCAACTTCACGCTCATATACATTATACGCTGCAAATGCTCCCTTGGAAAAAGATCCCTGCAAGAACGTAACGTAAATGAGTATGACACTGACACAGCAGGTCCTCCCCACAATACTGTGCTGGCAAATATGTCATGTTACATCATCAGCACTCAGTTGCAGCAACATTCATGCTCTGTGCAAGCACAAGGCATGAAGCTTGGATGGCTGCTTACCGGATTGACACATGCACTGTCCTTGAATGTGAATTGTGCAGATGCAGCTGAGTCTGCCAGCACCACCAAGTCTGGCGCTGGGTACAGATGTAGCGCATGATCATACTGCCAATACACTGACTGATTCTCCAGCGGAACCGGGCACAGGTGGGACTGCTGCAACACTGTCATGCACAGATGCTCAAACAGAGCTTCTGCTGAGGAGACAGGCTGACCAGTAGTACCTGCACATAGCAATGTGACGTGTCAGCTTGTCTAGCTGAGCTTTCTGGCCTGTCATACCATGCTTACCAGGGCCAGACCTGGGGCTCAAACCTGAAACCAGCAACAGAGACAATCCAGATTGCGCACTGCTTGGACATGGCTTTCGCTCTGATCCTCAGCCTATGGGATCTTGTTGCTGTGCTGCAACTCTAGCTGTGTCATCAGGTTGATTGTCCACAATGTACAGCAAAGCAGCACCATCAAGCATGGCTTCCAAAGCACTGTCAACAGGCGAGTCACGCTTGGGTAACAAAGGCAGTGGAACATCCCAAATGACCCGCAACTCACCTGTTGGTGGGATGAGGCACAATCTGCGCATGTGGTTCTGAAGATCAATCCTGAATAGGACTACCTCCTGGGTGTACAGTCGTATTCGACAAGGATTGGAAGCAAACACTGCTGTGGGTAGGAGCTGGCGTAAGTCTGAGGTGAAATAGGCAGGCAGCGCTGGGCGTGGTAGCACATTGCCAGGTCCTGGATCCCCAGGCCCAGGCACAAATATAAATTTGCTCTCGTCCTGTGTAATAAATTGCACTGCAAGTGAACTCGCGTCTTTGCAAAGAAAGTAACATGTAGTTGCTTGCTTAGTAGCATGTGGCAAATCTCAAGACTGTCCAGTTTTTGGATGAAGGCTGTTGAGGCTGGGCTGACAGACATTGCAAGACAAAAGGATGCATGCAAGGTTGATGACTGAATGAGTGAGTGAATGGGTGAATGGATGGATGGTTGCATGGAGGGATAGATGGATGAGTAAATGAATGAATGAATCAGTGGATGGATGGATATACAAACGAACAAAAGAATGAGGGAACAAAGGAATGGACAACAATTGAGTGAATGAGAACAATTCATGCAGCAAACTGAAGAAGTATGAATGAATGAGTTGATGCATAGTCTGTGTGTGGCTGCCGTGATACGTTTTGCTGCGCTGTGGGCGTTGCATGCTACTCTTGACCAGAACCAAGCAGTATCGTGCACACTGCATTGATGCTGCTGCTGATGGACCAAGGGACTGTGCTATGCAACTCCTGTATGTTTTGCCAGAGACAGGCTGGTGAAGTAGCAGAGGCTAGCATGATGCAAGACGCTGAGGGCCATAGGCAGCCACATGAGGTGAAGTGCAATGCATGGCCCACCTGCAAGCGCTGATACCGGGATATGACAATTGCTAGACTCTTGAACTGCTCTCTGATGACTGTGTAGTCTGTACTGGCTGTGGTGGCAGGCTGCGACTGGAAGTTGCCCATCAGCACAAAGGCGCTTGGCACTGTCTCCAGCCCATCAAAACCTTCAGCAAACATCTAGGCAGTCATCAACACTGTGGCATTGTAACTGCAGTGTCAGCAGGGTAGCAGACAAGTCCTCATTGTTGCTGTTGCAGTCAGACCTCAACAGCGTAAAGAGCATGTGTGTGGAGTTGCTTCAGGCTGCCTAAAATGCAGCAGCCATTTGCAAGCTCTGACATTCAAGCATATGTGGCTGCTCAAACCAGTGCACAAAGATGCTTGCCAGAAGCATATCTGGCTTGCACATCAGCAACCACATGCAAAGACATTGTACAGGTTGTTTGGAGAGCACCAGCACTCACCTGCAAAGACTGTGTGCAGATGATCAAGGGTATTGGGTTTATCCAGCCACACATCGGACAGGACCACCATGCGGTCAGCCTGGGCCTCCTGCTCTGCCTGCTCAATTGCCAGCCAATCTGTGGCCTTCAAAGTGTCCTCACCAAACATTTGCAGACCCTGGTAGTGGACAAAGATGCGTTTTGAGCGTCAGTATTGATCTAGTGGCAAGACACAGCATCTGCACAACAAGGAGGACAGACTTGTATACCAGCCATCTTCATTTGTGCGTGCAGTGGACTGCCTGACAACTCAAGTATGATGACGGCCCGACTGCATGTCTACAGGCTTTGTGATTGCATACGGATTTGTGGTATCTGTTGCAAGAAATTGCAGTATAAACATGGAGCAGACAAGAAGTCCTGGAGGTGCAAGGGACGCATGCCTTGGTAGCTGCCAGGGAGTCTTTTCTGGACTCAACCGGCGGCATCCCCAGAGCCATAGCCTTGAAGATGCCACGGTGGTCCAGCTCTCCCTCCGCAATAACAATGCAATTCTCTGAATCACAAAATAAGGCTGGAATGAAAATGTGTCACATTATGGACAGTTTCTGCACTATCATGGGGTCAATAGCATGCTGTTTTCTTGTGCTTCTGCATCTGCAATCTTGCTGCTAAAGCTACAAACCAACATGGCATGTCAGATGTGGTGTTATGTGTCATCTTGCATGCAGTTTCACACTACATGTGATGAAAGAGCTGTGTTCAAGCATGCTTAATTGAGCTCTTTAGACCTAGGATTGCAAATCCAGTTACTAGTGGAGTTCATGTAATATCAGCAGCTACCTGTGTACAGGCCTGAGGATGTCTGACAGCCTGTCAGATCCAGCTGCAAAGAGCCTGTCATATCTTCTAGGTAGAATGTGCCATCCTGCAACTGGCTGATGCAGCCTAGCAGAAACCTCGTCTGACCTGTACATCCCAGCATGGCTTTGACATCAGTCAACTGCAAGGCAGACATGTCAGAGCTTCAGAAAAGGTGTTTATCAGCTCTGCTGCAGTCTGTGCCATCCCCAAGTTAGTGAGTGAGAGAAGCAATGAGCAGAATGAAACTCAAAGACAAACGACCAAAGACAAGCACGACAAGCAACATGGATACTGTTGTGCAAGACTGCTGGAAGCAAGGGCCATGGAGTGCACAATGATGATTCACCTGGCAGTATGCATTGTGCTCATCAGTGTCAGAAAGAGCCAATGCAGGCCTGGAAAATGTTTTGTCACGTCTTAACCTTTGGTGCAGCAGCAGCAGTCTATCCAGGTACATGCTGTACCTGTCCTGCAGAGCATTGTGGTGGCCTAAATACAGTGCATTGTACCTTAGACATATTGATGTGACTTCACTTACCTGTGCAGTTGCATGGATGGACAGTGGTTCTTCCACAGGATAAAATCTCTGCCTAATGTGATCAAACCTGACCTTGGGCAGATCAAAGCAGTCGTACACTCGTATCAGTGCTGCTCCAACAGGAGCATTTTCAAGCTTTCGGAGTGCCTCCTCAACTATTGCACCAGTTACACGAGAATGATTGTCTGCATACGGATTGCCGCGGGTGAGACTGAAGAATGATCAAGATCAAGGTTGAACGGAGCTTGTTCTTTCGAAGTGGCTGCTGCTAGGCTGCTTGTTCTAGCGTCACCTGTGTCAAGCTTGTCAATCAGAGTGTAAATAGGCTCCAGGCCTGAAGAGTTTTGCGCTACATAGTCAACGATCAGGGCAAGCGCCTCTTTGTCCAGCGTGAGTTGCTGCCTTCTGAACTCAGCTTGAACGACCTGACGCAGTTGCTGCATCGCCATGGCTGCGATTTAGGCTGGCCCTGCAGCACGTGTTGATCCCGGGTACGAGGTCTTGGTGCAAGTGATGTGTGCTCTAACTCGCAAGACAAGTCAGTATGCTTAATGTTCGATTGATTCTGCAAAAATTGCAGGTTTAGTCTCAAAATCATGACAAATCAGGGGCTAATATGGTGTAGCAGCTTGGCCAAAATTGAAAGACTTGGGTCTGTGACCTTGGCAAATGCGCATACTGCACTGCACAGCAGCATGTTATTTACAAGCTATGAGCATATTTGCTTGAACACCAGGACAATACGTGGATAAATTAGCAGAAACATGGTCACTGACTGTGGGCAGTGTATGAGCATAATGTGATCACCAAGACACTGCAGTGGCAGCAAAATAGTAATGCGATCTGCCCCAGCAGTGCACATAGTGATTGTACAAAAAACGGCTGTCTACTAGACACAGGGCTGCTTATCAGCAATTGCTGCAAAAGGGTGGGTGCAGCATGCACCCCGATGCTTGATGTCCCTGACCATGGTGCAATGTGAACCTGACCTTTCCCTGATAAGACTACCCATGCAGACTCCACCTCAGTTGTCACAAACATCTTACCCACCATCTGAACACATCCCAGGCAAGATGCCATTTACACCCACAGGTCTACACATGTATAACGGGGACAAGAAAAGTGGGAGCAGAATTGCAGCAATGCTTCATGAGAGCCCTATGTACGGCCAGTTAGTTGCTGCATCTGCCTACAATAACTTTGCATGAAATTACCTGCACTTACTATCTGCTAGTGATGTCAGCAAAGCAAATGCTACACCTAGACAGGCTCATTGAGAGACCAAGCCTGGGAGCCAGAGTGGTGTTGAGTTGAGGCTGATGGACCCAAGTCGAATGTTGTATCATTTGATGGAACCGACATGGGCAGCTGAGCCAGAGATGTCATGTGAGCTTCCCCACTCTGACCTGATGCATTGGCAGTCAACGGTCCAGATCCTGCAGAGCAAAGTATTAGTGAGCAATATTGGCGTTGCCAAAACCCTATCCGAGCTTTTCAAGGCCTTCTTTGCTTATAAGGACAGCAGGCGATGCACTCAGCACTTGAAAGCAGCGTCATGAACTTCTGTGGCAAGGGCATCACAGCCTCAGCGTAAATATCGAAAGGCAAATAACAGCAAGTGTAGCGCAAAGTACCTCTTCTGCCTCTGCTGCCAAGGTCACCAGCTGCAAAGCCATTTTGAGAGGTTCCAGCCCAGTTGGCCCCTGCTGTGGGCGCAGATCTGGTGGGGGCTGTGAGCACTGCAAGGGCTCCTGCATCACCATCCTCTGCTGCTACCCAGGAACATATGGCCAGAGTGTCAGGGGTGTAGGGCCACCCTTGCACAATGCACCTTGCCACTTGGACAGGGGTCAGCAGCTGCAATGACACCAAAACCATTCAGCCCCCATCAGTCAGTGCTGAAGCAGTACTGACAAGCATAAACAGAAGCTGTGCGTTTACATGGTGAAACACATTAATGCATGCAGCAAGTCAGGCGGCTATCTGGTAAGATGTAGCAAGAAGCAAATGCAGCAGCATGTCACAACATGGACACAGTGGCGCAACGACAAATCTGTGACTGGACCCCATCCATACAGAAGCTGTCTGGGGTTTGTGTACATAAGCAGCAGACAAACTCACGTGCTTGAACAAGGTAGAGATCCAGTCCAGCTTCAGCACATGCTCTTCCCTCATGTTGCGTTTGAGCTTCTCCACACACTCATGAGACTGTAGATACCTGATGGCTGTGTGGCGAGCCCCAATGGCTGATGGCACTGACCCCTGCACACCAGACACTGACCATCAGAGTCTGCTGTCCATGTAAAGGAAATGCAGGGCTTACATCCTGTATTGATGCTGCATGCATATGCAAAAATGTGACAGTACAGCATTCGCACAAGTCCGTGCAGCACAACTACTGAAGCCATGAGGTAACAGCACGCGAGTGGTATGGACGCAGTCCTTTCATACATGTTTTGCAATGCAGTGCTTGCAGCTCTGCGGCCAGCCTGTGACTTACAGTCAAGAGAGTGTAGATCTCCTTGCGCTGGTCAATGATGGAGCT
>JAABUO010001610.1_pt1 | contig 28944 bp, 30 predicted proteins | sample 5559291 | NCBI WGS metagenome assembly JAABUO01 (sample SAMN10711878, study PRJNA513372) | rock metagenome | isolation source: Antarctica rocks | place: Antarctica: Victoria Land, Finger Mt sud | reverse complement strand
TCGCATCGAGGTCGTCGAGCAGGCGTACGAGGTCCTCCGAGCGGGCCGATGTCAGCGCCGCCGGCCGCCGGGCCGCGCGAACACCGACAGCGAGCCCGAACCCCAGCAGCGCGAGCAGTCCCAGGGCGACGAGCCTGGTGGTGGGACGCGAGCGCGCGCGCGGCGGCGGACGCAACTCCGGCCCCGTCATGCGCGAAAGACCCGGCGGCGGATGGCGGCGGCGTTGCTGAAGATGCGGATGCCGAGGACCACGACGACAGCCGTCGAGAGCTGCCCCCCCACCCCGACGTTGTCCCCCAGGAACACAACGAGAGCGGCGACGAGCACGTTGGAAACGAATGAGACGACGAAGACCCGCTCGTCGAAGATCTGCTCGAGCCAGGCCCGCACGGCTCCGAAGACGGCGTCGAGCGCGGCGACGAGGGCGATCGGCAGGTAGGGCTCGAGCCACCCGGGAGCTGTCGGCTGGAGCACGAGGCCAGCGACGAGCCCCAGGAGCAGGGCGAGGGCAGCGATCACGGGCGGGCCTCTCGAAGCGCGGGGACTGTCGCGGCGGGCAGCTCCAGGTGGGCGGCCGCCTGAGTCTGCACGCTGATGCCGTCGGCGGCGGCCGCAGCGCGCAGCCGGCCGGCTGCGGGGGACGCATCGAAGCTGGCCCGCAGGTTAGGCGGACCGATAGCGCGAATCTCGTACGGCGAGCTGAGCGGCCGGTAGTCCACGAGCAGCGTCTGGCCGGCGGTGCGGATGGCCGACAGCGGCGACAGCCGCTCGGGGCCGACCGCTACCGCCTCGGCGCCCCCTGCCCAGAGCGCGTTGACGGCGTCCTGGACCTGGCGGTCGAGCACCTGCCCCGTTGCCGCGGTGCCCGTGGGACGCGAGCCCGCTCCGGCGGCCCGCGCTCCGGTGGGCGCATCAGCGAGCACCACGACAGCGCCCGGACCGACGAGGACGCTCTGTGCGGTCGCGCCGGCGAGCCGCGCCGTTCGCGCCGCCAGTGCCGCGAGCCCGGGGTCGGCCCCGGCGCGGAGCGCTGCGGCCTGACGGGCCGCTACCTCGGCCTGCGCGGCGGCAAGCTGGCGCGCGAGTGCGTCGGTCTCGTGGGTCCGCGCCTGGGCGTCGCTGGCCAGCCCCACTCGGGCCCGCTGGGCGGCCGGAGCCTGTGCTCGCTGCCCGGCGACGACGACGCCCACGACAAGTCCGCAGGCGGCGAGGGCGAGCGGTCCGGCCGCCCGGTGCCGCAGGCGCACCGGCGGCGCCGGTGGGTGCTCGTCCGTGCCCCGGCGGCGGTGGGCAGCGGCAGCGTAGGAAGGGTCCAGCGCATCGCGCGCCACGGCGTCGAGCAGCGGGAGGATGCCGGTGCGAGTGAGCGCGGGCCGGTCGGATGCACGCCGCAGCTGTCGCGGTCCGGTACCGGCCGGGCCGGGCGCGCTACCCGCCGCTGTCACCAGCTCGGCCTACGCCCCCTGCGCCCGCACCGCCGTCGGGGTCGGTGACGAAGTCGACGAGGCGCTCGACAGCCTGCAGCAGCGGCACCTCAAGGTCGGCGTAGCTGCGCACCCCGGCGAGCACGCGGCGCCACATGTCGGTCGGGTCGCGGACACCGAGGACGGCGCACACGCCCTCCTTCCACGGGGCCCCGCGTGGGACGGCGGGCCAGGCGGCAATACCCACCGAGCCCGGTCTCACCGCCTGCCAGATGTCGACGTAGGGGTGGCCGGTGACGAGGACGTGTGGACCGCTGACCTCGGCAGCTATGCGGGCCTCCTTGCTACGCGGGACCAAGTGGTCGACGAGCACGCCCAGGCGGTGCCCCGGGCGCGGTCCGAAGCCCTGTACGACCCCGGGCAGCGCGTCGACGCCATCGAGCACCTCGACCACGACACCCTCGACGCGAAGATCGTCACCCCACACCCGCTCCACGAGCGCGGCGTCATGCATCCCCTCGACGAGAAGCCGGCTCGCTCTGGCCACCCGGGCGGGCTGTCCGGCAACGGCCACAGAGCCGGACGCCGTGCGCCGCGGACCGCTGGGCTGGGGTGCGGCCGGACGCACGAGGGTGACGCGGCGACCGTCGAGAGAGAAGGCGCCGGGCAGCAGTGGGAAGGTGCGCCGGCGCCTCTGGCGGTCCTCGAGCACCACGGCATCCCTCTCCACCAGCACGACAGCGCCGCACCAGCCCGTGTTGCGGTCCTCGACGACCAGGCCGTGCTCAGCCGGGACGGCGGGCGGCGGTGGACGGCGGGGTGCCCGCGGGGCGCCGAGGACGTCGGAGCCGTAGCTCTTGCTGCGCACGGGAGGACCGTATGAGAGCGCGGGCTCCAGCGAGGGGCGGGACACACCTCGTCGCTCTTCATGTACGCGACACTGGTCATGGAGTCGCCTTCCGGTCCCAGTGCCGGGGATGCGGGGGCTCCCCGCCCCGAGGAGCAGGACTGTGCCCAGCTACGCCCCCGACGTCGCACTCGTCGTCGTCGACGTGCAGAACGACTTCGCCGATCCTGCTGGCGGTCTCTACGTCGAGGGCGGGGAGCAGGTCGTCGACGCCGTCAACGCCGAGATCGGCGCGGCCACGGCAGCGGGTTCGTTCGTCGTCTACACGCAGGACAGCCATCCGCCGCAGACGCCGCACTTTGCTGCGCAGGGCGGGGTGTGGCCCGTGCACTGCGTCGCTGGCACGTGGGGGGCCGAGCTGCATCCTCGGCTGCGGGTCGAGGGGCCGGTGGTGCGCAAAGGCATCGACGGCAGCGACGGGTACTCGGGCTTCTCGGTACGAGACCCGGTGTCCGGCGAGCGCGAGGCGACCAGCCTTGCCTCGCAGCTGTCGACCCGGGGCATCAAGCGGCTGGTGGTGGTGGGGCTGGCGGGCGACGTGTGCGTCAAGGAGACGGCCCTGGACGGCATGCGGCTCGGCTACGAGGTCGAGGTTCCGCTGACGACGACGGCGATGGTCGCCGGGCCCGACGTGGTGGGCCCGGTGAGCGAGGAGCTTCGGGAGGCCGGTGCAACCGTCACCTGAGCGAGCGGTCGCGTGGCGCCCGTAGCCGAGCGCCCAGGGACGGTTTCGACGGCCCGTCCGACTGGTTAGGCGGCGCAGTCCGAGCAGATCATGCGCTTCTCGTCGGACAGCTGGCTGCGGTGGTGCACGAGGTAGCAGCTGGTGCAGGTGAACTCGTCTGCCTGCCGGGGCAGAACGCGCACGGTCAGCTCCTCGGCCGACAGGTCGGCACCGGGCAGGTCGAGTTCGGCCTCGAACGGGTCGGCGTCGTCACCCAGGTCGGCGGCGGCCTCGGCCCGGCGCGCCTTCAGGGCCTCGAGGCTCTGCTCCTGGTCGTCGTCGGTGTCGGTGGTGCGGGGGGTGTCATAGTCGGTAGCCACTGGTGCTCCCTTTGAAGGGTCGTCTGCAAGTCTGTGCGTTCGCCCCAACGCCGGAGCGATGCGCTATGTGCCCTGTGTTGGCGAGGTCACACGAGCACGCGCTTGTGGCCCAGCACCGGGGCGCTGCAGCTGGCCGGAAAAGTGGCTGCAGCAGCGCCTTGTGTGTATCTCTCGGCAACGCCGGGGCAATCGTGAGCCCTTGGCCCGGCCCGTTTGCCGCGAGCGCTTGGCGGCCCCTCAGCCGGTCTGGCGCAGCCAGGTGACCGGAGCGGCGTACCCACCGTCGCGCAGGGGCTCGAGCGCCTCGTCCCAGTCAGTGCCGAGGAGCCGGCGCAGGCCGCCGGCGAGGCCGGGACCGCTGCCCGAGAGCTCGAGCAGCTCACGCAGCGGGCCCTCCCCCACGGCGACGTCGCCGTTGGCTGCGAGCGTGCCTCGGTGCAGCCCGAGGGACGGCACGTAGGCGTAGCGCATGGGGTCGCATCCCGGGCTCGCACCCTCGGTGACCTCGAACAGCAGGGGGCCGAGCGCGGCCAGCCGGGTGGTCAGGCGCCCCGCAGCGCTGGCTGGGGCCCGCCACTCGAGTGCCGCACACAGCTGGCCAGGGCGGGCCGGCTGCGGGGACCACTGCAGGGACACCGGCGTGGCGAGGACGGAAGCCACGGCAAACTCGGCGTGCGGGCTGAGGGCAGCCGGACACGCCAGTAGCGCGAGCCGCCCAGCGATCATGGTCCGGGTGGCTGCGGGCACAATCTCGATCACGAAGACCTCCACGACGAGGGACGCCTTCCCCTGCGGCCTCGTCAGTCGTTCGCGATCAGAACCACTCCTACCCCGCGCAGGGTGCCGTCGCAACCCGACACGCCGGCCGAGTAGCGGATGAGCTCCGCGGCCCCGGCCGTACGCAGGAGACGTGACTGACGCCGCACCCGCTACGGCCTGCCCCTGCCCGGCTGCCGGTGTGCGCCGCGATGGGCCCGGGCAGAGCCCGATCATGCAGGTCTGGCCAGGTCACGCCTACCCCCTCGGGGCCAGCTTCGACGGCATCGGCACCAACTTCGCCCTCTTCACTGAGATCGCCGACGCGGTGACCCTCTGCCTGTTCGACGACGCAGGTACCGAGACGCAGGTGCCGATGCGGGAGGTCGACGCCTTCCACTGGCACTGCTACCTGCCGAACATCGGCCCGGGGCAGCGCTATGGGTATCGCGTGGCCGGCCCGTTCAACCCGGCGGCGGGCCAGCGCTGCAACCCGGCCAAGCTGTTGCTGGACCCGTACGCCAAGGCGATCGAGGGCGAGGTCGACTGGTCGGAGGCCGTCTTCCCGTACCGGTTCGCCGCTCCGGAGGAGCGCAACGACGAGGACTCCGCCCCGTCCATGCCGAGATCTGTCGTGGTCAGCCCCTACTTCGACTGGGACAACGACAGGCCCCCCCGCCGCCCGTACAACGAGAGTCTCATCTACGAGGCGCACGTCCGAGGGCTGACCTACCAGCACCCCCGCATCCCCGAGGAGATCCGGGGCACCTACGCCGCCATCTCCCATCCGGAGATCATCGAGCACCTGAAGAAGCTCGGGGTCACCGCCATCGAGCTGATGCCCTGCCACCAGTTCATCCAGGACGAGCACCTGACCAGCCGCGGCCTGCGCAACTACTGGGGCTACAACACCATCGGCTTCCTCGCCCCCGAGGGTGCCTACTCCTCCTCCGGGCAGCGGGGCCAGCAGGTCCACGAGTTCAAGGCGATGGTCAAGGCGCTGCACGCTGCCGGCATCGAGGTGATCATCGACGTCGTCTACAACCACACGGCCGAGGGCAACCACCAGGGGCCGATCCTGTCGCTGCGCGGGATCGACAACCCGGCCTACTACCGGCTGGTCGACGCGGACAAGCGGTACTACATGGACTACACGGGCACCGGCAACTCGCTCAACGTCCGGCACCCGCACTCGCTGCAGCTGATCATGGACTCGCTGCGCTACTGGGTGACGGACATGCACGTCGACGGCTTCCGCTTCGACCTCGCCTCGACCCTGGCCCGGGAGTTCTACGACGTCGACCGGCTGTCGGCCTTCTTCGACCTCGTGCAGCAGGACCCCGTGGTCTCGCAGGTCAAGCTGATCGCCGAGCCGTGGGACGTCGGCGAGGGCGGCTACCAGGTGGGTAACTTCCCCCCGCTGTGGACGGAGTGGAACGGCAAGTACCGCGACACGGTCCGGGACTTCTGGCGCGGTGAGGGCTCGACAGTCGCCGAGTTCGCCAGCAGGCTGACCGGCTCCAGCGACCTGTACGAGAGCAACGGCCGCAAGCCCTTCGCATCGATCAACTTCGTCACCGCCCACGACGGCTTCACCCTGCATGACCTGGTCAGCTACAACGACAAGCACAACGAGGCCAACGGCGAGGACGGCCGCGACGGCGAGAGCCACAACAGGTCGTGGAACTGCGGCGTGGAGGGGCCGACGGACAACCTCGACATCGTCGCTCTGCGGGAGCAGCAGAAGCGCAACTTCCTCGCCACCCTGTTCCTGTCGCAAGGCGTGCCGATGCTCATCGCCGGCGACGAGATCGGCCGCACGCAGGGCGGCAACAACAACGCGTACTGCCAGGACAACCCGATCTCCTGGCTGGACTGGAGCGAGGCGCGCGAGCACTCCATCCTCATGGACTTCACCGAGCGCCTCTCACAGCTGCGGCGCCGCCACCCCGTACTCAGGCGCCGCCGCTACTTCCAGGGCCGCTCGGTGGTCGGCTCCGGCGGCTTGGACGACATCGTCTGGCTGACCACGTCGGGCGAGGCGATGAGCCAGGAGGACTGGGAGCAGGGCTGGGCCCGCTCGGTCGGCATGTTCCTCAACGGCAACGCCATCCCCGACCCCGACGCGCGCGGCCAGCGCATCGTCGACGACTCGTTCCTGCTGTTCTTCAACGCCTGGCACGAGGACGTCGACTACACCCTGCCCGGCCAGGAGTTCGGCAGCGCATGGGAGGTCGTCGTCGACACCACCGCGCCGCTCGCCCCGGACATCGACGCGGCCTCGCACAAGTTCGGCGAGGCCATGTGCACGCCCGCGCGCTCGGTGCTGGTTCTGCGCCGGGTGTACTAGCGGCGTCCGGTTCGCCTAGCAGTCCGGTTCGTGGGGCAGTCCGGTTCACTGAGCGGGTGACCCGCGTGCCGGCCAGCACCTACCGCCTTCAGCTCACCCCGGACTTCGGCTTCGACGACGCGGCGGGCATCGCCGGCTACCTCGCCGAGCTCGGGATGAGCCACGTCTACTGCTCGCCCTACCTGCAGGCCTCCCCCGGCTCCACCCACGGCTACGACGTCGTCGACCACAGCCGGGTCAACGAGGAGCTGGGCGGCGCCGACGCCCACGCGCGGCTGGTCGCCGCCTGCCGGGAGGCCGGGCTGGGGCTCGTGCTCGACATCGTGCCCAACCACATGTCGGTCGCCGAGCCCGAGTCGGCCAATGCCGCGTGGTGGTCGGTGCTGCGGGAGGGCCCGGCATCCCCATTCGCGGCGTGGTTCGACATCGACTGGCACTCGCCCGACAATCCCGGCCGGGTGCTGCTGCCCGTGCTCGGACGTTCGTTGTCCGAATGCCTGGATGCGGGCGAGATCGAGCTGGCCGGCGACCGCGTCCGCTACTACGACCACGAGGCACCCCTGGCGCCGGGCACCGAGCGGCTGGGGCTGCCCGAGGCGCTCGAGCACCAGCACTGGCGGCTGTGCGACTGGCGGGTCGCTGGAGAGGAGCTCAACTACCGGCGATTCTTCGACGTCACCACGCTCGCGGGGGTCCGCGTGGAGGACCCGGACGTGTTCGATGCCACCCATCGCGAGGTGCTGCGCCAGGTGCGCGCCGGTGAGCTCGACGGGCTGCGGATCGACCATCCCGACGGCCTCGCCGACCCCGAGGCCTACCTCGAGCGGCTCTCGGTGGCGACGGGCGGCGCCTGGGTCGTCGTCGAGAAGATCCTCGAAGATGGTGAGCACCTGCCGGCCGCGTGGGCCTGCGCGGGGACCACCGGCTACGACGCACTCAACCGGCTGCTGGGGCTGTTCGTCGACCCCTCCGGTGAGGTGCCGCTGACCACCCTCTACGGGGAGCTGACGCGGGAGCCGACCGACTGGCACGCCGTCGAGGCCGATGCCAAGCGGCACGCCGTACGACATGTGCTGCCTGCCGAGCTGGGCCGACTGACCGAGCTCGTCGTGCGCGCAGCGTGGTCCGTGCGGGCGACGCGGGACCTCACCCGCCGGGGGCTGCGGGAGGCACTCGAGGCGCTGCTCGAGGCATTCGACGTCTACCGCGCCTACGTCGTGCCCGGCCAGGCGCCGAGCCCGGCGTCTGTCGACACCATCGCCCGCGCCCGGGCCCGGGCGCAGGAGCGCTTGCCGACCCGCGCCGTCGAGATCGATGCCGTCTGCCGGCTCGTCATGGCGGGGCCGGCCGAGCTCGTCATCCGCTTCCAGCAGACGTGCGGCCCGGTTATGGCCAAGGGCCTGGAGGACACCGCCTTCTACCGCTACAACAGGCTCGTTGCCCTCAACGAGGTCGGCGGGGCGCCGGCAGTGCTCGGCAGGTCCGTCGCCGACTTCCACACCGCTGCCGGAGCAGCGCAGCGGGACTGGCCGCTCGCGATGACGACGCTGTCGACGCACGACACCAAGCGCTCCGAAGACGTCCGCGCCCGGCTCGCCCTGCTCTCCGAGGATCCGGTTGGCTGGGCCCGCGCCGCCGGGCGCTTGCTCGGGCTCGGGGAACGCCACGCCGGGGCGGCGGGTCCGGACCGCAACGCCGAGTACCTGCTGCTGCAGACCCTGGTCGGTGCCTGGCCGCTGGACGTGCAGCGTGCCCAGCGCTATCTGGAGAAGGCAACGCGCGAGGCCAAGCAGCACACGTCCTGGACGGCGCCCGACGTCGAGTACGACGAGGCGCTCGCGGCCTACGTCACGGGGGTGCTCGGCGACGGCGAGTTCGTCGCGGAGCTGACCCGCTACGTCGACACCCTCATCGAGCCGGGCCGGGTCACCTCGTTGGCGCAGAAGCTGGTGCAGCTGACGATGCCAGGGGTCCCGGACGTCTATCAGGGCAGCGAGCTGTGGGACCTATCGCTCGTCGACCCCGACAACCGGCGCCCGGTCGACTACGCCGAGCGCGCCCGCCTGCTGGCCACGACCCGCGGGACGCCGAAGGTCGACGACAGCGGGGCAGCCAAGCTGCACCTGGTCCGCGCCGCTCTCACCGCCCGCCGGGACCGGCCTAATGCGTTCGGGGCCGACGCGACCTACGAGCCGCTGACGGCCCGCGGGGCGACGGCAGAGCACGTCGTCGCGTTCGCCCGCTCGTCCCAGGTGGTGACGGTGGTCCCGCGCCTGGCGCTCGGCCTCCGGCGGACTGGGGGGTGGAAGGACACCGCGGTCCCGCTGCCACCGGGCAGCTGGACCGACGTGCTCAGCGCCCGGCGTCATGACGGCGGTGAGGCGTACCTGCTGCGGCTGCTGCGCGACTTCCCCGTCGCGCTGCTGGTGCGCGACTGAGGGGTGCAACGCTGGTGCGCACGCGGCTGGCTCCAGTGCGCCGGATGGCAGGATCGTCGCGTGCGCGTCTCCGCCCGCTCCGACTATGCGGTCCGGGCCCTGACCGAGCTCGCGGCGAGGCCAGGTGAGCCGGTCACCGCCGAGGTGGTGTCGCGGGCTCAGGGCATCCCGCTGAAGTTCCTGCTCGGCATCCTCGGCGACCTGCGTAAGGCAGGGGTGCTGCGCAGCCAGCGCGGCCCCTCCGGTGGGTACGTGCTCGCCCGGCCGCCCGCGGAGGTGTCCGTGGCCGACGTGATGCGGGCCGTCGACGGGCCGCTGGCGAGCGTGCAGGACTCCCGGCCCGAGGACGTCGTCTACTCCGGGCCGGCCGAGCCCTTGACCAAGGTGTGGGTCGCGGTGCGAGCGAGCCTGCGGGCGGTGCTCGAGTCGGTGACGCTCGCCGACCTCGTCGCCGGCGATCTGCCACCTGTCGTCGCCGAGCTCACCGAGCAGGCGGAGGCCTGGTCGCGCCGCTGATCGGGCTCCTCGGGTCAGTCGGGCACGCTGAAGTCATCGACATCATCCACATTGCCTACTGGTAAGGTAGACAATGACACGCCAGGGATCGAGATGACGGACGGGCCTCCATGCACATCGACCTGACAATCGCTGTGGCTGGGCTGATCGTCGGCCTCGTGGTCGGCCTGACCGGCATGGGCGGCGGCGCGCTCATGACCCCCGCCCTGGTGCTGCTGTTCGGCATCCAGCCCCTCGCCGCGGTCTCCAGCGACCTGGTCGCCGCGTTCGTCATGAAGCCGGTGGGCGGCGCGGTGCACTGGCGCCGTGGCACGGTCAACCGCCCTCTGGTCACCTGGCTCGCGATCGGATCGGTGCCCGCCGCCTTCCTCGGGGTCGTGCTGTTGCGGGTACTGGGCAAGGGGTCGGTGGTGCAGTCGACAGTCAAGACGGCGCTGGGCGTCGCGCTGCTCGTGGCCGCGGTAATGCTTGTCGTCAAGGCCGTGCTCGACGTCAGGCGGCGGATCCGTACCGACGGCGGCGCCGTGGCCGAGCCCGACCCCGTCGTGCGTCCGCTGCCGACACTGCTCGTCGGCGTCCTGGGCGGCCTCGTCGTGGGCATGACGTCGGTCGGCTCCGGCTCGCTGATCATCGTCCTGCTGCTGCTGCTCTACCCGACGCTCAAGGCCGGCGACCTCGTGGGCACCGACCTCGTGCAGGCGGTGCCGCTGGTGGGGTCGGCGGCGCTGGCACACGTGCTGTTCGGCGACTTCAAGCTCGGTCTCACCACGTCCATCCTGATCGGCAGCCTGCCGGGGGTGTACGTCGGCGCGAGGCTGTCGTCCTCGGCGCCGGCCTGGTTCGTCCGCCGCGCCATCGCCGTGGTGCTGCTGGCCAGCGGGCTCAAGACCCTCGACATGCCGACCGTGACAGTCGGCTGGGTGCTGCTGGCGGCAATCGCGCTCGGGCCGCTGCTGTGGGCGCGGCTTCGTACCGTGGTGGAGCAGTCGACCGGGCGTCGCGCCGTGTCCACCTTGGCTCGATGCCGCTCACGAGGGTGTGATGCTCCTCGGCGCGTGGCTCGCGGCCCCGAGTGCGTAGCCGATCGAGCGCGCGGGGAGGGCGACGGGCATGACTCGCTTCGCGGTGTGGGCGCCGCAGGCCCGGTCGGTCGCTGTCGCGGTGGGCGACGAGCGGCGCCAGGCATCCAGCGGCGGCCCGGGCTCGCAGCCGGGCTGGTGGACGCTCGACGCGCCCGACATCGGCCACGGCTGCCGGTACGCCTTCGTCCTCGATGCAGGGGATGTCGGGCCTACCGAGGAGCTGCCCGACCCACGCTCGCGCTGGCAGCCCGAGGGCGTGCACGCCCGCTCCGCTGTCGTCGACGACAGCACCTTCGCCTGGACCGACGCATCCTGGCGCGGGCTGCCCCTGCCGGGAGCGGTGCTGTACGAGCTGCACATCGGCACATTCACCTCCGCCGGCACGTTCGATGCGGCGATCGAGCGGCTCGAGCACCTCGCGGGCCTCGGCATCGACGCAGTCGAGCTGCTGCCGTGCAACGCCTTCGACGGCGCACGCGGATGGGGCTACGACGGCGTCGACCTGTACGCGGTCCACGAGCCCTACGGCGGCCCCGACGGGCTCAAGCGCTTCGTCGACGCCTGCCACGCCCGTGGCCTCGCCGTGGTGATGGACGTCGTCTACAACCACCTCGGGCCCGCCGGCAACTACCTCGCCCGCTTCGGGCCGTACTTCACCGACGCGCACAGCACGCCGTGGGGTGCCGCCGTCAACCTCGACGCCCCCGGTTCGGACGACGTGCGGCGCTTCCTGCTCGGCAACGCCCTGATGTGGCTGCAGGACTACCACTGCGACGGGCTGCGGCTCGACGCCGTCCACGCCCTGCGTGACGACCGCGCGATGCACCTGCTCGAGGAGCTCAGCCGTGAGGTGGAGCAGCTGCGCGTCTCGACCGGCCGCGAGCTGTTCCTCGTCGCCGAGTCAGACCTGAACGACCCGCGTCTCGTGCGGCCCGTCGAGGCCGGCGGCTACGGCCTCGACGCCCAGTGGTGCGACGACGTGCACCACGCCCTGTGGGCCACGCTGTCGGGTGAGCGGCAGGGCTACTACGTCGACTTCGGAGGGCTCGACGTCCTGGCCAAGGCGATGGAGTCGGCCTTCGTCCACGACGGCGGCTACTCGAGCTTCCGCGGCCGCTCGCACGGCCGTCCGGCTACCGGCGTGCCGGGCTGGCGGTTCGTCACGTTCCTGCAGGACCACGACCAGATCGGCAATCGCGCGCAGGGTGACCGCGCGGCTGCTGTGCTCTCCGACGGGCTGCTCAAGGTCGGCGCGGCCTTGCTGCTGCTCTCACCGTTCACGCCGATGCTGTTCATGGGCGAGGAGTGGGGCGCGAGGACGCCGTGGCAGTTCTTCTCCGACCACTCCGGTGAGCTGGGCGAGGCTGTCCGCGTCGGGCGCCGCGCCGAGTTCGCCGAGCACGGCTGGGCGACCGAGGATGTCCCCGACCCACAGGCCCTGGCCACCTTCGAGCGCTCCACGCTCGACTGGGACGAGCCGGCCGGCGAGCGCGGCGCGATGCTGCTGGACTGGCACCGGCGGCTGATTGCCCTCCGCCGAACCGAGCCCGACCTCGCCGGCCCGCGGGAACGGGTCCGCTGCAGCGTCGACCCCGGCGGGCGCTGGCTCGTGCTGCACCGCGGTTCGCTCGCTGTCGTGGCCGCGTTCTCACCGGAGCGCACAGCGGTCCCGCTCGAGGGCACTCCGGTCGCTGTCGTGCTCGCATCCGAGCAGGGCTTCTCGTTCGCCGACGGGCACATCGAGCTGCCCGGCGAGTCCGTGGCGCTCGTCCGGCTGCTGCAGCCGCCCGTGGGCTGATCGGGCGGCCTGCGGCATGACGCCCCGGCATCGCGGGACGTGGCCACCGGTCAGCACCGGTCAGCCGGCTGCGGCCTGAGCGGGCTCGCGCCGACGAGCTCCGCCGGCTGAGTCCTCCACCTCGAGCAGCGAGGCGCTCTCGCGCTCCTTCTCGTATGCGGCGCGGCCACCCCGCAGCCCGAACAGTCGCTTGCTTAGCAGCAGGTACACGACCGCGGCGATGTTGACGATGAGAGTGAGCACCCGCAGCACCGTCACCCGCTCGGTGAGCTCGTAGATCTCCAGCGGCAGGAACGCGCTCGTCGCCACAACGGCGAAGTACTCGCCCCAGCGCTTGAGCAGCCACAGGCCGACACCCTCGACGATCTGCGTTGCGGCGTAGCCGAAGATGAGCACGGCGACGAGCAGCAGCGTCGAGGGCTTGGTGTGGATCAGGTGCTGCAGCTTGCCGAGCGTCGGGCTGTGGTTGAGGTCGATGTTGAGCACCCGCGCGAGCGGCTTGGCGGCCGGGACGGCGCGGTTGAAGACCCCCTGCACGTTGGCCTCGGACTTGCGGAAGCGCAGGATGGCGTACCCGATGCCGATGAGCAGCAGCGCCCGCAGCAGGCGCTCGGCGGCCAGCAGCCGCAGGATCGTCGCCTGCCGCAGGGCCTTGCCCCGCAGGACAATGGGCGCCTCGTCAGCCGGGCCACGGCTGTGCGGTTCCCCCGGGACGAACGCGCCGCACCGCAGGCACCGCCACGACTCGCCCGCCGGGGTGGTGGCGGTGAGGCGTTCGGCGAGGTCGGTCTCGTCCGGACGGTAGGTCACGTGCCCGTGCCGGGCGCAGCCGCGCAGGTTCCAGTCCACAGCTAGATGCTAGGGGGCACCGGCTGCGCGCTTGCGCCGCCAGCCTGTAGGCCGGCACTGGCCAGCGAGGTGAGCCGGGACAGCGCCCGCTGGTACTTCTTGCGGTGCGGCCCCCGCAGCAGCTCCTTGTCGAACAGCGCGTCGAGCCGGCTCCCGGAGGTGAGCACTGGCACGTTCCGGTCATAGAGCCGGTCGATGAGGACCACGACCCGCAGCGCCACCGCCTGGTCCTCGAGGCGGTGCACGCCAGTGAGCCCGACCAGGGGCACGGCGTCGACCAGGTGGCGGTAGCGGGAGGGGTGCACCGTCGCCAGGTGGCCGCACAGCGCGTCGAAGTCGTCGCAGGTGGCGTTCCCGACCGCCGCCGTGCGGTGCAGCACCTCGTCGTCATGGAGCGGCTCGGGGGCGTGCGTGCCGCCGCGGTGCCGGTAGTCCTCGCCGTCGACGCGAACGGTCTCGAAGCGCGCGGCCAGACCCTGGATCTCCCGCAGGAAGTCCTCGCTGGCGAAGCGGTCCTCCCCCAGGTCCTCGGGCTGCGTGTTGCTGGTGGCAGCGAGGCCGACGCCAGCGTCGGCGAGGCGGGTCAGCAGGGTGGAGATGAGGACGGTGTCGCCCGGGTCGTCGAGCTCGAACTCGTCGATGGCCAGCAAGCGGTGCCCGGCCAGCGCCTGGACGGTCGGCTCGAACCCGAGCGCGCCGACCAGACTCGTGATCTCGACGAAGGTCCCGTACGCCTTGGGGGCGGGAGCGGCATGCCACAGCGATGCCAGCAGGTGCGTCTTGCCGACGCCGAACCCGCCGTCCAGATAGAGCCCCGCCCGAGCCTGCGGCTCGGTGTCGCGCCGCCGCCCGAGCCCCAGCAGGCCGCGCCGGCGTGGCGGCTCGGGCGCCAGCCGCTCGCCGAATGCCGCAACAGCCTGGACCGCGCGCGCCTGCGTCGGCTGGTCGGGCTCCGGCCGGTAGGTCTGCAGGCTGACCTCCCCGAAGCGGGGTGGCGGGGTCAGCTCGGCGATCAGGGCGTCCGCGGCGACCTCCGGCCGCCGGTCCGCCAGGCGGGCGGGTGTGGCGCGGGAGGTGGGGGCTGTGGGAGCGTTGAGGGCCGTGGGGGCGTTGGGGGTTCGCGGCGATTCGGGAGGCATCCGAGCCATTGTGGCGGCATATCGTCCCGTGGTGCGCTCGCTGCTTCCACCGCAAACGGGCGAGGTCGACCTCGGTGCGGTCTACGCGGTCCCCGATCCCGGCCTCGGCCAGTGCCACGTGCGTGCCAACTTCGTCGTCAGCGTCGACGGCGCCGCCGAGCTCGACGGCCGCTCCCACGGGCTCGGCAGCCCCGCCGACAAGGCCGTGTTCCGGATGCTGCGGTGGTGCTGCGACGTCGCACTCGTGGGTGCCGGGACGGCCCGGGCGGAGGACTACGGGCCGGTCCGGGTGCCGGACCAGCGCCAGCAGTGGCGCCGGGAGCGTGGGATGCGCGCAGTGCCCCGCCTCGCCGTGGTCAGCCGGTCGGCTGCGCTGGACCCTGCCGCCCGGCTCTTTGCCGAGGCCGGCGGGGGCGAGCTGCCCCTCGTCCTGACGACGGCGCACGCCGACGCGACGGCCGTGGCCGCCCTGGCTGACGTGGCCGAGGTCGTCGTGTGCGGGCAGGACACGGCCGAGCCACGGCGCGTGCTCGCCGCCCTCGCCGCCCGCGGCCTGCGGCGCGTGCTGTGCGAGGGCGGACCATCACTGCTTGGGGCCATGGCCGCCGCCGGGCACCTTGACGAGCTGTGCGTGACGGTGTCACCGCTGCTGGCTGGCCCGGGCCACCTGCAGCTGCTCGCTGGGACGCCCTGGCAGCACCCGGCGGACCTCGAGCTGGCGGGCGTGCTGGAGCAGGACTCGACGCTGCTGCTGCGCTACCGCCGGGACAAGGATGCCCACGATGGGCAGAGCGCTGCTCAGCCGCCAGCGGACTCCTCGTCGTCCTCACCGATGGCAGCGGGGGCGCCGTAGTCGGTCCCGGGCTTGGCGTCGTCGACGTGCATCTGGTCGGCCGTCCGACCGGTGGCCGACAGGCCCGCGTGCGGGTCGTCGGTCTGCGGCTCGCCGGTTGTGTCGGGGCCGCTCTGGGGGCTGGTCATGTCGCCTCCCCTACCCGCTCCAGGGCAGCGAGCACGTCCGCGACGGACACGTCGGCCATGCACTGCGCGCGGCTGCCGGCAGGCTTGGTGCCCAGCGGGCCGGTGCCCAGCGGGCACCGGGCCGACCACCAGCATTCCTGCTCGGTGATGGCCGTGGGCCGCCGGACCTCGCAGCCTGGAAGCCCCTGCAGGTTCTGCGTCCACGGTGCGGACAGCCCATAGCGGGCCGCCAGGGTCGGCCCGTACAGCCCGACGGCTGGGCAGCGGGCTGCGGCGGCCAGCCGGACCGGGCCGGTGTCACCGCCCACGGCTCGGCCGCCGGCCTCGCCGACAGCCCCGGCAAGCGCTGCGAGCCCCCGCAGGTCGAGCCCGGCCGGTAGCGGGGTGGCCGCCGGCACCACCCGGTGCTCGGCCACCGGGACAAGCGCGCGACCGCCGTGCCGTTCGAGCAGCTGTTGCCAGCGCTCGGCCGGCCAGCGCTTGACCGCCATCCCGCTGCCGGGCAGCACCAGTAGCGGGCGACGCGCGCCTGGCCCGAGCAGGCTCGCTAGCAGCCGGCGTCCCTCGTCCCGCTCGGCACTGGTCAGGACGACCTGCAGCGGCGTGCTGCGGTGCGCGTCCTGGATCAGCCCGTCATCGGCGAGCAGGCGCAGGAACCGCCGGTCGATCAGCTCGTTCGGCGGGGGGTTGCGCCACAGGTTGGTGATGCTGCCGGGGACGCGCTGCTCGATCAGCTGGTCGAGCCCGCTGTGCATCGTTGTCGACACCACCAGGTCAGGAGGATGGCGCTGGAGCTCGCCGTCGAGCCAGTCGTGGGGGCGAGAGAGGTCGCCGCCGACAACCGAGTCGACGGCCGGGTCGGCGAACAGCAGCTCGGCGGCGGCTGGGACCGTCGCCACGCGCAGCTGCGCCTGCGGCTGGGCCGCGGCGAGGGCGTGGATCGCGGGCAGGGCAATCAGCAGGTCACCGAAACCGCCCAGCAGCTCGACCACGAGCAGCCGCTGGGGCCGCTGGGGCAGCGGTGGGCCCGGGCTCACCGGCCGCTCCCCCGCCCGGCCAGTACGCGCTGGTAGACCGCCAGGTGCCGGGCGGCGATCTGCGGCCACGACCGGTCGGCCAGCGGGGCCCGCCCCGCAGCGGCGAGGCGCGCCCGCCGGGACGGGTCAGCGAGCAGGTCGGCGACCACCGCCTCCGTGCTGGCGGCATCGCGCCGGGCGAACGGCGCGACCGCATCCCCGAGGTCCGGGTCACGACCGGCGAGGGGCTCGGGGCCGGCCACCGGCAGCCCGTGGGCCCAGCAGGTCAGCAGCGAGCCGCTCTTGGCGGTCAGTCCGGCGGTGAACGGCAGCACGGCGAGGTCGGCTGCGGTCAGGGCACGGGATACGGCGGCCGGCTCCTGGAACCCGAGAAAGTCGACAGCCCGCGCGACGCCGAGCTCTCCGGCCAGCCTTCGCAGGTCGGCGACGAACGCTTCGGCCTCGTCGTCGGGCCAGGCCAGCGAGCGCCACCCACCGATGACGAGTAGCCGCGTACCGGGATGCCGCATCCGGAGCCCGGGCAGGGCCTCGAGCAGGTAGCGCAGCCCCTTGACCGGATGGACGAAGCCGAAGAAGGTGAGCACCGGAGCATCCGGGTCGAGGCCGAGCTCAGCGCGGGCGAGCGCACGGTCCCCCGGCCAGCTGAGGCCGACGTTCGCGCCGATGGGGATGACCTCAGCCGTCCGGCCCGTCCGTGCCTGCACCACATCCGCGGCCGGCGAGCTGGTGCAGATCAGGGCGGCGCTGCCGGGGACCAGGCGCAGCGTCTCGCGGTCCCACACCCGGCGGCGCTCGAGCGGACGCCACACCGCCGCCGGAACTCGCACCGGCCACTGCCACCAGGCGTACTCGTGCAGCGTTGTCACGACGGGCCGGCGGGTGCGCACCGGCAGCAGCCCGACCTCGGGGCGGTAGCCGTAGGCGGCGGGGGCGAACTGAACGTGCACCACGTCGGCGTCGCCGGCCCGGAAGCGCAGCAGGCCGGCCCACTCGACGACGTCGGCCTGCACCGGCAGACCGGCCGCCGCCCCAGTCTCAGGCAGCGCCGCGACGAGCCGCTCCACGTAGGCCGCGACGCCGTCTCGGTCGGGTTGGTAGCGGCCGCAGACGATGCTGATGCGCACAGGTCAGCGGATCCGCACCGGTCAGCCGAGGACGGCGGCCAGGTCATAGGCGACCGGCCGGTCGAGCTGGGCGTAGGTGCACGAGCGCGGCTCGCGGTCGTGGCGCCAGCGGACGAACTGGGCGGTGTGCCGGAAGCGGGCGCCCTCGAGGTGGTCGTACCCGACCTCGACGACGAGCTCGGGGCGCAGCGGCTGGAAGGACAGGTCCTTTCCCCGGTTCCACCGGGAGGACTCCGCCTCGCGGGGGGTGCGCCCAACCGCCCCCGGCTCGGCTGCGCCTGCCGGCACTGGCGCGTCCTCGCTCCCCCATGCCCAGGGATGGCCGTCGAGCGCGGTGCGGTACGGCGCCAGCTCGTCGGCGAGTGCCCGCCGCCGCGCCATCGAGAACGAAGCTGCCACCCCGACGTGGTGAAACACGCCGGCATCGTCGTACAGCCCCAGCATCAGGCTGCCGACCGCGGGCTCGCCGCTCTTGTGCCACCGGAACCCGGCGACGACGCAGTCGGCCGTGCGAGCGTGCTTGATCTTGAACATGGCACGCTTGTCGGGCAGGTAGCCGAGCTCGCCCGGCTTGGCGACGACGCCGTCGAGGCCGGCCCCCTCAAAAGTCGCGAACCACTCCCGGGCGACTGCCGGGTCAGCCGTGGAGGGGGTGAGGTGCACCTGGCCGGCCTGGTCCCGGCCCGCGAACATCTTCTCCAGCGCGGTCCGGCGCTGGGCCAGCGGGCGGCCCGTCCAGTCCTCGTCGCCGAGCGCCAGCAGGTCGAAAACGACCAGCCGGGCGGGCGTCTGCACGGCCAGCAGGTCGACGCGGCTGGCAGCGGGGTGGATGCGCTGCAGCAGCGCCTCGAAGTCGAGCCCGGGCCCGGCGACGACCACGATCTCGCCGTCGACGACGCAGCGCTCGGGCAGCTCGGCGAGGACTGCCTGCACCACCTCCGGGAAGTAGCGCGTGAGCGGGCGCTCGTTACGGCTGCCGATCTCGACCTCGTCGCCGTCGCGGAACACGATGCTGCGAAAGCCGTCCCACTTGGGCTCGTACAGCATCCCGGGCTGCTCGGGAACCTCAGGGACCGAGCGCGCCAGCATTGGCTTGATGGGAGGCATCACCGGCAGGTGCACAGCGTCACCCTACGGTCGGCCGCGGCGGCTTCAGGCGGCGGCCGAGCCGGTCAATGTGCCTTCGCGAGGGCCGTCAGGACCCGGTCGGCCAGCTCCTGGCGGCAGACGAGCAGGTCGGGCAGCAGCGGGTCGGGCTGGTTGTAGACCAGCGGCGAGCCGTCGAGCCGGCTGGCATGCATCCCCGCAGCGAGCGCCACGGCCACCGGGGCCGCGGAGTCCCATTCGTGCTGGCCGCCGCTGTGCAGGTAGATGTCGGCCTCGCCCCGCAGGACCGCGGCGACCTTGGCGCCGGCCGAGCCCATCGCCCGCTGCTCCCCGCCGAGGGCGTCGACCACGGCCGCCGCTTCGCGGGGAGGCCGGCTGCGGCTGACCACCACGATGGGGGGGCGGTCCTCGAGGGCAGGCACGACCACCTGCGGGTCGCTGGTCAGGGTCACTCCGAGCACCGGCAGGGCCACCGCAGCTGCCGCGATGTGCCCCCCGGTGTCGGCACTGCTGTCCCGGACCCAGAGCGCCACGTGGACCGCCCAGTCCCCGCGGCCCTCGCCGTACTCACGGGTGCCGTCGAGCGGGTCGACGATCCAGACCCGGTCGGCGTCGAGGCGCTCGGGGGTGTCGGCGCCCTCCTCTGACAGGACAGCATCGCCTGGATGGGCACGGCTGAGAGCCGTCATCAGCTGCTCGTGGGCTGTGCTGTCGCCGGCAGCCCGCAGCTGGTCGGTTCCGGCCTCCGGCGCCCAGTCGCGCCGCAGGCCCAAGAGCACCTCTCCCGTCTCGTGGGCGAGGCGGGCGGCCAGAGCGGGATCGGGATGCGCCGACTGCGGCTGGCCCGCAGGGGTGTGGGCGTGCTGTCCGTGGCTGGAGTGGCTGGAGTGGCCGTGGTGGCCGTGGCTGGCAGGCATACGACGACCTTGCCACGGCCCTGCCGTAAGGACGGCGACCCGGGTAGAAAGGCCCCCATGACAGAGCCGGGGACGACACCGCCAGGCGGCCCGCAGGCGGGCGCGGGATCGCCGGGTGGCGGCGGTCCGGAGAACGCGCCGCCACTCGTGCTGGACCGTTACGGCATCGCGGCTCTGACACTGCGGGCTGTCGCGCCGGCTGCGGGCGAGCTGGTCCTGCCGCTACCTGCTGGGCGCCCGGCGCCCGAGCCGGGCATGTCGCTGACGCTGCACGACGAGGAGGGCGTCGAGCTCGGCACCCTCCTCGTGACAGCGGTACGCGAGGGATCGGTCAGCGGCACGGCGCTCGAAGTCCGGCCGCCGCATCGTCCGGACCACCCCGGCCAGTGGCTGGTGCCCGAGGAGGCACGGGCGCTGCTGCGCCGACGCGGCGTGCAGCTGCCCATGGGAGTGCTGACCGGTCGAGCACTGCACGCCCCGGATCTTTCCGCAGTGCAGGAGCGGCTCGCCGAGCACAGCGCTCTGGACGGGGTGCTGGTGCTCCTGCTGGCGGGAGAGTCAGAGCCGACCGACCCGCGCCACCATGACCGGGTCGCGGCGCTGCTGGCGGCTGTTGACGAGCTGACGGTGCCGGCTGCGGTGGTCCTAGTCGCTGTCCCCGACCACGACGACAGCGCCCGGCTCGTCGCCCAGGCCTACGGGCTCGGTCATGCGTGGATCGCACCGCCCTTGACGCTGGAGGTCGGGCTCGCCCTCGGTCACGCGCTGGATGCCGGTACCGACCCCGACCCCGCGGTGAGCCCGCCGGCCGTCATCCGCGCGCTCGCGCGCCGGCATCGCCCGCGCCGCAGCCGCGGATTGGTCGTGCTGTTCACTGGACTGTCGGGGTCAGGCAAGTCGACGCTGGCGACGCTGCTCGCGACCCGCCTGCTCGAGACCGACGCGCGCTCCGTGACCGTGCTCGACGGCGACCGGGTACGTCGCCACCTCACCGCCGGCCTCGGCTTCTCCCGCGTCGACCGCGACACCAACGTCCGCCGGATCGGCTGGGTGGCGGCGCAGGTCGCCGGCGCCGGTGGGGCGGTGGTCTGCGCGCCGATCGCGCCGTATGACGTCACGCGCCGTGAGGTACGGGCGATGGTCGAGGACGCCGGGGGCGGCCTGGTCCTCGTTCACGTGGCCACCCCACTGGCCGAGTGTGAGCGACGGGACCGCAAGGGCCTGTACGCCAAGGCGCGCGCCGGGGTCATTGCCGAGTTCACCGGCGTGAGCGACCCGTACGAGGCGCCGACCGACGCCGAGGTCGTCGTGGACACGACCGGACTGACACCCGAGGAGGCGTTGCAGCCGGTGCTTGCGCACCTGCACGCCGCCGGTTGGAGCGGCTAGCGGCATCCCGCGCGGGCCTAGGCCTGGGGGTGCTAGGACGCCCCGACCCGAACGCGGGTGCTGAGCAGCCGTGCGGCCCGCTCGCCCATGCTGCGCATCGGAAACATGTCGGCAAGCCGGTCGCGGGCTACGCCGAGGGCGAGGGCAGGCTCCGCGTGCAGCATCGCGGTTGCGGCGGCCACCTGCGCGCGCCAGCCGGCGACGCCGGTCCCCCGGCTTCGAGGGTTCAACTGCCGCACCCGGACGTTGGCTGCGCCAACGAGGGAAACGGCGATTGTCGCGAGCACGATCAGCATCCCGCGAACCACCTGAGCGCGGATGGCCTGCAGCACCGAGCCGTTGGCGCTGCGCTGGGCTGCGGCCAGCAGCGGTGCCTGAACGTCCTGCAGCCGTGACTGCGGCAGCAGGGCGAGGTCGGGGGCCGGAACTGCCTTCAGCGAGCCGGGGGTCGACCCGAGGTCAGCGAAGCTGGTGACCAATGTCGACGGCAGGAAGGCTGAGGCGGCGCCGAGGAGGTTGTCGCGGCTCGCGCCGGCAGCCTTGGCGACGGGCCCCGTCACGGCGGCCCCGAACGCTGCCGGGGCCCCTGGAGCCCCGGCCGTCCCGCCGGCTGTTGTGGTGGCGCCACCGGGTGCTGGAGCGCCAGTGGCAGGGGCGCCAGGCAGTCCTGCACCGCCGCCGGAGCCGCCGACTCCCCCGTATCCGCCGGTGAGATTTCCTGCCGCGCCATAGATGGTCGAGGGCAGCGAGCCGACGGTGCCGCCGATGCTGCCTACCGCGCCGCCCACCGTGCCCACGGCTCCGCCCAGCGTGCCGCTGACGGCCCCGCCGAGGGTGCCCACGGTGCCCCCGAGACCGCCGACGACGCCGCTCACCGGGCCGCTCACCGGGCCGCTGCCGGGCTGCGGCACCGGTGCCGGAACCACCGGCACAGGAGCGCCGGCGGGGGGGGTGACAACGGGGGGCACGGACACCGGAGGCGCTACTACGGCAGGCACGGGAGGCACGGGAGGCACGGCCGGCGCAGGAGGCACGGGAGGCACGGCCGGCGCAGGCGGCACGGAGACAGAGGAAACCGGTGGCGGCGTGACACCAATCAGCTGGGCGGCCGCGGGGCCAGCGACGCTCAGCAGTGCGACGGCTGTGCCGGCGACGACGCCAGCCCCACGAAGCACGAGGTGAGGAGTCGAGCTCGCGGACACGGTGGCCTCCAGCGCAGGGGTCGGGACACGCCCTGACTGCCCTTTCTCGGGCCTCGAACACCCCGAAAGAGTGAATTTGTGGACTGGTCCGGACCTTCTTTCACTCCAGAAAGCGACTAACTAGGACGAACCGGGCAAACAGGCTTGTCTCAAGGTCCGCAGCGCACTGGCCGCCGGTTCAGGTCACCCGACGGGCGCGGCTGGGCTGCACCCGCATCGGCTCCCCCGGCATCTTGGGGGAGCCACCCGCGAGTGCGCTGTGCTGACCTGCAAAAACGCAGGTCACCGCTGAGCGAAAGCGAGCAGGTTATGCCGGGAGTTACAACCACCATCGTCGAGCGCTGCCCACTGCCGGATGACCCGGAGCCCACAGCGTGCCCCGGCTGGTGCGACGAGGAGGACCACCTGCCCGAGCGGCGCGGCATCGATCACGTCGGAGCTAGCGCGGAGGTGATGAGCGGGTTCGGCAGGCCCGGCAATCCGAAGGCGGCGCAGACGTTCGCCTACGTCGAGGACAGCGGCCGGGCGATGGTCTACGCCGGGGACGAGGACCTCACGCCGGCTCAGGCACGGGAGTACGCCGCCGCGGTCGTCCGTGCCGCGGAGCTGGCCGAGCGGATCGGGGCGGGCGCATGAGCACGCAGCCACACGTCGATGCCGTCACGGCGTGCCCGACCTGGTGCACGGAGGTGACGCACCGGCTCGACCGTAGGGGCGAGTCGTGCTCACACACAGGGGCGGGTCTGGACCTCGGCACCGACCTTGGCTGCTGGGTCTGGAAGCCGGAGGACGGTCCCGCCCTCGTCTACGTCGCCGACGGGGACGCCACCCCGCAGCAGGCGCGCCAGCTCGCCGCAGGTCTGCTGAAGGCTGCCGACCTGGCCCAGCGGATCGGGTCTGCGCAGCCGTGACCGCGAGGGGCGCAGGTCGACCGAGCGCGACCCAACTGCCGACCGGAAGGTGGCAATCCCGCTACCGAGACGCCGAAGGCAAGCGGCACAGCCACAGCTTCGCGACGAAGGGGGCGGCACTGCGCTGGAAGGCTGACGGCGAGGCCGCCGTGCTCCGCGGTGACCATGTCGCCCCGGTCGTCGTCGTCGAGCCACCGGTTGTCAGGCTGCCTCCGCTGGGACGTGTACCAGGCCGACATGGCCGGCGCGTCAAGCGGGTGTCAACGGACTGGTATCGGGCCATCGAGGCGCACATCGTCCACTTGCGGGCCGGTGGCAGCCCTTCCGGCACGGTGCGGCTGCGACGGCACTATTTGTACGACCTGGCGGACCAAGTGGCGCCTACCGGGCCGTGGGAGGTCACGCTAGGGCAGCTCGCCGGCTTCCTGTCGCGGCAGGACTGGGCAGTCGAGACTCGTAAGAGCGCCCGCAGCACACTCCGCAGCTTCTACGGCTGGGCCGAGGACGCCGAGCACGTCCCACTGTCACCTGCCCGCAAGCTGCCGTCGGTTCGTGTCCCTGCCGGCAAGTCTCGACCTGCGCCTGATCGGGTGTTCACCGCGGCGCTGGACGCTGCCGACCCGCGTCAGCGGCTCATGCTGCTGCTCGCCGCGCACGCCGGACTGCGGCGCGCTGAGGTGGCGCAGGTCCACACCCGCGACCTCGTCGACCGGGAGCTGCGGGTCCGGGGCAAGGGCGGCGTGGTCCGCATCGTTCCCATCGGCGGCGAGCTGGCCGAGCTGCTCGAGGCGGCACCTGCCGGGTTCGTGTTCCCTGGCAGGGTCGACGGGCACGTCAGCCCCGGCTACGTCGGGTTCCTGCTCAAGCGGCTACTCGGCGAGGACTGGTCCGCGCACACCCTGCGCCATCGTTATGCCTCAAAGGCGTATGCGGGCACCCGGGACCTGCGGGCGGTACAGGAGCTGCTGGGACACTCCAAGCCCGAGACGACGATGCGGTACACGACGATCCCGGACGGGGCTCTACAGGCCGCTGCGGCGGCCGCGTACGGATGAGGAACGATTTATCACTAACGGGCGACGGACATCCAAGCTCTTGCCGCCTTGGGCTGGGGACCAGGGGTCACGCTACGGCCAGCTGACGCATCTCTTGGGAGTCGAAGGTGTAGATGTGCACGCTGTCCTTCGTCTCGGAGCGCTCCCAGTCCGGGGTGGAGCCGCCGGCAGCGTGAATCGCTGTACGAGCGCAGCCAAGTCCGACCTTTGGCGCGTCCTCCGCGAAGTCCGCTTCGACAGTCATCTCGATCTCTACGAGCCGCTCGCTCACGGTCAACCCAACCGTGAAGTCGAGCAGTTCCGGCGTGCATGACTCAAGCTTGGCCAGCTCCTGCGTTACTACGTCCACGTGGTCAGCGATCGTGTCCAGCGGTCCACTCACACGCAGCTTGACCTCAAGTCCGTACATCATCTACCGCTCATCTCCCCAGCACGGTTGACGTTCGAACCACTTCCGTAAGTTCAGTTCGGCACGCGGGTTCGACGGCGTAAGAGGCACCCACTTCTGGTGGTCGCCGCACGCACAGCGGCACCTGAAGTAGCCGCTGCCCTTGCTGACGAGCCAGCCGTGCGCCTCGACGTACTCGAGAAGCGCTTCCAGCTCTGGTCGCTGATGCTTCTGTCGCCCGCCCACACTGTCCAGTAGTACCCCGAATCCACCCCTCTGGTCGGCTCCTACCAGACGCTGCTTAGTTCGTCAAGCACCGACACTCTGCATAGTGCATCGTCGCGAGCCTTACGACAAGTACCTTCACTCGCATGCCGCAGAGTCTCCTAGCCTCGACGACGTGCTTCTAGATGCATGTCGGCACCTTGACACACCTCCCTGAGAGATGTCCGGCGGACCCACAGGTTAGGCCCGGTCGTTCACCAGATCCCACGGCGATACTGTTCCCAGGCGCGTAGAGGCGCTTCTCCTCGAGAAGAGAGCCACACATATGGCCTCCGTGCTCGGCTTGATTGCCCTCGGGGTGGCGGGCGTAGGCATCACCGGCCTGATCAGAGGGCGGGTGGCATGGGCGCGCCTCCACGGCCGTGGCGTCAGCGGTGGCGTGACAGCAGCCGGCATCACCGTCTTCCTTGTCGTTGCGGTTGTCAGCGCACCGGCAACTCGTCCGAAGGCGGCATCCGCCAATAGCGCAGCTAGGTCCGCGGCTCCACCTGTTCTAGCTGTTGATCCTTCTACGCCTGCCTCACTCGCCCCACCGCCAGCCGCGCTGTCGACTGCGCCCTCGCTCGCTCCCCCGCCTGCGCCGGCCGCACTGGCTCCTTTGACACCCCCGCCGGTCGCACCCCTCCCACCGTCACTCACGCCCAGCAGTGAAGCGCCCGCACCCCTCCCCGCCGCAGAACCGGAGCAACACTGCGCGAACAGTTACCTACCTGGGCAGGACGTCATCTTCTGGTCGGTCGTCCCCGGCACCCCGCCCACAGCTTCGGTGCTCGGGCAGTGGACCGGGGTCGGGATCAATTGCCAACCCACGACTGACTTCGTCCGGACAACGTCTCCGACAGGGGACGGCGACTGCACCCTCCTGGCGTTGCAGTCGGACAACCCTGGATACAACGTCGACGCGGCTGACCCGTTGCCGCGACCTCGGCAGGCCTTCCTGTCGGTTGGTCCTGGCTGCTGATGTCTTCGGCTTCGACGCCACCAGATGGACGAGACGGCCTGGTGACAGCGGCTGCTGACGTGCGGGGATGGGAAGTATTGCCCCTCGTGGGCCTCCTCGTCGCGATTTTGGCCGCCATCGGATGGCTGGCCCTGTCCCTCGCATGCACTGTGCTCGCTGCCGTAGGGCTACTCCTGACCACCGCCGGGTTGCTCCGAGGCTTTGACGCGCTCCGACGCCTCGTCCGCCGACCTGGTCGATCGTGAGACGTCAGTTGCCGGGAACACTCCGGCCCCATGGAGCCGCCGCTCATCACGACCGCACGAGCCGGAGAGTGGCAGAGCGGCGTAACTCTTGCGTTCGGGGACTACCACTGCGTGCGCTGCAGGCAGCCGGTGCGCTTCACGTGCGTGAGCGAGCTGCGTGCCATGATGCCGGCGATGAATTACGTAATGGGCGCCGAGCGCGTACTGAACGTGCCTGACCGCTCCTACCGCGGCGGCCTACAACCGGGCCCGCCGAGTGAGATGCCAGTCGGGCGAGTGCATGCGGTGGATGGCGAAGGCGACCGTCTTTCAGCAGCGTGCGGAGCGGTCATCCAGCGCGTCTGGGACGACCAACCCTGGCGGGAGACGGCGCTGTCGTGTCGTAATTGCGTCACGGTCGCAGGGACCGGGTGGTAGGAGAAGCGCCGCGCACCGTACGGTCACCGCACCCGCTCAAGGTCCCGGTTAGGGGGAGAACTCGTGGCCCGCAAACCGCCCAACTTCACTTGGCTGGGCTTCACCGAGGAGCAGGTCCGGCTGTTGAATCACCTCGATGCCGTCGGGAACAACGCATGGGATAGGAACAGCCAGACGGACGAGGTCATGCCGGTACTGTTGGGCCGCTTCGAGCGGGCCGGGCTGCCGATGTCACGGGTCAAAGAGGCTATGGCGTCGATCGGGTACGGCAAGGACGACCTGCACCAGCTCGACCGATGGGAGTCGAAGCGCACCACGGGCAAGTTCGGCAGGTAGGCAACCCCCCACTCAAGGGTGGGTCAGAAGCTGACGAACCGGCCGGGGCGCCGTGGCTTCTGCTGCGCCCCCCACACCGCCAGCGTCACGGCCACGAGCGGGCTGATGTCCACCGCGCTGGTTCGCCGGTCCCACACCCACGCGTCGCTCGAGGGCTTCTTGCGGGCGTGCCGCACCGCCACGTCAAGCTCAGGCTGCCCCACGTGCCGCAGACCGGCCTCGAGGACGAGGTCATGCAGCGATCCGCACGCTTGGGCGTAGTCCTGGCCCTTGGCCTGCAGCACAACCACGTCACGGTCGATCAGCTCGGAAACCAGCGACCCGGCAGGGGACGACGGCTGCACCACCACCCGAGCCCGGCGGTTGCGCTCTATCAACCCGGCGACGACATCGACCACCCACGACGTACCGCGGCGGTAGTGCCCCACCTCGGTGTGCAGGCCCTCCGGGCCCGTGCCGGCAGCGGCCACAGCCGACCACGAACGGTCCTCGGCGACCTCAACCGCGTACGTCACCGGCCCGGTGATCTCCGACGTTTCCGACTGACACGCCTCCCACGCGCCGGCAGCGAACGCCCCGCCGTCCGCAGCGTCGCCTTCGTCCCACCAGCCCAGCAGCTCACGGGCGAACTCGGCCGGGGGCATCGCCCGTCGCTCCGCCCGCACGAAATCGAAAGAGATACGCCGCCCGAGCGCGGGATTCACCCGAATCCAGCGCCGCTCGTCATCCAGCCGGCAACCCGGCCGGGTCACGGCGTGGTCGCAGACGGGGTGCTCACACTCGCCGCCGAGGTCGTCGCACCACTCGAGGTAGCAGAGTCGCGGGTCGTCCCCAGCCCGGCCACGGTCCCGAATCCCCCGCAGGTAGCCCGACTGCACCTGCCCCGCCGACGATCCGTACACAAGCTGGGGATCGGGGCGAGCCGACAACGTAGGGAACAGGGCGCCGATGTGCGCCGGCTGCAACGCGAACGCCTCATCGAGCACGATCTTGTCACCCGACAGAACACGGCCACCCGTCGCGGTACGGGCCTTGAACACCACCCGCTGCCCCGACGTCGTCTCGATCGACTTGTCCGCAGCCCCGTGATGCACCGCCTTCAACCGGCGCCGCAATGGAGCGCTGCCCTCGATCAGCTCCGCGAGGTCCCGGTGCGCCTCCTGCGCCGTCGAGAACTCATGCGCCGACCACACGATCAGGCGTTGATCGGTGACGAACAGCCAGCCAAGAGCGCACATCTTGAACAGCGCCGTCTTCAGGTTCTGGCGACAGGCGATCACAGCCGCCTCGTAGGCCGCTACCGTGTTGTCCGGCCGCAGCCCAAAGATCGCATCCAACGCGGCGGCCTGCTCGTCGTCGGGGACGTACCCCGCCGTCGCAGCCACCTCGGCGACCACCGGCCCGAGCGTCCGCACGTAGGCCGGCACCGACCGGAACGCCGGCTCGACAGCCATCACGCCCCGGCCGCGCCGTAAATACGGTCCCGGCGTGCCCGCAGCTCGTCGATCGGGTCGGCAGCCACGACTACACCCTCGGTCGCGGCCTGCATCGTCGCCCGCAGCTCCTTCACCAGCGCGGCGAAGCCCATCACAGCCGTTGACTCGTCGATTCGCACGGCGAGAGCCAGCGCAGCCCTGCCCAGGTACGTGTCAGCCCGCCCGGCGGCCTCCAACTCGGCCCGAACCGCCTCGACCGTCGTCCCAGCCGTCCCGAGACGGTCCACGGACGCCGCAGGCACCTCATGACGAGCCCGAAACGCCGCCTTCCGGCACCGCGCAGAACAGAAACGAGCCGTGGGGGAGGTCGAAACGAACCCGATAGAGCACTGCTCGCAGGTCTTTGTCACGCCGTCACCACCGTTCCTGTGATCGTCAGTGAATGGAAACGTGCGACCCCACGGTCACATTGCGCGGCAGCATCGGGGTAGCTCCCCACCCCTCGATGCGCGGGAGTGCCTGCCGTCGGCGGGTTCCTGCGTTCCCGACTGCCTGCCTACGGGTGCCGGGTGCCGGGTGGGTGGCACTCCTGCCGTAGGACCCGCCGTCGGTCACGGCGTAGGACCCGCACCGGGACCCGGGGTGGTGGGAGTGTCTATCGGTCACGCTACGGTCGCGGCGAGCGCGCCCATGCGGTAGTCAGGTGTGCTGCCCAGCTCGCTCGGCTTAGCCTGGATCCACCGCCCCGCTTGGGTCCGGGGGCGGGTCGTGACGATGGAATGCCCTTCTGCTGCAGGAGAATCGATCTTGTCTAGGGATCAGTTCACCGCACCAGAAGGGCATCCGCTGG
>JAABUO010001609.1_pt1 | contig 28949 bp, 33 predicted proteins | sample 5559291 | NCBI WGS metagenome assembly JAABUO01 (sample SAMN10711878, study PRJNA513372) | rock metagenome | isolation source: Antarctica rocks | place: Antarctica: Victoria Land, Finger Mt sud | reverse complement strand
CCGTCCATAAGTGGCGGCTGGAAGTCCCCGCCATCCTGTTTTTGGAGTCGAGCGCGCCCTTGAGCTACATCGGCGGGCAGAGCCTCGTCGCCTTTTCGCCCTTCGTCGCCCCGCTCTTGCCGGGCGGCTTGAACGACGTACAGCGCCTGAGCCAGCTTCTGGCGCGGCCGGAAAATGTCCGCCGTTTGATTGATTTGCTGAGTGAAGGAGCGTAATGCAGCACGCGAGTGACAACTGGTGGGTGAGCGGCATCGTCGTCCTGCTGTCCTTAATCATTATCTTCAAGGTGCTGTCGGCACAGCGGGGCCGCGTGCCCTACATCCGCCGCATCGCCGGCCTGAACGCCATTGATGAGGCGGTGGGCCGGGCGACCGAGATGGGCCGGCCGGTGATGATGGTTCCGGGCATCAGCGGGCTGGACGTGGTCACGCTCCAAGCGCTGTCCATCTTCGGCTACATCGCCCGCGCCGTGGCCCGGTTCGGCAACAAAAGCATCATCCCGACCATTGACCCCATCGTGACGGGCGTGGCGGAGGAGACGCTGCACGATGCCTATGCCGACGCCGGGCGGCCCGAACTCTATGACTCGGGCGATGTGCGCTACCTGACCGGCCAGCAGTTCGCCTTCGCGTCCGGCGTGGCAGGCATCCTCATCCGCGAGCGCGTGGCGGCGTCGTTTCTCTTCGGAGCGTTCTACGCCGAGTCGCTCATCTTCGCCGAGGTCGGCCAGCAGGTCGGCGCGGTCCAGGTCGCGGGCACGACCGAAACCAATCAAATTCCGTTCTTCATCGCCGCCTGCGACTACGTCATCATCGGCGACGAGTTTTATGCGGCCAGCGCGTACCTGTCCCGTGACCCGACCCTGCTCGGCAGCATCGTCGGCCAGGACTACTGCAAGCTGCTGCTGCTGGCGATCATTTTGATCGGCATCGCCTGTGTCAGCCTGCTGAACGTGCCCGCCTTTGCACACGCGCATGTCCTGCACTGGGTCGTGGACTTCCTGAAGGTCAAATAACGCCTACTTGAACGCTCTCAAACAATTCTTCGCGCCGGTCCATGGGCACGGCGGCGCCTTTTACGGCAAGCTCGCGCTGGGCCTGCTGCTCATGTTCGCCGTTCTGGCCGCGCTTCAGGCCGCGCCGCGCCGGGCGCGCAAAGGGATCATCGCCTTCTTCACGTTCCTCGGCGGCCTGTATTTCGCCCTGGAATTCTTCTGGCCGACAAACTCCACGACGAACCAGAACCCGCTGACGCCCTATCAGGACGTGGTCGCGAGCCTCGCCGCCGTCGTCGCCTCGTTCGCCATCGGCCTGGGCGTCTTCTCCCTGATGCAGCTTCACACGCGGACCGTCGCCCGCGCCCGCCCCGGCTGGGGCTACAGCGTGGTCCTGCTGGTCTCGTTCGCCCTGATGTTCGTCTTTGGCCTGATGAACGCTTACAGCCCCAAGACGACGATCATCCCGGCCGTCCCCGGCGCCTGGGCCGGTCAGAACGCGCACGGGATGTTCCAATTCCTGTTCAAAGGCGGCCTGAACAGCCTGACCTCGGCGACGTTCGCCATGATCGCCTTTTATATCGCGTCCGCCGCCTACCGCGCCTTCCGCATCCGGTCCCTGGAGGCGACGCTGCTGATGGTCGCCGCCCTGATCGTCATGCTCGGCTCCGTGTCCTTCGGCACATGGATCACCCACGACATCCCCTTCTTTTCCGGCGTGGACGGTCTGGGCCGCCCCGCCGAAAATCCCTGGGCGAACTTTCGGATCGAGCGCATCGCGCAGTGGCTGCTGCTGGAGATCAACACGCCCGCGCAGCGCGGCATCCTGTTCGGGCTGGCGCTGGGGCTGCTGGCGACTTCCCTACGCTACTGGCTAAGTCTGGAGCGGGGCGCGTACTTCGATAAAGAACTATGAACAACACCCTTTGGGACCGCTTGCAGACGATTGACCGGCGCGTCATCTACGGCATCCTGCTGGTCGTCATCCTGATTCCCCTGTTTTTCCCCATTACGCTGCCCACCTATCCGAGCAAGCAGTCACAGGACTTCTATGACACCGTCGAGCGGGTCGCCAAGGAGTCACCCAACAAGCTGGTGATCATTGACGGCCAGTGGTCGCCCAGCACGCGCGGCGAGAACCAGTGGCAGGCGCAGGCGATTGTGACGCACCTGATGGCGCGTCACCTGCACTTTGCCATCCTCTCCTTTGACACGCAGAACAACACGGTGACGCAAACGCAGATCGTCGAGCCGCTTGCCCACAAGTTCGGCTATGTCTACGGCCGGGACTATGTGAACTGGGGTTTCAGGCCCATCCCCAGCTTCCAGCCTATCCTCAAGGGCCTGGTGACGGACATCCCACACACGATCAAAAAGGACTACAAAGGCACGCCGCTCGACCAGATTCCGGTGATGAAGGGCATTAAAACGCGCGACGACATCGGCGCAGTCGTCGAGATCACTCCCAGCGCGACGGCGGAGTATTGGCTTGGCCTGTTCGAGCAGAACAACAACCCGCCCTTCCTGTTCGCGCCGACCGCCGTCATGGCGCCCACTTACTACCCTTACCTGGATACCGGGCAGATGGCGGGAATGCTGACCGGAATCAAAGGCGCGGGGGATTATGAGGGCCTGCTCATCAGCGCCAAACTCCTCGACAAGCCAAGTTTCGGGTCGGGCGCGGCGGGCGCGCTTTCGCTGGTCTACGCGCTGATCATCCTGCTGATCATCCTGGGCAACATCGGCTATTATGCCGGACGCGCCGCCCGTCTGAGGGGGGAGCGATGAGCTATCTCCGGCACCTTTTTGATCCGATCCTGCTGCTCGGCGCGCTGGGCACGATGGCGATTCTCTCGCTCGTCTTCAAGGAAAACCGCTTCTACCGCTTCTTTGAACACGTCTTCCTGGGTCTGGCGCTGGGCTACGACCTGGAGTTCATCTGGACGACGGTTCTCAGGCCGCAGTGGTGGGACCCGATGACTCAGGACGGCCAATGGGCCTGGATCATGGTCGTGCCGGTCGGCCTGATGTTCTACGGAATCTACACCCAGCGCTTCGCCTGGATGAGCCGGCTCATCTTCGGCATCTTCTTCGGCCTGAATGCAGGCACGATTTTCCAGGATTTCAGCGCGCGCGTCATGCCGCAGGTGACAAAATCATTCATCCCCGCCAAGTCTTTGATCCCCCCCGCGCCCAAGCCCAGCGACCCGCACGCGCTGCTCCACCAGGTCTCGTTCGTCCTAAACAACTCCCTGTTCCTGGCGATCGTCGTCTCCGTCCTGGTCTACTTCCTGTTCGCCTTTGAACAAAGAAACCGGACCGTCCGGGGGACGGCCCAGTTCGGGCGGTGGGTCTTGATGTTCTCGTTCGGCGCGATCTTCGGCTCGACGATTATGACGCGCATGGCGCTGCTCATTGACCGCATGTATTTTCTATTTCACGATTGGCTGCGGCTCGTCAAAGGATAAGACGGGGCTAGACGCCGAGCTGATCGGGGCGGGATGGGGTCCGAGAGCGCAGGCGGGCCTGACGCCGGGCCTGGTTCAGATCACGCTGAGTCTGGAAATTGTGCCACCAGACCCGGCAGCCGTCCGCCAGAGTCTGCCAGTGGGAGCGGGGGCACGGGGCGCCGAAATCCCCCGGCGTCCGCGTCTTTTGCGCAGTGACATGCTCCAGCCGGACTTCCTCGTAGCGCGACACCAGCCGCTGCCAGGCCAGAGCGATCATGCGCTCGTCCCGGCTGAACTCCCCGTGCCAGCGACAGGTCCAGCATTCCGCGTTGTTCCGGTGGTTCAAAGTGCCGCAGAGCGTGCAGAGCTTGACAGCCTCCTGCGTGAGTTTTTGAGTAGGGTTGTCGGCGCCGAAACCGGCCCGTAATCGCTTCATTGACTGACTTCTTTCTGTTTCAACTGACTTCTTTCTGTTTCAGCGGGCGCGTCCGCCATTGGCCGCGCCTTTGGTTTGTCTATACCCGCTTTGGCGCGAAATACTTGCATTTTTACCGGCTGTGCCTTCTTGCCCGTCAGCGGCGGCTTGCTGATATTATTGCTGATATTATTGCCAAATGCCATCGGTTTCTCTAGGCTTTTGATAGGCACGGTTTTGCTTTGCTTGACTTTTGGCCGTGATAAGATGTATACTCTCCGGCGTGTCTCCTTTCTGAGCCAATTACACGCCCCTAGCAACCGATGTTTGATAGTCTCGCGGACAAATTACAAGACGTCTTCAAGCGGCTCCGCTCCAAGGGCGCGCTGACGGAAGCGGATGTCGCCGAGGCCCTGCGCGAAGTGCGCCTGGGGCTGCTGGAAGCGGACGTCAACTTCAAAGTCGTCAAGGAATTTGTCGGACGCATCCGGGAGCGCTCCGTCGGCATTGAGATACTCGAAGGGCTGCACCCGGCCCAGCAGGTCATCAAGATCGTAGACGAGGAGCTGACCGCGCTGCTGGGCGGCGAGCAGGCACCGCTGACTTTTGCGTCCCGGCCTCCGACGGTTATCATGCTTTGCGGCCTGCAAGGGGCAGGCAAAACGACCCACGCGGGCAAGCTGGCCTCCATGCTGCGCAAGCAGGGCCGCAACCCGATGCTGGTCGCCGCCGACATCTACCGCCCTGCCGCTATCAAGCAGCTCCAGGTGGTCGGCGAACAGGTCAAAACGCCTGTCTTTACACTGGATGGGGCCAAGCCGGATGTGATCGCGCGTGAAGGCGTCGCCGAGGCGGACCGCAAGGGCCACGATGTCGTGATTCTGGACACGGCAGGCCGCCTTCAGATTGATGAAGCCTTGATGCAGGAGCTTCAGCGCATCAAGGCCGTCGTCGCGCCGCAGGAGATTCTGCTGGTCGTGGACGCCATGACCGGGCAGGAAGCCGTCGCCGTCGCGCAGGGCTTCAACGAAGCGCTGGACGTGACGGGCTTTATTCTGACCAAGCTGGACGGCGACACGCGCGGCGGCGCGGCCCTTTCGATCAAGAGCGTCGTGGGCCGTCCGATCAAATTTGTCGGCGTCGGCGAGAAGATGGACGCGCTGGAAGTCTTCCACCCGGACCGGATGGCCTCGCGCATCCTGGGCATGGGCGACGTGCTGACGCTGATCGAGCGCGCCGAAGGCGCTCTGGACCAGAAAAAGGCGCTGGAACTGGAAAAGAAGCTCCGGGCCAACAAGTTCGACTTCGAGGATTATCTCGACCAGATGCGGCAGATGCGCAAGATGGGGCCGCTGGACCAGATACTCAAGATGATTCCGGGCCTGGGCGGCGCGGACGCGCTGAAAGGCGTTGCGATTGACGAGAGCCACCTCGCTCATATCGAGGCGATGATCCTTTCAATGACCCCGCAGGAGCGGCGCGAGCCGGGCCTGATCAACGGCAGCCGCCGGCGAAGGATCGCGACGGGCAGCGGCCGCACCATCCAGGACGTCAACCGCCTGTTGACGCAGTTCGAGCAGATGAAGAAAATGATGCGCGGACTGACGGCCATGGAGCCGGGCGCGATGCCCTCCCTGCCGGGCATGGGCGGCAAGCACGGCGGTTCCAACAAGACGGCCTCCAAAAAGAACAAGCGGAAGCCGCCGCCGAGCTTCAAATTTCCGTTCGGACGCCGCTAACTCGTCCAATGATCACCTTACTACATCAAGAAAACTACATCAAGAAAGGAGCAACATGCATGTCCGTTAAGATACGATTGCGCCGCATGGGCGCCAAGAAGCGCCCGTTCTACCGGCTGGTCGTCGCCGACAGCCGCCGCGCGCGCGACGGCCGTTTCATCGAGACCCTGGGCTATTATAACCCCTGCGTCGAGCCGGTGGAACTCAAGATCGACGCCGACCGCGCCAAGCACTGGCTGGGGTGCGGTGCGCAGCCGTCCGACACCGTTCAGGCGCTGCTAAAGAAACAGGGCGTCTATGAGCCGGCGCCCGCCGAAGAGACCGAAGCCGCTTCGGCCGCCTAACGAAAGAAGAGCAAGGCCCTTGCCGACCACCCACGATGAGCCAGGCGGCAGGGAAAACGAGGAGTTGTAGTACGTTGAAACCCATGATTGAGTATCTCGTCAAGGAACTGGTGGATGAACCCGAACATGTGACGGTGACGGAAGTGCCGGGCGAGGAATCAACGACCTATGAGGTCCATGTCGCCCCCGGCGATCTGGGCAAGGTCATCGGCAAGCAAGGCCGGATCGCGAATGCCCTGCGGACCGTCACCAAAGCGGTTGCGATGAAGTCCAAGAAGAAGGTCTACGTCGAGATCGTCGCGTAACAAGGCGCCATGCCGGATTCGACACAACTAGACTCCGAAACAGACGACTACTCGGTTCTCGCGGCGGAGGTTGCCGGAGCGCATGGTGTCAGCGGCAGCCTGCGCCTCCGCCTTGTCGGGACTTCGGCGCAGGAGGCCGCTTCGGACGCCGCCGCGCGTTCGCTCAAGCCGGGCCGCACGGTGCGCCTGCTGCGCACCGGCGACGGCTTCCAGCGAGATTTGACGCTGACGGGCCTGCGCCGTCAGCCGAAGGGCGTTTGGATCGCCCACTTCAAAGAAGTGACGGATCGAAGCGGCGCGGAAGCGCTGCACGGCTGCGCGGTGCTGATCCGCGAAACGGAGCGGGCGCCGCTTGACGAGGGCGAATACTATGTGGATCAGCTCCTCGGCCTGGATGTCGTGACCGACGCCGGCCGGCCGCTGGGACACTTGTCCGACGTTTTGAGCACGCCCGCCCATGATGTGTATGTCACCGATGCCGGGGCGCTGATCCCCGTGGCCGGCGACTTCGTGGTGAGCGTCAGCCTGGAAGAGCGCAGGATCGTCGTGCGCGACGTGCCCGGCCTCCTGGATGAGCCGTCTGCCCCGGCTTCTGCATGAGAATAGATGTCGTCACGATCTTTCCCGACCTGATCCGGGCCATGCTGGGCTTCAGCATCATGAAGCGGGCGCGGGAGGCGGGCGTGGTGGACGTCCAGGTCCACGATCTGCGCGACTGGGCGCCGGGCGTTCATCGCAGCACGGACGACACGCCCTATGGCGGCGGCGCGGGCATGGTCATGCGGCCCGGCCCGTTCTTCGACGCCGTGGAAAGCCTGCCGCGCGTCCCGGAAACGCGCGTCGCGCTGCTGACGCCGCAGGGGGAGACGTTCGCGCAGGCGAAGGCCCGTGAGTTGTCTCAATGCCCGCATCTGGTGCTGCTGTGCGGCCATTATGAGGGCTTCGATGAGCGGGTGCGGCAGCACCTGGCGACCGAGGAGATTTCGGTTGGCGACTACGTTCTGACGGGCGGTGAGCTGCCGGCCTTGATCGTCATAGATGCCGTGACCCGCCTCCAGCCGGGGACGCTGGGCAACGCCGAGTCCGCCGAGGATGACACGTTCTCCGAAGGGCTGCTGGAATACCCGCATTACACGCGCCCACCGGACTTCCGAGGCTGGCGCGTTCCCGATGTTCTGCTCTCCGGCCACCACGCCGAGATCGCCAAGTGGCGACGCAAGGAGCAGTTCCGCCGCACGCAGGCGCGGCGGCCCGACCTCTGGGCGGAATATGTCCCGTCCAAGTCCGACCTCAAGCTGCTCGAGCAGCTTCGAGACGAACCACCACTTCCTCCCCTGGAGGAAGGCAGCAAGGAAAATACAGTTCATGCATCCCCTGATCCAAGAGATCGAGAAGGCACAGCGTAAAGACAGTGTGCCGGATTTCGGGCCGGGCGACACCGTCCGGGTCCATGTGAAGGTCGTGGAGGGCGGCAAAGAGCGCATCCAGATCTTCGAGGGCACGGTCATTTTCCGCAAGCAGGGCCTGTCCCGGTCGGCGTTCATGGTCCGCAAGATCAGCAACGGCTACGGTGTCGAACGGACCTTTCTGATCCATTCGCCCCGGATTGATAGAATCGAAGTCACCAGGCGCGGCCTGGTGCGCCGCGCCAAGCTGTTCTACCTCCGCAAGAAGGTCGGCAAAGCGGCTCGCATTAAAGAAAAGCGGAACTTCTAGCAATTCGGAACTTCTAGACCGCTCCCCGCGTAAACAAGGTCGCCAGGCTCGCTTGGCGACTTTGCTTTTGCCGCTTTTGAGAACAACCCATGCCGCCTCCCTTTTCCGATGCACCCGCGCCTGCCGGCCTGACCGAGACGCTGGCGAACCTGAACATCCTGTGGATACTCGCCATTGTCGCCGGTCTGACCGTGCTGCGGCTGGCCTTTGTCTACCTCCCGTCGGACCACGCCCGCTCCTTCGCCGAAATCCTCGAATCCGGCATGATCGCCGTCGCGCTGGTCTTCCTGATCATTCGCCCGTTCGTCCTGCAAGCGTTCTTCATCCCGTCGCCCTCGATGGAGCCGACGCTGCTCGGAAAGGACGGCTCCGGCGACCGAATCCTGGTCAACAAGTTCGGGTATCGGCTCGGCAAGCCCCACCATGATGATGTGGTCGTCTTTCTCGCCCCGCCCGCCGCCATGGAGGGCGACCCGGAATTCATCAAGCGCCTGATCGGCCTGCCCGGCGACCGCTTGGAGTCCGTTGCCGGCGTCGTGACCATCAATGGCAAGCCGTACAATCACCAGGAAATTCGGCAGAAGCTGGCCGAAGACGGCGACTTTGGCCCCGAAGCCCAAGCCAACCCCACGCCGCCGGACTTGCAGGCGGACCATCATGTCCGGTTCGTGGACGGCGGCGTGCTGGCCGACAAGAAGCTGATCAGCAAAGAGCGCCTGGCCGAGATATTCACCGGCCAGAAGGACATTCCCGTTTCCGTGCATCCGGGCTACAACATCCGCAACGGGGTGAAACTGGCCGAGCCGTTCATCGCCGAGGACCCGGATTATGACATGAAGATCTACCAGGGCGAGCCGCTCAAGCACGAGTACGGGCCGTATCAGGAGGGGTTCAAGTGGGCCGACAAGCCCATCAGCCCGGCGGAGTTCCAGCAGGAGTTCGCCGGCCCGACCGAGCCTGTCCCCGCCGACCATTACCTGATGATGGGGGACAACCGCAACGACAGCAGGGACAGCACGGTCTGGGGGCCGCTGGAAGCGCGCCGGGTGGTCGGCAAGGCGCAACTTATTTTTTGGCCGCCCACGCGGCTGGGCGTGATTCACTAGACCTGGCAGTCAATACCCCGCCCTGAACGGCGGGGCTGTAATAGAGCAAATCCCCGCCTGCGCGGGCAGAAGAGATGTAGGGGCGCCGCTTGCTGCGCCCTCTATGCTTGCCGCGCCCTCCTTAATCTTGCGCCCGCGCCCTCCGGGTCTGCCAGTGCGGCAGGCGGGGGCTTGCACTTCTAAAGCCCAGGGGTTCAGCCCTGGGTATCCTGTGAGGGCCGCCCATGACGGATGCTGCTCCCCCGCCGAGCCTGACCGAGACGCTGGCGAACCTGCCGATCCTCTGGATACTGGCCCTCGTCGCCGGGCTGACCGTGCTGCGGCTGGCCATCATCCGCCGTCCGGCTCCGCTTGCCCAATCCCTGTCCGAGTTGTCGGAGACGGGCTTAATTGCCCTCACGCTGGTCTACCTGATCATCCGACCCTTCTTCGTGCAGGCGTTCTACATCCCTACCGCCTCAATGGAGCCGACGCTGCTCGGCAACAGCCGCGCCAAAGACCGCATCCTCGTCAGCAAGTTCCAGTATCGGCTGCATCCGCCTCAGCGGGATGAGGTCGTTGTCTTCCTCGCCCCGCCCGCCGCCATGCCGGGCGACAAGCCGTTCGTCAAGCGCCTGATCGGACTGCCGGGCGACCGGGTGGAGTCGGTCGCCGGGTTTGTCCTGGTCGGCACGAAACGCTACAGCCACGCAGACATCCGCCAGGCTCTGGCGGAGGCGGGCGCGTTCGGACCGGAAGCCAAAGCCGAGGGCTATGCGGACCAGGCGGACCATCATGTCAGGTTCGTCGGCGCGGGGGTGCTTGCCGACAAGCGCCTGATCGGCAAGGAGCAGCTTGCGACGATCCTCTCGGACATGGCCCATACTCCGATCAGGGTGTATCCGGGCTACAACATCCGCAACGGGGTGAAGCTGGCCGAGCCATTCATCGCCGAAGACCCCGATTACGACATGAAGCTCTACTACGGCGAGCCGCTCAAGCATGAGCATGACCCTTCTCAGGCCGAATACAAGTGGAACGGCCTCCCCATCATGGCGGCGGAGTATGCGAAAGAGGCGGCACAGCCGGCGGAGGGCGTCCCCGCCGGACATTACCTGATGATGGGGGACAACCGCAACGACAGCAACGACGGCACCAATTGGGGGCCGCTGGAATCCTGGCGGGTCGTCGGGCCGGCGCGGGTGGTCTTCTGGCCCCCGGCCGACATGGGAGTCGTCCATTGATGCTTGCCGCCAACGATTTGTGGCATTACGAGAGGCAGGCACGCGCCGCCGGCCGCCACCTGATCGCCGGACTGGACGAGGTGGGGCGCGGGCCGCTGGCCGGTCCGGTCGTCGCCGCCTGCGTGGTGCTGCCGGAGGGCTTCTGTCTGGACGGCATCAACGATTCCAAGAAGCTCAGTGAGCGGCAGCGGGAGCGGGCCGAGGCGCGCATCCGGGCCGAAGTCGTCGCCATCGGCCTGGGCGTCGTGGAGCCGGAGACGATTGACCGCATCAACATCTTGCAGGCGACGCGCGAGGCCATGCGGCAGGCGTTCCTGCGGCTGTCCCCCCTACCCGACTGCGTGCTGATTGACGGCTTGCCCGTGCCGCTTTTTCCCTGCCGGCATCAACAGGCCATTGTCGGCGGCGACGGCCTGTGCGCCTCCATCGCCGCCGCCTCCATCATCGCCAAAGTCGCCCGCGACCGGATGATGCGCGCCTACGACACCGTTTACCCTGAGTATGGCTTTGCCGGCCACAAAGGCTACGGGGCCGCCAAGCACCTGGACGCTCTGCGCGCACACGGCCCCTGCCCCATCCACCGCCGCTCCTTCGCGCCCGTCGCCGCCTCCCTCCGGCAGCCCCCCGATCAATAAGACCATGAGCGACACGCGCAAGACGACCGGCGCGCGGGGCGAGCGCGAGACTCTGGACTTCCTGGAAGCGCGAGGCTACCGGATCGTGGACACGAACGTGCGGCCCCTGGGCGGCATGGCGCGCGGGGAGATTGACGTCATCGCCTGGGACGGCGAGTTCCTGGTCTTCTGCGAGGTCAAAACCCGGCGCGCCGCCCTGGGCGAGCAGGGAACGCCCGCCGAGGCCGTGGATGCCCGCAAACAGAAGCAGCTCACGCGGCTGGCCTTCGCCTATCTTGCCAAGCATGGCCTGGACGACGTGAACGTGCGCTTTGATGTCGTCGAAGTCGTCCGCCGCCCGCCGCGCCCGGCTCAGTTTCGACTGCTACGAGACGCCTTCCCACCCGCCGAATTCACCGATTAACGGGGCCGATTACATATAGATGATAGACAGAGGGCAACCACGGAGAGGGCCGAGGGCAACCACGGCGGGTTGCCCCTACCAATGCCCACCGACCACGGGCGGCGTAGGGGCAGGCCCCCGTGCCTGCCCTCCTTGTTCCCATGCCTGCCCTCCATAGGCGATTACGAACCGATTGACGGGCGGATTGACAAGCCCGCCCGCCTGTGCTAGAATGACGGCATGGCGGACGCGATCACTTATCCCGAGCAGTTACCCCTTTCCCCGGTTGCCGGTCCCGTTCACGCCTCCATTTCTCTGCCCGGCTCCAAGAGCATCACCAATCGCGCTCTGCTCCTCGCGGCCCTGGCGGACGGCGTTTCCCTGCTGCGCGCGCCGCTGTGCTCCGAGGACACGTTCTACATGGCCCAGGCCCTGCGCGATCTAGGCGTGTCTATCGAAGAGACGCCGGAGCGGGACTTTCGCGTCACCGGGGCTGGCGGGTTCTTTCAGGCCCCCCCAGAGCCTCTGTTCATCGGCAATTCGGGGACGACGGTTCGCTTCCTCACCGCCGCCGCCTGCCTCGCTCCCACTGGCGCGGACGTCATCCTCGACGGAGTAGCCCGGATGCGTGAGCGGCCCATCCGCGACCTGGTCGGCGCGCTGCTGACGCTGGGCGTTGAGGCCGAGTGCCTGAACGGGCACGGCTGCCCGCCCGTGCGCGTTCGCGGCGGCGGCCTGCCCGGCGGGCGCTGCCGCCTGCGCGGGGACGTCAGCAGCCAGTTCCTCACGGCCCTCTTGCAAGTCGCGCCGTATGCCCAGGCCGATGTCGAGATCGAGATCGTCGGCGAGTTGATCTCCAAGCCCTACGTCGCCATCACGCAGGCCGTCATGGCCTCGTTCGGCGTCACGATGGAAAACGACGGCTTCCGCTTCCTGCGCGTGGCGTCTAAGGAGCGCTATCGAGGGCAGGATTACGTCATCGAGGCCGACGCCTCCAACGCCTCCTACTTCCTGGCGGCGGCGGCCGTGACCGGCGGCACGGTGACGCTGGCAAACCTCGGCGCGTCTTCCATTCAGGGCGACATCAAGTTTGTGGACATGCTGGAGCGCATGGGCTGCACCGTCACGCGCGCCCCCGAGACAATCACGCTGACCGGCCCCGAACACCTGCAAGGCATTGAGGCGGACATGGAGGCGATCCCGGACACGGCGCAAACGCTGGCCGTTGTCGCCGCCTTCGCCGACGGTCCTTCGCACCTTACCCACCTCGCCAGCCTGCGCGTCAAGGAGACGGACCGCGTCCGCGCCATCGCCCGCGAGCTGCCCAAGCTGGGCGTCCGCGTCGAGGAGGGATCTGATGACTGGACCATCCACCCGCCTGCCGGGGAGCGCTATACGGGTGAGGCGATTGACACCTACGACGACCACCGCATGGCGATGGCCTTCGCCGTCGCCGGCCTGCGCGTGCCTGGCGTCGTCATCAACGACCCCAGATGCGTCGCCAAGACGTTTCCTGATTTCTGGAAGCGCTGGGAGACCGCGTTTTACGACAGGAACGAACTTTGACTGGTGAAGGATTCTCCGAAGTCGGCGTCGCCGGGGCGCTGGCCCTTGCCTACGCCCAGGACGCGCGCACCTTCCTGCCCCTGCTGGCGCAGGTCCTGACGGCGGCCCTGCCGGACGAGACCCAGGTCGAGCGCCGGGGCGGCCTGTTCCAGCGCGAGAAGCCCGTCCGCAAGGTGACGATCACGCTGGGCGACTCGATCTATGCGCTGGAAGACCTGGGGCGTGGCCCCCTGTCGGCGCAGCGGGCCAAAGTGGTGCGCGGCATCACCCTTAAAACGGAGCCACTGCCCGTGGAAGACTGGCTGGCAGAACTCAGCGCCCACGTCGCCGCCCGCGCCCAGCAGAACGAAAAAGCATTTTTCGCCCTCAAGAACCTGCTGGACTGATGACGCCACGGGTTGAAATCCGAGGCTGAAAAGTGCCCAGCGTCCAGGGGACGCAAGAGTGGCTCACGCTTCTGCGTCTTAACGTCCCCTGGACGGCGGGCACTTTTCAGCCTCGGATTTCAACCCGTGGCGACTGATTGGCAGACGCTAGGCGTCATAGGAACGATAACAACATGCCCCTTTTCGGCAAGCGCAACGCAGAAGTAGACGAACACGCCAAGCAGGATCAAGAGCGGCTGGCGCGCGGCGGCCTGCCGCTGGGGGCGGAACTGCGCCTGACCGAGCTTCGCAAGAACGGCCAATTCTTCACCAGCAACCTCAGCGTCAACGAGTTCGCGCTGTCCGTTTCCGAAGGCGTCCAGCCGCTCGGCCAGGTCATGGGCAGCACCATCTACCACGTCGGGTGGCAGTACACGCCGATGTATTCCAGCACCGAACTGACCACCCTTAGCCACGCCCAGTACCACGCCCGCCTCCTCGCCATCTCCCGGTTGCAGCAGGAAGCGCGGCTCCTCGGTGCGCACGGCGTCATCGGAGTCCGCCTGGAGCGCCAAGCCTACGAGTGGGGTGAGAACCTGCTGGAGTTCGCCGCGCGCGGCACCGCCGTCGCCCTGCCGGGCCTTCCCGTCCCCGAACACCCCTTCGTCTGCGCCCTGTCCGGCCAGGACTTCTACGCCCTCCGTCGCGGCGGCTTCTTCCCGGTCGGCTTCGCCTTCGGCACCTGCACTTACTACCACGTCGCCTCGTATACGACCCAATGGGTCAACGGGGGCGGCTTCTTCGGCGGCGGCATGATGAACCAGGAGTTGACCGACTACACCCAGGCCGTCTACATCGCCCGCCACGCCGCCACCACCCGCCTGGGCGACGAGGCCGCCCGCGTCGCCGCCGAGGGCGTGGTCGGCGTCACCATCGAGAATTATATCCACCCCTATGAGGTGGAGATCAACAACCAGCAGCGCCGCGATCTCGTGGTGGAGTTCACCGCCCTGGGAACCGCCGTCGTCGCGTCGGGCAGTGACACGCTGGCGGTTGATTATGCCCTGCCGCTGTCGGACTAACCTGCTTGCAACTTTTCCGTGCCTGCCGGGTCACAAGTCAATGACATGGCAATCATCAAGGGCAAGTCCAATGACGACTGGCGGAACAAGCGGAGCCAGGAACAGCTTGCGCTGGGCGGCCTGCCGCTCAACGCGGAATGGCGGCTTCGCGCGCTGCGGGACAACCCACGGCTGTTCACCAGCAGCCTGAGCGTCAACGAGTTTGTGTTGACGCGGGCGGAGCGGATCGCGCCGCTGGGACAGGTGACGGGCCACTGCGCCTACCATGTCGGCTGGCAACCGGTCGCAGTCCACTCCAGCATGGAGCTGACTGTGATCTCGCGGGCGCACAACCAGGCATGGCGTCTGGCCCTGTCCCGCCTGCAAGCGGAGGCAAAAGCGTTAGGGGCGCACGGCGTTGTCGGGGTGAAACTGGAAGCAAAGCCATCGGCCTGGGCCGACAAGATGCTGGAAGTGAGCGCGCAGGGAACGGCGATCCAATGGCAGGGCGCTCCGGTATGGTCCGCGCCGTTCGTTTCCGCCCTTTCCGGGCAGGAGTTCTGGGCGCTCCTCAGCGCGGGCTACCGCCCGGTCGGCGTCGCCTACGGAACCTGTGTCTACCAGCAGGTGACGACGAACGCGACCCGCTGGGCGACGGGCAGCGGCTTCCTCAACGGCACGGCCCGTGTCAACCAGGAATTGCGGGAATACACGTCCGGGTTTTACGAAGCGCGCCGCCTGGCGGTTCAGCACATGGAAGAAGAGGCGACGCAGCTTGGCGCGCAAGGCATCGTGGGGGTCAGGATCGAAAAGCAAACCGCCCTTCGCGAAGTGGAAGTCGAGCTTTATGAGGACGAAAAAAAGGTGAAGCGCACGGACTTAGTCGTCCGCTTCTTCGCCCTCGGCACAGCCATCGCGCCGTTTATCGAATATCAGCCCGTCATCCATGCCGTCATGCCCCTCAGTCAGTGAGGGATCAGTCAAGGAGAAATATTATCATGCCGAACCCCTACACCCCCGGCTCGCAGGAGGGCCTGCCGGCCCATGCGCGCGGACGGCTAGCCGCCATGCGGCCCGGCGCGAACCAGAAGGGCCTGTTCACGAGCGACCTTTCGGTCAATGAATTCTTGCTCGTCAAAGAGGCTGGCTTCGACCCGCTCGGCCTGGTCGTGGGGTCTTCCATCTACCACATCGGCTGGCAGAAGCCCGCCATGAACCAGAGCATGGAACTGGAAACGCTGACGCAGGCCATGTACCACGCCCGCGAGCTGGCGATGACGCGCATGGAGGAGGAGGCGGACAGCATCGGCGCGGACGGCATCGTCGGTGTCCGCCTGGAAGTGGGGCGGCAGGAGTGGGGCGAGAACCTCGCCGAGTTCATCGCCATCGGGACGGCCATCAAGGCGCGCAATGGGGAAAGCCACCGCGCGCCGAACGGCAGGCCCTTCACCAGCGACCTGAGCGGGCAGGACTTCTGGACCTTGATCAAGGCCGGCTACCGGCCCGTCTCGTTCGTCATGGGCAACTGCGTCTACCACGTCGGCTACCAGGGCGTCAAAGCCTGGTTCTCGCAGATCGGCCAGAACGTCGAGATGCCGACTTACACGCAGGCCATCTACGACGCCCGCGAGCTGTCCCTGGCGCGGATGCAGGCCGAAGCCGAGCAGTTGCAGGCCGACGGCATCGTCGGGGCGACCATCAAGGAGAACTCGCACGGCTGGGGCAGCCACGTCATCGAATACTTCGCCGTCGGCACCAGCATCATCGCCACCCGCGCCGATCACACCATCCCCACCCCGTCGCTCGTCCTGCCGCTCTCGGACCGATAGAGGGCACAGAAAAAGGGAGGCCATTTGGCCTCCCTTTTTTGTCAACGCTCTAAGAATGCTTTTTGCCGCTTTCGGCGGGCTTTGCCTTCTGCGCGACATCCCCGCCGCGCAGGATCGTCGTGCGGCTTGCCGGGTTGCCGCCATGATACTCTTCCAGCATGGCATCCCCCAGCTTGACCGTGACCGCCGGCACGGCGGCTTTGGTCGGAGCGGGAGCGGGTTTGGCGGGGGCCTGCGATCCGGCGGCCTGGGCCACCGTCATGCTGATCGCCGCGATTCCCATCAAGGCCGTGAGCAGGCGGCCGGTTTTCTGCACGTTCATTGTTTCTTCCTTCGTAATCTCGCAGTTCGGTAGCCCGGCGACCGTTCCAGTAGCGGATTAGGCCCGTAGCTTTGCGTCGCCCCCTTTCGGGAGGTTTGCCCTGTTCGTTTGCGAAGGATAACGACCCCTGCGGGCCATCTACCCGTGATTATGCCGTTCCGGGAAAAAGTCTTTACTGCGCGTTATACCAGGAAATGAAAAAAGTTAAACAAAAGCAGGAAATCCCGAAGGGATCGCGAATCAGAGGATACCAAATAGACTGCAAGGACGTGATCCGGGTTCAGGAGGAACGAAACGATGCTCTCTCAAGTAGATTCCAGCGCCATTCTCGGCATTGATGCGTACATCGTGCGCGTCGAAGTGGACATCTCTTCTTCGGTGCCGATGTTCACCATCGTCGGCCTGCCGGATGCCGCCGTTCAAGAGTCGCGGGAGCGCGTCCGCAGCGCGATCAAGAACACCGGGCTGGAGTTCCCGCTGCGGCGCATCACCATCAACCTCGCGCCCGCCGACATCAAGAAGCAAGGGCCGGCCTTCGACCTGCCCATCGCCGTCGGCATCCTGGCCGCGACCGGGCAGGTGCGGAGCGAGCATATCGCGGACGGGATGTTCGTCGGCGAACTCGCCCTCGATGGGGCCGTCAGCCCCGTCTCCGGCGTCCTGCCCATGGCGATCAAAGCGCGGACCGACAAGCGGCCTTTCCTGGTCGTCCCCGAAGCCAACGCCCGCGAGGCGGCCATTGTCGGCGACGTCAATGTCTACGCCGTCCGCTCGCTGGCCGATGTCGTTGTCCTGCTGAACGATTTCGACGCGCAGACACCCCTGGCCGCCGACCCGGACGCCCTGCGGCAGACGGTGGGCGCGGACGACCTGGACTTCTGCGAGGTCAAAGGCCAGGAGCACGTCAAGCGCGCCCTGGAAGTGGCCGCCGCCGGCGGTCACAACATTCTTCTTGTCGGCCCGCCCGGCTCAGGCAAGACCATGCTGGCCCGGCGCGTCCCGTCCATCCTGCCGCCGCTGACGCTCGACGAGTCGCTGGACGTGACCAAGATTTACTCGGTCGGCGGGCTTCTGGGCAGCCACACGGCCCTCGTGACGAAGCGCCCGTTCCGGTCGCCCCACCACTCGATCTCGAACGCCGCCCTGGCCGGCGGCGGGAGCACGCCCCGCCCCGGCGAGGTCTCGCTGGCTCACGATGGGATTCTCTTTTTAGACGAACTGCCGGAGTTCAAGCGGGACGTGCTGGAAGTCCTGCGGCAGCCGCTGGAAGACGGCCATGTGACCATCGCGCGCGTGGCGGGGACGATGACCTACCCGGCGCAGTTGATGCTGGTGGCCGCGATGAACCCCTGCCCCTGCGGGTACTATGGGGATACAGTCAAGACCTGCACCTGCTCGCCGCCGACCATCGCCAAGTACCTCCAGCGCATCAGCGGGCCGTTGCTCGACCGCATTGACATCCACATCGAGGTGCCGCGTCTGCGCCAGGACGAGATGATCCAGGGCGGCGCAACCGGCGAGCCGTCCGCCGCGATCCGGGGCCGCGTCCTGGGCGCGCGGGAGCAGCAGAAGCAGCGCTTCGACGGAACCGCCCTGCACTGTAACGCCCACATGGGCGCCCGCCAGATCAAGCAGTTCTGCCACGTCGCCGACGACGTGAAAGACCTGTTGCGCGCCGCCATCTCGCAGCTCGGCCTGTCCGCCCGCGCCTACGACCGCATCCTGAAACTCGCCCGCACCATCGCCGACCTGGACGCCCAGGAAGACATCGGCCTGGCCCACGTCGCCGAAGCCATCCAGTATCGTGCCCTGGACCGGAAGCTCTGGGGATAGTCGTCTTCATGTCGCTGAATGATCCACGCACGACTTTTTTGTTCTGGAATCTCCAGGGGAAACCGCTGACACAGAACATCGTGCGTATCGCCGAGAGCCATGATGTCCATGTTCTCCTGTTCGCGGAGACGGCATTTCAAGACAATGCTTCCACCCTGGAGGACGCCCTAAACGCCGGGCCGCGCCCTCCCGGCGCTGAGACCTTTTCGGGTGTCCCCGGAAGCGGCACGTCAAGAGTGCAGATGTTCTCGCGTCTGAAACATCCACAATGGGTGCGTCAGATCACCCATAAGTGTTATGATGTTTGGTCGCTGACGACCGACGCGGAATATATTTTGCATCTGGCGGCCGTTCATTTCCCGTCGGTACAGGTGGATCAAGGGGATGGGCAGCGCAGGACGGCGCTGGAACTGAGGACAGACATTGAGAGCCTACAATCAGAAAGAAGCGAGTCTGAGTGTCCTGTCATCGTCTGCGGTGATTTCAACGCCAGCCCTTTCGATCCTGGCCTCGTCGGAATCTATGGGCTAAATGCCAGCCCTTCCCGTGAAGTCGTGCAGCGCAGTGGCGGGCGGCGTACTCTGCACGAGCGCTCCTATCCTTACCTGTATAATCCCATGTGGCGGCTGTTGGGTGGCAGCGATGGGAAGCGGACTGCCCCCTCCGCGCGAGATGGGGCGCCCAAGATATACGGCACCTACTACAACTCCAATCTGCGTAAATCGGTAGACCCTTTCTGGTATACTCTGGATCAGGTACTGGTCAGCCCCAGCCTGCTCCCCTTCTTCCACGATGAAGATCTGCGGGTGCTCACGCGGGACGCCGACGCGGAACGCAGCGGGGTGTCTTTGGTGTCGCCGGCAGGCATCCCAAAGGCCGGAACGTATCCCGACCATCTGCCTCTCGTTTTCAGTGTTCATCTCTAGCAAAGAAGACCGATCATGCCAATTGAAATGCCTGATTACCTTGCCGATCTGGATGTTCAAGTCACGCAGCGCCCCCCGCTTGAGATCCTCCATGAAGCGGCGGAAAGCCTCAAAGAGCAAACCGGCGGGCTAGTCGAGGGCCTTGTCTCCATCCTCAATCCCGGCGGTGGAAGTTTATTTCGCTACACGTTTTACCTCCTCGCGCCACGCCTGAATGACTACACCGACCCGCTCTTCTATGCCTGGCACGACGACCGGCTCTATCCGGTGAACGTGATGCTGGCCGGTGGGAAAGCGGGCCAGGACGAAAACGAGTTTGACACCGACGCGCAACTCGTGGAAGAACTCCAAAGGATTTTCAGCAGTGATGTTGCGCGGCGTCGTATCCAAGCCTTGATTGCGACGGCAAGAAGTTAGAATCATCGCGCGTACCGCACTCTCGACCGGAAGTTATGGGGGTAACGAACATGTCTACCGCGTCTATAATCCCTTCAGAGGAAGAAATGGAGCAGCTTTCCGCCAAAGGCCGCGCCATCTACGACCAAACGCTCAAGGCTATTCTGGAGCCGCACTACAACGGGCAGAAGGTCGCCATCCATTTGGATTCAGGGGATTACGAAGTCGCCAAGAACTCGCCGACGGCATCGCGAGCCTTGCGTGCCCGGCACCCTGTAGGGCTGATGATGGTCACGGACGTCGGCCCCGCCCGGATAGACTCCCTGACTCTGCGAATGCTGGGCAACCAACTACTTTCAGGAGACAGCAAATAATGCTCGGCACGTTCAGGGGCGACCACCCTCGCATCACCTGATTTTAAGAGGTCCGTAGACAGCTTCTTGACAGACGGGCGCGAACCGTGTAGAATAGTCTCAGATGGCAAGCAGCAGGATTTGAACGGAAGTCGTATCAATCATTGCGAGTATCTTTCCGGGCGTAGGGATTTACTGCCGATGGATGCCGAAATGCCTAGAGACTTTATCTTGCCTGGCTGCTAGAAACAAGAGGATCGTGTGATGACTGTCCGTGCTTTCTTTGCTCATCATTGCCGGGCCAGCAATGCCCTCAGTTTCTTTCTCAGCCTGTTGTTGCTCCTGCCGTCTTTCTCGGTTGTTGCCCAGCCTTCGGTACAAACCGCAAGGCAGGTTAATCCTCATGCCTCGCCAAAAACCCAAGACAAGCGCGTTGACCAACTCAAAGTCGGCGATGTGATCCCCGCCCGCAGCAATGCCACCGGCAAGGTGGAATGGAAACAAGTCACCCACGCCAGCAAGCGCACTGTTCCGTCTCTGCTGAGTGTGCAGCTCACCGATGTCAGAACCGGCAAACCCGCCGAAACGCTGACTTGTCCGCTTGACGAGGCGGTAAAACTTTCCAGCGGCAAGGCTGTTCCGGCGGGGCGGCTTTCGGTAGGTAACTGCATAGTCACCCGCGCCGGGCCGGTCTGCAAAGTCAAGGCTATGTTCCTGCTGCGGAAGCCAGGCGGCTTTGTCCTTTGTGATGTTCGCGTCGGGCCGCTGTCTACGGCAAAGGCGAAACTGCTTGCTCTGTCGCAGGGCAGACAGACGCAAAGCACTGTCCGTTTTGCGGATTATAAAATTCCTGCGTCCAGAGTGTCTTATGCCGCTCCCGCCAGCACCAGCAGCGGCCTATTCAACCCTTTCTTGTTTCAGGGACAGCAGTACGACCCCGCCAGCGGCGATTACTACCTCCGCGCCCGCTATTACGATCCTACGGTTGGTCGCTTTCTCAGCCCTGACCCCTTCGCGGGGCTTGATGTTGACCCACTTTCTTTGCATCGTTATCTGTATGCCAAAGCCGATCCCGTAAATAATGTTGATCCAAGTGGCAATGACACAATCGGGGAAGTGTCGCTTACCACTACACAAGGAATCTATCTTCAAGAAAATAATGCTTCAACTCAAATTGGGGCTTACTCTAGAATAGTTGGTCAGATCACAGGCAGAGTGCCCGTATATCCTCCTCTACCGGGCGTTGGTTCGGCTGGTATTGGGACTGCGGCAAATCCGTTTCTTGGTCCGGTTGCTGCTGGGGCAGCGTCCTCACTGTTTCAGAGGCTTGTAGCTTTCGGACTAGCCGGAAGTATCGCCGCTCCGTCGCTTATTGCCGCAGGGGGTGCTGGCATCCCAAATGGCGGTGCTGTTGGTGAGACATTAGATGGCGGAACTCCTACTATCTATTTGGTTCACGGAACGACATTGACCATTGCGAGGATGTTGGAAGCTGGTACTCCTCCCTCTTTAACGCCGCCTGGTTATAATATACCCGCAATTGCATTTCACACAGCTATTGATGATGTAAATGGGCCTGGGCGTGAGTATGCTACAGATTATGCTAATGACGCAGCGGGTAGTGTATTACGACAAGGTGAAGGTGGCCCTGCACTCTTAATTATTGGTGTTCCAATAGATGTTTTTCTTGCGGCTGACCCAAAGGGGGCAGCTACGAAAAGTGGTCATCCTACTACAGACTATGGCTTTTACACAGTGCCACCAAAAGCATACGGTTTTGATGCGTTAGTGCAGCGGTGGTCTGAATATCCAAAGTACGTAATACCTTTAGGCCCATAAATACGGAGGGAAATGAAATGCTTATTGAAAGCATCCGCATTTTAAGCACTACAATGAAGAGCTTTGAACAAGAAAGTGGAATACTTGAAGTTACCCGCTTTTTTGATATAGCTGTTCTTTGTGGTTCTATTGAAGCAACAGTGTTGGACGATGATAATTTGGAGTTTATATTAGCTGGTACAGATAAAATTGTTCATCAAGGATTCGGGCATCAATTGCGGTTTATACTCGGTCAAATCGGCCTTAATGTAGACGAGATTCGCTATCCTGAACTTGAAAAGCCCTTCGAGTTCACAGAAGAAGAAGTAGCGCAAGAAGCAACGCGGTTAGGCATACCTGTGTACCTTCCCGAAGATGAACAAGAAGATTTTCATGCTCGTTTTGTGCGGGAACAAACAGGGAAGAAGATTCCTCCCAGAAGGCTGGGCCAAGTCTATGCAAACCTTTCAACACGCCGTCGCCTTGAACAGAAACAGCGCGGCATTGAGCGAGTGAACAAGTATGGGTTTGAACTCACTATAAATTATCCTTACGGAGCTACGGCTGTTGTTCCGCTCTATGTCAAAGTCGCAAATGATAGAATGAATCCGCCTTTCTATTTTTGTATCAGAAGAATAGCTGACAACTAGTGAGACCAGCCCAATCTTCTTAAGTGGATAATAAGGGCAGTAATGGGCAAACCGTTGTTCGATGTGCCTGAGAGCATAGAAGACGTATTACGCTTTTCGACGGCAGATGCCTCTAACCTCTCTTTAGTAGATAAAGAGGGATTGGTGATTGGGTTTTACGCGAACCAAGATGGCTTGACACATATAAGCGGCAATGGATTTTTCGAGTTTTCGGGGGCGACCAACTTCTGCTTTCTACCAAAAGCTGGACTGAGGCAGACGCCTACATATATGGTGTTTTTCTGGATACGTTTGCTGGAAGAAACGTAGACGACATTCGGGAGGAGATAATGAAAACTCGCCCGCAGCAAGCTGCGGGGTATCAGAAAGATTGCGGCGGCAGGCCGCCGCTCGGATGTGGCCGCTGAGACGGCCACTGGAACCAGACAAACAAGGGTACGGAGCAAGCTCCGGGGTATGGCACCCGGAGGGAATCAAACTAGAAGCCTTAGAAGCAGATGGAGAAGACGTTTCTCACGAATTAAATAGATTCACCTCAGAGAGCCGCTTGATTGCTTCTAATCCTTTTATCACTTCCGAAATCTCCCTGAGAGAACAAGATGGTCGCGTAGAAATATATGTTGGCAAAAGTAAAGTTTTCATTGCCGATTCAGACGGGGAAGCAACAGCCTTTGTAAAAGGATTTTTGCCTTACGCAAATAAGAATGATTGACTATATCCTGTTACCCCCTATTGGTACAGATAGATTAGAGTTGTGGTGCAATTATTCAGTCTCTTGACTCAGGAATGGCTTTTCTTGCCGCTTGGAGCGGCTGTGAGGCCCCTGGTGACGATAAATTGACAAGATTTTCATTCAGGAAGCTATAATGCGCTCAGGGAGCCTTACAGAGCCAAAAGGCTTATTTGCACCACAACTCTATTGTATAGGAAGGGAACTGTGGCTGACTTGGTTAGGGAAACACCTTACCTTATCTACCTCAATGTCATTCCTCCGTTGCACATACTAAACCAAGTTCTTGAAACAGGGCGTGAAGACGCAGGTATGAGCGGCGGAGCCGAATGGCAGCCGTTTCAGGTGACGCTTGAAGAACACGCTGCTTTGATACAAGAGTTGGAAAACTATCCACAGAGGGAATATCGCTATGTCCCACCTCCCTCTGAAATAACGAACTTCGACGAATGGTGGCATTGGGTTTCAGAGCAACGAGAGAAGAAATAATTACAATCCGAAACTTTCTCCACTCTACCGTAAGAAGGAAAAAGCCTGCCAACTGTGGAATCAGGGGGCAGGCTTGTTGCGTATCAGGGCATCGGAAAACTTTTTAAGAAAACAGAAGATTTGCGAACAGCAAATTGCGAAAACGAACTCCTGCAAGCATGAGTAAGTGAGCAGGGTTAAGGTCTGGACAATGGTGGGAGGGGCGGGCGGCGCAGAGATCGTGAAAATTGTCAAAACGAACTGGCTGTTTGCCCTGGCCCTCGCCGTGTTCTCACTCTCCGGGCTGAAACCGTCTTTGGGCCAGAACAGCCCGCAGGTCGTGATTGACAACGCGGACTGCGTGGGGACGGATGCGCTTGGGCGGAAGCTGCCGACCTACGCGGAAGTCGGCGGGCCGAAGCCGAATCGGTATGTCGGGCTGTTCTACTGGCTGTGGCACGGGCCGGACCGCTGGGGGTCGGATTACAACGTCACCGAGTTCCTGAAGACGCATCCCGGCTTCCGGGACTTCCAGGCGCACCCGAAGGGCGGGCCGGACTTCCCGACCTGGTATTGGGCCGAGCCGTTGTTCGGGTACTACCGCTCGACCGATCCGTGGGTGATCCGCAAGCATCTGACCCTGCTGGCGGACGCGGGCGTGGACTTTCTGTTCCTGGACTACACCAACGGCAGCGTGTACGATGCCGAGCTGAAGCAGTTCTTGGATGTGGCCGAAGACCTCAAAGCCAAAGGCGTTCACGTCCCGCGCCTGGTCTTTTTTCTGAACTCTGAGCCGGAGTGGAAGATCGAGGCGCTGTATCAAACCTGGTACAAGCCGGGTAAATACGACGACATGTGGTTCCGGTGGCAGGGCAAGCCGCTCCTGATGGCCCCTCGCCCGACCCAGCCCATCAAGATGAAGGATCCCACCCTGCTGCCAGCCATTCAGGACTATTTCACCTGGCGGCCCACCTGGGCCTTCCACGACGCGGCCAAAGAGCCGACCAAGTGGCGCTTCATGGACGAGTTCTATCAGGGAAGGGCGCAGCGGCCCGCGCTGGGACCGGACGGCCAGGTCGAGCAGATGGTGGTCTCCAAGTCGCTCGGCGGGCCGCTCTGGAACAACATGAAGACCGGCGGCGTCAGCAGCGCGCCGAGCCATGTACCGGTCTACAACGACCAATGGGTTTCGCCGGACGCGGCGAAGGGCATCTTTTTCCAAGCGCAGTGGGACAATGCCGAGAAGGTCGCTGCCCCGATCCTGCTGGTGACGGGGTGGAACGAGTGGACGGCGTCGGTCTGGGAGACGCCCGGCGTCGTGTTTCTGGGCCGCACGACGAAGGCCGGCCAGGGGCATATCGTGGACGAGTTCAACCAGGACTTCAACCGCGATTTGGAGCCGATGCGGGGCGGATCGAGCGACGACTACTACAACCAGTTCGTCGCCAATATGCGGCGCTACAAGGGGATGCGCGCCCCCGATCCGCCGTCCGGGCCGCGAACAATTCGGCTGCGAGATTCGTATCAACAATGGGACAGCGTCCGCCCGGTTTACCATGATGCGCGCGGCGACGTAGCGGACCGGGATTGGGATGGGGCCACGCCGCACGCGCATTACCGAGACGACAGCGCGCGCAACGACATCGTGCTGGCGCAGGTGGCGCGGGACCCAGCTAATCTATATTTCCATGCCCGCACAGCCGCGCCGCTGACCCCGGCCGGCGATAGGAACTGGATGCTGCTGTTTCTGGACACGGATGCCGCGGGTAAGGCGGGCTGGCATGGCTATAACTTTCTCATCAACCGCCGCCGGATGGGGAACCGCTGCACCATCGAGCGCAATGTCGGCGGCGCATGGGACTGGAAGCCGGTCGGCGAGGCGACGTTCCGATGGCAGGGCCGCGATCTGATGCTGGTGGTTCCACGCCGGCTGCTCGGCCTCCCGCCGTCACGCGGCCCGCTCCGGCTGGATTTCAAATGGGCCGACAACCTCCCGGATCGGCCGGAGATTACAGACTTTTACAGCAAAGGGGATGTCGCACCGGACGCCCGTTTCAACTTCCAATTCGCGGAGCCGGTCCGGCAGACACACTAGACGGACATCTGGAAAGCAGAGCAAGATGCGGTACAATTCGCCCAACTCACCGATGGACTCGCTGCGGGATTTCGTGCGGCGTGGCGGCGTGCCGGTCACGCTGGCCCTCGTGGGCGTCAACGTCCTCACCTTTCTCGCGACGTTCTTCGCGCCCGCCCTCGTCGGGCCGTTCCTCCTGACGCAGATGGTCTTTGGGGGCGGCAGTTTTATCCATGCGCCGTGGACGCTGCTGACCTACGCCCTGGTCTCCCTGCCGCCGTTCTCGCTCTGGTTCGTCATCAACCTGGTCTTCTTCTGGCTCAGTGGCGGCAGCCTGGAGCGGGGCTGGGGGAGCCAGCGCTATGCGGTCTTCTTCTTCGCGCTGACGTTAGCCTCTTCGCTGTCACTGCTCCTCGGCAGCCTGCTGCTGCATCAGCAGCCACCCGCGCTGTACGGCGTGTTCCTGCCCTGGACGGGGCTGATCGTCGCCTTCTGCATGCTCAACCCGGAGCAGCAGATCACGGTGTACTTCTTCCCGGTGCGTGCCAAGTACCTAGCGATCGGTGTCACCGCCTGGACCTATCTGACCTACGGCAGCATGTTAGGGCCTGTCATGGGCCTGTTCGCGCTCGGCGGCATTCTTGCCGCCTACCTGTATGTCCGTTTCGCTCGTCCCTGGGCCGATGTCGGCTTCTACAGCGCCCCGCGCCGGAACTTTCGCGGGCCGGACCTGCGGATGGACACCCGCCCCGCCCGGCCCACGTTCCGCACGACCCTGGACGGCTCGCCCCAGCAGCGCAGCCCGCTCGATCTGGCCGGCCGCTGGAAGGACTGGCAGGAGCGCCGACGCTTGGAAAAACTGTGGAAAAATTCCGGCCTGCCCGGTTCGGAGCCGGAATGGCGAGATGACGAGAAACGCCGCCGCTGACATGAGAAAACCTCTGTTCAATGAGGAACGAAGTAAGGATGCCTGTTATGATGAAACATTATCCGTATCCCCTCACAGCCGCTCTGGCGCTGCTGGGCGCCGCCGCGTTCGCCGAGGTCACGCCGGCCGCGCCGGCCGTATCGGACACGCTTGCAGCGCCGGCCACGCCGACCACGCCGGTCAATACGGCCCATGTGGACTACTACCGCAACAACATCGGCCATACCGGCGTCTCCGACGAGAAGCTGAACGCCCCCCTGTCGGTGCTCTGGCGGCATACGACGTCCTATGCCAAGAACAACCCGGCCTCGCCGGTTTACGCCAACGCAACGGTTTACTTCCCATCCGGCGGGTCTCTGTACGCCCTGAACGCCGCCGACGGGACGACGCGGTGGCAGTACCCGGCGGACGGCAAGGCGCGCACCTATTTTGCGGCTACGCCCGCATTGTCCGGCGGCTTCCTTTACGTCACTGACGACAACGGGCAAGCCTACAAGTTCGACGCCGCCACGGGCAAGACGGTTTGGACGGCGAAGCTGGAAGGGGCGATACGCTCCGCACCGATCATCAGCAACGATGCCGTCTACTTCGGCAGCGGCAACAGCCACTGCTATGCGCTCAGTGCCGAGACGGGCAAAGTGCTCTGGGACACCGAAACGGGCGGGGCAATCACGACTTCCCCCACCATCACCGGCGGCCTTGTCGTCTTTACGTCCTCGGATGGTAATGTCTACAGCCTCAGCGCCCGCACCGGGAAGAAAGGCTGGGCCATCCTTTTACCGGGCGATCCCAGCCTAGTCCCTCCCGTTTACGATGGAACCAACCTGTATGTGGCGGCCGGGGAAACGGTTTACGGCCTGGACCCGAACAATGGGGGCCGGCGCTCGGTCATCAAGCTGCCGACCAACGTCCTCACCCCGCCGACCGTGAGCAGCGACTCCCTCTATGTCATCACGCAGAACAATGTGCTTTACGCGCTGACGTCGGCGGGCCGCGAGCGCTGGCGCGCTACGCTGGATGGGGCGAACACCGCCCCGCCCCTGCTGGCCGGCAGCCTGCTCCTGGTCGCGACTCAGCCGGGCGTGTTGTCCGGCTACGATTCTGGCAGCGGCAAGCTGGTCTGGCGCTATGTCGTCCAGGCCAGCGCCACGGATAGCCAGCCGAAGTACCCCTCCACGACCGTCTACGCTGCGCCGATCGTGGCAGCGGGAACTCTGTATGTGGTGAGTGACGACGGCTCGCTGACCGCCTTCCGGTCGGATGCGCCGGGCAACATCGCTCCTCAGTTCACGCAGTTGTTTCCCGAATCCGGCGCGACCGTGCGCGGCGAGGGCTTGACCTACGGCGCGTTCGTCATAGATGAGGGGTCGGGGATCAACCCCGCATCCGTCAGTCTCCAGGTGGATGGCGGGGTGGACGCGAAGGCATTGTATCACGCCGGCCAGAATGCCGTCTATGACACGCCGGCAACGCCCCTCAAAGAAGGGGAGCACGAGATCACGCTCAAGGCAGCCGACTGGCGGGGCAATGTCACCTCCCAAACCTGGAGCTTCACCGTAGGCGAGCCGGGACGCCCAGGTGGACCAGGTGGACCAGGAGGGCCGGGATTCAACCCATACACTCCGAACTTACCCGGCAACGGCGGCGGCTTGCCGAGCTCGCCCGGCGGAAACGGACGAAACCCCGGCGTGCCGCCGCCGCCGCCCATCGTGCCGTTCTAACATCGTCCTAATATCACCCTAACATCGTCTTCGACATCGTGAAATCTTACAGTAATAGGCGTAAAGCCCAGGTGCTTTAGCCCTGGGATATAAGCCCCGCGTCTTTCCGAAGACGCGCTCTTTGGCGTTTGTGTCTCTGCTCGGCAGGGTACAATAGCAGGGTACAATAAGTGCAAGCACTTCTGCTTCTGTGATATGGCACGTTCCCGTGTGCGGCGTGTATGCTGTTGTTTTAGGGGGTGGATGAATACCCTTGATGAACTTCGGTCTAGCACGGCGTCATTATTGGAGTGACCCGACTGGACAGAGACAGATAAGTCACCATTTCCGCACTGCGGAAATTGATTTCGCCAGGCTCGTCCTGACGGAAGGTAGGCGGGGGCACCACCTTCAGGCGTCAACGTAAGGCATCGGCCTATGCGTAGCCTGAGAACCCCACACCGTTTACGGGTGGGAGTTGTCAGATCGTGAAATCTTACATCAGGAGGAAGAAACGGCTATGGAAGGCCCCGCCAACACGGAAGCCTGGCTGAGACTGAACGCCCTGGAGTTTGCTCCGCACCGGCTGCACGCTCTGCTGGAGGCTTATGGGGGAGACCC
>JAABUO010001608.1_pt1 | contig 28951 bp, 30 predicted proteins | sample 5559291 | NCBI WGS metagenome assembly JAABUO01 (sample SAMN10711878, study PRJNA513372) | rock metagenome | isolation source: Antarctica rocks | place: Antarctica: Victoria Land, Finger Mt sud | reverse complement strand
ACATTAGGCTCTTTTTCGAACAAAACTCCCACCAGCTTGGTTTTGTCGCACACCACATACACCTGTGCTTTCAAGCCAGGATGTCTGATGAGTCACAACTGGCTCCACACCCCAGACTGTACGTTATAAAATGAAAAAATGAACTCAGAGGGATTCCCGACATGACTCGACATTTGGAAAACTGACACCCACCACAGTACATTGTGCGGTGTACTTTAGCCTCAAATTGCCCAAATGTGTTCCGAAACATTTTGAGGGCGCGCGATGTCAGCTCAGATGTCAGCTGAAGGAAACTTTCACACTCCGACACACACTTCGTGACACATGCCGAGGCATGCAGAGGCATCTGACCAATGTTATCATCGTTTCTGACACCAAAGCGCATCGCTTATCTTTGTTTCGTTTTGCGAGTCATCGAGTTTATCGAGCGAGCCTTGAAAGCTGACTGTGACGAGGTATCGTTCGCACTTTTGGTGTTGAGCCTCAGTCAAGACGCTTGTCAGTGACTTCAATATGGCCGCTAGTGAAGCTGCTTTAATCTTGAAGGTAAGGCACAGATGTTCAGCTTTAGCAAGCCATGGGCCTTGTATAGGCATGTTGTCCCACCCTTTGGACCTTGCTTTTTTCAGTACTTTGGACGAGCGGTATCGGTCGCTTCGAAGCCGGTGCAAGATCATACCTCCCAGATCTTGGGAACTGCAACTACTGCATCCACCATGCAGCGCTTGTCCGGGACACCGAAAAGGCCGGTGGTCCAAGCAAATGTTGAGCTTAGCAGCGATGCAAACAGACTCCTGGCATTCCTGCAGATGCATGGTATATCTCCGCTGCTATCAACGTCGAGTGTGATTTCGTAAAGCCCCCACCGCACCACCCTTGCTGAGTCAGCAAGCACTCAAGAAGTCTGATGTGATGCAGGCAGTACTGTCGCCACAAAGCCTGATGACATAGTGTCCAGCACGGCAGCCCCACGTCCGACCTTGCATCAGCGGACTTTTCTTGAGAAAGACCTGCTTCCTGGCAGCGACCGCAGGTGGGACTCGCAAAAGGAGTCTGCTCAGTCATCACCCTATGAATCGCTTTGGCGAGAGTCTGTATATCATTGTCCCAGGGGATCATGGCCATGACATGTCATGCAGGTACAGGAACGCAGGCCAAACACTGCACATGATGGGCTTTCAGAATGTGGCAAACTTCAGTACACAACAGCAATGGCTGCATGTGAGAGCCACACTGGACATGAATGTGACCCCCATGATCAGAGCACGTAGTGGCATCCCAGCTGCACACATGGCCTGTGGTCTGAATGTGTGATCCTTGCTCAACAAACAGATCAAGACAGACGTCACTCCTTGTACCAACAGCAAGCATATCATCAGGTCATGGCCAGAAGGCAGTGTACACCGCGGTGGTGTGCCACTAGATTGATGTAGTGAAATGCCAGTAGCGCATTTGCATGATAGAAGTGTAGTCTTCTAACATTAGGAAATAAAGCCACACAACTGCAGTAGATAGATGTGTTACCCCGCTCAAGCTTGCTTGCATAGCTTTTTTGTTTGCCCATCTTCCCACTCAGCGTATCTGTAGGACTAGTGTATCTTTAGGGCTAACTGTGATTCAATGTACAAGTGTACAGTTTTAGCTAGTTAGTACGTTAGGAAGGTTTCCTTGTAAGTGCTGTCAGCTGTGATAACTTCACCATACAAGGTACATACTGGCATGCTCCAGAATAGGTCCAATTGTTGCCTCATTGAGCCTCGGGTTCAGTCATGCTATGCTAACACTTGTTGAACGCAATCATAGCTGATGGCCTGTGTAGCTCACTGATGCTGATGACAGGCTGCCAATGCTGAAGAGTATGCATGATGCACAACACTGCTATGCCAGGGCAACTGCAGCGCTTGAAGGTACTGTGAAGCATGACACACAGCCTGCAAAACAGCATCAACACCTTCAACATCAGCAGATGCGGCATCACCAGAGAATGCTTGCAAAACCTTGTTGGTATCTAAATATTTTTGTAATAGCTGAATGCCAAGTGCATGGACTGCATTGTCCTGCTGGTGGTCCTCATCTGTCGGTGAATCTGATGCTACAGCCTGCATATTGAGCAAAGCAGTATCGAGCACAGCACGCCAGTCCTCAGTTTGCAAGTATGCTGTCAGCGTCTCAATCGGCAACTGCACCAGCATCTCATAAGCCTGAGACTGGACTCTGGAGTCCTTGTCTCTGCACTTGAGAACCAAGGCACGTACAATGGCCTCCTCTTGGGCTGACTGCTGTTTTGACACTACAGAGGTCAGAAGTGACATTGCTGCCCTGCGTATCCGGACAGATGGATCTTTGGTGCAGGTGAACAGCAGTAGGTGGACGCCCTCTTCTGGCCAGAGGTGTAGCTGTGCTTTATCACTGCTGTTGGGACTGTTGAGGAATCGGTCTATGGCTCTGTCCATAGCTGCAGCCATACCCCATGAGCATTAGGCAGGGCTAGCAGAAGCAGCAGCATGACAGGCAGCAACATGGCAGCAGCAGAAGCGCAGCAGTAGTGGCATCAGCAGCAACAGCAGCAACAGCAGCATTAACAATCAGGACTTGAGCTGCATAAGCCCCAGCAGCAGCTGTGTTCCCTTGCAGCAGGAAGACACATCAACGGGCGATCTCACATTAGACAATCATTCTACATGTTTAGCATCCCAGCCACTGCAAATACGCAGCTTGAGTCAACGACAAGGAGAGGATAGCACTCACTCAGTAAGCCTTCCATGCGCACTGCAACTGGCTGATTGCTTTCAGGCTTGAGCAAGTCGCAGCAACCCAGCAAGAGCGCTGGCGCACAATGCTGGAAGCATGTGCTGAATGCCCCAAACGTCTTCTTCATTCCTGCAGGACACACAGCTGCAAACAGTAAGCCTGGGACTGCTGTTACAGAACCAGATGTTCATGATGCCAAGGACTTTTGCAGCCGCAGTGTCAGCAAAAAGGTCCTGACCCCTGATTTGCCTGTTGAGCAGACTTGCACAAAGTCACAGTGCTTTTCATTGACAGATTTGCTGAGCAAAAAAGCTTCCGTAAATGTACCAGTTTGTGTCGAGGATTTGCAGCCATGGGTGAGATGACTACTGACGGCTGCCCCAGCAGCAAAGATCACAATCAGATCTTCACCCTCAGTCACATGATAGTCCCATGCAGCAAGTTCAAGGTTATGATATAAGCCAACACCATCAACTGTTATCAGTCCATGCACACAATGCTGCATGTGTGCATGGTGTGTGGTGTTGAGGTCAGGCAGTTTGAGCATCACCTTTAGTGCCAAAAGCACTTGGATGTGCCAACATAGTCTTCAGCCATAGAGCAGCGGTATGGGAGCAGGCAAGCACTTGACACAGGGCCAAACAGGGCAGCTCAGAAAGGCAGCCAGGCCCTCTCTCAGCAATGGGCTCTGTAAGCTGGTGTACAGTAGCAACCAGACAGCCATCCCAGGAGTTGATATCCAGAGGCCTCCACTTCCATAGAAACTGCAATCCAGCACTCTCTTGATGTCACAAGAGTGGAGCTTGAAATGATCATGGTGGGTGAGTAACTGCTGGTAAGGGTCTAGGGTGTAGGTCATACTTCTGGGCTGTTTCATAGATCAATGGCATAGCATCAAGTGGCCTTGGATGGTGTCTGCAACATTGTGAAGCTGGTATTGCTTTGATATTGGCTTCCGCAGTGTCAGCATGCCGATGATAATCAGGTCACCTGGAAGATGGCTTTGGCCAGCTGTGCCTGGCTGCAATGATGCCCGTCAGATCCTTCCACTACAAGGCTAGAGAGGTCCTGCAGTGCAGAATGTGCCTGCTGCGCCACCACAAAACGCAGCATGGTAGAAGGCACTGCACAGAGCTAAGCAATTGGCAAACGATCCTCCTTGAGCACGCGGCACTGCACAGAGCTAAGCAACTAGCAGACTCTCCTGGTGGTGCTTGCTGGTGCTATGACAAGAGGTGCCTGGTAGAAAAGGATGTAGTGGTGTTGGAAGAAAAGGTGGCAGTCAATATGAGCTGTCAGGGTGATAGCTATTGTGCAGAGAACATGCACAGGTGATACAAGACAGCATGCACCAGACCAATTCTGGTTGAACGCAGCTGTAGGACAGCAGGCAAACTTGTGCTGCAGTGAAGAAAGCTCACACAACTCAGCAAAGCAGGCAATGGGCTCATTAGACACAGGAACAGCAGATTGTGCCAGAGGTCTGCTTGCTTGCCTGTATAGCCGGCACTGCGACCTGCCAAACATCTATGGCGCAGTTGGTTGTGCAGGCAGCAGCCTCCTCAAGCAAGTTTCTGACAGCTTCAGACGCCTGATGGTTCCTGACCAGCAGATGCAGCTCAAGGGAAACGCTTTCTTGGAGAGTCAGGTTGTGCAAGATGGGGAAGCTGCAGCCCTCTCTGATGTCCACCAGCATTTCAAGCATGACAGGGAGCAAATGACCTAGCTGAGTAAGGCCTGCAAGATAGCTGCTGAGATCGCCTTGGCTGTTTTGTAGCTGATGACTGTGCTGGTACCACAGTTCATCCAGCTGATCGGGAAGAACAGTGCAAGCTGTCATCACAGTCAGGCACTGATGCACGGACGGCCACACCAATGACAGCATGCTGTCGCAGTCTGATTGCTGGAGGACCCTGCATACATGGAATGCATGTTCATGACACGTATCAGGACGTTTAATGCTAATTCAGCCTCACATACCCAGGCTTGAAGACGAGGTGCAATAGCTCTAGGCAGTATCTGCCTGCCGGCTCAACGACCAGAGGATCGAACAAAGGGATATCTGCACAATTGAGATTTCAATACCAAAGCCTTGCACCACTTGAGACGTGCAACAGTGTTTCCACCCGTACCCTCAGCATAGCTTAACAATGTCTCAGACAGCAAACGCAAGGCCCTCAACACATCTCGTGTCCCGTAGGTAATCTTCAGTTGTGTCACGTCGCTTGAGAAGGCCGTCTGCACCTCCGCCATCTGATCTTGATCCATGCCAGTCTGAAAACGGGACTGCTGATCACTAGCGCACCACTGTCGCGTGCTGGTGCTCGCCGCCAGGCGGGAACACTGACGCAAAGGGAGCTTTTCTCCGCTTGAGATGTTATGTAGCATAGTAGGCGCCCGACCGGCTATTTGCCAGCACAGACCAAGCATCGTCTAAGTAAACCGACCGTTCATCTTCATCAGGTTTGGCCCTTCCCAGATCTAGATGCGCCACACATGCGCATCAGCCGATCAGTGCTTGATATTGCACTGTACTGGCTCTCATACCCAGCTTTTGCTCGCCGGGTGCCAGTGCCGCAGCCGCAACGGTAGCAAGTTTGCAGCGGCTGATCACCGTTTAAGTCCCGCGCAGCGTCGTACACTCCACAACAGGCAGGGTTGCACCTTCTCCACTTCCAGATGTTGCGGTTTGTCTACTGAGAATGTTGCGATCCAATTCTCGTAATCATTTGTGACTTCTGGCCTTGGCGGGCAAGCGATGATCTCAGGTAACAGTCCTTGTTACGGGTGCCACTATGCTGCAACAACAATGCTGCTGCAGTTGCAATGCATCTACAGTATCGGTGTATGACCTGACGCCCTTTGCAGGCAGGGCTCTCCAGTATAGGCTCCGGAATGTACTGCCAGCTGACCTATCCTCCAGGAGAGCACCCTTTGTCGCTTGGAGCCGCCAATCCTTGATTTTGACTTTGATCGGGGCCAGCCTATGCTTAGCTGTGATCTTTGGAACCAAATCAGGGAAAAGTCAAGCATTGCAAGCTCAGGATTTGCAGGCTTGCCACCAAGAGAAAGAAGCCCGGGTAGGTACACCTTCTAAGGCAAACTTGTGCAGTGATTGCATGCAGACAGTACAACTCAGCCTGTTCAACAGCTCAAGTGGATGTTGTCATGCAGTCAAACTTATTGGAAGCTCTCACCCTCAAACATGAGTCTGCTATCAGGGAGCATAGGAATATTGAGGACAGCCGGTCTGCGCTCAAGGTGCTTATTCTTTCAATATTTCTACAGCTGAGCTTTGCATTGCTGTGACTGAGCAAAGGGCTGCTGAGCTAGGGCAATGCTGTGCAGTTTGAATTTGCCTCAAATGCAAGCAGCTGAAGTCCTGGCAATGCTCTTCTAGCTGAAGCAAAGAGTACTTGCACTGATTTGCAGCAAAGCAGAAATGAGGCACAGACAGAGCTGGCCACTGTGCGCCAAGACATGGAAGAAGCTCTTCAGCATGTGGAAAAGGCAAAGAAGGAGCGAGACATAGCTAGGGATCTTGCAGCAAGTCTGCTGAAAGAGCAAGCAGACCTGAAACAGCAACTTCAGGATCAGCCACAGACTCAACCAGAGGTAAGCAGATTTTAGCATGGGTGTCATTGCATATGACTGCCTTGCTTTTCCTGCACCCAAAACCATGTTATTTGTTGAGACACTGGGTCATGTACCTCACCTGGAGCAACCAAGTTACATTCACATATAAATGGACAGTGCCGCTTTGGGCACCATTCCTTACCACACATTGCGTACAAACAATCAAGGCATGCAGACTGCAATCACGTTGTATATATGCTGCTGAAGGGCTTGTGACAGCCTTGCACAACAATGGTGCTGAGCGCCATTGGCTGCGACTGGCATGCAGGCTGACCGGCATACACCTTGGCTACCCAGTGCTGAGAGGGACAAAGAAGATCCTGAGCTTGCTGCAGTGTTGCGTCAGGTCAGTGACAACATCAAACCGACAAAACTCCAGTTTGTATCATTGCGTTGTATGCATCGCCTCATACAGATTAGGCAACATGTGGCCTGTCATGACAGAGCTGCCGTTTCATACCTCTTCTCTTCAAGGCTGCTTGAGGGTCATACTCGAAATGCTGACCTTGCACCGCTGCAGGTCTCAATCAACAACGAAGTTATGGTAGCAATCTCGAACAGAAACTATGCAATGCCTGGTGGCATGCTGACAACATGGATGGAGAACGTGAAAAGAGCCGGTGTCAACAATGCCATGGTGGTCGCTCTAGATGCACAAACAAAGACCAATGCGGAGGCACAAGGCATAGTGGCGCACGAGATGCATCTTGAGGTGAGTACCCTGTCTGATGATTTGTGTGCAAGAAGGAGTTGCTCATATTCCAGCATGAGCGCTTACCCCAGAAAGCATTTCAGCGTTGACCCTGCTGCAAGGTTCCTGATGCAATCTGCTGTGTTGAGCCGCTGAGTACATGTCAAACCCTCTGCACTTTCTGGCAAAGTTTGCCTGTCATTGTCACATGCTGGTCACTGTACTGATGCTTGCCACTTGCTCACATGAGGCTTCTGCAACCAAGCCTCAGATTATTGCATCTCTGACTCCAGTCAGTGGGGGGCCTTCTTGGGCCTCCCAAGAGACTACTACTCCATTTTTTGGAATGGAGTCATTTTTGTCTTTTCTCGTCTTTTCTCGTTGCACCCGTGCTTCAAGACTGTGCTGTTGGATGCAGATCTCTGCTGCACAAAAAGATGTGGGAAGCAACCACGCAGTCTCAGGACTGAAGTTCAAGATCCTGCGTCACTTCCTGCAGCTTGGATATGCAGTGCTGCTATCAGATGTGGACATTGTCACTCTTCAGAATCCCTTCGACCACCTGTACAGGGACTCTGATGTGGAAGCCATGTCAGATGGCTGGAGCAATGACACCGCATATGGTAAATGCATGCACTGACCAGTCCCATGCATAGCTTTGCTAACAGCTTGATTGAGATGTGCAACTGGCTTGCTGAGCTCTTGTGAAGAAGTGTGTGGCAAAGCAGCAAAGAACGCTGTGCAGCGCGGTCAGCAGCATTGTGCTTGCAGCGTGACTAGCTGCATTGTCAATGATGCAAGGAACAGCTTGTGCAGCAGGTTGGTCGGTAGCATGCCAAGTGGCATGGTCATCAGCCTGTCAGGCTGTCGCACACCTGCAATTCTTGCGCAAGCCTTTCACTCTGTAAGCAGCTTGGGCTGACACTGCAGTGACACACAAGCTTGCTCCGCACGAGCTGAATTAACAAAGGGCTAACGAAAGGCAAAAGAGCAAGTAACATTTCAATTGGTTGGCAGCTTGTGATGCATTTGATCACAAGCCAATATGTACATGCAGGGTACAATGATGTGCTTGATGATGCCAAGATGGGATGGGCAAGATATGCCCATTCAATGCGCGTCTTTGTCTTCAACTCAGGCCTGTTCTACATACAGCCAACCCTGGCATCACTAGACCTGCTAGATAGGATAGCCTACAGGCTGGACAATGAAAATGGTTGGGATCAGGCTATCTTCAATGAGGCAAGTTTCGTCATGCTGGTGACACGCTGCACTCTGTCTTGTCAAACAATGATGGACTGGTGTCACCAGTCACAGGTGATTGTATGAACACACTCTTATGCTGATCATCATGTGTCAAGGCCGGACCACTACGCATTTTACAATTTCGCTTGCCCAAATTAGGCTTAGTCTGTTTGCAGCTTAAGTCAGGAACATCATTCAAGCCAGATCACGGTTCAATAATCAGCTTTATCATCAGATGGACATGCATGCTCTCACTTTCATTCTTGCCTGCATGTGTACTGCTTTCTCATTTATTTTACACAAGAAACAATGTCACCCAGCTGCTGCATGTATGTTTTGCAGGTCATTTTCTTCCCGTCCCATGGCCACCACAAAGACCCTTCAGTCACAAGACGGGTAATGGATTACATGGATTTCATGAACAGCAAGACACTTTTCACTATTGTATGCAAAGATGAGTCATTACGCAACTACCAGCCTGTCACCATTCATGTCAACTACCATCCCGACAAACACCCCAGGATGTTGGCTGTGGTGCAACGCTATGTCGACGGTGACATGCAGGCTTTGAATGCTTTCCCAGATGGGTCCATCTGACCTGCATCAACTGCCTGCTGAACAAATGACGCCAGATAACAGTGTGTGAATAAGGATTAACTCTCCCCTCCCTCCTTTTTTGGCGCCTTGCATGGCTGAAGTTTTGTGTTTGCAATATGTATGTCCAGCCTTTTGCAATGGTGACTACCTTATTCACAGACCACTGAACTGTCAATGTCACAGCTTTCAAGCGCATGAGCCAGCCCTGCAAGTCACCCTGCATGGAATCCTCAGGTACTTGGGCAAAGACTCTCTGCCTTCTGAAACAGATGAAGCTGGTTTGCCCAGCAGCGTGAACTGCTTAGTCAGTGTACGTCATGGTTGTGTGGGCTTTATTTCTGCATGAGAAGCTTAACTGTGAATGCTCTAGCTGTGAAATGCATCTTGCAGCAGTGCAGGTGCTTTGTATGTGTCAGACAGTGTAGTGTCTTTGCTGAAGCGCTGCGAAAGAAATGGCAGCAACGACAATGGTTGCAATCCATAGCTCATTAGGGTTTGTCTGACATGGCCATGGCCTAAATGTACGTATGCCAACATTGCTAGCTAGCATGGTAGGTCACCTACTGTAGGTGTGTTTGTTCAAGGTGAGCTGCAGCTGTCTGTGAAGCTGATCACTTCTTTCAGCATGTTGCTGGTGATGTACATGGTCCAGCTAGGTTTCATCTGGCTAGAATTTGCAATACATGCAAAGAAATTCAGTTTAGATCGACTGGTCTTCAGCTATGTAATTACATCAATCAAAGTGATACGAGGTCACTAGGTCCGAACCCATATTGGAATATTGGGGCCTCAGATTTGCTAATCAGCTTGACCTGAAGGCTGGTCTGTCAATGCAATCCAGCCACACAGCGCCATTTCATATGACTGTGCCAGGCAAAACCATGTACTCAGCCAAACCTTTGGTCTCAGCTCCCATGGATCAGCCAGCTAAACAGCCTGATGGTCTGCAGCAGCAGAGAAGTCCAAACTTCCTGCTGCACAAAAGCAGCTAAAAATTGATCGAGCTGCAGATATTTGGCACAATGACTCGCAAGAACATCTGCCAATTGGAGTCTTTACCACAGTAAATGCTCGGTGTTACGCAAAAATTCAAATGAGCAAGTGACATGCTCGATTATATTTTGCAATCCTAACCTTGTCACCCCACTGCAGCCACACCTTCTGAATGCCTGTCAAGCAACTATTCAAGACCTCCAGGAATTCGAAGATGCAGGAACAGACTCTGGCAGGGGTCGGACTGCTTTTGGGATCAGTACAGTGCCATTTTCACAACTTGTGTAACGCCCCTGGGACAGGGCTAGACCAAGAGCCCTTCGCGCTGCCCCTGTATGTGACGCAAGCAACAGCAGATATCTTGAGTTTGTAAGCAAGTATGAATGTGACGCATTGCAGCCTACAAAGACACACTGCACAATGTTGTCCAGTCGGCTACAAATCTGGCATATGCATGCAGCAGTGCATACCCAACTTTGAAATTATGCATTAACCCTGAACAACATCAGACATGGTGTACATAATCAAGGAGGCCAACATCAGGTACTAGCAAATGCTGCTATAATTGCGGGGCGCTGAGAGGATAGGCTACAAACGTGGCACAGTAAAATAAAATGCAACAGCAAAGCAATATTAATTGAAGCCATGGAGTGGAATCTAATATGTGGCGCAAAGCGCCGTCAAAAATAGTTGAATACAGCTTGGTGAGGATACCGCTCAGATATCTTTAGTAAAAGGCGAAAGATATATATGACACAGTGGTAACCTCGCTGTGATAACGGACTACATGCAACTCATTTTGTTATGAGGCAAAGCTGAGCAGGCAATACCTAGCTAGGTATGGGTTACTCAATAACCTGCCAAACCCTACCAAACCAACAACTGTGACACAACACTGGCAGGCACTATGTCATTTCACAAAAGCAGTACAGATCCATTGGCACACTGCACAGAGTCCGGTCTGCTACAGTACGCTGAAGCCTGCAGTATCGCACCTGTTGTGATAACATTGTTGATGATCTCCATCGTGGGCATGAAGTCAGCACAAACATCATGTTCTGCTGCAAGCTGTCCAGGGGAGGCAGAAGGTTTGGGACTGAGGAAAGGGGTGCCCAGGGGGGAGTACCACTTTGTGCATACAGTGTCGGACACAACTGCTGGAAGCAGACCCAAGACAGGGAAGAAGATACTCAGAGCAGAGCAATGAATCTAGATCATAATGCACTGTGTTGCTAGATAGGTCTGCCATGACTTGCCAAATGAGCTGAGATGGCCTGCAGCGCTTCTCAACTTTCGAGCTAATGTGACCTGCTGTCCGAAAGCAGAACAAGAAACACCAACTGCACTGCCAGTGCAGGCCTGAAGGTACCGGGTAACGTGTATTGCTGAAGTGTTGGCATACTGTCAATATGAAGTGCGCGTAGAAAAGTAGCGCATACATGGGTACATTTGGAATCTGCTCTATATTTTAGCAAACGATGCCTTCACTGTCTGCGTTAAGAATTAAAACAATAGTACCTCTTCCTTGTGTCAAACTTATGAACGACCCGGCTCGGATCGAGTGCAGCATGCAAGCAGTTCGTCATCTTGGTTCGATTCTAGAATTCCTTTGAGGATGCCACAAGTGCTTCGAGTCGAAGCTTGTAACCAGAGAAGCTGAGAAGCTGGTTTCGGAGCAGATTGCAGCTTCCGCGACCCAACCGGGCTTCCGAGACCCAACCGGGCTTCCGATGCGTGACCTGAACTGTGCAGCCGTAAAAACAGATTTTCGTCAATATCAGGCGCTGCATTGTCAAAAAACCGTTCATCTTACGCATGGCTGTCTCTGAACCGGTACAGATTCAGTGTGCCGGGGCGTACAGTGGAACTGTGACGTTACCGTCGCTTGAAGTCGCTGGCTCGGTCGCACAGGCAAGACAGCTCATCAGTGGCCGCATTGGTACGTGTAACGAGTCTATCCCTCTGTGTGTTCCTATATCAAGTAACAGCGAAACTAGGTGATCACTGCTTTACACTCTGACGCACCGCCCAGGTGAGGGCAACAGCGCTTGTGTCAAGCTCATTGCCGGTGGGAGGACTCTGGAGGTGATTACGTGTGGCTTGCATGCTAACATGTTCCCGTGCCTCACGGCCATACAGGAGGTTTGGCCTTGCAAGCAGTTTTAGGGTTGCATCGGGTGCAGGATGATGCCAAAGCTCTTGCAGACTATGGCGTACACAGCAAGACCAGGCTGCTTGTCATGCGCACAGCAAGGGCAGCTGCAAGCGCCAAGCTTGCAGCACAAGAGTCGCGTGCTCAGCGCTTAGCACGACTCAAGGATGCTGCAGCAGCTGTGGCTGCAAGAGGAGATGGCAGGTGACTCAGCAATTGTGCTTACTGTGCGAGTTATTCTGGCTGATCAGCATCAGTATGCAGCTCCTTACCTGCCCCAGCTCTGCTGCAGTTCATGGAATGATGATGCATATGAGTTTGCTCTGGAGAATCAAGCTGGGGAGGGGTTGCGATTTGATGACCCTCATGACCGCAAGGCACTTGTCATGGGCCTGGCTCTCCATGAGCAAGGCAAGCAGATCCTGGAGAAGGTACTGTTGCCTCAGAGACTTACACAACATCATTTTGAATTCTCCCGTTGCTGCTGGTGGGAAACCTGATGTCATGTTTCAAGCAAAGCATGCATCATTGGCAGAGCAGTTGTACGTTAATTAAGGAAGCTACCTTGTTGGCAAGGGCAGCACAGCAGCCATGAGACATGACACGCATGGTTTTGTGCATGAAGTCTGCTCGTGAGTGACATGCCAGTTAGTCCTGTGCCACACCCACAGGCTGTTGGCTAGCTGTTGCGGCTTGCTTTCATTTTGTCTTCTGACTCTGCCACAGCCAAGTCATGTTTTGGGACCTGGGCAGCCCGGTATAATACTTGGCTTCTCATTAAATTGACGCCGAAAGGCGTAGTCTTTTCTTTTCTTTTCTTTCTCATGTTTTGGATGTTTACTGGCTTCCAATTTGACACGTTCATGCAGGAGGACTATCAGGAAGCTCTAGATGTGCTGCTTCTAGCTGAAGAGGCGTTTGAGATGTGCAACCCCAAGCATCTGGACATGGTGGACAATGTGGGTCTGCTCATGATTGATATTGTCTGGTGAGGCATCTCCTTCTTCACACGCTCATGACTGATATTGTGAGGTGATGGCTCCGGGCTGCCGCCTTAAGAGGCTCCCGTTATGATTGCTGAAAAGCTTTAGCTTCTTTTTTTTTGGTGAGGTTATGCACCCCCCTCCTCACATGCTTCCTGTTGATAAGCTAGGAAATTTCCTATGGCAAAACAAGGAAGGCACAGAGAAGCACAAGGCATGCACACAGGCTTGGGTGTACCCTCAAGAGCCTGTTCCTGTTTTGCTGGAGGAACAGTGACAACTGTGCCGAGCGTGCACAGGTGGCTTCAGATTGTTACACTCGCCTATCATCACCTTTACAATGCAAATGGTCCAACTGATTTGGCCATTGGCACTAGGACCAGCCATGATTGTGAGACCAACACCAGTGTTGTCATCAGGATCTAGTTCAAACTTGTCTTGAACTGCAATCAACACAGCATAGTCTGTGATGCTGAGGAGTCAGAAGCAAACAGCAATGTTGAGCCTGGAGCTGGCATCATTTGGGACCAGTACAGTCAGCGTCTGAAGCCAGATTGCTTGGAGATGTAGAGACATCAGGCTGTGGAGCTTTGCAGGTGCTATTTCCAGCTGAGAGCAATAGGGCAGTTGGCGGCAGCCAGGGCTCGCCTGGACAAGGCCCAGGGCAGCCTGCAGCGCAGTCATGGCCCCTCTGGTGCCAGGATGCGCCGCCTGCATGGCAACTTCTGCCCCGAGCTGGCCATGTAAGCCACAGACTACTCTGTTACACTGTTGCTGTTACAGTTGTTGCTGTTACTCTATCGCTGTTGCTGTTGCTGTTGCTGTTGCTGTTGCTGTTGCTGTTGCTGTTGCTGTTGCTGTTGCTGTTGCTGTTGCTGTTGCTGTTGCTGTTGCTGTTGCTGTTGCTGTTGCTGTTGCTGCTGCTGTTGCTGTTGCTGCTGCTGTTGCTGTTGCTGTTGCTGTTGCTGTTGCTGCTGCTGTTGCTGTTGCTGCTGCTGTTGCTGCTGCTGTTGCTGCTGCTGTTGCTGTTGCGGTTTCTGTTGCTATCACTGCTAGTGTGACTGTTAGTGTCGCTGACCAGGGCCATTAGGCTCACAAACAGCTGGCCTGGCACAAAAGTGTATTTTAAAACTTTTAGATAATAAATACCATGATATAATAGAATATTATTGTACAGCACAATTCCTGCTAATTGTGCCATGCTGCAGAGCACCTAGCGAAGAGCTGACAGCTGTCTTGTACATCAAGCACATGCTCACATGCAGACGCCATCGAGGAATCAAATATACATCACCTTCAGACTGTATCACCTTAATGCTAATTGGCAAAAACTTTTCTTTTGTTCGACTTGCAGATATGTGCGGCTGGAATTGCTGCAAGGCGTGGCTGCCTTTCACAGTGGTGATTCAAAGGCCTCCCTCCACCTGGCCTCAGCGCTCTCCAAGTGGCAGCGCCTCCAAGTCTCAGATGAGTCCCTGGCCACACTAGCATCCATGGGCTTCACAACCTCACAGGTAAGGGCTATCTCACCTGCCGTGATGCTGAGTGTCCATCCACACAGTGTCCTACAAACCCGTGATGCTAACTGTCCATGCATACACTGTCCTGGAGCACCTGTGGCTGTCATTGCGTCACACAGCATGGCATTATGCCATGTGCCAACACCATGAGGTTGTGCCATTTCATCTGCCACTTGCACACATTAGAGACTGCAGCACGTGTTGCCACAATAGAGTCAGCTTTGCTGCTGTGCTGCATAACATCACTACTGTGATGACAGCAATGAGTGGTTCCAGCAGTTCGTTGAGCTGTTTTGCAGGCGACACGAGCTCTGAGGTTCTGTGAAGGTGATACAGAACAAGCGGCGTCCTTTGCTGCTGAGCAAGCCCAGCTCTCCAAGGTATTGTTGCCAGTCTAAAAGATCGGCATCGTAATAGTGCTTTGTCCACCGAAGGCCTTTAGTATTCCATGACGACTGCCTTTCAGACGTCCTTGTTGTTGCTCTGTGCGTTTGTGCATGCCAAATGTAAGTGCAAGTGCAGACGCAACAGCAGCTGCCAAGTTCTGTCAACTGCATCGCAGCTGTCCCCAAATGTCAAAAGCTTGCATCGTGTGCAGCAGCGACTGCATCATCATTGTCAAGTTGGCTTCCCCACAAGTCTTCTTCTTTGAAGTGAAGAAGTGTACATGGCCTGCAGAAGCGCAAGGCAGATCACAAAGAACAGAAGAAGCTGCGCAAGGAGATGAGAAGGTGAACGCTGCTGCTGTTTCCTGAAATGCAGATTACGCATGTGCGGCCATACTCTGTTTGCCGACCGGATTCTCATCTCTGTGTGTGACCATGATGAATACCATGTATACACCATGTGTCAAAAGCACAAACATGTCACATCTGTGTAATTCTGCATTGTGTTTATGCCACACATTGTCCAAACTGCGCAGGCTGCAGTGTGGCACCATCAGCGGCATGTGCTTAGCATCTGCTTATGTGTCAGGCTTGGTATCCCTGCAGCAAGATGGCACACTCTCACTTGCAGATATTGTCTCACACAGTCTCAATGTAGACAGGGCTTGCATCTGTGGGCACCCGGGCTGTTCTGCAAGGGTCCCTCATCCTTGATCTGGATTTCATCAGCATTGACTTAGCATTTGTGGTGGTTGGGTCAGTAAAGACTGGCGTTACACATCGGATTCAACATCATCTTGATTGTCTTTTGTGCCACTATCAATGGTATGCTGTCTGCCAGAACAAGCCTTCATACAGTCACCTGCTGAGCATTGTCCATCTCTGAAACTAGTAAAAGACATACATTTGCTCAATGCTTGCATCTGGATCTAGGGCATGACGCATGTTTGACGATAGCATGAATGAATGTGCAGCTATGGGGCAACTGCCAGTGGCCAGCTGGTGGACGCAGCAGGGCTGAAGCTGCTGGAGAACATGGGCTTTCAGCGTGCTCTGGCTGCAGAGGCCCTCAAACAGGTGACATGAAATCATTATTAGATTGATTTTCTGACCTGATTGTTCAAAATCATTATTAGATTGATTTTCTGACCTGATTGTTCAAAAAGACCTGCATCCATGACTCCTCTTCTGCATTTGGCATACTTATGGCAACAGGGAGGGCTGTGCAATGTGTTCGTATCTCCAAGCTGCTGCCTCAGGAGGCTCCTCTTCTTATCTGAGATAAGTTATCTCTAAAAGGCATAGAAACGACATTGGTCCCCCCTTGCGTCAGCGTTTTTCAGGCTACACTCTTTGCGTATGATGCATCACTGCAGCTCTCAGCTGTTGCTGACACGTCTGTGGTGAGACATGTGTTGCTGCATGCTTCCTCTTGCATGTTGTGGATGCAGACACAAGCAGGCCTTGGGAGGAAGGTGCTTGCTTTGCCCACCATGCAACAAGTCATGTACATATGCAGTCGCATTGTGTGGGGCTTCAATTTGGCTCATTCAGATCTGGGTGGCATGCAGAGTGACAATGAAGGTCAAGCAGCCCTAGATGCGCTGGCAGACCCCAAGCGAGCAGAGCAGCTACAACTGGCAGCATACCTTACAGCAGCTACCAACACATCTTCTCAAGTATGCGCTACTAGTATGTACCCTCATCAACTGCAAAAATGGCTAGCACATCTGTAAAAATCAGTGTTATGGTGCTGCATAATCATTTGCCATAAGGCTGCAAATGATACATGCATGCGCTACTGGAGATTGACCAGGGTGTATGGTGTGGTAGCAATCCATGCAAGGTTGCTTGTCAGCTGTAAAAGCATGTTTGTGTATAAGATAGTATGCAGGTTTATAAGCAGGTTTATAAGCAGGTTTATAAGCAGGTTTATAAGCAGGTTTATAAGCAGGTTTATAAGCAGGTTTGTAAGCAGGTTTTGGCTACACCCAGGACTGTCATGGCAGTTTGACATTGCTGCTTAGCTTAAACATCTCCCCAATGTAGAAACTTTTCTACTGTCCCCGGGCGTTTCTGAGTTTAGATTTCCAGTGTAGGGATGAAGTTTTTGAATTAAATTAGACGTTTCAGCATTGAGAAGAGCTGTTTGTAGCCAAGACTCCTGAGCGTTCAACCCTGAATGGCTACCTGCTGTTCTTTTCTTTTGGATGAGCAGGCCTGTGTCTGAAACATGCACTACTGTCTACCCAACAAGTCTACTACCATGGAGAGTACCTGGGTGTTCCTGTACAGCGCTACCCCAGAGTGTTCTGCCAGTGTCTTTGTTCCTGTACTGTCTGCACATACGTTTGGACAAAGCCAAAGCATGTTGCCACAGGTTGACCCAGACCCAGTAGCACTAGACACTCTTCTCAACATGGGCTTCAACAGAGACTCAGCCACCAGAGCCCTCCAGCAATGCCAAGATGACCAAGCCAAGGCTGTTGACACTTTGGTGTCATGGGGACAGGCAGCCAGGGCAGCAAGCTCTTCAGGTGTTGGGGATGTATCTTCTGGGAGTGGAGAGGCCATTGGTGCAGCAGGAAGCTCTGTGACTGGAACAAGTGTTAGCCAGCCGGCAGCAGATGCTGCCAGCCTTCTGGCACAGGCCCTTCAGAGCAGTAAGCCAGGTACACACATACAGCTGCCAGCATGCACACCCTCAGATTGCACACTCCTTATGTGATGCAACACACTGTGCCACTGCTGCTGCTGCTTGTGGATGATGCAGAGCGCAGCAGGCAGTTAGCAGTTCTGAGCCAAGATTTGGAGCCAAGAGTTTACCTCTGTTTGCAAATACAGTATAACTTTGAAAGAACGACAGTGGTTCCAGTGACAAATGCATCATGACAACTTGCAGTGTGGTCACACCCCAGCTTGCACCTCTGCAATCATGGCTTGCTGTAATGACAGTTAGGCTGTGATGATAATTTATCTAGTGACCAAGTTGAGTTGTCATGGAAAATTTATGACAGCCTCTGTTGCTATCAGGCTTTCTCAAATTGCAAGCATTGATGATGTGGATGCAATAGGCCGCGCTAGGCTGTGCACTCTGGACTGCATTTCTTCAAGTAGTGGATTCAGATATTTTGGCGGTGGTGCAGGAGCAGATGAAGCTGAGCTGTCACCACCAGCAGATGAGTCACAGGAGGAAGACAGAGATGCTGAGGCAGAAGATCAGCTAGCAGCTGTGGTCAAGGATGATCCTTTGGCAGCCTATGATGTAGATGTCAGACAAGAGGGCCTGGCCATACAGGAGTACCTCATGCTGCTGCAGCAACAGCAGAAGCAATGACATCCACATTTACAGGCACTGACTGCTTTACAGTCATTCTTGGAAGCTTGTTACACCCCTGGCAACACAACTTGCCAATGTAGTGGCCACCAATTTTGGCTAAACATGCTGGCCAGACCAAATGTGCTGGCTGTTACATGAACAATCAAACTGTGGTCATGTGATGTCTGAACCTGGAATAGCGCTTCTTTCGCTTGTCTGCTTGCTACAGCTGTTTGGCATACGTGTACACCCCTTTATGAGCTTTCTTGCCCAACCACCCTGAATACCAACAATGCCTGGCTGACCATGGTCAACAAACACAAAGTTTTGAAGGAAGCATCAAAGCAGCATTGCAGGTGCTTTGGCCTGAGTCACATCAAACTTTTGCATGTGACACAAGCTAGAAGTGCAGCATTCACATCATATGTCCTGCAAACATTGTTGAGCCACTTCAGGTTGCAGACACTTGCCTGCATCTACATACTGAACCAGTAAGGGGCATGGTCGATATTTGCTGTCTCCTAGTCCTGCATGCAAGACTCTCATGATGGCCAAGCAAGTGTCCAGCCCTGCATAGACACAATACCAGAGTAAGCACCCACCCTCATGAAAGATCAAAGATTTGAAATGTAATCAAACAAGTGTCAAGTGCATTTGACCAAGACAGTGCTTCACTTGCTGAAGCAGTGCTTAACGTATCTGTGCATGCATGCATGCATATGCAGCACTCTGCCAAGCTAGCAGTGCACAGCAAAGTAGCAACACGATGAGGTGTGTACCGATGAAGTCTGCCAGCTGCAGGGGGCCCATTGGCTGATTTGTGCCCAGCTTCATGCCATTGTCAATATCTTGCGCTGTCCCAACACCCTGCACAGTGAAGGCTGCAAAGGCTGCAAGAGAAAAGAAAAGAAAAGAATACGCCTTTCAGCATCAATTTAATGAGAAGCCAAGGCTGCAAAGGCTGCAAGCGCTTTTGAAGGCAGCATCATTCTGCATGCGTCGGCTTTTACACGTGTCTCCTGCAAATGCCCATGCACCAAAAGGCACTTGGTGCTGGTACATATGTCACATGTACAGACGCGCCTCAGACACATAAACTTCTGTAACAAAGACTGATAGAGTGCTTGACGTTCTCTGCTAAGTTGCAAGACTTACACATAGTACACGTGTATCATATGCCGTTGGGCCAGGTCTCAAGCATGTACCTCCATGAGCGTATAGAAGGCTTCGTTGATCATAGGCATCAAAAGTCTGTTCACAATGAAGCCTGGCCTGTCATTGGAGTTGCTCACAGTCTTGCCCAAGTGCCGTGCAAAGCTGTCGGCAGCCTGGTGGACCTGATTGCAAGCACACCAGCAAGTTTGAGCGTGTGTGTATGCCGAGAGCATGTTGTTAGTCCTACACACAGCTCAGAGAACAGCAGGTTGCCATTCATGGGGTTGCATTGATGCTTGTTGGGACACGTGGCAGCGGCTTTGTTGACAGCAAGGCTTGACAGCATGCACCCAGCTCCAGGGGCAAGGTGTACAACCCTGATATTGGCCTTGGTACATAGATTCACTTGCAGTACATTAGTGCTTTGTGCCAGAGCTATACTGCCCTGAGACAAATGCCAATGGTGCATGAGCGCAGCCCTCCCATACAGGGCCTGCTTGACTGTGGTTGTGCTGCAAAAGAGGCTGGATGCGCTAGATGATCATACACAGGCAGGACCTTTTTATTTCATGTAATATTGATAAAGTCATTGGGTGTTGGCGCAACGCAGCTTACAGTGTAATGTGAGAGATGCACAGGCAGCTGCAGACATGCAGCAGGGCCAGGCAAAGGGTAGAACAAAGGCCTGAGGCAGTGGAAGCCCACCTCATCTGACGTCTGCATGCCTCTGATCAGCTCCACAAGCTTCATCACAGGAACAGGGTTCATGAAGTGCATGCCCACCTGAGCTGCAATGTGAGATGTAGCTCAACCAGTGTGTTGTGTGGACAGCAAGGGAATGCATGCTTGACGAACGCTTACGGCAATCAGATAGCGAAAATGGAATTTTTGACGCAAGTGGCAGGACTGTTGATAGTGATTGGGTGCCATGTGAGTTTGAGGCGCACCACTTGCTGAGGTCTCTGCGTCGCTGTTGCAATTCTGGTGATGGAAATTGAACTTGTGTTGGACGCCAGCACTGTATATGGCCCTGTAATCTGTTGCAACAAGCCAGTGATTAGACCATATCATTCAAGATGAGGTTGTCAGCAGTGATATGGAAAACGAATACATGGCAGGCGTGAGTTTCAGCTGCTGGCAGATGCTGAGTCGCTCGCACCCGGCTCAGCTGCTCAAAGATGTTCTGCTTGATTTTCTCATTCTCGCTGACAGCCTCGATGACAAAGTCGGCCTTGTCCAGAGCCTGCAGTGGCACAGTAAGAGTCAGCTTAAGAGCAGGTGCCAAAGCAGGCAGAGCGGGGCCCGAGGGTGCTACCTGCAGTGACAGGTCTGTTCGAATCCGTCCTGTAACCAAATCTGATTCTTCTTGCGTCAACTGGCCCTTTTGTACTTGCCGAGCAAGCGATCTGTGGATGGTTGCAGACCCTCGATCAAGAGAATCTTGACTGACATCAGCCAAAATCACAGGCACTCCCTTCGCCGCTGCTGTTTGTGCTATACCGGCTCCCATCTGCCCCGCACCGACCACCCCGAGGAGTCGAGGAATCTTGGACGCAATGCTGCTAGCCATGCAGTTTATTGCCTCGCCGGCGCGGTCAAGACATGTGATCGGCACGTAAGATGTTTGGGCAAACCGGGGTGCTTCACTGGCCGCTAAGAATGCGGTGGCGGTGATGCAAGCGCTTCGGGAAGCTCTGCTCGACTCTGCTGGTATTGACAAGGACTTTCAATAGGAATCGCAATGCTGCTGGCACTGAAACGCCAGCACGGCCTTCTGCCTACTTAAGTCGACAAATTTCTGCGCTTATGCCTGGTTGCCTCTTAGTACTCTGAAGGATATTCACGCCTGCTCATGGGAAAGCTCAGGTGAACCATTAGTGATGCTCGTCAGTCCGAAGCTGCTTGCTTGTTGAGTCGCCTATTTCGGCATGCCGCTCTGCGTCAATCACCGGCAAGGCCTTGCTTGACAGTCAGGTGTACTGACATACTGTTTGACATGTAGCTGGCACGTGGACATCCCCCCGCCCTTCGCCTTTGTGACACCAGATCAGCAAATCAAGCCTTTTGGCAGGAGCTTAGGGCCCAAGCATGCACACCTGCACCCTTCGAATCTTCGTGTAGATGATATTCCAGGATCAAGACCAAAACAGCATTGTTTTACTACGCCGCCACGGCTTACAAATCCTCTTGAACCTCACTACCCCTTGCCACACCACAACTACCCTCAGCCCGCTGCGCCTGTGCCCAAGTTCATCAAGGATCCTCTTGATAACTCTGACATTCCTGGGGCACAGGTGAGATACCTGCGCTGCTGAGGATCAGCGCAACACAGTTGTCACGCTTCTGCCAGATGCTAGTCATAGCCTTGCAAGGAAAATGTTGGACGTGGTCTTGCACCCAGGTCTTCTGAGCATGCACAACATTTGAAGCCCTGCTTTTACTGTGCCAAGCACACAGCCAACACTGCCGTGGACATCCACCATTAGCATCTCAAGCCAGCACTGATCATCATATCCTTATGTAGGCTTCGCCACGCATCCGGACTCAGCTGAACAAGCAGAACTTCAGGCTTGACTGCTCCGATGTGGACGGGGCAGCGCCTAGCTGGCAGCCGGACTGGAAGAGAGCTGCAAAGGCCCGGCATGCCTCCCTCAGGCCTGCCACTGCTCCCACACACAGACACCCAGAGCGAGCTGTCAGGTGCTGATCACTCTGCTACAGCTGTGTGAATGCAGTGGCTCTCGGCAAAACAGCAACAAAGTCTGCTACATAATGTAAGCAAAGTTGCAGCTGCATGCAGTCAAGAGGCACGCATCTGCACTGACGTGACCTCTTATGTAGATATGCTCCTGCTGCACCACTGCTTACATGAACAAACTACCACCTGTTGATCCATGTCGCAGCATGAGCTATGTAGCAGCTTTTGCCCTGTAACCACTCAGCTCTTAGAAGCATGTGCCAGTAGATCAATATTCCCTTGCTCTCATGGTATATGCTCACAAAACCACACACTGCTGGCTTGTATGGGTAAGTGCTGTCTTTGGTTTGCAGGCCTTCCAACTATGTTAGTGACATAGAAAGGACCTCGCCCTCGCACCACAGCAATGCTGATGCTCATCTCTCCAAGGTGAGCTGGCCAATGCATCATCTTCAAACACCACCTGTCTTGAGCATGCTTGCCTCAGTCTGTCCATAGTACCAGCACATGACCTTACTGTGACATCGTTGTGACATCAGTGTAAGAATGCAGCAGTGCCCATGGTGTCCATGTGGCCAATTGCCGTGAACATTGCAATTGTACATGCCTGGTGGATGTTCATGTATCATCCGACCATGTATTGTCAACATGGCAAGTTGCTAGTTTTGAGGCAGGCAGCACACTTAGACCAACTGCTCCTTAGCTGCCAGCGTTCTAAACTGTAGATGGCACAAGTCTGCACTGAACCCCTTATCATGATTGTGGTCAGCAGGGCTGCCAGGTCAACACCATGTGATATACGGCGATCCCATGTGATTGTTTGCCTGATCTTCCTGTGTAGGTGCATGCAGCTGATGTAGCTGCCAGCAGCCATGCAGCAGCTCAGCAGCTGCTACAGCAGAAGGTGGAAAGTGCCGGTCCAAGAGCAGTTGCAACCCTATGGAGTCAGTTTCGCCAATTCGACCGGGAAGCCTGCGGCAAGTTGACGTCCAGCGAGTTTGCCAGAGTGTTGCAGAGCAGCAAGCTGCCGCTCAGCAATGCAGAGGTGCTGAGGGTGGCGAATGGGATGGCTGACTGTCATGGCTTGATGGACTACAGGTCTTTGACAAACATGCTGCAGTCACAGGGTTTACACAACCCTAGGCCGCTGACAGCCAGCTCAGCTGGTTTAGATGCCAGGAAGCCGCCACTTGCAAGGCCCAGTAGCTCATCAGGAACCGCTACAAGTTCCAAAAGTGCTGGGCTGGGGGCAAAGCGTGCTCAGCATGCAGATCAGCAGGTACAGCCAGCATCAGTCAGCTCTGCAGCTGTTGATGCAGCTGATAGACAACAGCTTGCAGGCAGCAGATCCGGGATGAGTGAACATGTGTCAGTCTGTGCAGCGCTGCAGCAGGTGCCACAGCAGCCAGTTGCGTCATCAGCTTCTGCTGTCACTGCAGACCAGCAGCAGCCCTGTGCTGCTGCTGCTGCCCCCTATCAGGCCATCACAGCCCCATCAGGGATTCTTGCAGCAGCCTCAGGGCATCCTGATGTAGCCCCAGCACCTGCTGCTGTCAGAAGTAAGGGTCCGCCTCAGCAGAAGGTGCCTTACTTCTTCAGCAAGGGGCAGGTCAACATGGAGCAGCCCTACAGGTGGATGCCGTCAAAGGATGACACCGCCATCCAACCTGCTGGACCCAAGGGGCAGTTTGTGCGGCCCTGGACAGCAGGGCAGGCTGCAACCATGCCCGCCCAGGTCTGGCTTGCTGATACAAGCTGGTGCTAGTTAGACTGACTAAGTTGACTGACTAAAGTTTTGTTTGGGACTGGAGTAATAAGGCTGTGATCAACCTGATCTCCACGTTCATGGTTGCTCACGCAGCACACCCACAACATGTGCAATTTGTGCTGTGCCGACAGCATTCAGCTGCATTTTTATGGTTTTTACATTCTTTATGTCACAGTTTATGTCTTTACTTATACCGACAGTGACTTACAGGTGATGCTGCAGGCAAAGCAAATTGGTGAGCTGGATCGTGCAGCAATATGTGCTGATGCTGCCAGACCAGAGATAGCGTTCTTTGATGACTCCCGACCTTACCGGAGGCCTGTGCAAGCAGCTGCTTCGTTGGACATCAGTCACAGGCAAATAGTCTCTTGCAACACACGCACAGTCGCATCATGCGTTGTCATGGGCTGTGTACGCTTTTCAGCAGTGTTAAAAGACAGCAAAGTCTCCATGCTGCCAAGCTGAGGAAGCTGTACAGCCACATCAGCATCACAGATGCACAGCAGCTCAGACAGAGCTGGCTTCTTTGCCCAGCGGCATGTTGGACATGTTTGGTTTGACCTTCAAAGAATGCCTGTCGGTCAGGCAGCTGTTTTCAGCTGATTCACAAGCTTTGCATGATCCAAATGGCATTTGCTGAATGACCTTGCTCAAGTCAAGAGCTCCTGCAGATGGTGGTATGATCCACAATCATTTGTCATTTCAGTGTGGTCCTGTTGCTGCAGAGATTCACCCACAGTCCGCAGGCAAAAAGGCAGTCTATTGGAGGATATGATGACTATAAAGCGCTTGTAATACTTGTGCAAACGTGATTGTCGCTATACGTTCATCATGACTACATACACATGGGAAAAGGTTACTACAAAGCGTTCCTGTTAGACAAGGTGTTGGTCACCCGGTTGTCATTGTACCTTTGAGCTGGACATTTCCTGCAGTACTGGTATCTAGGACTTGGTCCGTACAGAGGTTTGCAATTGTATGTATGCTGTTCTGGCTCAAATACGGGGTGTTGCCATCACGCCTGTATAGAGACAAAACTAAGAATGTATAGTATGCTACTGACAGCTGATGTTGCTGTGCTGTCACAGGGTATAGACATACGCCAGAGGTTCATTACAAGTGCCACTGCTGCTAGTTCCAATGTGTGATTTGTGACTGAACAGCATGAACAAAGTTTCAAGTCTCGCATCTGGTGCATAACATACTTGGCAGCATGCCTTAGTATAGTTCTGTAGTCTCTTGTTACAGTACTCATCCTGGTTAAAAATCGAGCCGAAAAGAGAGAATGTGGCATATGCATATGTGCCTGTGTGCAGAGTATATGTAGGTTCCAAATGTTCAAGCAAACGCAATGCTGCAAACAACCTTGAAGGAGGACTAAACAATATAAAACCATACAATTGGTTCATGCGCTGATGTGATGAATCCTTGTTGGCAGTGGTTTTAGCATACCACACAGCCAGCAATGCTGCGCAGAACAGACACTGAACTTGCAAACAGCAGTATCCTTGTGTTTTGCAGATGATCTGACTAGTTGTGCCTGGTGACTTGCAAGACATACTGAATTGAATGAAAACACAACAGCTGCTGTTGATACACTATGGGCACAGATGCATGGGCAAAAGATGGTGTGTGTGCCAAGATGAACTGCATACCGCTGGTGTCAAAAGCGCAAAAACTTGGTCAGTTGGGTTTGACAGTGGTGGCAACACAACACAGTCGGAACATCATAGCAAGCATGCCTCTGAAATGACTGCCCCCGTCGCCTGAAAGTAGTCCACTTGCACTGATGGTAGTCCGCCCTGACCCCTGATGACTAGCACAGCTAGCTCACTGCATTTCTGACTGCATTTCTGACTGCATTTCTGGCTGATTTTTACGCTTAGATTGTGGTGCAGGTGGTGCTGTCTCATCAGAAGCTCCAAGTGAAGCTACTCCAGCTGTACCAGCCATCAAAGCCACTGTAGCTCCCTGAACAGAGTACTCAGCAATCAGTAGGTAAAACAGTTTGGCAACAAGTTTGCTTGGCACACTTCAAACTGAGCACATGTGCGGGCTGATCAAGCATTATGCTGTGATGCCATTGAAGACTCAAGCATTATGCTGAGATGCCATTGCAGACCCAGCAAGACGCAGGCAGACACGAGTTGCGACCAGCAGACCACTGCTCACCTGAGCAACCACACGCGCTCGCATCATATGCTGTGACAAGTTTTGATTGCCCTGCAAGCCCATCCATGTCAGTACTGACTGAAACAAAATCAGTCTCACTCTGCTGACACTTTAAGCAAGGACGCTGACCTTCTTGAAAGCCAGTAACCCTCCCAGCAAAATAGCTGCAGTTCCTCCAGCGCCTGCACACCGCAAACATACACGCTGGTATCTGCCTGCCATTAGCAGCTGCACACACTTCTCGCAAGAGCGTATACGGCCACAAAAACATACGAGAGTGTCCTGCACGTGAACACATACCGACTAATACCCAAGGAGATCGTCTGCGAGGCAATACATAATCGTCCATCTCATACTGATTCATGCTTTGCTTTGGCTGGGGCTGTTTCTGATGCCTGCAACGAAGGATGCAAGGCCAAGTTGTTCACACTTGCCATCCGTCAAGCCACGTTGACCGGAGTAGCTTCACGGCGACCGTACGGGGGGCGCTGAGTCACGGTGCAAGAGACAGAGTGCTTGCTTGATCGTTGCCTTGCAGCCAATGATCGTGGCCTTGCAGGCAATGCCGGCGTGACCAAAGATCATTGGGGTCAGCTTGCTACACCGTATGACGCAGGCTTTACAGATGTGCACTGAGGTTTCTGCCAAACACAAGCAAACCAACTCAGATTAAGCGCTTGTACAGCTGACGCCTGAAGATGGGTTGCAGGCAGTCCAAAGAGGGTTCAGGTGACCCTGTGTTAAGACCGCATGATGTTTGCACACAGTGCCAACCAAATCCGTACTTTCTGGTGCAAGCGCTTTCTGACTTTCAAACTGCTTGGAAATATGCAGAGCAAACCTCTCAGCAGAACAGCACCTTGATCTGGCTGACTTCCATAAGGCTGCCACAGTACTATGCAGCTTTCTATACATCAGGCTATACCAGTGTCCAGTCGATCGTTGGGCTAACAGATAACCACCTCAACGTCATACAGCGGTGCTGTCCTGCCGGCATACCACCAGAGCACAGGCTTATTATTCTGGCCGCAGCAGAACAGTTGTCCTCTCGTTTGTCACCTGCTTTGCATAATGCAGTTGTCTCTGTAACTCCTCCTTGGCTGGAATCCAGCTTTGTAGCAGCAACAAAAGTACAGCCCAGCACCAATGCTGCTAAACAAAACCCAGCTCAGCACAGAAGAACAGATGCAGCACTGCAGACACAGGCCACACGACTTAATGAGAGCAGTGTTCTTGGCAGCACCTGGTCATCATACACCAGCGCCAAGTCTTCAGAAAGTGACCTGGAGAGCCTTCCAGCTGACATTAGGACAGCCTTGCCAACCAGCAGTGTGTCACCTGCTCATCAGCAGCCTGAGGGTGGTCACAGCAGTACTGCTGATGCCATTGGCAGACCAGCACCCAGTCAGGATCAGCTGCAAGTGCTGTACAGTCAGATGGAGGCTGACTACAAGAAGCTTCAAGACAGGCCAGCTCATGCCAGAGCTGGTGTCAGGGCTCACTCTCATGGTCCACGCAAGGAAGCAGTGACAGTCTCCACTCCAGCTGAGCCAGCACATGTCGTCAGTCGATCACATCGTCCAGCGCCAAAGGCAGTTGTGAGTTCTGGGTATGGTCAGCCAACGCATGAGGTAGCTGCTGCAAGCAAGAAGAGGCTTGGTGAAGCAGCACAGCAAAGAGACACCAGTACAGCTGGGGCTACAGCTGCGGTGGGTAGGGATGGAGCAGGTGATGCAGGTGTCAGTGGACGCATAGGGACAGCAGCAGCTTTGAGGCAAATGAAGAAGGGCAGAAAGTCTTGGCCGGATGAGCCATTTGTCCAGGTGTTCACAAACTTCCACACGCTGGCACAGGTATGATGATTTGGGCTGCTTGCAATGCAGACATGAAAGGCATGTCTGCGCATGCTGCTCTGCAGCAAGCAGCCCCTCACACTCGAGGAAATACAGAGCATGCTTGAAAAAACTCAAGTGATGTTTGCTGTTCCGTCATTTTCGTCGTTTCTGTATATATATCTTGCACAGCAAAGGTTTCAGATTCTGTTCGGCATATGGTTGAGGACACTTTGTCACACGGGCCAGAATGTTAAATGCTGCTATCAGCTTGCATGGATTACAAAACACAATTTGCAGACAGTCTTATCATGCAAGATTGCTTGCAGGATGCAGGATCAGGTACTGCTGTTGACAAACAGCCTAGTGCTTCTGATGCTGGGACAAGTCTGGCAAGCAATCAGGGACCTCAGCAGCTGATTGCAGCACAACATGGCCCAGTTGCCGGCACACAACAGGTCCAGGATCTGTCACCAGCAGGTTTGCAATCAGCTGCAGCTGTTCAGTCTGATCACATGCGGGGGGACGGTCTCTTGAGGCCCAGTCTTGCAGATGTGTCAGTCACAGAGCTTCAGCCCAGCCAGTGCTCACCACCCCTGCTGCAATCCCATGCTCAGTCAAGCACTGCTGTTGTGATTCCGCCGCCTGGGGGCAGTCAGGGGACGCAGTCTGTGACCCACCGCGCAGGCTTTGTCTCTTCCTCAATCTTGTACCAGACGCCTCAGGTCACACAGACCGCCCAGTCTTCCCAGCATGTCTCATCTGTTACACATCAGTCGCTTGGTCAGACAGTCAGTCACAGCGAGACTCAGCATACACAAAGCAGCGCGCACGAGACATCTGCTGGCCATGCTGCTGGTGTGCTGCACAATGTTGGGCAAGAGCAGGGCACAAGGGCAGGACAGCAACAGCCCTACGCTGTACATGCCATGCAGCAGTCACATATGGCAGAGTATACTGTCTCCAGCAGCCATAGTTGCCATAGTGATTCTCAGACTGTCAGGACTAGCAGTAGTCACAGTGAGTTCAGTTTCAGGAGCAGTGTCTCCACAG
>JAABUO010001607.1_pt1 | contig 28958 bp, 24 predicted proteins | sample 5559291 | NCBI WGS metagenome assembly JAABUO01 (sample SAMN10711878, study PRJNA513372) | rock metagenome | isolation source: Antarctica rocks | place: Antarctica: Victoria Land, Finger Mt sud | reverse complement strand
GTCCTTCTCCCGGACCAACTTGCCATTCTCACAGACCCGGCAATTGGTGAATCTGACGATGGTCATGGCAAAGCTTGTGTGACCACGAAACTCGACACCATAAGGTGATGGTGATGAGGAGCAGACAAATGAATGAAGGGGATCGAGGACACCCTACTGGTGGCAGTGCTGGATGTTTTGTGTATGTATATCCAGTTAGATGGCCATCGGTCTGGGCTGCTACCGAGCGCAGTCTTTAGAGCATCTTGGTCACGGAGCATTGGCAACATTGGAAGCAGCTCGCAGATCACTGCACATCATGTGGGACCTCGATGGAAGGGATTTTGTGAAGTGATGCAATCTATGCGATTGATGCAGGACTAGTTGTGCCTCTCTTGCTGCCAGAGACACGTCTTGGGGCATGAAAGGCTGCGGAAAAAGAGTGTGTACGGCGGCAGCGGGTGAGGTGCTTGTTGTGGCAATGTCTGGTGGAGGATGAACGGAGGCTGCAATTTGAAGGGTACGACCATCGGCCCTGCAGTCGCTGTGGAGAAGTGGTGCTTGCAGAAGACCGGCTCAACCGCAACCGCTTCGCAACTGGCTATGACGTAGGCTATTGGCATATGGACAGACGGCCTGGGAGCTGTGCTTGCTGCAGTGGCGCAATTCATTTCTATCTCTAAGGAGCCTAACATATCTCAAGTCTCTTCTCTTCAATGTCAGCAACCGAAGCTCCATGGCCTGTGTACCTCTATGTAATTAGCAGCATCCCCAGTTCTTTCATGTTGTGCTTCGTAGTTGTAGGTAGCTCCTCCATTCCACACCACAACCATGCGCGTGTTGAACTTGCTCTTTTTCGCCAGCGCCGCTCTTGTCTCGGCAGCGGAAGCTCCCCGTGGCCCAAAGATCACCAACAAGGTCTACTTTGACGTCGAGCATGCAGGCAAGCCAATGGGCAGGATCGTGATGGGGCTGTACGGACGCACGGTCCCCAAGACGGCCGAGAACTTCCGCTCATTGGTGACTGGGGAGAGGGGAATAGGGTATGAGGGCACCAGATTCCACCGCATCATCGACAACTTCATGATCCAAGGCGGGGATTTCACGAATGGAGACGGAACCGGCGGTGTCTCCATCTACGGCAAGAAGTTCAAAGACGAAAACTTCAAGCTCACGCATTCAAAGCCGGGAATGCTGAGTATGGCTAATGCAGGGAAGGACACAAATGGCTCGCAGTTCTTCATCACCACTGTCGTGACCTCCTGGTTGGATGGCAAGCATGTTGTCTTTGGTGAGGTGCTGGAAGGCTTTGACGTTGTGAAGGCCATGGAAAAAGTGAAACGAGGGGCAGGCGATCGGCCCGTTGACGATGTTATCATTGCCAAGTCGGGAGAATTGGTCGATGAGGCAGATTGGAGTGAGGAGGAGGCGGCCGTCGAGCCTCCAGCACCTGAGCCACCACAAGAGGCCGTGCCAAGTGGTTTCAAGCAGGAATTATAGCTCTTGAATGTGTTCTTGGGCTTTATCGTGCTGGGGGCAATCATAATGTGGTTCCTGCGAGCACAGAGGATCTTCCATGGGATGCGCATGTCTCTACGTAGGACTTGACACAAGTTTAACCTACTGCTTCCTCATTCAGCGCGTTACCTTTTGCATAATCGGTCAGACACCTTACCCATTGTAGTTGCTAGTTATTTCGGCATGTGAATGGGCGGTCATTCCCTCAGAGGTCGCCTGATGCTGAGCCAGCACAAGATCCAAGAGGACGTTGCACACGGATGGGAATTGTCATATGCATGAGACGAGCAAGCAACGCCATATCCGGTACTTTACGCGGTGTCTCCAACTCTCTCCTGCTGCATTGACGCCTTACGACCTTGCACGTACGTCTGTTGGATTCTTTTGCTTTGTGGGTCTCGACGTACTCGGGGCCATTGAGACCGTTGACGCATCGACCAAGGCAAACTGGGTGGATTGGATCTACGCATGCCAGGTTCCGACTGGTGGCTTCCGAGGATCTCCAGCTACAGCTCTGGGGGAGGAGTCGATCTACGATCCGGCCCATATTGCAGCAACCTACTTTGCGCTAGCTAGTCTACTCACCCTGGGCGACGATCTGGGCCGTCTTGACTCCCAATCACTCCTCACATGGCTGCCAAAGCTGCAGAAAGCAGATGGGAGTTTTGCTTCGTTTCTATGCCGCGGCAGACCGGTGGGAGAGACGGATATGCGCTTTGTCTACTGTGCCATGGCCATTCTTTCCATTCTGCAGCCTGCCCACGGAGTCATTGACTACGAGAAGACATTTACATATGTTGCAACATGTAGGACTTTTGATGGGCTGTTTGGCAGCGCGTCGTGGGAAGAGGGTCACGCCGGGCTGACATTTTGTGCCATTGCCGCGGCGCGTCTCGCATCCAAGTATATTCCACAAGCAATATCTACGATGCTGCTGGACCCCTCCTCGACGACTGCGGCTCTTCTCCGGCTGCAGACAAAGGAAGGTGGATTCAGTGGACGGGTCAATAAGCCGGCAGACACATGCTATAGCTTCTGGGCGGGAGCGGCACTGCGGTTGCTCGAAACAGACGTCTACGTCTCCTCACCATCGAACATGGAATTTCTTCTACATGAAACACAGCATAGATCCGGCGGGTTTGCCAAAATTCCCGGTGCTGATCCGGACCCCATGCACTCGTGCCTTGCCTTACTTTCTCTGTCCATGGGGAATGAAGCAGGCTTGAAGCAGATCTGCCCCGCCCTCTCGATTACGACGTTGGCAGAAAGACGCAGTAGACATGCGCTATCGCCACATCTGTCAGCAAAGGTGATGGAAAGCCCAGTCAGCGAGATTGTCAAGTAGATGAATGTTTCATAGAAGCAGGGGAAGTAACAGCGATCTGCCATCATCGCCAAGCTGGCCTAGCAGGGGACTTCTTGATCCTCTACAGCACTGCTTTTTCTACATCATTGCTTTCGCCATACGCCCTGTCGAGGATCCAAGCCACAAAGCAAATGGGCTTTTATGAGGCTCTTACTGGTCCAGCGTCTTGCACGGAGGACATGCGGTGGATACGGGAATTGCATGCGGGGCAACTGTCAAATTCTCGCGTAAGATTTCCCCGTAGTCTCCGAGCCGTGAGGAAACCCTGCGAGGCACCGCCATGTCGCAATCCATCACCGTGTTTGGCAGCTGCAACATCGATCATGTTGTCCGTACAGCGAGAGTACCGGAAGCCGGAGAGACGCTGCAGGCCAGTGCGCTGGAGCAGCTCTGTGGCGGAAAAGGAATGAACCAAGCAGTTGCCTGCGCACGTCTTGGGTCGAAGCAAGGCAAGACCCAGATGGTGGGCCGAGTCGGCAACGACGATTTCGGAGACACGTTGGTCCAAGCGATGCACGCAGAGGGCATTGACGCTGCAGCCGTGCGGAGAACGGATGGCCCCACCGGCGTATCGACCATTCTTGTGGAGGAGGCGAGCGGGGAGAATCGCATTCTCTACTACCCCGGCGCCAACTTCAAAGTCCGCGGAGACGATTTATTGGCAGCGAGGCTGGAATCATCGGCCATGCTCCTCCTTCAGGCTGAAATACCGCTCGAAGCTATTCTCTACGCCATGGACTACGCCCATTCTCACCACATCCCCATTCTTCTCAATCCAGCCCCTGCGGTGGAGATCCCGTCCGGGTATGTCGAGAAGATCAAGTACCTTGTCTTGAATGAAGGGGAAGCGCAGGTTCTCTCCAAGATGCATGTCACGGACGCCGACACCGCCAAAGACGCGGCGCTGCATTTCATCCAGCAGGGGGTGGAGTGCTGTGTGATTACGCGTGGAGCCCAGGGGGCGCTGTGGGCGACAAGGCATCACCATGGGATTGTGGATGCTGCAAAGGTCACGGCGGTGGATACGACCGGAGCAGGGGATACGTTTGTGGGGGCATTTGCCGTGAACGTGGTTGCCGGACAGGATATTCCATCCGCCGTCCAACGTGGAGTCGAGGCGGCTACCATCGCGGTGACGCGTCTCGGTGGGCAAAAGGCCATACCGTATGCCGATGATTTGGATCTATGCAGGATGGCTAGCCAGTGACACCAACATAGAGATTAATTGTACTTCATTTTCACCAATCTACCCCGTACATTGTAGATCAGTTGATGTCCGGCATCCACAGGCGACACATCCTCCACACGCGTCGAGGGCTCATTCCAGCCGGGGAGATCCATGAGCCACTGATCCAGCGGCCGGTTGAGCTGGCAGTGGTAGACGAGGTAGGGCCAGAAGGTGTTGTAGATATTCTGCACCCGGCGGGTATACGGGTCCTTGGACTTGCAGTGTTCGAAAAAGATGATCTGCCCGCCATCCTTGAGCAGTCTCTGCAGCGCACGCATGGTCCGTTGCGCATCGTCGACGGTGCACAAGACGTGGATGCAGACAATCGTGTCGATGGACTTTGGGCCCACGCCCGCCTTGGACAGAGCGGCCGTATCCTCGACAGCGCTGTCAATCAGCCTGACCCGTCCGGCCAAGCCGCTTTTCTTTGCAGACCGCAGCAGCGCGTCATGCAGGCCCACGCACGGCTCGACAGCATAGACGCGGGTGACGCCGTCGGGATAGTGCTTGAAGTTGTCGCCGATGCCAGCACCCACCTCGAGCGTCGTCCCATAGGCCCCGCTGAGCAGCTGCCGCCTGTCTCCCACGCTCTCGGCATCCGCCCACTCGCTGGCTGCGATGAGGGGCCATTGGTGGGCGAAGAGGGCGGCGCGCCATGTGTCGAGGCGGAAGAGGCTGCCCGGCTGGCGAAGCAGCATGTGCCCGACGGTGCCGGGGATGGCGCGCACACACGTCGACAGGATGAAGAGCAGCGGAAAGACGCAGTTCCATAGCCGGGAGATTGCCTGCTGCACGATGGGCCAGCGCCATGGTCTGAGGGTCTCCATCCAACTCACTCACGCACAACCACCTACGCAACCGCATAGGAGAGAGGACAGCACCCATGGCGTCCACCATCAGCCGGATCGGGAACTACCTCGGCTCCAAGGACTTCCGCAACTACCTCCTCTCCACGCACTTCTGGGGCCCGGCCTCCAACTTCGGTAGGCTCGAGTGAGACCATGGCTGACGCACAGGAATACCGTTGGCGGCCATCATGGACGTGCGCAAGGACCCCGAGATCATCAGCGGCAAGATGACCGTCTCGCTCATCCTCTACTCGGGCATCTTCATGCGCTACTCCATGGCCATTATGCCCAAGAACTACCTGCTCTTTGCCTGCCACTTCATCAACGAGGGCTCGCAGCTGGTCCAGGGCGCGCGCTTCGTGCAGTACTGGCAGTAAGTGAAGGAGGGGAGAAGCCGGCTGACTGTGTAGTATGGGTGGCAGAGACCGGGCGCTGCTCAACAAGCCCGCGCAGACGGCCACCACCATGGTGGGCGAGAGGGCGGGACTACGCGCACAGACGGAGGACCCGGGCAAGGCGGCCGTCGCCGGCACCAGCAGGTAGAGCCGCATGGAAAAGAACGTTGTACTTCATAGGAATTAATGATACTATCGCACAGTGATGGACCCCCCATCCCATCCCTTCCCATCCCATCCCATCCCTTCATACAAGCTGGCGTCCGATGTTGCCAAAGCACACGCACGACGAGTAGAGCACGCTGCTGATCCACACCGCCACCGCAAACGTCTCTTCGGACTTATCCTGAATCCTATGGTTAGCCTCTCGTTGCATAAAGCACGTACGGAAGGATGCCCGGGAAGAGAAACATGAGGCAGCAGGTGCCGGTGACCCCTGTCAGCGCCGCCAGCACGAAGCCAGTCAAGGAGCGGTCGATGAGGTACCATAGGGCGGGGTTGAGCAGCGTCAGCGTGAGCGAGGCTTCCATGGTGCTTCCCCACGCCAGCTTGCGCACCCCCCATGCGATGCCGAGGAAAGCGCCTACACACTGCACAATCTCATTCCAGTCGGCCCGTGTCCGCTGCTGCTCGTGTGCAAACGCATAGTCCACGGCCGGGAGGAGGCTCCCCAGGAGGATGCCAATGAAGCCCCATATGGCCAGGTAGATGGGCTCGTCCTTGTGCAAGTCGAATTTGACGGCCACGAGGGCGTTATTGTCGTGCAGGTGGGTGACCAGCAAGCCATACCCGACGCCAAATACAAATAATACAAGCTGGCGGACGGGCCCGAGGAAAAGGTGTTTCTTTTCTGCTGCCGCTGCTGCTGCCTCCTCCTTCTCGTCTCCGAGCAGCTCTGCCCGTGAATGTGGCTCTGGGATGTGGGGATCCGACATCTCCAGGGGATCGTAGATGCCGAATAGGGAGGACGACATGAGCTGCAGGAGGGACCTAGATCGTTTGGGTCCGCCAGCCTGCCCGTCCTCCTCCTCTTCTCTGTCTGTCGTAGTCATCAGTAGATCGGGATTGCTGCCCTTGTGGAAGCCGGTGGGATAGAGTCCCTTGGGTGCATGCACCGCCATGTTCTCTTTCTTCTCGTCTGCCTCTGCCTCTGCTCCGGGATGGCGTTGTTCCTCCGACCTTGTTGGTGTACAGGTGGTCAATGGGCACTTTGGCATGTGGCAGACGCACCCCACGAACTCCACCCCATGAAGGTGTTGACGCTGAACTTCGTCGCGTGCGCCGTGAAGGGGTGCCAGGCCAGCGGGAATGCGTATCCCTTGAGCTGCCAGGACGCAGAGCTGGAGGAGCTGGAGGTGGACTTCAACCCAGAGTTTGTGATGCACATGCTCCCGCGCCTGGAATGGGACGCCCTGCGCCAGACCGTCAAGGAGCTCGGGCTGGATGCGGGGACGCCCCTCCCCGAGACAAAGCCGGAGATTACGGACGTGGAGGGGGAGGAGCAGCAGCTGCTGCTGATGGACCTGCACAAGCTCCTACTCGGGACTCAGATGCGGGAGGGCAAGTTGGTGTGCAGGAATTGCCAGCATCCCTACCTGGTCAAGGAAGGGATTGCCAACTTCCTGCTCCCCCCGCATCTTGTTTCAGGGTGATATGGACGAGGAGTTATGTACAAAGATGGCCGCCTCTAATTCAAAAAGCCTTTGCAGCCGCTACTCCCACACAAACAAGGGATGCGATCGCCGCCAATCTCTCGCTCGAACTTGTAGTCATACGTCAGCTCTTCGTTGGCGGCAATCTCCCGCAATGCATAAATAACAATCCGTTTGGTCCCCTCTACCCGTATGATCTTTGCTGTGCAGTTTGGCGTGCAGCAATGGTTGATAAAGCGAGCGATACCGCCTACTTGTTAGTCACATGGGCCATCTTACACTTACCCTTTTTGGTGGCGTCAATCACCGTAGACTCGTCGATGCGAAAGAGGTAGCTCGACCCAATGCCCTTGTTCATGTAGACTTTCTCCCTTCGATCGGCCACCTGCTGGCGAATCATCTCGCCGACATACTCAATGATCATGTCATTTGCATCGATTCGGTCGTTGGCAAACAAGCCCCAGCCATGAATGTGACTACGCGCAAATCGGACTGGTTTCTTTCGCTTCTTGAGCTGATTGAATCGGAGCACATCCGCCTCGCTCCCTAGCATGGCCTTTTGCAGCTTCAAGTCAGCGGCAAACCGACGGTTTGTAACCCGGTTGCCGCGTGATGTCAGCCGCGACGAGGTCTTCACGCCAGCCGGGAGGGTGATTTTCTTTCGGTGCGGAAGGTACTCTGACTTTTCAGACTCGGGAATCGTGAAGAAGCCTTCGGAGCGTGCCGCACCTGTGGGATTGGGTCGGAAGTAGGTGTCGTTTGTAGGGATCTTCACCACTCCTTTGATGCCTTCGAGATTGATTGCTTTCACCTGCTTTTGCTTCCAGGCCCAAAACGCAGGGCTTCCTATATCGATTGCCTTGCTCGCATCCAGACTCGTCTTTAGAAATTCGAAATCTTCGGAATCCTTCACAAGACTTTGGATACCATCCAGGTCAAGAAGAATATCAGACTCTTCTTCCACGGGCAGTGAAAGTGTAGAAGGGAGCATCTCAACCTCTTCTGGCGTCTCCTCGTGTATCTCATGTTCCACTTTGGCATCCATTGTCTTTCTCTTCACTTTTGTAATCTTCCTTTTCGGCTTCTCAAAGTCGCTCACATTATCCTCGGATTCTGTCAGCGCAGGCAGCGGTTCCATAAGTGTCTGCAGCAAGGCCTGCTCAGCCACCACATCCGAATCTTCCTCGCTGCTCGTGAAGTCAATCTCATCTCGCTGCGGTCGACTCACTTGAACTAAGGCGGATTTTTGGAGCCGGTTCGAGCCACTCTTCACACCAAGGTCGTTAGCCAACCCATCTTCTGCACTTGATATATTTTCGCGGTCCGTTGGTGCACGAGGATTCTTTTGGTCATTTTTCAGTATATTTGCGGCCAAATCAGGGGCAACAGACATACTCGGGCTTCTATTGTCATCGCTTTCATCTGCGTCGCTGGCATGATCATCCTCGCCGAGATCTGATTCGTCAGAATGGTAGACATTGAGCATTTGATGCATAGGCCGAGCATGCTTCCCTCCAAATGTCTTGTCCGCTGGTCGTCTTTTGAAACGTGGAAGTAGGGGCAATTTCTTCACGTCTGGCTCAACATTCGGCAATTGCTCTCCTTCATTCGTCTTTTCAGAGGGCGAACTCTTTGCCTGCTCAGTCTGAGCATCGCTGGTCCCGAATCGGTTTGGATCCAAGAATTCATAGAGCCTTGGAGCTGCTATCCTTGATTTGATGTCCTTGATAAATACCTCTTTCAGCTGTTTGATAATCGAATTAGTAGCTTCGGTTGCAGGGCTTAAGACAACGTTTTTGGTCTTTAGAGACTGCCGCGGCTCATGCATGATCATGGACATCATGTACGTACCAAAGCGTGTCATGTCGTTGTTGTCAAAGCATACCTGTGCTGCGCGGAAACTCTTAAAAACAATGTAGAAGCCAGTACGGTCCGAAAAAATCGTCCTCCAATCGTCCTTATGCAGACGCCTCTGCAGATCCGACGACCTAAAGTACTTTGTGGGCAGGCTGTTATCAGGTATGAAAATGTAAGGATCATTCCCAATTTGCTCCATGATGCTTGCTCGGACATCTTCTCGAGTCCCAGCGCGCACACGTCGACTCTGTGATTCGTAGGAAGGGCTTTGAGAATGATAATGCGGATTATTCCACTGAGCTTTGATTCGTTGGGCTAATGGCGCACTGGGCGGCTTGAACGGTGGACTTGCATTTCGAGCTGGAGAAGGCACCGCTTCCAATTCAACTTTGCTCTCAAACCTTTCTTCCGGAAAAGCCTTTGCTGGTGGCCTTGATATTTCTTTCTGCAGTTGTGGCCTTGGCGGTAAAGGAGGTAGCGATTCTTTACGCCGCGAGATCACAGCCTCACTGGCTCTCCGACATTTTGAGCCATCATGGTCAAATTCCACAGTCACCTTTGTCAAACCAATTTTCATTCCATTGCCCTTCTCAACTGCCTTCCTCGCAGCTATGTGGCCACTCATCTTATTAGCAACCATCTTTCTATACTTTATCATTCCCATACCGAGTGACGCACCAGTGTTTGGGTCTACCTTAATCTCAAGGTCCTGAATATCCCCAAACGGTCGGAAGTGAAGGTTTACCACATCGCTGGTTGTAAGAGTCGAAATACCGGAAATGAAAATCTGGGTCGGCGGCTCAGGCCCAACCGAGTGTTTGTCATACTGGAACATCGGTAGCTTTAAAGCCTTCAAGTATGTCTGTTTCCCTTTTGATGCAGAACGCACGTAATCGTTGACACTCTGTCGGGGGTCGACAACAGTGATTTCGCGGCTGGTGGATTCTCCATTGAAGCGATACACTGGATTCTTACTTTTCGGAGCGCCTTTCGGTGCAAGATCTGGATCATACAAGATCTTGAAATTTCTCTTCTTCGAGGTCTGAGATGAGGCTGGGGGAGTTGTATTTGACGTGGCTTCGGCTTTAGATATGTTGGTCAACACCTGGCTCGACACGATCGCGGCTGTAGGAGCATCTGCAGGACTATATGCATTACTCCCAGTCATCGGTGTTAGTGCCTCGGCGCTAAAATGGTGGGAGGCACCTTCCACCCCGTTGGGAACAGTAACGTCCTCATCGTGCACGCCCTCACGCGAATCCGTCATGATATCATCCAGGCAGTCGCCCGAAATCCGACTCGACTTCGACAGCAGCCGTCAGTAGCCCGAGACAGATTAAGAAGATTTCCAGCTCCTCTTCCGGGCTGGTTGTCACGTCTGCTCTCGAGCGTGGGTAAGTAAATAGCACCTCGGAAGCACCCAAATCTACACCGGGAAGTTTTAAGCGACCGTCCACGAAAGAATTCAGAGGACGAGAAACGAAGAAAAAAAGAAGGAAAGGTGGACCCATTGAGACGCCGGTATTTGAGTGCAGGCCAGGAAAGAACATGAGCAGCACAATCGTCGTCGAGGGAGACGTCTTGGGCCAGGTTGAGGAGCTGGCGCAGTTCTTGGATACTCTTTCAGGGTCCGATGGAGCGATAGTAAAGGAAGTCTCTGACAATACAGAGAATGTCAGTGCCACCTTGGTCGAGCACTGTCACGTTCTGTCAAATGCAGATGCGAAAGTGTACGAGTCTGCCTACAATCTGCTGATCAACATCCTTAACGTTTCAGAGACGTTGACTGATTTCTTACCACAATTACTATCCCACCTTTCACAACCACCGTCATTCCCAAACGGGCCTTCGTTAAACCTGGTTGTGCTGAACACGCTATTCAACGTGGTCCAGCGTTCTTCACCCTTGCGCTACCAGATCTTTTACGCTATTGTCGAATTCACGAGGAATTACGGGCTCTTTGAAGTGTTAAGTCCACAACTGAAATACCTCCCTGAATGGTTCGAGGAATGGCAGACTCCGCTGGAAGAGCGGAAAAAAATGTATGTGGAGATTGTGGAACAGTACGAAAGGACCAATGATCCACAGGCCCTAATATTCCTCATACACCTCCTGCAACTGTATAACACTTCTGATGGCAATGAAACAAAATCTCTAGCATTAAAAGCTGTCAAACATGCAATTGTCGATCCAAATCACATGGTCTTTGACGAATTGCTGAGTATCGATGCTATACAATCACTCAAAACCTCGTCTGAACCTATGTACAAGCTTCTCGACATTGTAACTACAAAGAACTACACTGAGTATATCACTTTCATTAAAGAAAGCAAAGCTTGGGCGGGCGAAAATATTGTCATAGAGGAAGTCGGAAACAAAATGAGGCTTCTAACCCTTGCGTCGCTGGCAGCACAAGCTCCCAAACGTACGTTGACATATGATGCAATATGCAAAGGACTCGACATCCCAAAGGAAGAAGTGGAGATGTGGGTTATCAACGTCATTCGCGCTGGGCTAGTTGAGGGAAAATTAAACCAGCTGAAGCAAACGTTTCTCATACACAGGAGCTCGCATCGGACGTTTGGGATCGAGCAGTATAAGGATATTCAAAGTCGCCTCCAGAATTGGAAGAGCAATTTGCAGGAAGTCCTTGTGGTGCTCCAGAATGCACGAGAGACGGTATCTCCGGATACCAAGCCCAGTGGAAACACCAACCACGCGGCTGAGATTGAGGTAGATGAGGCAAGCAAGTAAATGTCGTGCGTCAAATAATGTAATTAGAGCAACCTTCTAAACTCTAACGAGGTCTATATTATACAGGACAAGAGCCTATGATTGAAGGTGCAGTCCATCACGTAGCTCTGTTGTGACTCTTTGGTAGATCGAATCCGGACTGTCTTCGCATTCCACTTTTACCACCTTTCCTCTCTGTTCCATTTCCTTGACTACTGGCATTGTCGTTTCCAAATACGTCCGGAACCTCTTTTTGATGCTCTCCGGATTATCATCTGCCCGACCACTCGTCCTTGCCCGGTTCATGAGCCGCTTCTCCATCGTCTCTTCGGAACAACTGAATAAGAGAGTAAACCTGCTATTGCAGACATCTTTCTCGAATTTATGAGCTTGATCTAGCTTCCTGGGGAATCCATCAATGAGAAACATGTGCGCATGATTCTCATCCATAGCCTTCTGCATTGCATTTCTCAACAACGCAACCGTGACTTCCATGGGGACTATTTTGCCTTCCGTTATGTAGGCGTTTATCATCTCTCCATACTGTGAACCTGTCCTGCTCTGCTCTGCACGGAGCAAATCCCCTGCTGACAGGTGGACACAGCCGTACTCCTCCACAATCTTCGCGCATTGCGTCCCCTTGCCCGCCCCCGGCCCTCCAAGCACAAAGACAACGATGACCTCCTTCTCGTCAAAGGCTGGAAGACTGCCCTCATCCTTTGCCTCCTCATGGCTTTCCTGAGCTGCTGCGGACATTGCGCTTGGCGTCCAATTGGCGAGGCTTCTTTACCCGGTCGTTGACGAGTACGCGATAGAATGAAAATCCAAGACCTGCAATCCCAGCCAATGCGAGCAGCATGTGAGCAGGCGTCATAGTCGTCTGGCGAGGAGAAGCTCTACTGTACCACCGAGATCGTCGAGGAGATTGCGTCTGCGTTTGGTGCATTTGTTTCACGATGGTTGGAGTTCCCATCGGCAGGTTTGAGAGACAGCAGCTGTACAGACAGATCTTGATCGCAACAAGTCAATTCTTCGACCCAGTCGCAGCCAAGGTGGTAGAGAAGCATGTTCGGCGACGCTTCGAAGAAACAAAGTCTGCCCCGACCCTCACTCGTCTGCGTAAATACCTGGGGGAAGGAAGACGGAACTTGCACAAGATACAGGCGGCTAATTATGGCGACAAAAAAGCTATATGCAAGTTCCTTGGGACTGGATATGCTAGGCAAGGGAAGGAGCGCCACGAGGCACTCAGCAAACTTCTATACGCTGAGCACGATCAATCCGCCCTTGCGGGTCCCGAAAGCAAGCTAGTATCCGTCATTGGACCTCCGTTGAAGGCCGTGATGGCTGCACATTCTCCGGAAATGGTGAGGAAAGGTAAGCCCAAGCTACCCCGTCAGGACGGTTACAACATAGCTCTGTCACGTATCAAAAACCTTGAATGGAAATACCACAAGTCCTTACTCGCACGTCTGCATGTTCCAATGCGGAAGGAAGAGGCTAATAGGCTTGTTGACATTGCGACAGGAAAGATCGTTCTCACGCCAAGAAACACGTTTCGCACTCGACCCGATTTACCGAAAGCCGCTAACCCACATAACCTTAGTGAGAGATTCATACGTCACATTTACGCAGAATTACTTCAGAATGTTCCAATCATGGAGTGGTCTTCAGATATGCACAAAGTCTATTGGGCCCCAAGAACTGCTGAACTTATCGGAGAAGCCGACCCGAAGGATACGGAGGTTTTGGAAGCAGACGAGCTTCAGACGCAAGCTGAAGAAGCGGGAGATGTGGACGACTTGGAAACTGAACCTGACAATGTGCAAACCGATGCAGAACAATCCCAAATCGAAGCAGGGATCGGGGACGTGGAGTTGGACCGGGCCCATCAATGAGTTGAGCCTTTGAATGAGTAAGTACCATCAGCTGCAGAGTCATGTCGTTTTACAATACAAATATCAACCTCTACTACTTACATGTGAAACTTGAACCATTCGACTGCTTGCTGAAAAGCTTTTTCTTTGGCAAACTTGATCATGGGCTTCTTGAGATCTCCCCTGACAGCAAACCCGTGCTGGGCTTGACTAAAGAGCTGAAGTGTGTAGGTAGCTCCAATTTCTTTAAGCTTGTCTTCAGTCTCATGGCGCTTTTGTTCGGGAAAGACTGCGTCTGTTTCAGCAGCAGAGATTGTGATTGGTTTCTTCACATCAGCCACTTGCTCCAGAGTCACCATGCTCGGGTGGGCAACAGCACCAACGTCCACAGCCAGAGGATTACTGCCAACATAATCAAAGACGACCTTAGCGCCCCAGCAATACCTTCACAATTAGTAGACATCACTTGATAAACCATACCCAATAGCTGCGGTTTTCTGTACTTGCGAATCCTGCTTCACATGCTCCACGATGCTTTTGGCAATCACAGCCGTCTCTGTAGCGTAGTCATGCTTCCTCATCCAAGCTTGTGAATCAAAGTCTTCGCCTCTATTTTCAGGCATTGGATCGCCCCGGAAGATATCAGGGATAATCACTCGAAAGCCATTCACAGCAAACTGGTCGGCCAGGAGCTGGCAATTTGGAAACTTGTGTCCCAAAACGTCGGGAAAAAAGAGGAGTGTGTTTGCATGGCTTTTGTCTTCGGTTTCTGAAATGTAGCATTCAATGCCGGAAATCTGCTCCATGCGACCATTGGGGGTTCCTTCGTGCAGTGCATGAACAACGCGACAGCATGCAGCTGGTTCGTAGGACGACATTGTGCGTAGTAGGTGCTGAGACTGTCGAATTTGGTTAGCTCGGTGGCTCGGTCGGAGTATTTATATATCCGAGGGAGGGGAAATCCACCAGCCGCAGGTTGTCGCCGTAGAACAGTGGGTCCGTCACGTGCAAAATCGCCTTAATGATGTCTCACAATAGAAGGCTCTAGCTATAAACACCACTCCAGGCAGAAAGTGTCACCTCTCCAGACCAGTCATGGTAGGACTGCCTGTGACAAGGACTGAATCTTCTCTAAGCGCCCATGCACCATCCATCCAACCCAAAGTCCTCAAATGCCAACAACTTCCAGTATCAAATTAATTGAAGTCCCTACAATCCAAAGCCCAATGAGTGTCCATCCAATGCCTTTTGTCATCTGGAACCCATAAAGAGGGACTGCTATTATTTGATAGAGTAGCGATGCGAACAAAGTCGCAGCAGAAACCACCAATACAGGAGATACATCAATTGCATAAGCTTCATATCTGTGCGTAGCTATCATATAAATACCACTTGCACCAATGCCAAGAAGAATGTTGAGCATGGGGCCGCCATAACAAGCACTTAACGCCATCATTGGGTATCCCATCCTAGCGATTGTAACATTTGAAATCAGATCACCAAGTGAATTTCCAACAGCAAACACAGTCAGCCCAAGAATGGCATCGCTAATTGCGAAGATTGCGCCAATGGCCTTCAGCACACCTACCACTTCGTTTGCAATACTTGATATCCAAATAATACTGACCAAAAACCCCCATGCGCAGAAGAAGGTGTGAAAGCGTGGAGCCTTGTCGGGGACAGTGAAGATGAGCAGGCTTGCCAGACCAATGAGACCGCAGAGCAAAGCGTAAAGTAAAGGGAAGAGTATGGCCTGATCGTAAAAAAGGAGAATGGTCATAATTTGAGGCGACATGACACACTGAACACCTAAAAGCCATCTGTTCCAACCAATTTTGGTCACTTCATTTTTGTCCAGTTCACTTGGCGGCATGTGAGGCGGTATCTCGGCGAAATCATAATTATCGTTTTCGTCTCCTTCTTCGTGGGATACTGTGATGAAGGGTGATGATGGCGATGCGACAATTTCAGCGGAATTTTCAATTACTGGTAATGTAATTGTGAGGATAAAAACGCTGGGGACTGCCAGAACACTGACTAATTTCTCTTTTAGTGACTTTTGTCGAAATCGCAATAATGTCGGGAAAAGAGTGCCAAAGAATTCCAATATTTGTGGAGACACTGATAAACCGCAGAAGGTTCTCATTCCGTGTCTGCTGTGATCCAAGGCAGCTTTTCCGTTGTGAGTGCGCATATGGGAATCGAGGTCATGCGCGGGTGGAGAGTATTGAGGGGATCTTGGGAGTATTGGAGTGTGCAAAGGCGACACAGTACCTGAAGTAGACGGGGAGTTTGCATCTCCCGTTTCCTCATGCTTTCCATTCACGCTATCAGCCTTCGTACCTGAGTCGTAGGAGCTTTCCCACACGTTTTGAGTAAGGCTGTCGTACTCGCATATTGGAGGTGGTAGATTGAGTAGCTCTGCTTGCTTATGCTGATGCTCTTGCGCTGACGTATCAGGGGCCCGCGTGGAAAGAGACACGTTTGAAATATGTCGTGATTGTTTTGAGACCGATGATGCATCATTGAAAGATACCGCTCGTACTCTGGAGGGATGCAAAGGAGGACGAACCCCATTTTCTAGAGCTCGATTTACTTCAGCGGGAATTGAACTGGCAGTAAGCGTCTCTATAGAGTCACGTCCTTCGACCATCATTTCTGGCGCATCAGAATAACGCCGCGTTACCCCGGGAATGCTGTGGTGCGGATGGGAGAGTATCGAATTGCTTTCTTCGAGATTGCGAATGACAGATTGAAACTAGGTTAGCTTTTTTCATTGCAAGAAGTTTACTTCCAACGCTCCAAATAAGGAAGGGCGAATCGCGGGTGCAAGTATTTGACCCCGAGACGATTTGTTGACCAATGAAGCTCTCGCAATTCGCATATTGTTATTCAAGTCTGCAAATTCTTGTTCGCGACGATTCTTGTCCACGTCCCTCTCCATACTGGTTCTCTCTAGTCTCCGTATCTCCTCATTCTCATTGTCGTCTTCGTAAGCGGACGCAGCTGCACTTGGTACACCGGCATCGCACTCCTGCGATGTGTTGGCAACAGGCGCATACGTACTCGAGCTTTCGGTTTCTCTAGCCCTTCGAGCTCGTAAGGACCACCAATGCCAAAAAACCACCATGATAACATATGCAATGTAATAGCATATCATTACGAGACACTCCCAGAGGTATACCTTACCGTCTGCAAGGAAGAAAAAGCTGAACAAGACTGCTGCTGCGAAGAAGCAGACGTCTCTTAGAAACGCATGTCGTGCTACTTTGAAAGGTCCGACTACAGCCATTGAACCTGCCACCACGGCGGAAATAAAAGCCGCGGCACCAATAAGCTCGCCAACTGCCAAAGATCCCGAACCAGCTTTCATAGCAGCAAATGTTGAAAACACATCTGGTGACCCGTTTCCTAAGGCCAAGAAGGTGACTCCGGCCATACTCTCGGACATTCGTAGAGCTTGCGCTATCGTTGACAGATTTGGACAAAAGAAGTCAGAAGCGGCTACACCGATTGTCATAAAGAGCGCACTAAGCCATATGCAAAGGATAATGAAAGCTAACGGTTTCACATTAGCCATGTGGCAGTAGTAAAATTCCAAGTAGTTGAAATACCCGACTGCCGCATCTGTACAGTGTTTTCGAACAAATGCGCATTGGTCAACCTGTAGGTGCACGTCAGGGCACTCTTTTTTCTTCATCATGTTGCTGGGTGTAATTTCATTCAACGGCTTGGATGCCGGTGAGCGCTCTATGAACGCTGCTTCCATTCGCCTAGTTTCTGCCGACGCTGAGGAAGCGCCTACACATTGAGCTGCCAGCGACCACACCAACACAAAGGCGATGCAGTAGAACAGATTCTTCCTCCATCGCCATTTGTCAATCTTCATGGTCGCTCCTTTCACAAAACATAAAAAAGATGCCGTCAATCACCACACTCCACAAGACCAATATACATACAATACTTCGAATATGGTAGACTAGAACTGGCTAGACTCAACGCCCTTTTCTTGTTTAATATTTTCAAGGCCAAAATGAAATCCTGATTTGTTGCTCCTCACGACCCCGTTTCAAGATTTTTTTTGGCATTTGGTAAACAAAAAGTAAGACGACGACGCTTCTACCCCATTACGACTGAGTCAGCAGCCGACCTCAACCCCCAGTTATGATGAGGCGTCATAAGAAGATAGTAATCGCAGATGATGATTCACCGCCCGCGAAGAGTACTGCTGTGCATTCCCGATCTATGTCGCGTCACAAGCTCCAACCGACGCCCAAACGATATACCCAGGATACATCTGGGGACACAAGCCATTCACCTTATAGGATAAACAACCCATTAAACGATGATCAGGCCGAGAAGGAACATAGGAAGGCTGAGAGGAGTGCTCTGGTAGAACGCAACCGAAACATTTTAGTTGCTGCGACATCGCCACGAAAGCCACTCATGGACGACGAAATGCCACCCCCAGCGAAGCAAATACCGATAATGGCAGACTATGAAGAGTGGATGAAAATGGCCACTGACAATGTAAGAATCCAACGTTCTACTGTCTAACATTGTAGAAAATCAACGCTACCAACAGTTGGAATTTTGCTCTGATTGACTATTTTCATGACATGTCCTTTCTAAAGGAAGGAGATTCAATAAATTTCCAAAAGGCATCCTGTACTTTGGACGGATGTGTTAAAATTTATACTTCTAGAGTCGATTCGGTTGCTACTGAAACTGGGAAACTTTTGAGCGGGCTTTCTACCAATTCGAGGAACCGAGAGAATGAATCGGGAGACGCCAAAGATGCGGAGGGCGGCGAAGAAGATGAGGAGGCAGACAAAAGGAGGAAAAGAAAAACTCAACGCTCTGAAGCCACTTTAGTGAAGGATTTTGCAGCATTGCAACTCAAAAAGCTGGACACAGAATTCCTAATTGATCCTTTATTCAAGAAAATGTCAGCTGACTTTGATGAAGGAGGGGCCAAGGGACTGCTGCTCAACCATCTATCAATCGATCGTAATCTTCGAGTAATTTTTGCCAATAGCGATAATGACGGAGACTCAGAATCCATCAACGAAGAAGAAGTGGCAGAATCAGCGTTCGATATCGATTTGGAAGCGCTTGGAGCTAAGTACTTTCCGGATATGGATGAGTTGGAAAATTTAAGTGTTTGTCCATCGGGTAAAAACTTCGACCTGACAAAGGATGGTGACAATGAACCTCAATTCCCTAATCTTGAGAATCTCGAGGACAAAGTACTTGACTCAAACTCGCCAATGTCGGAGATGAATATCATTTTGGGTGAAGGTAACTTTGATGATGTAGATCGGGAACAATACGAGTCTGAAACGGGCGAAGGACAAGACTACATGGGCGGCGACCAGGCTACTGTTTGGAATCAAAATAATCACGACTTCGGCGACACAATCATTGATGGTCAATCAGCATCCGATCCAAATGAGCAAGGCAATCATATCTCGCTCGGGCAGAATATCGATCATATATTCGCATATTTTGATGAGTCTTTGAAAAAGAACTGGGCCGGTCCCGAGCACTGGCGGATACAGAGGCTCAAAAAGGATACCAACACTCCGGCACCAGAGCCTAGAAAGAAAAAGGAACGGGAGACGTTTAGGATTGATTTCAGTTCTGATCATACTCCTGATGAAGAGGTTCTATTTGCCACTGGAGGTACAAGCATAAATCTTCCCAAAACACAGTGGAGGTCCAAGACGCGTAACCTGTTACCGGATGATAAACATTTCAGCTCGAAGCGATTTTTAACTTTATTCTTGAAACCAAAAGCCATCATGCACTCAAATAAAGCGAAGCATGTACCGACGGGGGATAGCAATAACGCTCCGGAAGACGAACAGCTATGGGGAGAAATCAATGCCGAGAGAAATCAGGAGTCAAGTAAGTGTATTATTGGGGCTTCTAACATTCTAGCTCAAATCGGCGATCCGCAGCCGAATTATGATGCCAACTTCTTTGATGATGCAATGGATGCCAATGGTGGTCCTGATGATGATGTAGATGCGAGCGTTGTAGGTATGCCAATAGACGGCCTGTCCGCTACTGGTCCTACCGCAGAGGATGATATTGGCGAAAACTTGGTATCACAAATAGGACGGGTGCGTCCAGAGTATGTCAATTACGCTAGGACTGCGAAGCGTGTGGACGTCAAGCTTCTCAAAGACAACATGTGGTCCAAACTAGACGTCCAAATGCAAAACTGTTCAATTGAGGAGGAAGCGCCCGGCTCGAAGAAATTTACGGAGATCATTGGGGATTTGGAGGAGCTATACCCGGCGCAGCAGATGAACGACATATCTACAAGCTTTTGTTTCATATGTTTGCTGCACCTCGCCAACGAGAAGGGCTTGAAGATTGAAGGCAACCAGTCCTTTACGGAGCTCAAGATTGCAAAAGACCCTGATATTCAAGAGGTAGACACATATTAGCAAAGAATTGGCAGGACAAGCATAACTATGAACCATGGATATTTTACGATCTCGGCACCAAGCCATCTCTTGATACAAATCCGACGCACCAAAAGTGAGCCGAAAAGGTCTATCTACCAACTTGAATGTCCGCCGTCAATTATTAAATTAGATCCGGTAGCGTACGAGGAAGCGTCAGAAGCTAAAAACACTGCAACACCGCGATACTCACTTGGTTTCGAGACGCGGCCGAGCATGCTCTGCTCCGACCACTCTGTCCGTCGCTGTGGGTGAGTCTCGAAAAGGGATGCAGTCATTTTGGTCTCAATGTAGCCAGGGCTTATCGTATTCACCCTAATATTGTACTTTCCCCATTCGGCAGCCAGATTGCGCGCCATTTGGACCACGCCAGCTTTGCTCGTATTGTAGGCTGTGCACAAAAGACCTTTGTTCGCAACGGTTCCACTCATGCTCCCAATGAGAACAATACTCCCGGGTTTCCCTCCCGCGATGATCTCCTTTGCGGCGGCTTGAGCAGTTATAAACACGCCCGTGATATTTATCTCAAGAGCCTCTCGAAAGATGTCGGCAGTGTACTCCAATGCTGGGATCTCCCGGTTGATGCCAGCGGCAGCAATAAGTCCGTCCAGTCGTCCATGCTTCTGAACAATACTCCGGAACACATCGGCTACTTTCTTTTCCTTCGTCACGTCAATTTGCATGTACTCCAGCACCGATTGCAGCTCCTTGGCCTTCTCCTGCGCGCCAATGAAGTCCGGGTCTTGCTCACCGGGAGGAAGACGGTCCAGGGCAACCACTTTTGCACCGGCTTCAATCAAAGCATCGCTCATCTCAAGCCCAAGGCCTCTTGCAGCTCCAGTCACCGCGAATACTTTATCTTGCAGTGAAAACTCCCGGAGGAGGCTTCTCGCCGCTTGTTCTGTTTGACGCGGGGGTTGCGAAGAGAACAGCCGCTGGTTTGGATGGGGGAGTGCTGTGCGGCGCACAATGGAGACAGCCAGGGTCGCATTTCGACAGGACAGCATTGCCAGCCTGATGATTACCTGATGTTGCCTTCGCAAACCTCGAATTTATTCTGGCGGGGATTTAAGCGGGATGGAGAGTCGCTTCTCTCGTCAAGGATTGCTCGATATGGACATCGCAATCCGGAGTAAGATTGGCCGACCGGAAACATGTCTTCTCCGGGCTTCCACTACTCACGAAACACTATCTACAGCAATGCCTAAAACACGTGTCTGATGAAATAATATGAAAGGCATGTGTTTACGTTTTCTTAGCTGGAGACCATCTACAATTTGCAGCAGATGAAGCAGATGAAGCAGATAACCGCAGATATTCAAAGTTCACCCCACCAACTTCGCTCAAAAACGACGATCGGATAGATATCTACATATGGAATTCTACCACCTTCATAGACTAAGAGAGAACTTTACCTGCAGACGCCGGTGTGGCCTTATCCTCGGTTTGTGTCTTCCTCAGTGATTTGCCAAGCTGGATCTGTTCAAGCAAGCCACCTCGGTCACTATCTGCAGCACCGTTGGGTAGTGACGGAGGCTGCATGGAAGGCGGCGGAAGAGGCGGGCCGGTTGCGGAGTCGAATGATGATGCTTGCGGAAATGGTGGTGGTGGGGGTGGTGCCATCGGAGCATTGGACTCTGATGCAAAAGTCGGCGTTTGACGTCCTGGGGACATGGCCGGCGAAGCAACAGCCGGACTACCTCGGTCCATGGAGGAATACGGGCGTGGCGTTCCCATACTCCCAAATAGCATGGAAGCAAGTTCCGCAGGCGTACGACCTGTTCCATTCGCAGCCTCCTCGTCACCATTCTCTGATGGCTCCGACTTTTTGATGCTCCAATCATCCGAATCATATCGCTCGTGCCTTGGGATCTCAGGGGTTGAAATTACTGTTGATCCCTGCGGGGCGACAGCAGGTTGGCCAACAAGACGATAGAAAGGGTTGCTTGATTCGCTTGGTGGAGAGGTGATAGAAGTGTTGCTTTGGCTGGCTCCGTTTAATTGTCCACCCAATCGTAAGAAGGGATTTGTTTCGCTCAAATTCATAGGAGGCGCAGCACTTTCCTGAGAAACTGCAATCGCATTTTCATGACTGGCTCCAATGTCGGCATCAGTTTCCGGCTTCACGCTTTCTTCCTCAATACCATTGTCAATTACTTCCTGGAGCATTCGTTCCTCTTCACGCGATTTCTCAATCTCCATTCGCATAGCTTTCAGTCGTCGCTCTCTCTCACTAATATCGCGACCTGCGTCTTGCTTCTTTGCTTCTTCCGCAGCCTTTTTCTTTCCCTCTTGTTGCTCACGCAAGCGTTTGATTCGGTCTTCCTGAGCTTGGTGCTCTTCCTTCAACTTCCTTTCTTCTTCCCTCATCTCGTCTTCCAGTTGCCGTCTTTCTTTCTCTTGCCGCGCTTGTTCTCGTTCCAAAATCTCATCATTTTGCCGTTTCTGTTCTTGTTCATGGGCCAAGTTTCGACTGGGAGGAGGCGGTGGTGGCTTTGTGGCTTGTTTACTGGCTGGCATGCGCGAAGTCTTTGAGCCATGTGAAGTGCTGCGTGAGTCTGCTGGGGCTGAGGAGACAGTCCGTTCTTGCGATGAAGGCGCTCCAGGTGGCTGGTCTAACGAAGGCGGTTCGTAGGAAGCGGCTTGTGATGAAGGTTTTAGCCCCAAAGCAGCGAGGCGCTCATTCATTCGGCGTTCGGCTTCTCTCTTAATGTAGGCGGTACGGTCTTCTCCAGGAGACACTTTATTTGATTGAGGTTTTGATTGAGGCGGAGTTGGGCTTGACTGGCTCACTGTACGTCCTGTTGTTTCGTTTTGTGTAATGTCTTGTTGTGCAGCTACCGGCATATCATTGGCACTTGAAACCCTTTTACTGCTTTTACTAACGTAAGTCGGATGAAAACGAGTTCTTACTTTGAGGCTGGACGATGACGACGAGCAGCTGCACGACTCGCTCGTTGTAAATCAAAAATGAAATCTTTGACTTCCTCTTCAACGCCTATACCTTCTTCCCAGCGCCTTTTTTCATCTTCCACATAGACAGAGTCATTAGGTTCCCGCACAGAATCTTCAATTGTGGTCAGCATATCGCGAATACTACTCTCAATATCGTTGATCGAGGTGTCTTGCTTCTCTTTGGCCTGTCGTGTTCGCTCTTTCTCGGAAATCAGACGTCGCTCAGTATCTTCAGAATCATCCACTGCTGCATTCGGTGCAGGCTTTCCAGTCAATGCAGCCATACGACTCTGCAAAAGTGCTGCTGCACGCGCTTTACGGCGGTCTGCTTCAGTCACCTCCCCACTAGGGCCAGTACCCTTTATTGACGACGCACTCGACGGATGTTCTTTGGCGTCACGTAATCGAAACAATTCAAGGCGTGCGTCAGCGATTGCAGATTCTGTCTGATGAATCTTTTGAGCAAGTGAAGGAAGTTTGTCTGTTAAATTTTGGACTTGTCGAACCAATGTGCGCCGCTCAGCGCTATCGTTTTTTGCACGACCATCCGAGTCGGGATGCTCATCAATATCAGCTTGAATCCGTCGAATCCTGCGGTACAAATCATCTGCCTCGTCACGGTCACGGCGGTCAAACCTGGTCTCGCTTTCCGCTTCCCGTGAATCTTGAGTATCGATAGCATCGAGGAGAATCTGTTGTTCTCGTATACTCTTACGCAGCTGATCTAACGACACGTCCTTCTCCTCGGAAGTTGGCTTAGGGGAGGACCGGGCACTATCTCCCTCACGACTCTTCCTTCGGGCGCTCGAGGTGTAGCCTACTTCGCTGTCATCAAACTTGTAAACAGTAGCATCCTTCTTATTAGGCTGCTGTGGAGCTTCGCGGAAAGAACGGGTTTTCATGTAGCTGACTCCTGTTTGCTGCGGTAGTAAGACAGCACCACTGGTTCTTCGTGTATCCGAGTCGCTTTTTAAAAATGATTTCACTTGGTTGACAGACTCCTCAAATCGCCGAGAGGATGGCGGTATCAATTCAGGAGGCAACTGGGCCGGAAGGTCGTAATTATTGAGTCGACGATAGACTAGATGCATGGCTACCGCAAATTCATCAATGTCGAGTTTTCCACGGTTACTGGGGTCTGCTAGCGTCCAGATGCGCTCTAGTTCGGGCCGTGGGAGCCCGCTCTGGCCAAAAATGTCTATTGCGGTACCTCCATCGACAAAACCTCTACCCAAGCCATCCCACGCGTTAAATATGCCGTCATAAATTTGCTTCTCGTCTTTTGTCACGGCCCAGGGAATTGTGGCATTTCCTTGAAGTCCTTGGGTAGAGTATCCGCCCTCTCGTCCGACTTGAGGCATCATTCGCTGCTGCAATTGCTGGATTCCAGGTAGTCCACTGGATGGCGCATTCACAAAGCCCCACTGGCCTGGTCGCCCTGTTGGTTGGCTTGAAATTGATCCTCCTGGTCCGGATTGGGATGGCTTCATAGGTGGCCGACCGTAAGGAATTCCACCCGGCATCCCAGTCATTTGTGGTGCCATATTCATGGGTGACTGCGTGGATACTCCCGAAGGCTGACTGGTTAGCTGAGGCGCGAGCTGGCTAAGAATTTGCGTATTACTGGCCTGCGATGTCGACTGAGCGGGTGCTTTGGCCGCCGAGGTATTAGAGCCACCAAAGTTCGGCACATGAGTAGGAACGGTTGCAGTCGGCGTCTGGTCTCCTTCCGCTATACCAAATGAAATTATGTCAACCACAGAGCTCACCTCATTGGCAATTCTTTCTGGTAACTTATCCGGCAGGCCTTTTCCACCTAGTGCAAGATTACACAAGTACATAGCCAATGCAAATTCAGGAAAAAGAAGTGCCCCAGATTTTGTCGTATCCGACAGCAGCCATATCTTTGTTAGGAGCTCTACGGGCAAGTTAGATCTTTGTAGTATGGTCTTTGCTTCTTCGCCGGAAAGAGCTTGCCCGTCCCCTCGTAGTGCACTTTTGAACAACTGCTCAAACTTCGACTGATCTGCCGCTGCGAGGAAGGAAAGGCGTACGTTCGGTAGCCGGACACTACGTGTCTGGCCGGTGGCCTGTGGCGATGCCTTTACACTTAGTCCAAAAGGCGTTTGCTGGCCGCCCGCGCCCATTGCAGGATTCTGCGTTTGTGGGGGGGGTTGGAACGGTTGCCCATTCGGTTGCTGGCTCTGTTGGGGCTGACCCCGGGAATTGAAGGCCGATTGTTGCTGCTGGAAGCCAGATGGCTGAGGCTGAAACCCCGTGGGCTGAGATTGATACTGCTGTGGTGCCAATCCTCCCGATTGCTGCATTCCAGGCTGCTGGGAAGGGAACTCTGTCTGCTGCGGCTGAAATCCGCTCTGGGGTCCTTGGTACCCCGTTGGCTGAGGCTGAAATCCTTGCTGACCCTGTCCCGCATTCTGCTGGTAGGCAGCCATCCCTGAATACATCTCCCGGCTGACTTTCTGTCGTCCTCGACGCTGGTGTGGATACGAGTAATTTCGTGAATCCCCCGGATTGAACGCAGCCCCATGACGTGGAGGAGTTGGATTGGATGATGGATGGACAAGGACACGTTCGCTTTGCTGCTCCTGAGCTTGGAAGATCCTGAAGATCTGATCAGTCTCGGGTGCAGTTGTCGGACCTTTTACGCTTGGGTCGGAGAGTTTGGATGGAGGAGCTGGGCCCAGGCTAGGAATGCTTCAACCCACGGCACGAGCAGAAACTGGCTCAAGGATGCAAGGACATATGCGCACAAGGATTATGCGTGGCACCGGTGTCTTTACAGGAGCTGCAACATTTCAGAACACCGATCCCATCGACTCCCATGGCCTGTGAATGCCAGGTCCAGTATTGCTATGGACGAACGACAAAATCTTGTAGTTGGGTGTGGAAGCTTCCTTGCACGTAAGCCTTGCGACTCTCGGTCGGACTTAAGTCGGCTTGCCAAGCAATCTTGGACGGTCAACAATTGCCGCAGGGCGAGCATGCACGACATTACGTGTGTTCAGACAATCCGCGGGACAGCACAAGTGTTTGTTGGGTTTGCAAATGGCATTATAGCGCAGGCACTGCCCTCCCGTGAGCGGTCGCTGAAGTATTACAAGCGATTCGACTTGAGCCATTACGGTTCAGTGCAAGCCATGGACAACACAGACTCGATACTTGCAGTTGCGTCAAGGTATAAGCTTCATGTGCTTCGAACTGCAAGTTTCCCTCATCAAGGCGCAGACGTCGTATTTGGGGAAGAGCTGCCTTCACGACCGTGGACAGTGAAGTTTCTCACAAACAGACAACTCGCAGTCGGCCTCACGGATGACCAGTACATGACCGTATATGCCGAGCATCAATCTCATTGGACGCCTGTTCGTTTATACGACAAGAAACATAGAGACGAAGCTATAGGAGCAACCTATGCGCTGGAAAGGGTTTCGGCGAATGAATTTGCAAGCGGTAATTTTGACGGCGCTACTAGAGTACATGACCAGCGACTACCAGCCTATCACGATGTCGTTCAAGAATTTCGAGACCCTGTCGACGATACGGCAGTGTACTCACTGTCTCTCTGCGGCCATCGCGTCCTGGCTGGATCGTGTCGCAATAGTGCTGTCCGGATATTTGACCGTCGACAAGCCTCTGGCTCCTACACGTGTTTTGGACACAAGGCCCGAAGCAGTCCAGTATATTCACTGGTGACGCAAGGAAGCAGAATATTTGCGGCAGTCGAAAGCGCAGTGTCTGTAATCGATTTTCGATCGACCTATAAACCAGGGCCGCACTACATGCATCTGGCATGGACCGTGCCAGCTAATTTCATCGTGTGAGCATGGGTGCAACAAGAACCTCATATCCATGGGGGATGTTGAACTCTTCACAGTCCTCTTCCGCGACGCAATTCAAGAATTGGACGACGGTGAAGTCAATGGCATCGAGTGCAACCATTGGGGCATGCCATTGATTAGCGTTGTAGGTGACGCCCATGTCCCCGGAAGCTACAAATGCTTGTAGACTGGTGAGGTCGGGCCTTCCATTGGAGTCGTCTGCCACGACGACAAGATATCTACAATCTCGACCGGCACCAAGGGGAGAGAACATCTGGGTTGAGAAAGGGTGTCGTTCTAAAACATAGCCTCTGTAGACTCCTTTATAGATTGCAGCTGCCTCGCATGCAAATATATTGACGACAGGCTTGCCAATGCGGCCACTTGGAGCATCTGCAAACCCATTCTCGATCGGGGAGACATTTGTGAACTTCTGCGCGGTGCCCTGGTTAGCAGCTACACATCCTTCCGAGGCACCTCGATGCACAACGCTTCCGTAGCGCCTGAAGCCGTCTACGGAGAGTAATTGTGGTATGGTCATTAGTTACATATGTTACAAGCTCGGTGGCTCTCCACCCGGAATTAGCATCACAATGTTGTTGCCATTCAATAGCATTTTGGACACCTTGGTCTGCTCCGTGCCGTACTCTGTGACATCCTCCAGCACCATATCTGCCCATTAGCCCATTTGCTCATCGTGCAACTACGTACTGACATAGTCATCAAACCCAATCAAAGTGCCGCTGAACTCCTTCTCGTTTTTCATAATGACCCATATCCGTGACCCAACACACTTGTCTACCAGCTCCAATGGGAGCAGCTGAGTCGCTGCCATCTCCTGCTGTGGCTGGTGCTGATTGGTTTGCTTTGCTTTGCTTCCTTCCCCTGGCCAATCAAATTCGTCGACGCGAACGAGTGGGCCAAACAGGTCAGAAGGCTATGCTCAATGGGCGACTCGCTCCTTATGGTCGATTGAGCGTCCTTTGTGTGCCAAGAGCCACGTCTGCTCGAATGTCTTGGATCAGTCGCCGATGGGTAGGCTCGTCGGAAGTACAGGCTGAACCCAAACCAGAATTGGCAGTCGATGTCCGCGAGGATCAATTCGCCATTTCACCGAGCTTAGAGAAGGAGATGGTGGACTGGGATGTATGTCAGAGTCCTACACTCTCAACTATCCAGCAGCAGGCGGTGGAGAAGGGTAAAGTTGAGGGTTCTGCAACTACTGCACAGACCGCATCGCCTGCGAGACCGGCAAACGCAAACACGAGGCAGGAGATGATTCCTCTGGAAGAGATGGAGTACCGATCGAATGCGTACAGAGAGGCGCGTACTTTCTTTTCCTACACCAACTATGAACACATACATGTTAAGCGAAAAGAACCCAAGTTAATATACTGTTCCGAGGCCACCCACGCAGACGCTGTTGCGATGATCTTATCTAGAAGTAAAGTACTTGGTTTTGATATGGAGTGGAGGCCGTTTGGGCCTGCAAACACTGCGCTCATCCAACTCTGCAACCAATCGACCATTGCGCTCATCCATGTGAGCAAAATCAAAGATGTGCCGCAGAGTATTACCGAACTGTTGAAATCGCATGAGGTCATCAAAGTTGGAGTTGCCATACGTGGGGATGCAATGCGGCTCCTGCGAACGCATGGAGTGAATATGGCAGGGCTGCTTGACCTTGGAGCCGCAGCGCACCATATAGACGCGTCAACATTCCCTGGAAAGAAAGGAATTGCCCTGACAAAATTGGCAAAGGCGTATCTTGGTAAGGAGCTCTTCAAAGGAGACAGCATGCGCATGAGTAACTGGGGGGCTGAGCTTTCCACGCCTCAACAGGTCTATGCGGCGAATGATGCGTATAGCGGACTCCAGATATTTTACGCTTTGAATCAGTTGCATGAAGGCTCGGAAGCTTTTGAAGTCAGTCACGTTGATCCTACTCCAGCCGGTCAGGGCGCCCGAAACGCACGCGTGGCCGCGCCGCGTCCGAAGAAGACGAAGGCTGCACCCACTCGTAAGCTGGAGGCGGTGGAAGACATGGAGAAAGAGGAGCCTGGGGATGACGAGATGTCGCTAAAGGTAAAGCAGGCGATGAGCCTTGTGAAAAGGAAGGTGCTCGCGCCAAAAGTAAACGAAGCTGAAGCCGTGAAACAGGCTACGACATGGGCAAACACGCTTGTGCAAGCGCATGCAAAAGTCAATGCCTCGTCTCTGCGCTCGTATGCGCTCTGG
>JAABUO010001603.1_pt1 | contig 28986 bp, 24 predicted proteins | sample 5559291 | NCBI WGS metagenome assembly JAABUO01 (sample SAMN10711878, study PRJNA513372) | rock metagenome | isolation source: Antarctica rocks | place: Antarctica: Victoria Land, Finger Mt sud | reverse complement strand
AAGGCGGCGCTGGACCTGGACTGGGACGACCCCGCGGCGCGCACGGAGGCGCTGGGGATCGTGCTGGCCGCGCTGGGCGCCATCGAGGCGGAGGTGACCACGCAGCCGGAGGGACCGGCGCGGGCGGCGGCCCAGGAGAGCGTGGCCGTGGCGCGACAGGTCGAAGCCCAGGACATGGAGGCGCGCCCCGACGGGACGGTGGGGCTGCGCCGGGGCGTGGCGTCCGACCGGCGTATCAGCGTGGAGGACCCCGACATGCGGCACGGGCGTAAGAGCCGGTCCCATCTGATCGACGGCTACAAGCGGCATGTGCTGCGCGACCTGGATCAGGAGGTGGTGCGCGCGGTGGGCGTCACGCGGGCCAACGCGCCCGAGGCTGAGGTCACCGACGCCATCGCGGCCGACGTGGCCGCGCAGGGGGCGACGCTGGCCGAGCTCCACATCGACCGCGCCTACCTGAGCAGCGCGCTGGTGCGCGACCGGGGGCCGGAGGTGACCATCTACTGCAAAGCGTGGCCGGTGCGGCACGGTGCCCACTTCACTAAGACGGCCTTCCATCTAGACTGGGACCGCGGCGTGTTGACCTGCCCGCAGGGGGAGGAGATGCCTTTCGTGCCCAGCGGCCTCACCCACTTCCCCGCGGCGGCGTGTCGGGCGTGCGCCGTGCGGGACCGTTGCACCGCGAGTCCGCACGGACGTAGCGTGAGCATCCACCGCGACGAGCGCTTGCTGGAGGAACTGTGCGCACGCCAACAAACGGCGGGGGCCGCGCGGCGCTGCGCGAACGCGTGCAAGCGGAACATAGCCTGGCGCATATCGGGGCCTGGCAGGGCGACCGCGCGCGCTACATCGGCCAACGCAAGAACTTGTTCGACACGCGCCGCATGGCGGTCGTTCACAATTTGCATGTCGTGCAGCGCCTCCCTGAGGCCGTTAATGTCCTCCGCGCAGCCTGATTTTTAAGGGGATGATTACTTAAATGGCACTCTAGGGGGCAGCGCCTTGACAGAGTTTGTCGTCGTCGATCTTGGATCGCAGGCACGTGCGGTTGGGCAGTATGTGACTGGTTGGCCACGCTCCCGTGTCCTTGCCTGGCTACGCCAGTTTGGGCAGGTCACCTACGAGCCCTACGTCTCTCGCCCTGGAGTGGCCCACTACAGCTTCGTCTCTCCCTGTGGGCGGGGCAGCGGCTTCTGGTTTGAGGGGGATACGCTGGTGCTACAGGACCGCGATCGAGTGGGGATCCGCTTTGTCGAGGTGGTATGCCACGCCGATTGACGGGTAGGATAGGATAAGGCCATACGCTTCCTGTGCGGGAGACAAGTAAAAAGGGCGTCATGCAACGCTTACGGCCATGGCTCTTCTGTCACTGACGGACAGTCTGTCACTGATGGACTGTCTGTGCCTCAAGATGTGAGCGGTGTTGCCGTGGAAAGAGTGTAATGGATCCCGATCGTATGACGCGCTACCACCGCAGACGCTTAATGCGGTGGCGGCAGGAAGACGGCGCCATGACCGTGGAGCAGCGCATGCGCCTCGCGCGCTGGCGTCATCGTGATCGGCAGGCGCACGTCGACGCCGCCATGGGCGTTACGCCCGCGCCTGTATGGTCCCTTGTCGCCAATGTCGTGGCCGAGCGCCGCGCTGGCCCCGGCGGCGTCGACGTGCGCCGGGGGACGAAGCATTTCGCGCCGGGGGCGAAAGTGTACTGCCTCCCACCGCTCTGGGACTCGTATCACAAGGTCCACGGCGACGACAAGATTGTCGTCGTGGGGCGGCATCGCCGGTCGCACCGCTACATGACCATCGTGATGCGGACAGAATGGCTGACGAACTGGCGCGTCCAACTCGTCTACAGACCGTATGTCATTCGAGAGATGGTCGGCGCCGTCCAAGATAGGCGGGAATGGCTGAATCCCAGCGTCGAGTACCTGCGCGCCAACAAGCTGGTGTGGGATGGCAGCGCGGAATCGAAAGTGCGCGCGGAGCAACTTGCGGCGTGGATGCGCGCGTGAGAATCCTATGTCCTCTTTTTGCCCGCATCCTGGCTTACGCCGGGATAGGGGACCCGGGTACAGGATACAAAGACCTCACGGTGAGCTATTTCCGTCGTGGCCCCAACGATAACATCAGGAGGCGGGGAGGCGTAAATGATACGAGACGATGTACGAAGGCTCAGCGCCCTCGGCCCTATGCCCAATTCTTCGGCAACGACACCTGCACAAGTTGACCAGTATGACGACCTCATAAACCAGATCGTACAGCCTCTTACGGACGACGAAGCGCGGGCGTTGCTTGGCGTCTTTGGCGACGATGACTATTTTGGCGTCGCATGGAGTCTCCTACACCTCATTGAGACAGCGCCGCATGTGCCAATTGACGGACCGCCCGCAGACGACGCAAACGAATGGGTTCGTCGCATCTGGCGAAGCAAAGAAAATGCTAGAGTGATGGGGCGAGATGTGTAACAGGTCGGGGCACGGAATCCAAGGATAGAATGCGTAGAGTGTAGAGTAATGTCATGGAACAGTTCGTAAAGAGGCTTTTTCCGCAGAAGCTTTCCCCCGCTATCTCACGCGTTGCCGACATTCTACCCGCCAGTCCCTTTGAACCGACGTTCAATTATGCCAACTTCAGCGGTGGAACGATTCGCCAGGTGCTCGTCGAGAACGAATGGCTGGATCTTGCGGGACGCATCTACAACCCTGAGCTTGATACGGCAACGTTCGAGGCGGAAGATCCGCTTGTACAGGCCATCGTATCGTGCGTGTACAGTCGCAGTCATGATGGATATATCAGGGAGAAATACCTGCGCCGTCTTCTTGCGACCATCTATCCCTGGACCGCCCCTTTCGTGATCCAGCTTGTTGGTGAATATGTTGTAGAGATCACGCAACTCATCGCGGATAACTCTGCTGTCTTGTTAGCGCACGAAGGCTATCGGCGTTTCATCCGAGACAACCCCGATTTTCTGACCGTGACCTGGGCGCGAGCCGTCAGTTATGAGGACTGTAATTATCGCGGGGTGTACACCCCCAAACAGGACTTTCCAGCAGTCCGGTTTTTGAGCGAGTGTTGTCGGCTAAGCTCGTCCTGTCAGGGCCGGAGGCCGACGTGTCGCTCATATTGCGCGCATTGGCGCACTAGGCGCGCCACAGCGAAACGCGAGTGACAACCATGCCGGAGACTGTGCCCACACCCTCATAGGGTTTAATCAAGCGTTTGTGGTTCTGACGCTCTGCCGCATGCTCTATACGCTCGACTGCGGGGCCGTCGCTTCCAAACCCACGGCTGCCCGGTGGGCGCGGCAAACCTTAGGCCCACGATGGGCCGCGCTCATCGCGGGTACCCTTGCAGTGCAACACGATCAGGGGGAGACGCTGGAGAGCGACATACGGGACACGGTCGCCTTGGTCGAGTACACAGTTGAACGGTCCCGACAACGAGAGACTCCGGCGCCCCCAGGCGCCGAGCGGAACGGCCGCGATGACAGCCGATGATCGTGGTCGAGATGTAACCCTTCGGAGCTTGGGCGGCATATGGCATTCCCTCGCGGCCAGGATTACAATACAGCCACATACATGCTGTAGAGAGGAGGCTTGTCGTTGCCTAGGAAAAGGCGTACGCGGCAGCACGTCATAGCCGATCTCAGTGCGAACCATTTTGAGCGGCATGCGCTCCTGTGCGGCTTCTCCATCGAGAGAATTCAGCACGACTATGGGGTTGATCTAGAGTTGTACTCGTACAACGAGGACGGTGAGATCGAGAACGACCTCGTCTACATACAGCTAAAGGCCACCGATAGACTGAACGTCCTCGCGAATCGGCAAACAGTATTCTACTCGATCCAGCGATCGGACCTTGAACTGTGGTTACTTGAGGTCATGCCGATTATCCTTGTACTGTACGATGCCCAGAGTGATGTAGCATACTGGATATACGTGCAAGCGTACTTCAATCATCTAGCGGGCTTTGATATAACTCGCGCAGGCGAGAGCGTGACCGTCCATTTCGAGAAGACGGCTATAGTGGATGAAGCGGCTGTTAGGGCATTCGTCCAGTACAAGAAACGAATAGTAAGACTTGCGCGGGAGGTAGTATATCATGACTATCATGACTCATAAACAAATTACCTATGATGATTTCGACCGTTTGCTACTCCAAGCGGGATATATCCACGGTTATACGCGAGGCGCCCACAAACTCTACGAGCACACCTCTTCCGGCACCATATTACTTTTCCCCACTATGCCCGGCAGTACAATCGTCAGCGACGCGCATCTTGTAGCAGCCCGCAAACTAAGTGTAGAGAGAGGTGTTGTCGAGGAGGACGAATTCGACCGACTGCTAGCGGCAGCCGAAGAAGGCCACAAGAGGGCAGCGGTCTCTTGATCACAAGCATTCGTCCTTGTGTATAACGGGAGCGTGTGACAGCGTAGATGCCCCGACGCCCCTCCAGTTCTATTTGGTACGCTATGGGATAGAACACGTCGATGGAGACCCGGCGCGGGAATCACCGGGGCGCAGAGAGCCGCCAATGCTGCGATGGCGGCCCTCGGTCCCCCGCGCCTGACACTCTGGAGCGCGGGGGGAAGAGTGATACGACTCGTAAGCCCCGCCGGCCCGCCGCCGTTACCGGGCACAAGAGGCTGCCGGTGTCGTTGTGTCGTTCGCGACCCGGTGGCGAAGTGCGGTGGCACCACGAGCGCCCCTCCGTCCACATAGATGGAGGGGCGCTATGCATATGCATACTCGGAGGTGTCATCATGGAGCGCATCTGGACATCCGATCTCGCGGCCCATATTGGAGAACCTGTGTCCCTCGCCGGCTGGCTGCATCGCCTGCGCCGGCTCCGCAACGTCACATTCCTGGTCTTGCGCGACGGCAAGGGCGTGGCGCAGGTCGTCGTGGAGGACACAGCCCTCATTGAGCGGTTGGCCAGTCTGCACAATGAGTCGGTCCTGGTTGTCGAGGGCCACGCCGTGGCCGAGCCACAGGCGCCGGGCGGGGTCGAAGTCCGCGACCCGACCGTGACGGTGCTCGCGGCGGTCGATGAGTCGCCACCGCTCGACCTCTTTAAGCCCACGCTCACGGCGCAGTTGCCGACGATCCTCGACAATGCGGCCGTGGCCCTGCGCCACCCGCGCCACCGCGCCATGTTCCGTCTCGCCGACGCCTCGCTCGCCGGCTTTCGCGCGACGCTGCGCGCCCTGGACTTCGTCGAGATCCAGACGCCCAAACTCGTCGCCGCCGCGACCGAGAGTGGAGCCAACGTCTTCCCCGTCGACTACTTCGGCCGGCCGGCCTACCTGGCGCAGAGCCCGCAACAGTACAAGCAGATCATGGTCGGGGTATTCGAGCGCGTCTTCGAGGCGGGGCCGGTGTTCCGCGCCGAGCCGCACGACACGCCGCGCCACCTCAACGAGTACACCTCGCTCGACGTCGAGATGGGCTTCATCGCGGACCATACGACCGTGATGGCGCTCCTGACCCGCGTGCTGCGCGGCATGATCGACGCGATCCAGGAGCAAGCGGCCGCGGCCGTCGCGGCCCTCGGTCTCGCGCTGCCGGAGGTCCCCGCGTCGATCCCGGCGATCCACTTCGCGGACGCTCAGGATCTCATCGCGCGGCGAGCCGGATCTCGCCCCCGCGCACGAGCGCCTGCTCGGCGCATGGGCGCGGCGCGAGCACGGGTCCGACTTCCTGTTCGTCACCGGCTACCCCATGGTCAAGCGGCCGTTTTATACCTACCCCGACCCCGAACGCCCGGAGTACTCGCGCAGCTTCGATGTGTTGTTCCGCGGGCTGGAGTTGGTGACAGGCGGGCAGCGCCTGCATCGGTATGAGGCGTATCTGGAGGCGCTGGCGACGCGCGGCCTCGACCCCGCGCCCTTCGCGGGCTACGTGCAGGCGTTCAAGTACGGTATGCCGCCGCACGGCGGCTTCGCCATCGGGTTGGAGCGCTGGGTGGCGCGCCTCGTCGAGGCCGTCAACATCCGGGAGACGACGCTCTTCCCGCGCGACCTACATCGCCTGACTCCGTGAAAGATAAATCGGCCATACAGGCCAGCGCGTGGGCGCTTAGTCGTCGGCGGCGGCCGCTGCGGACGCGTTGTGGAGGATGGCCTCGACGGCGGGGCGGTCGTCGGGGGAGCGCAGGGCGATGAAGATCGTGTCGTCGCCCGCGACGGTGCCGACGATCTCGGAGTAGCCGCACGCGTCGAGCGCGATCGCCACCATGTTGGCCAGGCCCGGCGCGGTGCGGAACACCAGGATGCTCGACGCCGCCCCGAGCTCGCCCGGCGCCTCGGCCAGCACCATGCGCAGCCGCCGCCGCGCCCCCTCCAGCCGCGTCGCCGCCCCGGCCCCGCTGGCGAGCCCCTCGGGCAGGGCGTAGACGAGTCCCTGCCCCGCCACCGAGACGCGCACCGCGCCGACCTCCACCAGGTCGCGCGAGACCGTCGCCTGCGTCACCGGGACGCCCCGCGCGGCCAACAGGTCGGCCAGCTCCTCCTGCGTATGCACCGCCCCCGCGTTGATGAACTCGCGCACGATGCGCTGCCGCTGGCCCTTCGGATATCGCTCCACGCATGCGCCCCTATACCGCTACACCGTCAGGACGTGGGCGAGGGTATCGATCGCTTCGTCGACCTCGGCGCGCGTGAGGATCAGCGGCGGGACCATGCGCAGCGTCGTGGGGCCCGTGTTGTTGATCAGCAGGCCACGCTCGCGCGCCCCCGCGACGGCCGCCGCCGCGTCGCCCGCGACCTCGATCGCCAGCATCAGCCCGCGTCCGCGCACCGCCGTGATCGGCAGACCCCGGCCCATTAGCCTACTCAACCGCTCCGCGAAGTACGCGCCCACATGGGCCGCGTGGGACGCGAGGTCCTCGTCCCGCAGGACGCGCATGGTGGCGACGCCCGCGGCGCAGGACAGCGGGTTCCCGCCTTGCGTCGAGCCGTGGTCGCCCGGCTCGAAGACGTTGGCCGTCCCGCGCGAGAGGACCGCGCCGAGCGGGACGCCGCCGCCGAGCCCCTTGGCCAGCGTCACGACATCGGGCACGACATCGGGCACGACGCCCTCGCCCTGGCAGGCCAGGAAGGCGCCCGTCCTGCCCATCCCGCTCTGCACCTCGTCGAGCATCAGGAGGGCGCCGCGCTCGTCGCACAGCCGGCGAGCCGCCGCGAGGTAGCCGGGGGCGGCGGGGTGGACGCCGCCCTCGCCCTGGATCGGCTCCAGCAGCACCGCGGCGGTCCCCGGTCCGACCGCCGCGTCGAGCGCGTCGACGCTGTTGTACGGGACGTGCGTGAAACCGGCCGGCATCGGCGCGAACGGCGCCTGGTACGCGGGCTTCCCCGTCGCGGCGACGGTGGCGAGGGTGCGGCCGTGGAAGCTGTTCAGCGCGGTGACGATCCCGTAGGCGCCGTCTTTGTGCCGCTTGCCCCACTTGCGCGCGATCTTGATGGCGGCCTCGTTGGCCTCGGCGCCGCTGTTGGTGAAGAACACCTGCTCCATCCCCGTCGCGGCGAGCAACAACTCGGCCAGTTCGAGCTGGGGGAGAGTGTGGTAGAGGTTGGACGCGTGCAGCAGCGTGCGCGACTGGCGCGCGATCGCGGCGGCCACGGCCGGGTGGGCGTGGCCCAGGATGTTGACGGCGATCCCCGCCACGAGGTCGAGGTAGGAGCGCCCCGCGTCGTCCCACACACGCGTGCCCCGCCCGCGCACCAGCGTGATCGGCTCACGGCGGAACGTGCGCATGTACGTGCGCGCCTCGCGGGCGGGGGCGGATCCCTCATCCTCCACCCCCCTCTCCCCGTGCGCGGGCGCGGCGGAACCGCCGCGCCGGCCGCCGTCATCCCTCCCCTCGCCGTGAGAGAGAGAGGGTGAGGAGACGACGACCGTCCCCGCGACCGCGCCGGCCAGAAGACCGGAGAGGGCGCCGGGGGCGCGGCCGTCGAGGATCAAGGCGCGCGCCGCGCCCGGCCCTCCGTCGACGCCGGCCAGGGCGGCGAGGGCCGAGCGCGCCTTGGGGATCATACCGCCGGCGACGACGCCGTCCGCGATGAGCGCCTCGACGCCCGCGCGGTCGAGCGCCCCGATCACCGCGCCGTCGGCCCCGCGCACGCCCGGAACGTCGGTGAGGAAGAGAGCGGCGTCGGCCCCGAGCGCCGCCGCGACGGCGGCGGCGGCCACGTCGGCGTTGATGTTGAGCAGCGCGTCCGCCGCGTCGAGCCCCAGCGGCGCGATCACCGGGACGAATCCGCTCTCCAACAACGGAAGGAGCACGGACGTGTCGACGTCCTCGACCGCGCCGACGAGCCCGAGCGCGGGGGTGTGGCGCGCCCGCAGCAGGCCGCCGTCGACGCCGCTCAATCCGACGGCGGGGACGCCGCGGCGCGCCAGCCCCGCCACGACGCCGGTGCTCACCGCGCCGCGCAGCACCATCGTCGCCACCTCCAGCGCCGCCGCGTCGGTCACGCGCTGTCCGTCCTGGAAACGCGTCGGCACGCCCAGGCGGTCGAGCCACGACGTGACGAGGGGGCCGCCGCCGTGGACGAGCACGACCCGCAGGCCGGCCCGTGTCAACGCCGCGACCTCGTCGAGCGTCGCTCCGCCGCCAGCCGTGTCCCCGTCGAGCGTCGCGCCACCACCGACCGTGTCCCCGTCGAGCGTCGCGCCGCCCAGCTTGACCACGACGGTCGCCCCCGCGCCCAGCGCCGCCCCACCGGCCCCTGTGTGCTCCTGTTCCGTCACGATCACGCGTGGTCCCTCCTCTTATATATCGTGTAGTTATGTCGTGTAGTCGGCGTTGATATGGACGTATTCGGGCGAGAAGTCGCAGCCCCAGGCGGTGGCGCCGTCGTCGCCCGCCCCCAGGTCGAGCGCGACGACGACCTCAGGGGCGCGCAGGGCCGACGACGCGGCGGCCGCGTCGAACGGGAGCGGCACACCGGCCGCGAAGAGCGGGATGCCCTGCACCGCGAGCCGCGCCCTGGCCGGATCGAAGTCGGCCCCGCTGTAGCCCGCCGCGCACATGATGCGGCCCCAGTTAGGGTCGTTGCCGTACATCGCCGTCTTGACGAGGTTGGAGCGCGTGATGGCGCGCGCCGCCCTGTTCGCGTCGTCGACCGACGCGGCGCCCGACACGCGGACCTCCAGCAGCTTCGTCGCGCCCTCGCCGTCGGCCGCTATCCCCTTGGCCAGCGCCACGCAGACCCGCGCGAGTGCGGCGGCGAAGAGGTCGTCGGGGGGCGTCACGCCGGAGGCGCCGTTGGCGAGCAGGAGCACGCTGTCGTTCGTCGACATGTCGCCGTCGACGTCGATGCGGTTGAAGCTCGCGCCGGCCGCCGCGACGAGATGGCGCTGCAAGGCGTCGGGGGCGAGGGCCGCGTCGGTTGTGAGCACGGCCAGCATCGTGGCCATATCCGGGTGGATCATGCCGGAGCCCTTGGCCATACCGCCGATGCGTACCGTCGTCCCGGCCGCCTCGAACGCCACCGCGGCCGTCTTGGGACGTGTGTCGGTCGTCATGATAGCCCGCGCCGCGGCGTCGCCCCCCGTGGGCGAGAGCGCGAGCGCCGGGAGCGCGGCCTCGATCCGCTCGACCGGGAGCGGGACGCCGATAACGCCGGTCGAGAGCATCAATACCTCGCCGGCCCCGACGCCGATCCGCGCCCCCGCAGCCGCCGCGGCGCGCTCGGCCGCCCGCGCGCCCGCGTCACCGGTGCAGGCGTTGGCGTTGCCGCTGTTGATCACGACCGCGCGGGCGCGGCCGGCCGCGACACGGTCCTGGCACAGCAGGACCGGCGCGGCTTTGACGCGGTTCGTGGTGAAGAGACCCGCCACCGACGCGGGGCCGTCGCTGGCGACGAGGGCGAGGTCGGGCCGGCCCGAGGGCTTGATCCCGCAGGCCGTCGCCCCGGCCGTGACGCCGCGCGCCGCCGTGACGCCGCCCTCTATCGCGCGTATGTCATGCGTCGACGTCGTCATGGCCAGTCCGTCCGCAACGGCAGCCCCGTCTCCTCAGGGAAGCCCAGCATCAGGTTAGCGTTCTGCACCGCCTGGCCGGCGGCGCCCTTGACGAGGTTGTCGATGCACGACACGATCACGAGGCGGCCGGTGCGCGCGTCGACCGTCGGGTGGACGACGCACAGGTTCGTGCGCAGGGTCCACTTCGTGGAGGGCGGGGTCTCGGAGACGCGCACGCAGGGGCTACGGCGGTAGTAGTCGCGGTAGAGCGCGCGCAGCGCCGCCGCGTCGATCGGCTCGACCGGGCGCGCGTAGACCGTGCTCAGGATGCCGCGCGTCATCGGCGCGAGGTGCGGCACGAAGGTGATCTGGGGGCCGCGCCCGTCGCGCGCCAACGCCGCGGCGGTCTGCTCGATCTCGGGCAGGTGGCGATGGCCGCCGAGCGCGTACGCGGATACGCCCTCGTCGGCCTCGCTAAAGAGGCTCGCGGTCTTGAGCGCGCGCCCTGCCCCTGAGACCCCCGACGTGGCGTCGACGATCGCGCCGTGCTCGACGTCGAGCAGCCCCGTGGCCATGAGCGGCGCGAGGCCCAGCCCCGTCGCGGTGGGGTAGCACCCGGGGTTGGCCACGAGGGTCGCCGCCGCCACGCGGTCACGGTCGAGCTCGGTCAGCCCGTAGACGGCGTCGGGCAACAGGTCGGGCGCGGGGTGCGTGTGGCCGTACCACACGGCGTAGGCGGCGGGGTCGCGCAGGCGGAAGTCGGCGCTGAGGTCGACCACGCGCGTCCCCGCGCGAACGAGCGGCGCCAGAACCTCCGCCGCCGCGACGTGCGGGAGAGCGGAGAAGACGAGGTCGAGCGGGGGCAGGCCGTCGAGGGGCAGCGCCGGCAGGTCGGGCCCGTCCCAAAAAGGGAAGAGCGCGCGCATCGTCTGGCCGGCGCTGGAGTGGCCGGCCACGGCGGCCAGGCGCAGGCGTGGGTGCGCCTCCACCAGGTTCGCCAGCCCGATGCCGCCGTAGCTATTGATGTTCAAGATCCCGACATCGGCCACCGCTCACCCCCTCTCTATATATCGTATATTTATGCATATTTTGGAAAATTATGCAAACAGGACGAAGCGCGTTCCCCAGGGGCGGGGACAGTAGGGACAGGGCGAGGCGCGCTCCACTGGGGCAGTAGAGACAGAACGGGACGCGCTGGCGCATAGGTAACGCGTTGGCGCATAGACGCGCTGGCGCATAGGTGTAGAATAACGCTTATGTTAGTGGTGGCGGGGAACGTGACCCTGGACGACACGGTCTTGCCGGACGGCCGCGCCTCGATGGGCGCGGTCGGCGGCGACGTGCTCTACACTGGCCTGGGCGCGGCGCTGTGGACGCGTCCGGTCGGGCTGGTCAGCCGCGTCGGCGACGACATCCCGGCGGACGCGCTTGACGCCGTGCGCGCGGCCGGCCTCGACGTCGCGGGCATCCAATCCGTCGCGGGCCCCACCATCCGCTATTGGATCATCTACGAATGGGACGGCCGCCGCCACTTCATTTTCCGCACGCCGGAGGATCGCTTCGCCGCGCTCTCGCCATGGCCGGACGACGTGCCCGCCGCCTACGCGCGCGCGGCGCGGGCGATACACGTCGCGGCCCTGCCGATCGATCAGGCCGAGGCGCTGGTGCGCGCGGCGGCCGCGCTCGGCCCGCGCCCGCTCGTGACGCTGGATACGCACGAAGACTTCGTGGCGGGCTGCCAGGAACGGCTCGCGGCGCTGCTGCCCCTCCTCGCGGCCTTCCTGCCCAGCCGCGAGGAGGTCGCCCTGTGGTTCGGCGACGACGACCCCGCGCGCCACATCGGCGCTTTGCTGGCGCTCGGCCCGCGCGTCGTGGTCGTCAAGATGGGGGCCGACGGGGCGCTGGTCCAGGAGCGCGGCCAGGACCGCCCGCTGCTCGTGCCGCCCGTCCCCGCGACGGTGCGGGACGTGACGGGGGCCGGCGACGCTTTCTGCGGCGGCTTCGCCGCCCGGCTTGCCGGCGGCGCCACCGCGCGCGACGCGGCGATGGCCGGCGCGGTCGCGGCCTCGTTCGCCGTCGAGCGCTATGGGTCGCTCGGTCTGCTGAACGTACAATCGGAGGAGCGTGACGAGCGCCTGGCGCGGTTGCGTCACATGATGGAAAGGGGTACGCATGACTCTTGACCCACGGCGCGACATCGCCGTCGTGCGCGACGAGATCGCCGGGCTGCCGGCGCTGATCCTTGACCAGGCCGCCACGTCCTGGGAGGAGGTACAGACCCTGCTGGACGACCTCGACGCCGACCGCTCGGCCGCGGCCGGTCTCCAGGCGATCCCGCGGGTCGTGTTGACCGGCTGCGGCGACTCCCTGTTCGCGGGGATGGCCGCGCGCTGGGCGTTCGAGCGCTACGCCGGTCTCCCGGCCGAGGCGATCGAGGCGCTGGACCTCGCGCGCTACTACGTCGACACGCTGCCGCGCGGGACGCTCGTCCTGCCGGTCTCCTACTCGGGCCAGGTCGCGCGCACCGTCGAGGCGGCGCGCAACGCCGCCCACTTTGGCGCGACGGTCGTGGCCGTGACGGGCCGGCCGGAGCGCCGCCTCGGCCAGACCGCCGCGCGCATGCTGCCCGTGCGGGTTCCCAGCCTCGGCTACTCGCTCGGTACGAGCACCTACGCCGGCCTCCTGCTCGCGCTCTACCTGCTCGCGCTCGGATTGGGACAGCGCCGCGGCGTGCTGACGGGCGCACAGGTCGACGCCCTCCTGGACAGCCTGCGCGCCGCCGGCGCCGCCACGGAGACCGCCATCGCCGCGACGACGGGACCGATCCACAACTACGTCGCCGGCCTGACCGGGGTCGAGGCGGCGTTGTTTCTGGGCGGCGGCCCCAACTACGCCAGCGCGCTGTTCGGGGCGGCCAAGCTCTTCGAGGGGGCGCAGATGGACGGCCAGGCTCAGAACATCGAGGAGTGGGCGCACGCGCAGTATTTCATCAGCGGCCCCAACGGGTCAGGCCGCACGATCGTGCTGGCCCCGCGCGGGCGCGCCCTCGACCGCGCGCGTGAGATCGCGACCGAGTTGCGCTTCATAGACGCGCCGTTCGCGGTCATCACCGACGACGACCCGGCGGCGTGGCGCGAGCTCACGCCCGACGTGTTCGCGCTGTCGGCCGCGCAACAGGGGGGGCGGAAAGGGCTGTCGGCCGCGCAACAGGGGGGGCGGAGAGGGCTGTCGGCGTCCAGGGTCCCCGAGGTATTCAGCCCGCTGCTCTTCACCGCGCCGCTCTCCCTGCTGGGCTACGAACTCGCCGTCGCGCGCGGCAAGCAGTCCTACAACTTTGCCAGCCCCGCCCACGAGGAGGAGCACTACCACACCCTCCACGAGAGCGCCTTCCGCGACCTCGACAGGGAAGACCTAATCCCCTAACCCCCTGCCCCGCGTCACTGGCGCGCGGCGTGCGCCGGCGCTCCCGATACCTGTTCCCCTCGTCCATGAAGGAGAGAGTCGGCCTGATGCAGGGGGTGTCCAAGAACCCCAAGAACCTCCCCTCGTCCATAAGGAGAGAGGGTGTGAGGGATAGTCAAGGAGACAAGGAGACACGCGATGAGAGTCGATCTATTGCTGCGGAACGGCACGGTCGTCACGGCAGATATGGCGCGGCCGCTCGACGTCGCGGTGCGCGACGGGCGTATCGTCGGGTTAAGCGTGCCGGGCGAGGAGCGGTACGAGGCCGACGATCAGCTCGACCTCACCGGCAAGCACCTCTTCCCTGGCGGCATCGACCCGCACGTCCACCTGGGCGACCAGGGACAGTCCCATTTCGAGGACTTCGAGACGGGGACCCGGAGTTGCGCCGCGGGCGGCCTCACCACCGTCGTCGACATGCCGCTCAACCTCCCGCCCACGATCGACGCCGCCACGTTCGCGGAACGCCGGCGGGTCGTCGCGCCGCGCGCCCTCGTCGACTTCGGACTCTGGGGCGGCCTCGTCCCCGGCAATACGGCCGAACTGGGCGCGATGGCGGCGGCCGGGGCGCTCGCGTTCAAAGCCTTCACCTGCGCGGCGGACGATTGGTTCCACGTCGATTATGTCGAACTGTTGGAGGGCATGCGCGAGGCGGCGCGGCTGGGCCTGCCGGTGGGGGTCCACAGCGAGGACGACGCGATCGCGCGCGCGGCGCGGGAGCGGCTGCGGGCGGAGGGGCGGAGCGACCTCCGCGCGCACGGCGAGTCACGGCCCGAGCGCGCCGAGTGGACCGCCATCGAGCGCGTCGTCGCGTGCGCCCGCGCGAGCGGGGCGCGGACGCAGGTCGTCCACGTCAGCACCGGCGAGGGGATCGACCTGTGCTGGGAGGCCCGCCGGGCCGGCGCGCCGGTGAGCGCGGAGGTGACGCTGAACCATCTAACTCTCGACGAGGAGGACATGGCGCGCATCGGCGCGTACGCCAAGTGCGCGCCGCCGCTGCGGTCGCGCCGCCAGGTCGAAGCCTTGTGGGAGCGCGTCTTCGACGGGCGCGTCACCAGCGTCGGCTCCGACCACTCCCCCGCCACCGCCGCGCGGAAAGATCTGGCGGTCCAGGAGCACTGGGACGCCCCGGACGGCATCACCGGCGCGCAGACGTTGCTGCCGCTCCTGTTGAGCGAGGGCACGCACAAGCGTGGGCTGCCGTTGCCGCGCGTCGCACAGCTCACCTCGACGGCGGCGTCCCGTACCTTCGGGTTCTACCCGCGCAAAGGCATCGTCGCCGTCGGTAGCGACGCCGACTTTGCGATCGTCGACCTCGCCGCGCGCTGGACGCTCACCCCCGACCTGCTCCACTACAAGCACCCCTGGAGCCCCCATCTGGGGATGGAGTTCACCGGCCGTGTCGAGCGCACGATCCTGCGCGGCCGCACGGTCTACGCCGACGGCGACATCGTCGCCAGACCCGGCTACGGCCAGTTCATTCCGGGCCAGGGCGCGATGGCGTAGGTACAATGAGAGTACCGTTGTCAAAGCCGTGCCCAACACGCCAACTCCACACCGGACAATGGGGCAACCGGACAAACACGACGTGTAAAGGGGACATAAGAGATGGGAGCAGTCACGATTCCTGTGGTGGTAGGCGCCGATCGGAGGCTTGTCATCGACCTACCGGACTCGACCCCCGTCGGGCCAGCCGACGTGGTGATCTTGTCACGGACGAGTGGCGAGAGCGGGACGGAAAACCCTGCTCGCGATGCGGCGCGCGCAAAGCTTCTCGCCGCGGATTTTCTCGTGACAGATGTCCGCGTGCCCGAAGGAACGCGTGCGTTGTCTGATAAGGACATCGCGCGTCTCGGCCGACTCGCACCAAGCGCACGACCATCGGAAGCCCTTGTAAACGAAGATAGAGGAGCTTATTGAGCACGCTCTTTGTCGATACCAGCGCCCTTGCCAAGCGCTATTTGATCGAGGTAGGCTCAGCAGGGGTCCGTAGCATGACGAATCCGGAAGCGGCGAATATCATCGTCATCGCCGCCGTGACGCTCGTCGAAATGTTCTCGCTCCTGGCTCGGCGCGTTCGCGAAGATACTCTTCCCGTGGCCAATGCGACAGCACTGGGTAACGTGTTTCTGCTGCATACCGAAAAAGAGTATCTGACCGTCCCTGTAGATAGCCACGTGCTCGTCCAAGCCCGTGCCCTTGTGGAGAGGCATCCGCTGAGGACATTGGATGCGATCCAACTGGCCAGCGCACAGAGAGCAGGGACTATCCTAGGTGAAGCGATGACCTTTCAGCAGCGATCGGAACCTGCTGACTGCCGCACATGCCGAGGGCCTGCTGATAGACGATCCGCTGACCGGTTCATGAGTTATAGAGAGCATGTCCGTCATCACTCATTACAGCGTGTGCGTCAGTACCCCCGATAGCCGTTCGCTCCTTTTAGGCGCAGCAATAGGCCGGCGAGGAAGGTGAGGATGATGGTCCCGGCGGTGCGCGACGTGAGGTTGCGGTGGTCGACCGAGGGGTTCATCTCGACGAGGTCCATCATCCCGACCTTGGGGTGCTGGCCCAGGATGAACAGCGCTTCGAGCAGGTCGACCGCCTCCATACCGTCGGGCGTGATGCTGCCGCTGGCCGCGAGGACATAGACCTGCGAGAGCGCGTCGAGGTCGACGCTCAGGTAGATCGCGTCGGTCCCGCGCGACGCGATCTCGATCGCCTCGGCCAGTGTCTCCTCGATGCCCCGCTTACGGATCTGACGCGCGGGGTAGATCGTGATGCCCTGCTCCTCGGCCCAGCGTTTGTAGCGCGACGAGTTCATGAAGCCGTGGATGCCGAGTTGCACGATGTTGCTCCCCGACAGGTTGGGGCAGGTCTCGACGATGCCGCGGATGGGGGTGCCGTTGAGCGGCCCCCCCTCCTCGAACGCGCGCACGTCGTTGTGCGCGTCGAAGTGGATCATCCCCACCCGCCGGTCGGGGCGCGTGCGGCAGAACGCGCGCACCGTCGGGGCGCTGATCGAGTGGTCGCCCCCGATCACGATCGGCACGAACGACGGCATCGCGGTCAGCAGGTCGGTCAGCGCCTCCTCGATGTGGTCGAGGCTGGCCCACGCGTCCGTCGAGGTCACGCGCACGTCGCCGAGGTCACGCACCACGAGGTCCTGGATGTCGACGTCGTAGTCGGGGCTATACGTCGTGTTCTCGAGGAAACTGTCGCGGATCGCGTTCGCCGCCTCCCAACTCGCCGTCGGCCGCGCCGTCCCGCTGCTGAAGGGGGCCGAGACGAGTCCGGCGTCGACGAATTGCGCCCCATCCCAGGGCGCGAGCCAGTTGGAGATACGGTGGTCGTTGCTGTCTTCCCAGGGGGTGTAGCGCCGCAGCTCGGCCGGCACGAGGTGGCAAATCAACAGTACTCTCCTCCATGTCTTAGGGCTCGTAGGGCCCGACCAGGTCGTAGGGCTCTAACTCTTATACAGTGTGTAGTACTCGAACGTGTTGCCGTAGGTCGGGTTGGAGTAGAACCCGTGCAGGTTGGCGCGGTAGACCGACTGGTAGGCCGTATCCGAGATGTAGACCGCGGCCGGGTCGGAGACCGTCAGGATGTACTGGATCTGATTGAAAAGCCCCTGCTGCTTGGCGGGGTCGGTCGTGACCGCGGCCCGCGCCAGCAAGCTGTCGACCTCTTTATTGCTGTACAACCCCATGTTGACCGCCCCGCTCGCCCCCAACTTCGTGTGGTAGAGCGGCGTGATGACGTCGGTCGGGTCGCTGTAGTCCGGGAACCAGTTGCTGACCCACAGGTTGGGGCGCTGCGCGAGCGGCGCGGTACCCGCCTGCGCGTTCTGGTACGCCGCGGTATCGTACCCCGTCAGTTTGACGTTGATGCCGAGCTGGCCAAGCTGGCCCTGCGTGATCAGCGCGATCTGGCGGGCCAGGGTGTCGTCCGAGATATACCAGGCCGTGACGGTCGTTCCAGGCTTGATCCCGGCGGCCGCGAAGAGGCCGCGCGCCTTGGCCAAATCGGTCTTATACATCGGGAGCGCGGAGTCGTGGCCGTAGATGTTGTGCGCGACGGGGCCCTGCGACTGGACGGCGAAGCCGTTGAGAAAGTCCCGGTTCATGGCGTTGTAGTCGAACGCATAGGCCAGCGCCTGCCGCGCCTTCACGCTGGCGAAGGGGCCGTAGACGGTGGGGACGAGCTCCTCCTGCAGGACGCCGGGCGAGGTATCGACCCGTATCCCGGACTCCTTCTGCATCTGGCGCAGATTCTGCGGCGAGAAGGTCAGCGTCAGGTCGACGTCGCCCTTCTCGACGAGGCTGCGCCGGGTCGCCTCCCCGGTCACGAAGGTCATGACTACTTTGTCGACGTGGCGTCCGCTCCAGCCGCCCCAATAGTGCGGGAACTTCACCAGCGTGACGCTGCCGTTGGAGATATACGAGCTGATAGTGTAGGGGCCGCTGCCGGCGTCGTGGCTGCCCAGCCAGGCCTGCCCGAAGTCCTTCTTGACGATGTGCTTCCGCACCGTGGTCGGGCTGACGATCCAGTTGCCCCACTGCGAGGACATCGCGGCGAGCAGGCGCGGAGCCGGGGCCGTGAGGTTGAATTGCACGGTGTAGGGGTCCACTACCTTGACGCCCGAGGCGGTCACGAACTGGCCCAGGATAAAGGCCGCGGCCTGGTTGATGGCGAGGGTGCGGTCGATGGAGTAGCGGACCGCCGCGGCGTCGACCGGCGTGCCGTCGTGGAAGACGACGCCCCTGCGCAGGTGGAAGGTCCATATCGTCTTGGCCGCGTTAGAGGTCCAGCTGGTAGCCAGGTCGCCCTCGTACCGCGATGTGCTGGAGCCTTTGAGACGCACCAATTGGTCATATACGCTGCGGAACACCGCCGGTCCGACCTGATCGTAGGCGGTGGCGGGGTCGAACCCGGTGGGATTGTAGTTGTTGGCCACGAACAGCGTCCGCGGGTCCGTCGCCGCCCGCGCCGGCAGCGCCCGCGCGGGACCCCACGCGGAGACCACGGCGAACAGGGCGAGCGATAGAGCCAGGACCGCGCGGATCACGAGGGATGATTTCATCGATAATACTCCTACTTTGAGATAAGACAAGGCGGCTAGCGCACACGACGAGGATCCTGTATATCGGTCACGAGGTCGCCGAGCAAGTTGAAGCCGACGACGGCCAGCACGATGGCCAGGCCCGGAAAGACGCCGACCCACCAGTTCGAGTGGATGTAGGGCTGAGCCTCGGCCGTCATGAGCCCCCAATCGGGCGCGGGCTCCTGAACGCCTAACCCGATGAAGCTGAGGCTCGACGCGGCCAGGATGGCGTACCCGAGGTCGAGACTTACTTGCACCAGCAGGGGGGCCATGGTGTTGGGGAGCAAGTGCCGGCGCATCACGCGCAGGGGCGATACGCCCACCGCGCGCGCCGCCTCGACGTACTCGCGCTCACGCAGCGCCAGGACCTGCCCGCGGATCAACCGGGCGTACCAGGGCCACCATAGGACCGTGAGGGCGAGGATGGTGTGACCGATGCTGGCGCCGAGCGTGGCCGCGATGGCCACGGCCAGGACGAGGACAGGCAAGGCCAGGAAAACGTCGGTGAGGCGCATTAACAGTTCATCGATCCACCCTCCCATGTATCCGGCGACTAATCCGACCGTCGTGCCGACGACGGCGGCGGTGCCGACGACGACGACGGCCACCAGTAGAGCGACCTGTGCGCCGCTGAGGACGCGGCTGAAGATATCGCGGCCGATGTTATCGGTGCCAAAGAGGTGTTGCGGCGACGGCGGCGCGAACGCGGAGCCATACTGTGGGGCGAGCGGCGAGTAGGGGGCGACGATAGGACCCACGAACGCGGCGGCCACGACGCACAGCACCAGGATGGCCGCCAGGGCGTTGACGGGCCGACGCCACAGGAGCCGCACAGCGCCGAACCGCCGCGCCCGAGATGGCGTCGTGACGGCAAAAGTGTCATCCCCCTCCCGAAACGGAACCTCTTCCGCCGCGCCCGATCGTATCATCACGACTCCTGGTTATCGGATCAGCGGTAGCGCACGCGTGGGTCGGCCACCACATAGCCCACGTCGACCACCAGGTTGGCGAGCACGTAGAGGGCGGCGATCGCCAGCGTCGCGGCGAGGATAGGGCTGTAGTCCGCCGCCACGATCGACTGCTGCAGGTAGAGCCCGATGCCGGGCCAGGAGAAGACCGTCTCCACCAGGATGGTCCCGCCCAGTAACCCGCCGAACTGCAGCCCGATCGTGGTCAGCGTCGAGAAGATCGCATTGCGCAGGGCGTGACGCAGTACGACGACGCGCGCCTTGAGTCCCTTGGCGCGAGCCGTACGCACGTAGTCCTGGGTCAGAACCTCCGCCAGGCTGCCGCGCACCATGCGCGTAATCGAGGCCAGCGCGCCGAACCCAAGGACGACCGCCGGGAGCGCGAGATGCCGCAGCGCGTCGACGAAGATATCGGGTCGTCCGGCCAGCAGGCTGTCTACCAGATAGAACCCCATCGCCGCGGGTGGCGGCGGCGCCCCTATGTCGAGGCGGCCGATCGACGGCAGCCAGTCGAGGATGTCGTGCAAGAGTACCTGCGCCAGCAAGCCCAGCCAGAAGACGGGCGCCGCCAGGCCGGAGAGCGCGATCAGTCGGGCCAGCGTATCGACGGGACCGCCGTGATAGACGGCGGCGAGCGTGCCCAGTCCGACGCCCACGACGACGGCGAACACCAGCGCGGCGACGACCAACTCCAGCGATGCGGGCAGGGCCTGGCGCAAGTCGAAGCCGACCGCGCGCCCCGTATGCGTGGCGACGCCGAGGTCGCCGTGGACCGTGTGGTCCAGATAGAGGAGATACTGCACCGGCAGGGGTTGGTCAAGTCCGTAGCGGTGGCGTAGCGCGTCGAGTTGTGCGGGCGTGGCGCGCGGCCCCGCCAGCAGGCGGGCGGGATCGACCCCCGTCATGTGCGACAGCGCAAAGGTCAGGGCAGTGACGACGAGGAGAACGACGACGAGGAACGCCAGCCGGCGCAGGATCAGTACGACCACGTTCGCCCCCCTTCACCGTCGCTATGTGTCAGGCAGTATACTCCAAGTCCTTTCGCCCTGTCTACAAACGTCTCGCCCGCGGGTTCCGCACGCTCGGCGCGGCGCTCCACGGGATGTATTGCAAGCCCGAGGTGATGCCGTTCTCGCGCAGTTGCACGCCATTGAGCCCCCGCAGGGTAAACAGCGCGCCGAGGCTGACGTACTCCAGGGCGAGGGGCGGATTGCGCGCCAAAAAGCCGTAAGAGAGCGCCGCCGTCCGCCGCTACTCGCCCACCTGCCCACGGGCACGCAGGCGGGCAAGTTCCTCCTCCAGCGCCACGCGGCGCGCGCGCTCCCGCGCCAACTCGTCGGCCTGCTCGCGCGTGAGCAGATCGAGTTCCTGTCCGGTCGGCAAGCGCCCCTGCTCGTCGTACGCGCGCGGCAGATTATCCTCCGCGCGCAGCCGAAGCCCCAGGACGGCGCTCGTCAGGAAGCCGTGCGCATCCTGCTCCCACTCCCCCCACGTCCCGTCCTCTCGTCGACGCCAAGCTCTGATCGGTTGCCCCAGGAATTGGGCGGTGGGGTCAAACACGACGTACTCGCGCGCCCCGAGATCGGCGTAGAGGCGGCGCTTCTCACCGATATCTTCCCTCCACGTGCTCTCGCTCGCCACCTCGCATATAAACTGAGGGAAAGGTTGGCCCGCGATTCGCGTATCCAAAGAGGTCCGGGGCGTATCGTCGGTGTCGAGCACGACGTATACGTCGGGCATGGGACGCCATGGGTTGCGGCTGCGGTCCGGTACGTCGACCAATACCATGACCTCGGCCGTGACGTACCAGCGCCGCGCCATACGCCGCGCATAGCGGAGCAACACGTCGTACAGCGCCAGGATCGCGGCCAGATGAAAGTCGGATCCAGACACACTCTCCTCCGTATCGTCCGCGATCAATAAGCGATCGTAGATCGTCGATATGAGGCGCCGTTCGCCGAGGGTCGTCACCGGTATCCCTCCGTCTCTTCCAGGCATCAATACGCGGTTACATCTAGTAAGTATAGGATAGACAATCGACGGCCAACAGCGAGGAGAACGGTATGTCTTTCGCGTCCGTGAACGTGTTCACCGTCCGGGCAGGTGAGATGGACGCCTTTGTCGCGCTATAACACGACGCCTTCCTGCCGCTGCTGCGACGGCAGGCGGGGTTCCACGCCTTTGAGATCGTGCGGACCGGGGCCGACACGGGCGTGGCTACGCTGTGGTGGGCGTCGGAGGAGGCGCGGCAAGCGGCGACGCCCGAGCTAAACAGGTGGGTCGAGGAAAACATGGCGCCGTTTTTCGTCGCGGTGGAGAACCCCGCGGGGCCGGTCGTGCTGTCATGGCGCGACGACGGCGCGGACCCTCCGGGGCCAGGCCCCCACATCGCGGGATCATAGTCCAGCAGGGGCGCCGCGCGGATGATCGGCCGGAGCCGCAACCAAACCAGTTCCTCCGCCATCTCGGCCCCGCTGATGCTGGCGGGGGTCAGACGCCGCGGCGCCCGGTCGTGGCGGCGCACGGGCGCGCGTCTACTGCTTGACATTCCGTCGATAGAAGCCTACCTTGTGCATAGTATAAGGTCACCCGCGCAATCGACCCCCGCGCGCGGGGGCGGCGCGCTCTACCTGGCGGGGCAGGATACCCTCGTCGCAATCGACCCCCGCGCGCGGGGGCGGTGCCTGTGTTACGACCGGCCGTTGGGGGTACAGGTATCGACGACGATACGAAAGGACGGCCGTGATGGTGCGAATAGTTGCCCGCTGGGGCGCCGTACTCTTTTTTGTCTCGGCGCTGACGGTCAGCGTCGGCCATGGGACCGGCGCCGTGCGCGCGGCGCCCGCCGCGGGATCGAGAACTGGTCAACATGCCGCGGGAACGAGGGATGGGACCGGTGCCGTGCGCGCGGCGGCCGCCGCGGGCCTGGGCTATGGGGCGCCCATCAACCTCGCGCACCTGGATTTCCTCCACGACACGGCGCCCTACAGCGCGTCGATCCCCGGGCACGCCACGACCGAGCCGGGGACGCCGCTCGACACATGGTGGGTCTACGCCAACTACAATAAGGCGGACGGGAGCTATACTCGCACCGGCGGCGGCGACTACCACCCGATCACCAACACCTACGGGCAGGGCGCCTATGATACCGACGACGTGACGCGCGCCGCCGTAGCCTACCTGACCCACTACCGCTATTACGGCGACGCGCATAGCTTGCGGTACGCGCGCGGCGCCCTGCGTTTCGTCATGTATATGCAGACGACGAGCGGCCCCAACGCCGGCAACTTTGTGCTGTGGATGCAGCCCGACGGCACGCTCAATCCGACGCCGACGCCGCCCGACGCGCCCAACCCGGCCGACGCGGGCGCCTCGTACTGGCTGGCGCGCTCCCTGTGGGCGCTGGGCGAGGGCTACGCGACCTTCCGCACGGCCGACCCCGCCTTCGCCAACGCGCTCGCCGCGCGTATGGACCTGGCGATGGCCGCGCTCGACGGCGAGCTCGTCGGGCCGAACTACGGCCAGTACTACACGCTGCACGGCTACAAGACACCCAAATGGCTCATTGCCGACGGCGCGGACGCCTCGTCCGAGGCGCTGCTCGGTCTGGCCGCGTACTACGGCGCGACGAGGAGCGCTGAGGCGGGTAAGTTGGCGACCGAGCTTGGGTCCGGTATCGCGGGTTACCAGTTAGGCAGCGCCCAGGATTGGCCTTGGCAAGCGCTGTTACCGTGGGCGCGCTCCGTGAGCGACTGGCATGCCTGGGCCGCGCACATGGCGGATAGCCTCGCCGTGGCCGGCCCGCTGCTCGGGCATAGCGATTGGGTCGCCGCGGCCGAGCGCGACGCCACCCTCTTCGAGACGCATCAGCAGGTCTCGTTCGGACCCGTCCAGGGGCTCTTGCCGGCGCCCGACGACGTAAGCCAGATCGCGTACGGGGCCGAGACGACGACCGACGGCCTGCTCGCCGTGGGCCGCGCCAGCGGCCGGCGCGTCTACCGCCAGTTGGCCGGCCTCGCCGCCGCGTGGTTTTTCGGCAATAACGCGGCCGGCGCCGCCATGTATCAGCCCGACAATGGCGTCGTCTACGACGGCATCAACGGCGACGGCACGGTCAACCGCAACTCCGGCGCCGAGTCGACCATCGAGGGGCTATTGGCGCTCATGAACGCGGTCAACGACCCCGTCGCCAGCGCCTATCTCGGCTACGCCCATGTCGACGGGCAGAACACGGCGGCCAAGGTGGAGGCCGAGTCGGGCGCGCTGGCCGGCGGCGCCGCGGTCGTCACGCCGGCCGCGGCATGGACGGGCGAGGCCCTGTGGAGCGGCGGCGCGTACGTCGACCTGCCCGCCGGCGCGAGCGACACGATCGCCGTGACCGCCCCGGTGAGCGGGCGCTACTCCGTGTACATCGTCTTCGACAAGCAACAGGCCCCGGCGGGGACGGTCAGCGTCAACGTCGGGGTGGCCGGCGTCGCCGCGGGGACGGACGACGAGGGGGGCGCCGGCGCGCAAGGCGTTTCCCCGAACCCCGACTACCTGTGGATCGACAGCGTGGCCGTGCCGCGGGAGCTTGGGGCGGGCGCGCACACGGTTACCTTGACCGGCCTGGGCGCGACGCACGCCAAGATCGACGCGGTCCTGCTTCAGCCAGCCGTCGAGGACAAGACGCTCGACAACGGCGCCGGCGGCGCGCTGGCCCTGTATAAAAGCTTCTCCGCCACAACGCTGCGCCGCGATCTACCCGTGGTCGCCGGTGTGGACCATTGGTTCGTGTCGGTCTACCGGCGCGACAGCCGCCTGCTCCTGGCGTACACGGTGTCCTCACGCTACACTCGCACCATGCCCGTCCTGCCGTATGGATATACGATCGTCACGGGCCGGCCGAGGTGATATGGCGGCGCCGCGACACCCGGAGCCTGGCGTCGCGGCCGGTACCGGCTACCGGCCCGAGGGGCGCGTCTACCTGCGGCACAGGGCTCAGGGTGTCAGCCGCGAGGCGCTCACGCTCCTCTGCGGTCACGTCCCCAAACACGACGACGACAACCGCCGCACGAGGCTCAACCGCGCCCACGTGACGTAGGAGGGCCGCTTGTACACACCCGCAGCGGACCCGCTCTTGAACCGCGCCCATGTGACGTAGGAGGGTCGCACATTGTAGTGAGCGGGAGCGCATACGTCTCGCGGTGCGGCAGGGACGAGATGGTCCATTGTCCCCGTCAGATGATGGCGCCGTCGTTCCAGCCAACCTTCAAGGACTGCAAGCCGCCTTGGGGCGACTGTGCCATTATTAAGAGGGGAGACCGCGAAAAAGGGGGGGAGGGGACCATGCCGCATCTATTTGGGCATGCCTACAGCCGGGCCGAGCTGCTCCAGCGGGTGGGGCGGATCGAGCAGATCGGGGGGATCGAGCCGTGTACGCTGGCCGGAGGACTCGCCGAGGGCGTGCGCGCCCTGTGCGTCAGCACGGGGTCGGGTCTCGCCTTCACCGTGCTGCGGGACCGGTGCCTCGACATCCCACACATCACCTACAACGGGCGCCCGCTCTGCTGGTACTCCCGCAACGGCGTCGTCGGCCCGCAATTCTACGAGCCCGCGGGCGACGGCTTCCTGCGCTCGTTCGCCGGCGGCCTCGTGACGACGTGCGGCCTACGCAATGTCGGGCCGCCCTGCACGGTCGGGGACGAGAGCTTCACCATGCACGGCCGTATCGGCAACCTGCCGGCCTCCGAGGTGTCCTGGGGCACGGAGTGGCGGGGCGACGAGGGCGACGAGTGTGTGTTCTGGATCGAGGGGACGGTCCGCGAGAGCCGCGTCTTCGGCGAGGACATGACGCTGCGCCGGCGCATCGAGACGCGCCTCGGCTCCACGTCGCTGCGCATCGAGAACACCGTGCGCAACGAGGGGTGGCGCGACGAGGGCCATATGATCCTGTTCCACATGAACCCCGGCTTCCCGCTGCTCGACGACGGCGCGCGCCTGCTCGTGGACCCGCTCGACGTATATCCGCGCGACGAGGAGGCGCGCAAGGGATTGGACGTCTATGACCGCTTCAGCGCGCCGCGGCCCGACTTCCACGAGCAAGTCTTCGTGCTCGACCTGCGCCCCGACGACGCGGGCTACACCGCGGCCACGGTCGTCAACGAGCGGCTCGACGGCGGCCTGGGGCTGCGGCTGCGCTTCCGCAAGGACCAACTCCCCTATATGATGGAGTGGCGGCAGATGGGGCAGGGGACCTACGCGCTGGGCCTGGAGCCGGCCAACTGCCCGACGATCGAGGGACGCGCCGTCGCGGTGGAGCGCGGCACGCTGCCGATCCTCAAGCCGGGGGAGGAGCGCCGCTACGACATCGAGGTCGATGTGCTCGCCGGGGGCGCCGTGCCGCGTCAGGCCTAATGTTTCGTCAGAGGGGTTGCCGTGTGGCGGACGTACCCCCTGCTTCCACACTGACAAGCGCGCGGCACGACTGATGCGGATACTCTGCGGCACGACTGATGCGGATATTCTGCGGCACGACTGATGCGAGTACGACACGTGGGGGAAGATCACCGTGGACCGGCCCCCTGTCGCGGAAAGAGTAGCGCCTGATGGAACACCTTGATCTCGGCGTCGTCGCCACCTACCCGCCCCGCGAGGACGGCATCGCCACGTTCACGCGCGACCTGCTGGAGGCCGTCTGCGTGGACGGGTCCAACATCTCGGCCCGCATCGCCGCCATCACCGATCCGGGCGCCTACTACCCCTACCCCCGTCAGGTGCGCTGGGAGATCGACCAGGGCGACCCCGGAAGCTACGCGGAGATCGGCCGGGCCCTCTCGCGCGGCGATGTCGAGGTCGTCTCCATGCAGCACGAGTTCGGACTCTTCGGCGCGTGGGGCGAGCCGATCGACGACTACACGCCCGACCTGCTTGCGACCCTCGAGAAGCCCCTCGTCACGACCCTGCACACGGTGCTGCCGCAGCCCCGCCCGGATATCCGCGCGGTCGTGCGCCGCATCTGCGCGGCGAGCGCCGCCACGGTCGTAATGGTCAACGTCGGGGCCAAAATCCTGGTCGAGGATTACGAGGTCGACCCGACGTGCCTCGTGACCATCCCGCATGGCGTGCCGGGGGTGCCCGGCGTGAGCCCAGGTGAGCGCGAGGAGGCCAAAGCGGAGTTGCGCCTGGAAGGGCGCATCGTCCTCTGCACGTTCGGGTTGATCAGCCGCGGCAAGGCGATCGAGAACGTTATCCGCGCCATGCCGGCGGTCGTGGAGCGCCACCCGGACGCGCTGTACCTCATCGTCGGCGCGACGCACCCGCAGATTCGCAAGATCGAGGGTGAGTCGTACTGCGGGGAGTTGATCGCGTTGGCGCGCGAGCTCGGGGTCGCCCGGCAGGTGCGCTTCGTCAACCAATACCTGTCGCTAGACGACCTCGTCCGCTACCTGCAAGCCACCGACATCTACATCACGCCCTATCGCGACCGCAACCAGATCACCAGCGGGACGCTCTCCTACGCCCTGGGCAGCGGACGCGCCATCGTGAGCACACCCTACGTCTACGCCGCCGAAGCGCTGGCGGAGGGGCGTGGCTTGCTGGCCGAGTTCGACAGCCCCGAGAGCATCGGGCGCTGCGTCCTCCTCTACCTCGACGACGCCACGTTCCGCCGCAAGACCGAGGAGCGCGCCCTGGCCTACGGCCGGGAGATGGCGTGGCCGCTCGTCGGCGAGCGCTACGCGGACCTGTTCCGTCGGGTCGCCGCGGGCCAACCAGTAGGTAGTAGCCAGTAACCGGGCGCCAGTAGCCAGGCGCCTGTAATTAGTCAGTAGGTAGTACCGGAGGATGAGTGTTATGAGCGCGATCCGCGTCGGCACGTGCAACTGGGCCGACTTCACCGAGTGGTATCCCAAGGGGGTCAAGCCGGCCGAGCGCATCCGCTACTACGCCGAGCGATTCCAGGTCGTCGAGATCGACAGCACCTTCTACGCGCTCATGCCGCGCCGCAACTTCGAGGGCTGGGCGGCCAAGACGCCGGACGGTTTCGTCTTCGACGTCAAGGCCTACCGCGGCCTGACCCGGCACGGCGCGGCCTACGAGCCTGGCGCGCGGCATGCCGACGCCGACCCGGAGTATGACCCGGCGGAAGAGGACTTCGCCGCCTTCGCGCGGGGGCTCCAACCGCTGCGCGAGGCCGGAAAACTGCGGGCGGTGCTGTTCCAGTTTCCGCCGTGGTTCAAACGCACCCCGGCCAACCTCGAGCACATCAAGACGTGCCGCGAGTACCTGCCCGACGACCTGCTCGCCGTCGAGTTCCGGCACCGCAGCTGGCTCGAACCGGACGTCGCCGCGGACACGTTCGGGTTCCTACGCGACCGCGGCATCGTCTACACCATCGTCGACGAACCGCAGGTCGGCAGCGGCTCGGTCCCGCCGCTCGTCGCCGTCACCAACCCTGCCCTCTCCATCGTGCGCTTCCACGGCCGCAACGCCCAGACATGGTACCTCAAGGGCGCGCCGTCGAGCCGCGACCGCTTCAACTACCTGTACGACGAGGGCGAGCTCGCCGAATGGGTCCCCAAGATCGAGGAGGTCGCCACCCAGGCCGGCGAGGTCCACGTCCTCATGAACAACAACTACGGCAGCTACGCCATCACCAACGCCCAGGATATACGGCGCCTCCTGGGACAGGAGACGCGCGCCTAAGCTCCGCTCCGCCGACGTGGGTCAATGACCCTTGTCTCGCGCCAATCGTAGAACATTCACCCTATTTGCGTTGCGCAAATTTATTTTGCACAATCCCGCAAACTGCTATGGTACTCTGTTTTGTGTTGCGCACATCTATGAGGTAATCCACCATGCGCCGACGGTTTGTGCGTGCGCGCGGCGTCCCGCACATGACGCCGGCGCGCTTCGATCTGCTGGTGCGAGAGGCGCTCGACGCGCTGCCGCCGTGGGTCGAGGAACGCATGGAGCGGATGGGCGTGACCGTGGCCGTGGAGGATGAGCCGCCGCGCGACGCGGACCCCAACCTGCTCGGCCTGTATCTGGGGGCCAACATGATGGAGGAGACGGCCTTCGCGGCACCGCCGCTGGTGGTGATCTATCAGGGTCCGCACGAGCGGGTCTGCCGAACGCGCGGGGAACTGCGGCGCGAGGTCGCGGAGACCGTGTTGCACGAGATCGCCCACCACTTCGGCATGGAGGAGGCGGAGATCGACGCGCTCGGCCCCCTGCGCCTGCCGCCGCGCGACCGTTAACCTTGCGTTTTAACCATGACGAAGCTGCCCCTGATGGATTATCTGGGGCAAGTACGGCGGGCCAGAGTGCGGATGACAGGCTCAGGCGCTCTTCTTCAGAGGCGGATGGCGTGGTGCGTTCGCCGACCGGCGGCCCTTGGGCCGTCCGGGCGAACGACCACAGGGTTTTGGCGCGTTTGCCGGCGTGCCCACGATGAGCAACAGCGCGGAAAAGGCGCGACGCACGCGGTACGGTGAGAGGGGGTGT